>Ga0207426_1000726_pt1 | contig 37826 bp, 34 predicted proteins | sample AraplaMF_Cvi_mMS_FD_184265 | JGI IMG/M metagenome (GOLD analysis project Ga0207426, IMG submission 184265) | Arabidopsis root microbial communities from the University of North Carolina, USA - plate scrape MF_Cvi_mMS (SPAdes) (version 2) | ecosystem: Host-associated > Plants > Roots > Endosphere... | reverse complement strand
GCGCATCGCCAAGGAAGGCCGCAAATACGGCGTCTATCTCGGCCTCATCACCCAGCGCCCGGCCGAGCTCGACGCCACCATCATCTCCCAATGCAACACGCTGTTCACGATGCGTCTTGCCAACGACCGCGACCAGGCGCTGCTGCGCGCCGCGGTGTCGGACGCGGCCGCCAACCTGCTGTCTTTCGTGCCCTCGCTCGGCACCCGCGAAGTGCTGGCCTTCGGCGAAGGCGTCGCGCTGCCGACCCGCCTGCGCTTCAAGGAGGTGCCGCCGCACCAATTGCCGCGCGGCGAGGCTACCATCGCCAGCGTGCCGTCGATCACGTCGGGTCACGACATGCATTTCGTCGGCGCCGTGCTCGAACGTTGGCGCGGTGCCACCTCGCAGCGCGATTCGACGCCGAACGACCCGGTGTTCCAGGCCCCGCCTGCGAAGACGATGTCGAGCGTCGAAGCCCCCATGCTGCAACCGTCGATGGGCCTCGATCCGGACCGCTTCTCGCTGCTGAAGAAGCCGCTGCGGTAAGACCGCACTCGTGTCCCGGACGCGCTGCAGCGTGTAACGCTGCTGCGCAGAGCCGGGACACACGCCTCAATCACTGCACTCTCGACAAACATGGGTCCCGGCTCTGCAGCGCACCGCTGAAGCGCGCTGCGCTGCGTCCGGGGCACAAGAGCAGCACATTGAGGCCGCCGCCCGCATCGACTATGGTCACCGGCCTGAAACGCCGGAATCCATGCCCATGACAAAGTCCGCCCCGCAACGCTTCCCCGCGCCCGCCATCGACAGCCTGCCCGACGACATCCGCACGCGTCTGCTCGCCGTGCAGGAGAAGAGCGGCTTCGTGCCGAACGTGTTCCTGACACTGGCCTATCGGCCGGACGAGTTCCGCGCCTTCTTCGCCTATCACGACGCGCTGATGGAGAAGGACGGCGGGCTGACCAAGGCCGAGCGCGAGATGATCGTGGTGGCGACCTCGGCAGCCAACCAGTGCCAGTATTGCGTGATCGCGCATGGCGCCATCCTGCGCATCCGCGCCAAGAACCCGTTGATTGCGGACCAGGTCGCGATCAATTACCGCAAGGCCGACATCACGCCGCGCGAGAGGGCGATGCTCGATTTCGCGATGAAGATCTCCGCCGACGCACAGCGCGTCTCCGAGGATGACTTTGCGGCGCTCACGCCTCACGGCTTCAGCGACGACGACGTCTGGGACATCGCCGCGATCTCCGCCTTCTTCGCACTGTCGAACCGGCTGGCCAACTTCTCCGGCATGCGGCCGAATGAGGAATTCTACCTGATGGGACGCCTGCCGAAGAAATAGGACGGGTTTCGATAAGTCAGGTTTCCTCGACCTCGAGCGTGATCGAGACCTTCAGGAACGGCGCTGTCCCCTCGCGGACATCGATCACGACGCGATGGGCGCTGCCCGCTACGAATGCATCGCGGGCGATGGAGGCGCCGGTCAGCACCGCCTCCTTGCGCGCGTCGTCTTCATCGACGAACTCCCGGCCGTCGTCGTCCGGAATGAGATGGCCATTCTCGTGAATGTCAAAATGGAATCGCGGCATCTGCGCCCTCAAAGGGTTGGCGACTGATGCAGGTAACGACCGTCGAAATCCGCTAGTTCCTGAAATTTCCGCTCATCCAGCACGTTGACGCGGCCGCGGTTCAGCTCGACGATCCCCTCCTGTCGCAGCTGCTTGATCACGCGGTTGGCGTGCACCGCAGTGATTCCCAGCGCCTCGCCGATCTGCTCTTGGGTGAGCGGCATCTCGAAGTTGTTCCCGTCGGTTCGCCCGATCAGCCGCAGCCGCTCGCGCAACTCGATCATAACGTGGGCGAGCCGCGCCGGCGCGGGACGCTGGCCCACATTGACGATCCATTCGCGAAACATCGCGGCATCGATCAAAGTGTCGCGCCAGAACATCTCGGCGACGTTGGGGCTGCGACGATGCAGCTTCTGCAACGTCTCGTGGCTGATGAATCCGAGCGTGGCCGGCGTCAGCGTCGCCAGATCGTGATCCATCACGTGCAGGAACAGGCTCATCAGGTCCGGGATCTCGCCGGGAATGTGGAGCGAGAGGATCTGCCGCTTGCCGTTCGCGATCGTCTTGGAGCGCGCGCAGAAACCGTCGGCGATCAGGCAGCAATCGGTCGCCCGCTCGCCATCGCGCACGACCGATGTATCGGCCGGAAAATGCCGAACCGAAATCGGAAGGGCTTCGATCTCCCTGATGTCTTCTTCCGCAATCCCGGAAGAGATGCGCAGACGTCTGATGAGCGCCGCGCGGATCGTATCGCTGGGCACTGGATGACGCTCCGGTCTCGAGAAATGGAACCAGCCGCGCGTCCTCCTTGGAACCTGCGCGGCCGCCATAATGAAAAGCCCGCGATCGGGCGGCGGTTCCAACAAAAGTTAAGGACGAGGCAGGATCACAAATGGTCTGGTTTGGGCCCTGAGAGGGCAAGTCATGACCAAGAAACGCAACCGCTCACGGCCGGCCCTGTCACTGCAGGAGCGCCTGAACAAGTTCACCGAGGACGCCCGCGCTGCCGCCAAGAACATGCCGGCCGGGGCTGAGCGTCACGCGCTGCTGCAGAAGATCCGCGACGGCGAAGCCGCCGCCGACATGGAGCGATTGCTCTCTTCACCCGCCCCGCACGACACGAAGTAACCTGCGCAACGCGTGCGACGACGACAGCGCTTGCTCGCTAGCGCTTCGCCATCAGCTCGAGCGCCGGTGCAAAGCGCTCTGCGAAATTCGGCGACTTGCTGTGACGGACCGCGGCGAACGACGCCGAAATTCCGGCCGAAGCAACCGCGAGCAACGCAACGACGAAAACCAGACGGCGCATGTCCGCCTCCTGTATGGGCTCTGTGACCTCATACAAATGGGGTCGCTCTGTTTCAGGACGGTTTCATCCGTACACAAAATGGTGTCACTCAAGCGGCTGTGATCAGATCCGGCTTATCCGGGCGCCGGCCGTAACCAACTAATAATCGTTGGTGTTGCGAACTGTCGAGATTGTCGCCTTCGGGCTGACGATCCCAATTCGCAGGATCGATGCAGGCGGCATCTGCCGAATGCGGAGTCGTCGAGGACAATTCAAATGAAGATCGTCATTCAAAAGCTCAATGGCCTGTGGCACCTCATCGTCGGGGCGAGCCAGATCCGGACGCCGTTCCTGGCAACCCAGGATCGCGCGCTGGTCGTCACCTACGCGCGCCGCGCCTATCCCGGCGCGAAGATTTTTCAGCGCGACTGACGCGAGCGCCTAGTCGTCCGATGCCGGCCCGCACCAGCCGGGCAGATAGATCGCATCCTTGCTCTTGGCCGCCACCAGCGCCTTTTCCAGCGCCCGGTCGAAATTCGCATCCACCGCCTTGCGCGTGAGCTTCCGGCGCAGGAAATCGGCCCACAGGAATTCCGAGAACGGCGTGGTGTCCTTGGCAAAGCCGCCCATGCGGCGGAGCTCGCCGGCAAGGCTGCGGAATGGATCGTCCCTGAGATCGACCACCGATTTCGGCAGGTCGCGGAAGGGGCGCCGCTCGCCCTTGGAGTCGTAGGGGTAGACCCAGCGCTTGTTGTCCATCACGCCCCAGAACGCTTCGCGCTCGACCATGCGGAGATCGCCGACCACCGTCACCAGTACCTGCTTGATGCCTTCGTCATGCAGCGCGCGGCCGAGGTGATGATGGTCGATCACGTAATAGCGGTCGTCAGGTCCGTGGACGACGGGGATCATGTGCGTGCCGAGCAAGTCGGCCTGCTTCTTCTTGCCGTGCTCGCGCCAGCGTCTGCGCTTCTCCTTGACCTCACGCATGCCGACCGTCATCTGCGTCGGCCGCAGCGACAGGATCGGCACCGGATGCACTCTCGGTTCACGCGCGTTGGTGGTGGTCATGGATGCCCCTTCTGTTGCAACCGGAGGCCCGGTTCCCCGGGACTATGACATGGGCCCCGCGGCCGCAAAAAGCGTTCGATCAGGGCGCTGTGATCACAAGCCGATGTTCATGGGAGACGCGGTGTGCAAGCTCAATGGCGTTTGTGCAGCGCACCGCGCATCTTCCTGACACCTGACTGACTTGCGCCGCAACGATCGTTCGCGGGACCAGGTGAAAGATAATGCAAACACGCAATGCACGTGCGCGTTGAGAAGATTTCCTGCAACCTCTGCACCACCTATGCTATCAAAAATCGCTGCTTCGGAGTGATCCCCGCCCCATGAAAACCCAGCGGCCCATAAGCTCGGATGACGAGCACCGGGTGCTCCAGTTCAGGCCGCGCACCTCGCCTGCTCCGGTGGTCCACCGGGGCAGCGGCACCGTGCAGCCGCTGCGCGTCGCACCCGAGCCGCTCGACCTGTCACGTTACGAGCAGCCGCGTCCCGAACCCGATGATTTTCGCCACCGCATGCTCGCCAACATCGCCGCGCTTGCCTTCACCATCGCGCTGACGGCGGTTGGAATCTGGCTCGCGGTCAGCATCGCCGACCTCCGGCGGACCCAGGATTGCGTGCTGATGGGCCGCCGCGACTGCGCGAAGATCGTCACGCCGCAGATCTAAGGCATGATCAGGAAAAGTGCGAAGCGGTTTTCCGAAAAGATCATGCTCAAACAACAGCCTAAAGCGCGATGACGATTTTTCCCAATCTGATCGCGCTTTAGGGCAGCCCCGCCTCTGGCTTGTCTCCGAGAGCGGGCCGAAAGGCATCCCCAGCCCTTTCCCGGACCCTGTCCGGCTCCATTGAACTCAGGGCGGCGCTCCGATATACGGGCTTTCGACCCATTCAGAGGGGGTTTGAGGGCGTCATCCGGGGCGCGATGCCCGCCCACCCCGCATCTCTGGAACACCCGACAAATATCCGCAATATATCAAAGGCTTAGTGATGTCCTCCACATTCGATCAGGTCGCTACGATCATCGCTGAAACCTGCGACATCCCGCGCGACACGATCACGCCGGATAGCCACGCCATCGATGACCTTGGCATCGACAGCCTCGATTTCCTGGACATCGCGTTCGCGATCGACAAGCAGTTCGGCATCAAGCTGCCGCTGGAAAAGTGGACCCAGGAGGTCAACGACGGCAAGGCGACCACGGAACAGTACTTCGTTCTGAAGAATCTGTGCGCCCGCATCGACGAACTGGTTGCGGCCAAGGGCGCGAGCGCCTAAGCGCGCAGTCATGCGGCTCGAATATTTCCACATGATCGATCGCGTCGTCGACCTCAACGTCGACGCGAAGACGATTGTCGTCGAGGCTCAGGTCCCCCAGGAGAGCACCATCTTCGAGGGGCACTTCCCGGGCTATCCTCTGATGCCCGGCGTTTTGCTGATCGAATCGATGGCGCAGGCCTCGGGCTGGCTCCAGCTCGGCGTGCTCAAGTTCGAGAAAATGCCGATCCTGGCCGCCGTGAAGGAAGCCAAGGTCCGCGGCTCCGTTTTCCCCGGCGATCTCATGAGCATCGAGGCGACGCTGGCCCATGAAGGCTCGGGCTACGCCATGACCGAAGCCAAGATCCGGGTCGGCGGCAAGCTGCGTGCGAACTCGACGCTCACCTTCACGCAGATTCCCTTCCCCAATGCGGATATGCGCGGCTACATGGACGACTTCGCCAAGCGCATCGGCTTTCCGCAACAGGCCGCATCGTCATGACTGAGACAGCTTCGAAGCCCGGCCAGACGGAAGTCTGGATCACCGGCATTGGCTTGGCCACCTCGCTCGGCGAGGGCCTCGACGCCAATTGGACCGCACTCTCCGAAAAGCGCATCAATGTCGACGAGAAGGGCTTTGCGCCCTACATCGTGCATCCGCTGATGCCGGTCTCGTTCGACAGCCAGATCCCGAAGAAGGGCGACCAGCGCCAGATGGAAGCCTGGCAGCGCATCGGCACCTATGCGGCCGGCCTCGCGCTCGACTCCGCCGGGATCAAGGGCAACAAGGACATCCTGTCGAAGATCGACATGGTGGTCGCAGCCGGCGGCGGCGAGCGCGATCTCAATGTCGACACCGGCGTGCTGACGGCCGAAGCCAAGGGCGCCAATGCGCCGGGCTTTCTCAACGAACGCCTGATGAGCGATCTCCGCCCCACGCTGTTCCTGGCCCAGCTCTCGAATCTGCTCGCGGGCAACATCGCCATCGTGCACGGCATCGGCGGCACCTCGCGCACCTTCATGGGTGAGGAAGTGGCCGGTGCGGACGCCGCCCGCATCGCGCTGTCGCGCATCGCCTCGGGCATGAGCGACATCGCGCTGATCGGCGGCTCGCACAATGGCGAGCGCAAGGACCTGATGGTCCTCTACGAATTCGGCGACTTCAATCTGAAGGACAAGTTCGCCCCGGTCTGGGCGCGCAAGGATCACGCCGGCTTCGCGCTCGGCTCGGCCGGCGCGTTCCTGGTGCTGGAGTCGAAGGAGCACGCGGAAGCGCGCGGCGCGAAACCCTACGCCAGGCTGTCGAGCGTCGTTGCCGACCTCGCCCGCCGCAAGCAGCCCGGCGACATGGCCGCGACACTGGAGAAACTCTGGGACAAGCTGCCGAAGCGCGAGGGCAAGGGTGCAATCATCACCGGAGCGACCGGTGCCGAGCCCGCCACATCGGAAGAGCGCGGCTTCCTGAAGGGCCATGCCGACTACCCGGTGCGTGCGACCGGCACGATGTTCGGCCACACCATGGAAACGCAATTCCCGCTCGGGTTGGCGCTGGCTGCGTTGTCGATCTCGCGCGGCGCGCTGTTCCCGCCGAACGATTCCACGGGGACCGAGATTGAAATGCAGGGGGCGCCCACCCAGATTGTCGTGGTGGGGGCCGGACACTGGCGCGGCGAAGGCATGGCGCTGGTCGAGGCTGTCGGCTGAGGCGCATCCGCGTTTCGGCTGAATGTTGTTTTGAGCATGATCTTTCGGAAAACCGCGTCACACTTTTCCGGATCATGCTCTAGCTCTATCGGGGGATCGACATGACTGCACCACGCGACAAACTCGGCCGTCCCGTCGTCGTCGTCACCGGCATGGGCATCATGACCTCGCTCGGTGCCGGCAAGGCCGACAATTGGGCCAAGCTCGTCGCCGGCGAATCCGGCATCCGCACCATCACGCGCTTTCCGATCGACGGCCTGAAGACCACGATGGCCGGCACGGTCGACTTCGTCAGCGTCGATCCGTTCTCTTCCACCGGCCTCTCCGAGCGGATGGCTGAGCTGGTGACGGAGGAAGCGCTCGCGCAGGCCGGCATCGGTGCCAAGGCTGATTTTCCGGGTCCCCTCTTCCTCGCCGTCGCGCCGGTCGAGGTGGAATGGCCGCAGCGCCGCGAACTCGGCCGCGCGGTCGGCGCGCCCGACTTCACCTATGACGACCTACTGCGCATCTCCGGCGGCGGCAAGTACAACGCCTATCATCATCGCTTTATGTTCGGCTCGGTCGCAGCCTACCTCGCCGAAACGTTCGGCACCAAGGGCTCGCCGATCTCGCTGTCGACGGCTTGCGCTTCCGGCGCGACCTCGATCCAGCTCGGCGTCGAGGCGATCCGCCGCGGCGAGACCGACGCGGCGCTGTGCGTTGCAACCGACGGCACCGTGAATCCGGAAGCGCTGGTGCGCTTCTCGCTGCTCTCGGCACTGTCGACCCAGAACGATCCGCCGCAGGCGGCCTCCCGCCCCTTCTCCAAGAACCGCGACGGCTTCGTCATGGCTGAAGGCGCCGGCGCGCTGGTGCTGGAAAGCTATGAAGCGGCCACCGCGCGCGGCGCGAAAATCCTCGGCGTGATCGCCGGCTGCGGCGAGCTCACCGATTCCTTCCATCGCACCCGCTCCTCGCCCGACGGCAAGCCGATCATCGGCTGCATGAACAAGACCCTGGCTGATGCCGGCATGACGCCGGACCAGATCGACCACATCAACGCGCACGGCACCGCGACGCCGGAGAACGACAAGATGGAGTTCAACACGACCTCCGCCGTATTTGGCGATCTCGCGCAGAAGATTCCGGTCACCTCGAACAAGTCGATGGTCGGCCACACCATCTCGGCCGCGGGCGCGGTCGAGGCGATCTTCTCGCTGCTCACGCTCGAGCATCAGCGCATTCCGCCGACGATCAACTACGACAATCCGGATCCCACGATCTTGTTCGACGTCGTCGGCAACAAGGCACGCGATGCGCGCGTCACCGCCGTCATGTCGAACTCGTTCGGCTTCGGCGGCCAGAACGCCTCGCTGATCCTCACGCGCGAACCCGCCTGACCGGACGCATGGCGCTGATTTCTCTCGGGACGAAGATCCGCGCACGGAATGCAGCCAAGTCGATCAGTGGAAGCCTGATCGGCGCCGCCACCGTCGGCATGCTGCGTACCACGCGTTATTTCGACCCGGTCAAGACCTCGGACTTTTTCGCGCGCGTGACCAAAACGATCGGTCCGCGCCTGCGCGAGCACCGCATCGGCCGCGCCAACCTCACCGCGGCTTTCCCGGAGAAATCGCCGGAAGAGATCGAACAGATTCTGATGGGCGTGTGGGACAATCTCGGCCGCGTCGGCGCCGAGTTCGCCCATATGGACCACGTCTGGGATTACGACCGCGAGCATCCCGAGCGAAGCCGGATCGAACTGCCCAAGCGCAGCATCGAGCTGTTCGACCACATCCGCGACGACGGCAAGCCGGCGCTGATCTTCGCCTCGCATCTGGCCAATTGGGAACTGCCTGCGCTCGCCGCCGTCGCGCACGGGCTCGATGCCGCGATCCTCTACCGCCGCCCGAACATCGCCTCCGCCGACCGCATCATCCAGGAGATGCGCCAGGTCAACATGGGCACGCTGATCCCCGCTGGCCGCGATGCGCCGCTCCGGCTCGGACAGGCTCTCCGGGAAGGCAAGCACGTCGCGATGCTGATCGACCAGTATCTGACCGGCGGCGTCGAGGTCACCTTCTTCGGGCGCAAGACCCGCGCCAATCCGACGCTGGCGCGCCTGCTGCGCCAGGTCGAATGCCCGATCCACGGCGTCCGCATCATCCGCCTGCCCGGCTTTCGCTTCCGCGCAGAACTGACGGAAGAGATCCCGCCGGTGCGCGACGCCGAAGGCAAGATCGACATTCAGGGCACGACCCAGGCGGTCACGAATGTGGTGGAAGGCTGGGTCCGCGAACATCCCGAGCAGTGGCTCTGGCTGCACCGGCGCTGGCGGTAGCGGCGACGCCCGTTAAGGCATCGGCAACGGTGTTGCCGAGAACATCCCATCCGGATCGACGCGGCGCTTGATCGCCTGCAGCCGCGGCAGGTTCTCGCCATAGGCATGCGCGATCTGATCCTGCGCATGCGGTTGCAGGGCATTGGGATAACCGCCCGGCAGAGACATCGGCGCCAGCGTTTCGCTCTGCTTGCGCGCCCAGCGTCTGTGAATCGCGCCGTCATCATCCGCGGACGGCTGCCAGCAGCTGATGAACTCGACCAGAAAGTGCTCGCGCCGCAGTCCGAAAGCTGAACCGTCGGGCGGAATCTGCGTCGCCATCCCGCGGAAGTGCTGGAGAATGACCGTCGACATCGGAGACGAGCGCTCGGCTGCGGCCGCGATCAGGACCGGAATCGTCTCGGCATCGAGCGACGGTATCCAGCGTGTCTCGACCGCATAATTCAGCCCGGTCGTGACGCGTTCGTCGAAGCTTCGCACCAGGTCCTGATAGCTCATCGGCGCGATCTGCGCATGGATGGGTTGGCCGCAGCGCTTCAAGAGCTCCATCACGGCCTCGCCTTCGGACACCTCGCCGGTCCATGCCGGCGCCAGAAACAGCCCTGCATTCCCGTCAGGCAGGGAGATCATGCCGATCACGACCGAGAGATTGCTGCTGGCAGACCGGATGAATTCGGCATAACGACCCAGCACAGCCGCGCCGTCCTGCAACGGAAACAGGATCATCCCGGCCAGCATCGGCCGGGCCTCGTAGAGACGCACCCTCAACGACGTCACCACACCGAAATTGCCCCCGCCGCCCTTCAGTGCCCACAGCAGATCCGGATTGTCTGTGTGGTCAACGAGCTGTCGTACGCCATCCGCGCGAACGAGCTCCGCACCGACCAGATTGTCCAGCGCCAGCCCGCGGCTCGCGATCAGCGGGCCATAGCCGCCCACCGTCGTCAAACCGACCATTCCGGGCACGCCGTTCCATCCCGTCGCGGCCATCAGCTCATGTGCCGATGCGGCGGCGATGACCTGCGCCGCCAATGCGCCGCCCGCGACAGTCGCGATCCCATTCTCGATCGTCACTTGGTCGAGCCGGGACAGATCGATGACCAGACCATCCATGCGGACCGAGCGGCCGGTCGCATCGTATCCGCCGCTCCGAACCGACAGCGGCACATCATGCGACCGCGCCGCGCGCACGGCCTCCTGCACGTCGTGCACGCTCTCACAGAACGCGATCGCCTCGGGATAGTGATCGACCGCGGCGTTCCAGATTTTTCGGGAGTTGTCATAGCTCGGTCCGCCCCGCGCGACGACTCGGCCCTGCGTCCTCGCCTGTAGGTCTCGCGACAGCTTTTCAATTCTCTGCACCATATCCGGACTCTTCGTTTGCGGGATTGACGAAAAGCCAGACTTGCAGATCGCGATATCGAGGACCGCAGGATCGGTCGCGCGCGCCGCAGTCTCTTGCCGGCGACGGCTCAGTCGCGATCGACGAGCCCGGGCGACAGGCCGTAGTGCCGCTTGTAGGCCACGATGAAGGCCGAGGTGGTGCTGTAGCCCGCATAACGAGCGGCCTGCTTGACGCTGACGCCGGATTCCTTCAGCGCCCGGTCCGCACGCTCCAGCAGGAGCGTCGTGCGATAATCCGACAGCGTGGTGCCGTAGACCCGCTTGAAGCTCGCGCGCAGCTTGGTCCTGTTCATCGCGGCAAGGCGCGCGAGGTCGTCGACATCGAGATGGCGGCAAGGCGCCTTCATGATCGTTTGCCTGACGATATCCAGGCGTTGCAGCGTGCCATCATCGAGGTCATCGACCGCGTCGTGCAGCGCGTCGTGCCGCGAGACCTCGCCGAACAGCGCGCAGGCCATCTCGAGGCTCTTGCCCTCGTAGTAGAGCGCAGCCAGCTGTGAACCGACGGTTCGCCGGGCGGCGACCTCCCTCGCGACCGCGCCAAAGCGTCCCGGTGCGAGCGTCTGCATCGCGATCTCGCGCTTCCGTATCGTTTGCGACAGCGAGCCGGGCAGCGCCGCGGCGGAGACACCCCGCAGCGCCAGCATGGCGTCCACGTCGATCATGAGCGTGACGGCTTTCAGCCCTTGCGGGACACGCGTTGCGAAACGGAAACGCTGATGCCGCGGCACGAACACCGCCGTCATGTCGCCGCCCGTGACGTCGAACCGCCTGTTGTCGCCGACCGCGAAATCCGTGCAGGCGTCTTCCCCGTTGAGAACGAGGCTGCAAACGATGACGTCCCGCCGCGCCGATGCCTCGAGATCGATCGACGTGGCATCCGCGCAATCGACGACAAAGATTCCCATGTCCTTGCCGATCCAGGCGAGGCTGCCGGAGGGCTTGCCGTCGGTCGATGACCAGGGAACCTGCGCCAGGTTTCCGCCGCGGGCCTGCATGCCCGCCCGATCCAGCGTTTCTTCAAAATCGATCTGCGACAAGTTCACCTTCGCGCACGAAAAACTTGAACGCGCGGATGATAGCGGCGCCGACAATCCGGCGCGGTCACATCGGGCTCACATCACTGTGTGATCGGCATGGATGGGGCGCCTGTCACTGCTCCGGCAGGCCGGCTTCAACCTCGGCCTGAACGACACGTTCCCAGGCTGCGATGCAGACCGGACTGGCGTTCTTCATCGGTGGCCAGACGCTGCGCCTGGTCGTACCGGGCCGCAAGCGCAGTCCCTCCGCCATCGCCGCCCTCGCCTCATCGAGCCGGCCGGTTCTCTGGTAGGCGGCGGCGAGCAGAAAGTGCGAGCGGCCTGTCCCCGGCGTGATGGCGATCGAGCGCTGCAGCCACGGCAGTGCCTCCTCGTAGCGTTCCATCAGAGCATAGGTCATGCCTGCACCGAGCAGCCAGGTCCAGCGCGAAGCCGGCGGCGTGTCGTAGCGATCGGCCTGCTGGAATGTCGCGAGCGCATCGTCGAAGCGGCCGAGATAGACCTGACCAAGACCGATCAGATAGAGCGAGGCCCCGTCCCATGGATCGAAGCTCAACGCCTTGGCGCAGGTGACGAGGCTCTCCACGAAATGATTGGTGGCGCTGAGGAAGCGGCAATAGGCCTCGAGCACCGGAATCGAATTCGGCTTCGCCTTCAGCGCCTGCTCCAGCGTCGCATTGGCCTTGGCCTCGACCGCCACCGCCTCGTCGGGGCTGAACCAGACCATCTGAATGCCGCGCAGCTGCAGCGACGACAGCGCAACCGCGATGTCGAGATTGTCGGGATCATCCGCGAGCGCCTTTTGCAGCATGCTCTGCGCCATGCCGAAACGCTCGCGCGTGGTCTGGTTGATCGATGCGACGGCCTGCTCGATCGCAACCTTGTCGCCGCCGGCTGATGCCCCGCGGGCGCGGGGTGACGACGCGCTTGCCTCCAGCATCTCGTTGAGGCGCCGCGCCATGATATGGCCGACGCCGGCGGTGAGCCGCGCTTGCGCGAGCTGAGCGTCCAGTGCTTCGGCGTTGACCGACGCCGCTGCGACCGATTGAACCTCTCCGCTGCCGGCCTTGATGATCCGCGCGCGCAACGTCCAGGACTGATCGCCGTGCTGCAGCTCACCGCGGATTTCGTAGTCCGCCGCCGGGCTCGCGGCGGCCTTTTCGACACCCGCGACAGCCGCCAATCGCGGTGCCACCACGCTGATGTTCTGGATCTTGGCAAAACCGTCCGTGAGCCGCGCAGTGACCTCCGCCGCCATCGCCGCGCCGCGCGGGTCGTTGCTGGCATCGACGATCGGCATCACGGCGAGGCGCGGCGGGGTCCGCCGCTCCGGCTTCCAAGCCGGTATGGCCACCGCAATTCCGAGGGTCACGGCAAAGAGCCCGACCGCGGCGGCGATCGCGGTGCGCCGGGGTAACCCCAGGACGAAGCGCCGCGGCGCCGCGGGCACGGCCGGCGGCATCGGGCCGGCTTCAACCGGCTCGGCCAGCGGGAGCTGCTCGACCTTGGTGGGAGCGGCAGCGGGTTCGGCCACGACCTCCACCGCCAGCAGATATCCGCCGCCCGAAGCGAGCTTGATCATCTGCCGCCGCTCGTCGCCGAGCGCGGTCCGAAGCTCGCGAATGCATTGAAACAGACTGTCCTCGCCGACATGGACGTTCGGCCAGACCGCCTCCATCAGCTCCTGCTTGCTCAGCACCCGGCCACCGCTGGTTGCGAACAACCGCAGCATCTCGAAGGTCTTGGGCCTGAGCTTGACTGGCGTGCCATCGGGCCCGCGCAGCTCCGCGCGCTGCTGATCCAGCTCGAAGCCGGCGAAACGAAGCAACTTATCCCCCAAAGCGTCTTCCAGACGGCCTCATATAGAGAAACTGTGTCGAAAAAGCCCGAAAAACCGCTCTGAAGCGGAAATATCAGAAAGTTTCAGAAACCAGCGAACCCCTTATCAGGACACCGCACCCGACCCGATGCGATGAATCTTCCGAGGACTCGCGATTGCGTGCTTTGGGGGAAGTGGTGACGGGGCAGGATTCTTTTAAAGCGACCCACCGCCTGCGCGCCGCCCTGCTGACGTCGTCGGCGCTGGCCCTGGCCTGGGCGCTTCCGGCTGCGCCGGCTCGGGCGCAGGACGCCACCTGGCTCGCCTCGCCCGGCAGCAACGTTTACAGCGGCGGCGCCAACTGGGACACCGGCACGGTGCCGGCCGGAACCGCGTATTTCGGTGCGACGAACACCAGCGACCTATGGATAAACAGCGGCTCCGTCACGGCAATTGGCGGCTGGACGTTCACCGCCAGCGCGCCGGCCTATACGTTTGACAACAACTATAACGCGAATCTTAGGTTCGACGGCGCCGGCATTGTCGTCAATGGCGGCAGCGTTACCATCGACAACACTCAGGGCCAACTGTCTTTCCGCAACTCCAGCACGGCCGGCAGCGCCGTCGTCAACAATTTGAACAGCTTCACGTATTTCTACGACAACAGCTCGGCCGGCAATGCGTCCATCACCAACACTGGCGCCGGACTGGCTTTCTACAACTCCAGCACGGCTGGCAGCGCATCCATCACCCACAATTCAGGCTTCCTGGATTTCTTCGATTCCAGCACGGCGGGATCCGTTACGATCACCAGCAACGCCGGCATACTATTTCTTGGCTCGAGCACGGCCGGCAACGCTTCCATCACCGGCTCCGGCGGCACGGACTTCGTCGACCACAGTACCGCCGGCAGCGCCTCCATCACCGTCAACTACTACCTGTCCTTCTACGACAACAGCACGGCCGGCAGCGCGACCCTCATCAACAACGCCGGCGGCCTGATCGATTTCTCGAACACGACAGGGCCTAACGGCGACCATAGGATCAGCGCCGGCTCGATCGCGGGCGCCGGCTCCTACGATCTCGGTGCCAACGTGCTGACCGTCGGCTCCAACAACCTGTCGACCGAAGTGAGCGGCATCATCGCAGGCGCCGGCAGCTCGCTGGTCAAGACCGGCACCGGCACGCTGAAGCTGTCGGGCAACAACACGTTCACGGATGGCGTCACGCTCAATGCCGGCACGCTGGGGCTCGCCAACGACAATGCGCTCGGCACCGGCGTGCTGACGACCTACGGCGGGACCGTCGCCTATGCCGATGGCGTCACCATCGGCAATGCGATCGATCTTCGCGGCAGCACGACGCTCGATGTCGTCGCCGGCAGCGCGACCCAGGCCGGCGCCATCGGGCAGACCGGCGGCGCGTTCGGCATCATCAAGACCGGCGCGGGCACGCTGACCCTGTCCGGCAACAACACGTTCACGGGCGGCGTCACCCTCAATGCGGGCACGCTGGGGCTCGCCAACAACAATGCGCCCGGCATCGGCGTGCTGACGACTTATGGCGGGACTATCGCCTATGCAGACGGGATCACCATCGGCAATAGCATCGACCTTCGCGGCAGCACGACGCTCGATGTCGCCAGCGGCGAGGCGACCCAGGCCGGCACCATTGGAGAAACCGGCGGCGCGTCCGGCATCGTCAAGACCGGCGCCGGCACGCTGATCCTGAGCGGCGCCAACACCTATACCGGCGGCACTGCCATCAATGCCGGCACATTGCAGCTCGGCAACTCCGGCGCAGTCGGATCGATTGTGGGACCCGTCAACGTTGGCGCTGGCGCTACATTCGACATCGTCAACGCCGGCACGAGCGACATCACCAGCCTTGCGAACGGCGGGACCACGAACTTCCGCAACAGCAACAGTGCTGGCACTACATCGATCACCAACGCCACCGCCAGCAATATCTATTTCTTCAATAACGCGTCGGCCGGCAGCGCCACCATCACCAGCAATGGCGGCGGCCTGCTCTTCAAGAATTCGAGCACGGCCGGCAGCGCCAACATCACCAATGGCGCTTTCTCCACCATCCTCTTCTACGACACCAGCTCGGCTGGTGGCGCCACGATCAACAATGCAAACGGAGCAACGCTGAATTTCCTGAACAGCAGCACCGCGGGCAGTTCCACCATCACCAACAACGGCGATATGAGCTTCTCGAATGCGAGCACCGCGGGCAGCGCGACCATCAACAACACCAGCGACTTCATGCATGGCCAATTTGCCAATCTGAATTTCTACGACTCGAGCACGGCCGGCAGCGCGACCATCAACAACGCTATGTCCTCCACCGTCAACTTCCACGACACCAGCACGGCCGGCAGCGCCACGATCACGAATGCCAGCCCTGGATTTCTGAACTTCCTGAACAGCAGTACGGCCGGTAACGCCACCATCACCAATTCCGGCTCCATCAATTTCTGGAATTCGAGCTCGGCCGGCAGCGCGACCATCGACAACCTGAACTCGATTGTCTTCTTCGATTCCGCGAGCGCCGGAAGTGCCCACATCACCGGCGGCGGGGTCGGATTCCTCAATACGAGCACGGCCGGCAACGCGACCATCATCGGCGGTTCGGTCACCTTCGCGGATAGCAGCACCGCCGGGAATGCGACGATCATCAACAACCAGTCGTCGGGCTTTCATGACAGCTCGACCGCCGGCAGCGCGACCATCACCAACAATGGCTCGATGCAGTTCTCGAACCAGGCCACGGGCGGTCATGCGACCATCACCAACGCCAGCACCCTCTGGTTCGCCGACACCAGCACCGCGGACAATGCGACAATCATCAACAACGGCTCGACAAGCTTCCACGACACCTCCACGGCAGGAAGCGCCACCATTACCAATAATCTCTGGTTGATTTTCACAGACCATGCTACCGCCGGGAGTGCCGCCATCACGAACAGCAGCAATGTACGGTTCTCCGACGCCACCAACGCGGGCAACGCGCAGCTGATCAACAGCACCTCCGGCGCCGTCTTCGATCTCTCGTCAACATCTGGAGCGAACGGTGACCACAAGGTCACCGCCGGCTCGCTTGCGGGCAGCGGAACCTTCTCGCTCGGCGGCAACGAGCTGACGGTCGGCAGCAATAATCTATCCACTGATGTGACCGGCGTGATCGCCGATGGTGGATCCGGCGGCGGCACCGGAGCCTCGCTCGTGAAGATCGGCACCGGACGGCAAACCCTGTCGGGCGTCAACACCTACACCGGCGCCACCACCATCAACGGAGGCACGCTGGCGGTGAACGGCGACATCACGGCATCGAGCGGCGTCACCGTGAACAGCGGCAGCACGCTCGGCGGCACCGGCATCGTCGGCAACACGACGATCGCAAGCGGCGGCACGCTCGCACCCGGCAATTCCATCGGCACCCTCACCGTCAGCGGCAACCTGACATTCAGCGCCGGCAGCTTCTACACCGTCGAGGCCTCCCCAACGGCCGCCGATCGGACCAACGTCTCGGGCACCGCGACGCTCACCGGCGCCACGGTGCAGGCGGTGGCGATCCCCGGCAGGTTCCGCAGCCAGACCTACACCATTCTCACCGCGACCGGCGGCCTGAGCGGCACATTTGCAGGCATCACCGGCAGCACTTTCGCGCCCGGCGCGCGCAACCCGCACCTCACTTACGACCTCAACAACGTCTATCTCGTGCTCGATCCCGGCGTGATCATTCTGCCGTCAGGCAGCAGCGGCAATCAGACCGGCGTCGCCGACGGCATCAACAAGGCAGTCGAAGGCGGCGCCACACCGCCGATGGGCTTCGATGTGCTGCTCAACATGACCGACGCGCAGCTCGTCCGGGCGCTCAACCAGGTTTCCGGCCAGCCGGGCGCCGCCACCACGCAGGCCGGCTTCAACGCCATGCAACAGTTTTTGGGCATGCTTGACCCGGTCGGCGGCGGCATGGACAGCGAGCGCGGCACGAGCGGCGGCGCTGCAGACGGCGGCGCGATGGGCTATGCCGCCACTAGCGAGGGCGACGCCAGGGTGCGCGAGGCGTTTGCCGCAGTAACGCCGCGCGAGGCGAGCGGCGATGTCATCGACCGACGCTGGGGCGTGTGGGCCTCCGGTTACGGCGGCGCCAGCACGTTGAGCGGCAACGCGGCGGCTGGTTCGAGTTCAACGACAAGCCGCATCTACGGCACCGCGGTCGGAGCGGACTATCGTCTGTCACCGGACACGCTGGTTGGCTTCGCGCTCGGTGGTGCGGGCTTCAACTTCTCTGTCGCCGATAGCCTCGGCGGCGGCCGCGCCGACGTCTTCCAGGCCGGCCTCTATGCCCGTCACGACTTTGGCCCGGCCTATCTCTCCGCCGCCCTTGCCTATGGCTGGCAGGACGTCACCACCGACCGTACCGTGACGGTGTCGGGTACCGACAGGCTGACCGCCAACTTCAAGGCCAGCACCTTTGCGGGCCGCCTGGAAGCCGGCTGGCGCTTTGCCACCATCCCCGCCTCCAGCTTCGGCGTGACGCCCTACGCGGCCGTGCAAGCCACGACCTTCCACCTTCCCGGCTATGGCGAGACCGCAATCGTCGGCAGCAATCAGTTCGCGCTGTCCTACAGTGCGCAGGACACCACCAATGTCCGCACCGAGCTCGGCGCGCGCACCGATCAGCGCTTCCTCGTCAATGACGGCGTGCTCACGCTGCGGGGCCGGCTCGCCTGGGCGCACGATTCCAATACCAACCGCTTCGTGAACGCGGCCTTCCAGATGCTGCCGGGCGCCGCCTTTACGGTCAATGGCGCGCGCCCCGCCGCGGACTCCGCACTGGCCGGTGGTCGCGCCGAGATGCAGTGGCGGAACGGCCTGTCGCTTGCGGGCACCGTCGAGGGCGAATTCTCGCGGAGCATGCAGACCTACACGGGCAAAGGCACGGTGCGATATGAGTGGTAAACGGCACATCGGGTCTTGGCCCTCGGACCAGCGTCCAATGCGAACGACGCTGAGCATGATCCGGTGCGCATTGGCCGCCCTGGTGCTGCTGTCGTTTCCATTGGCGGCGGCACATGCACAGACGCCCTGCGCCACAACTGGCACCAATCAGACCTGTACGAATTCGGCGACGATCTCGGGCAGCATGATCGGGATCGACGACACGGCGACGCTGACATTCACCAATGCCGCCGCCGGTTCGGTCTCGGCGGTGGGCATGTTTAGCAGAGGCGTCAACGCCGTCACGGCAAATGTCACCAATGCCGGCACGATTGAAGCAAACGGAGATTTCCCCGTGGCCATCTCGGCCACCACAATCAATCTGACCAATACCGGCACGATCCGAGGGATCGGGATTCCGTGGAACGGAGGCTTTACCGGCGGCGCCGCCGTCTCCGGCACGGACGTCAACGTGACGAACTCGGGTACCATTATCGGATACTTCTACGGTGTAGCGTCCTCCAACACCCTCAATCTCACCAACTCCGGCACGATTCAGGCGCTGATATTTGGCTCTGCCGTCACCGCCTGGAACGCCAACATCACAAATACCGGGACCATCATGGGGTCGGACAGCGTCTTCGGTATATCCGGCATATACATAGAGTCCGGCAACGTCACGAATTCGGGCACCATCCTGGGGCGGAACGGCGGCTACGGCATCATTGGCGGCCTCGGCGTGAACGTCGTGAATTCCGGATTGATCGAAGCGACCGGATATCAGAGCCGCGGCATCACTATTTCCGGCGGCAGTGTCACGAACTCCGGCACCATTCGGGCCGGAGGAGCATCCAGCATCGGTATCTACGGCAGCGGAACTCTGAATGTAACCAATTCCGGCACGATCATCGGCGAGACGGCGGCGTTGAGGTTCGACAATATATGGGACCCAAGCCAGACGGCCGACGTGCTGACCCTGCTGCCTGGCTCGCACATCGTCGGCGCAATCATCACGAGCGGCGGTGGTGACACCGTCAACGTCCGCACCGGCAACCAGAACCTGACCTTCGATACGCTGGCGGGCGCGGCCATCACCAGCACGACGCCCTACGTGGTGCTCGGCAATCAAATTGTCACCGTTGACGTCACCTCCTTCGCCGCGAACTGGCGCACGCTGACCGACCTCACCCGCGGCGTCTCCGACGCCGTACCGGTATTTTCCGGCGGCCTGTCCGCCAGCGGCGCGCCACTCGCCTTCGCGGGACCTGATGCGCCCTCGCGCGTCGAAGATGCCTTTGCGTCGCTGCCTGGGCTCTCGTCCGCCTATGCGAGCGAGGCCGCCGTCTTCAAGGCGCCGACATTGACCTATTCCGACGGCACCACGATGTGGGCGCGCGGCTTTGCCGGCCAGCGTATCCAGCAGCAGGACGGCCTCGTGCTCCGCACCGCCAATCTGTTCTATGGCGGCATGATCGGCGCCGATTTCGCGGCGCGCCCCGATTTGCACACCGGCTTCTTCATCGGCGGCGGCAAGACCCGCACCAGCATCGATCTCGGCCTGGGCGGCACGGATTCCGACATGCTGTTCGCCGGCGCCTATGCCCGTTACGAGGTTGGCGCCTCCTTCCTGCATGGCGCGATCCAGGGCGGCGGTTCGCGCAATACCACGACGCGCACCGTCAACAACAACCTCGCGCTCAACGGCATCGAAAACGCCGTCGGCTCGTTCAACGGCTGGTATGTCAGCCCCGAGCTGACCCTCGGTCATCGCTTCGCGCTCGGCCAGCTTGCTGATGCCACCTACACGCTGACGCCGAGCACGCGCGTGCGCTACCTCTACGGCGCCTTCGACGGCTACACCGAGACCGGCACCACCGCGCTGCTGACGGTGGGCACGCAGACCGCAAGCACCGTCGAGGAGCGTGGCGAAGTGAAACTGACCCGCAGCGTGGCATTCGGTCCGGCGAACGAGCTCGCCACCAGCCTCTCCGGCGGAGTGCTCGGCACGCAGCAGGTCGGCAGCTCTACCGTCAACGCCGCCCTGCTCGGCCAGGCCATTCCGTTCGCGACGCCGGGCCAGGCAAATGTCTGGGGTGGCTTCGGCGGGTTGGGCCTGGAGTGGCGCAGCCGCAATGTCAGCTACTTCGCGGCCGCCGAATATTTGGCGCTGGCCGACAATTCCAACGTGGTCAGCGGCCGCGCGGGCCTGCGTGTCGGGTTCTGAGCGGTGATCGGCAGAATGACATCATACCAGGGTTTTGCCCGACGCATCAAACGTCTCTCGTCTGACTCGACGACGCGTCCGATCGTTGCTTCGTGCAGCGCATGAGGTGCGCCAGGCGCCTTTGCCAGCAATTCTTCAAATCGACTTGCGACACGTTGACCTGGGCGCACGGAAAGCGGCGCCAAAAATCCGGCGCGGTCACATCGGGCTCACATCACTGTGTGATCGGCGCCAAACCAGTTTCGCCTTTCAACCGATCCGGAGAACGTAATAGCGCGAGTGAGCGTCGCCGTCATGGTCCCATGAGGCGGTGCGCTCAAAACCCATCCTTTCGTAGAGCCGATGCGAGGCCGTCAGCGCGTTGTTGCTGGACAGACGTATGCGATCATATCCCGCATTCCCGGCAAAGCCGACGAGACGATCGACGATCGTCCGCGCGATCCCGCGGCCTCGGTAGATGGGGGCGACGAACATGCGAACCATTTCGCGCTCTCGATCGTCGACACGCTTGATGGCGCCGGCGCCGATGATTGCATCTTCGGCAACCGCGCACAAAAAAAGCGACCGGTCGCCGTAGACGGTGTCCGCGGCGTCGACGTCCGACAGGCGCGAATAGATGAAGTCCCGGACGAACGGGTCCGGGTGATCATGAAAATGCTCACGCCAGACCGATTCGATGAGCCGCCGGACCGCCGGCGCGTCACCGCGCCGGAACGGCCGAATTGTCCAGTTCGGATCGAGCTGTGTTGGCATCGACACGCGCATCCCCTCCCCGGGATCGTCGCCCCTGATGTCGCTGGATTGCTGGAGAGCTCAGGCGCCCGCGAGCTCGGCCCGGCGAAGACTGACCTGGACGCCGACCTGGTTGATCGCATGCGCAATCGGCGGTGACGATTTCGCAACGGCGACTGTCACGCTGTTCATCATGTCGAAGCGTCGCAGCAGTCCTGCGGCGATGGTCTCACCGAGAGCCTCCAAAGTCTGGAATTTTTCGGACGATGCAATCTGCACGGCTTCGTCGACGACGGCGTCATACCGTACCGACGAATCCAGATCGTCGCTGAGGTGGGTCCGGACTTCCTGCAGATCCGCAAAAATATCAAAACTGAATTTTTGTCCGAGCGTCCGCTCTTCCTCGAACAGGCCGTGATAGCCGTAAGTCTGAAGTCCGGTGATTTTGATCGACGTCAGCATGGGCAGCTCCAGGTGAAGCATTTTGATCGGGGTGATCCCCAATCGCCCAGGCGAGCGGCCATTGTCCCGCGCTTCCCGATGGTGCTCCATCCGATGTCGCCAGTCACGCGAGGTCTTCAGGGCTATCAGCTTTCCGCAACGCCGACAATGAACATCGTGAATCAGCCAATTCGCACCGCGAATGGACGATTGCGTCCGCGCGCCGGGAAAGCCAATCCGCATCGCAACTTAGCCGCCGCCACCGTCGGCAACGCGCCGGCAGCGGTTCTACTGTGCATGGGGTTGTTTTGCAGAAAAGAGTCGCGGGGTGATCCCGGAAGCGACTACCGCCCCGTCTTCACCTTGGTCCAGAGCCGGTTGATGATCCGCTGCGTCGCCGGTTCGCGCGCAGTGATGACGAACAATTTTGCGAGCGTCGCATCATCCGGATAGATGTTCTTGTCGCCGAGGATCTTCGGATCGACCAGCTTCTGGCTGGCGAGGTTGCCGTTGGCGTAGGACAGGAAGTCCGAGTTCTTGGCTGCGACATCAGGGCGGTAGAGATAGTTGATCAGCTCGTAGGCTTCCTTGACGTTCTTGGCGTCTGCTGGGATCGCGAGATTGTCGAAGAACATCTGCGCGCCCTCCTTCGGGATGGCGTAGCCGATCTCGATGCCATTCTTGGCCTCAGCTGCGCGGGCACGCGCCTGCATGATGTCGCCGGACCAGCCGACCACGAAGCAGATCTCCCCGGTGGCGAGCGCGCTGAGATATTCGGATGAGTGGAACTTGCGCACCGAGGGACGGACCTTGGCGACGATGTCGGCGGCCTTCTCGAGGTCTGCCTGCTTGGTCGAGTTCGGATCGAGCCCGAGATAGTTCAGTGCCGCCGGGAAGATATCGTCGGCGGAGTCGAGCATGTGGACGCCGCAATCCCTGAACTTGGCGAGGTTCTCCGGCTTGAAGACGATGTCCCAGCTGTCGATCTTCGCGTCCGGCCCCAGGATCTGCTTCACCTTGGCGACGTTGTAGCCGATGCCCGTCGTGCCCCACATATAGTTCGCGGCGTAGACATTGCCGGGGTCGTAGATACCGAGCCGTCCGGTCACCACCGGCCAGGCATTGGCGAGGTTCGGCAGCTTCGTCTTGTCCAGCTTCTGGAAGATGTTCGCCTTGATCTGGCGCTGGAGGAAGTACGCCGTGGGCACCACGACGTCGTAGCCGGACTTGCCGGCCATCAGGCGCGTTTCCAGGGTCTCGTTGGCATCAAAGGTGTCGTAGATTACCTTGATGCCGGTCTCCCTGGTGAAGGCCTCGAGGACGTCCGGCGCCATGTAGTTGGACCAGTTGTAGAAGTTGACGACCCGCTCCTCGGCCCCGGCGGGGGCGGAGAGCAACGTCAGCGCGGCGGCGAATGCAAGACCGAGGCAACACCCGGAGCGACTGACGTTGGTCATCTCAGTCTACCTCTTGCGTCCGCGCACCGCGTCCGACAGCCGCTCCAGTGCGGTGTCGAGGGTCTCGTCCTTCTTGTTGAAGCAGAACCGGACCACCGAAGTCACCGGGTCCTGCTCGTAGAAGGCTGAGACCGGGATCGCCGCGACTTTGTAGTCCTTCACGATCCGCCAGCAGAACTCGGTGTCGCTCTCGTTCAGTCCGAGCGGCGACAGGTCCACGGTCAGGAAGTAGGTGCCCTGCGACTTCAGCACGGGGAGGCCGAGGCTCTCGAGGCCCTTGGTCAGGCGGTCCCTGCTCCGCACCAGATCCTTGCGCATCGACAGGAAGTAGTCGTCGGGCTTGCCGAGGCCGTAGGCGACCGCGGCCTGCAGGTTCGGCGCGGTCGTGAAGGTCAGGAACTGGTGCACCTTGGCAGCGACGCGCAGCAATGGCGGCGCGGCGCAGACGAAGCCGATCTTCCAGCCCGTCAGCGAGAAGATCTTGCCGGCCGATCCGACCTTGATGGTGCGGTCGCGCATGCCGGGGATGGTGATCAGCGGGATGTGCTTGTGCTCGTCGAACGTGACGTGCTCCCACACCTCGTCGCAGATCGCGATGACGTCGAATTCCTGGCAGTAGCGCGCCAGCAGTTCGAGGTCCTCGCGCGGATAGACCACCGCGCTGGGATTCAGAGGGTTGTTGAAGAGCACCGCCTTGGTCTTTGAATTGAAGACGCTTTTCAGCATGTCCTCATTCAGCCGCCAGTGCGGCGGCTCGAGGCGGACCAGGCGCGGAATGCCGCCGGCCTGGCGGATGATCGGCAGGTAGGAATCGTAGACCGGCTGGAAGCAGACCACCTCGTCGCCGGGCTGGACCACCGCGAGGATCGCCGAGGTCAGCGCCTCGGTACCGCCGGAGGTCACCATGACCTCGCTCATCGGATCGAGCTTGAGGCCGTGCCAGTGGCCGTAATGGGTGGCGATCGCCTGGCGCAGCTCCGGGATGCCCATCATCGACGGATACTGGTTGTAGCCGTGCAGCGAGGCATCGGCCGCGGCCTTGCGGATATCCTCGGGGCCGGGATCGTCAGGGAAGCCCTGGCCGAGATTGATGGCGTTGTTGTCGCGCGCGGCCTGCGACATCGCCTCGAAGATGGTGACGGGAAGGTCGGCGAAGACCGTGTTCAGCGAGGAGCTCTTGGTCGTCATCGCGCGGTCAGCCACCGACCTTGCTGGGAAGGCCCGCCGCCTTCCACCCGAGCATGCCGCCTGCCAGATGCTTGTCGTAGGGCAGGCCCGCCGCCTGCGCGGCGAGCGAGGCCGTCACCGAGCGCTTGCCCGAACGGCATGCGAACACGACCTGCTTGCCCTGGGGATCGGGGATCGCCTTGGGATCGAAAGTCGAGAGCGGCACCACGACGCCGTAGGGGTAGGCCTCGGCCTCGACCTCGTTGGGCTCGCGCACGTCGACCAGCAGATAGCGCCCGTCCTCGACGCCCTTGGAAACCTCCTCCGGGGTCAGATCCTGTACTTGATGCGCCACATCATCCTCCAACGTCGCAAGTCACCTGCCGGGTGATCCCGGCGGGCGGCAACCTCGCCTCTCGGCCTGCGAAAATCAAGCGCTACAAAGGCTTGGGCTGCCCTGCGCAAGTTAAAGCTAAATCGCAGCGACTTGAAGTCTGCTTTGAATCCCGGGCCTAAATCGTGACCTGGGTGCCGACCTCGACCACGCGCCCCGACGGGATCTGGAAATAGTCGGTGGCGTCGTTGGCGGAGCGGCTGAGCGAGATGAACAGCCGGTCCTGCCAGCGCGGCATGCCGGAATGGGCGGCCGGCTTCAGCGCCCGGCGCGACAGGAAGAACGAGGTCGACATGATGTCGAACTGCCAGCCCAGCTTGCGGGCGATGGCCAGCGCCTTCGGCACGTTGGGCGATTCCATGAAGCCGAATTTCAGCGTCACCTTGGAGAAGGTCGGCGAGATCTGTTCCAGCCTCACCCGCTCGGCCGGATCGATACGCGGGGTCTGCGCGGTCTCGATGGTGAGAATAACGTTCTTCTCGTGGAGCACCTTGTAGTGCTTGAGACTATGCATCAGCGCGGTCGGGGCGCTGAGCGGGTCGGAGGTCAGGAACACGGCCGTGCCGGGCACCCGCTGCGGCGGCCGCTTCTCCAGCATCGCCACGAGGTCGGCCAGCGGGAATTCGAGCTTGCGGGACTTCTCGAACAGCAGCCGGCTGCCGCGCCGCCACGTGTACATCAGGATGATCATCATGGCGCCGAGCAGCAGCGGCACCCAGCCGCCCTCGAACACCTTGAGGAGGTTCGCGCTGAGGAAGGTCAGGTCGAGGCACAGGAACGGCGCGATCAGCGCGGCGGCCGCAAGCGGCTTCCACTTCCATCCCTTCCAGATCACGATGAAGCCCATCATCGCCGTGACCACCATCGTGCCGGTGACGGAGATGCCGTAGGCCGAGGCCAGCGCGCTGGACGAGCGGAACAACAGCACCAGCAGCACCACCGCGACCAGCAGCAGCTGGTTGATGCGCGGGATGAAGATCTGGCCCGAATGGGCCTCAGATGTATGGCGAATTTCAAAGCGCGGCAGAAGGCCGAGTTGGATCGCCTGGCGCGTCAGCGAGTAGGCGCCGGTGATCACGGCCTGGCTGGCGATCACGGTCGCCATGGTGGCGAGCACGACCATCGAGCCGCGGAAAAAGCCCTGCGGAAAGAGCTGGAAGAACGGGCTGACGATCGCTCCGGGATCGCCGAGCACGAGCGCGCCCTGCCCCAGATAGTTCAGCGCCAGCGACGGCAGCACGATCGACAGCCAGGCGATCTGGATCGGCCGCTTGCCGAAATGGCCGAGGTCGGCGTACAGCGCCTCGGCGCCTGTGACCGCGAGGAACACGGCGCCCAGCGTCACGAAGCCGATGACGCCGTGGCTCAGCATGAACGACACCGCGTAGAACGGGTTCAGCGCGTACAACACCCGCGGCTGCTCGATGATGGGGTGGATCGCGGCTGCCGCGATCACCGCGAACCAGACGCACATGACGGGACCGAAGAACGCCGCGACGCGGGCGGTGCCGCGCGACTGCACCGCGAACAGACCGACCAGAATGATCACGGTCAGCGGCACGATGTAGGGCTCGAACCGCAGCGTGACGTCCTTCATGCCTTCGATCGCGGACAGCACGGAGAGCGCCGGGGTGATGACCGCGTCGCCGTAGAACAGGGCGCCGGAGATGATGCCGAGCAGGACGATGGTCGCCCCGCCGGTGCCGACCGCGCGCTGGGCCAGGGCCATCAGCGCCAGCGTGCCGCCCTCGCCGTTATTGTCGGCCCGGAGCAGGATCACGACGTATTTGAGCGTCACCACGACGATCAGCGCCCACAGGATCAGCGAGAGCACGCCGAGCACGGCGGCGGGCGTCGGGATCCCCTCCGCGCCGGACGCGGCCAGGACGGCCTCGCGGAAGGCGTACAGCGGGCTGGTTCCGATGTCGCCATAGACCACCCCGATGCTGCCGAGGGTCAGCGCACCGAAGCGGGCCGTGGTGTGGGCGTCGCCATGCCCATTGGCCGCCGCCGTTTCCGGGGCGGAGATTGCTACGTCACTCGTCATGGGAGAGCCTGATGGCCTCTAGAATGCTTCACTGCACAATGGCGGAAGAGCGCGCGGCTTATAGTCCTGCGCTGACGGCATAGCCTAGCCCGATTCTGGGCCTTTGCCATGCGATAATCGCATGGCTATGCCGATTGCATTCAGATGGTGACCTGGGTCCCGACTTCAACCACCCGCCCGGTGGGAATCTGGAAATAGTCGGTGGCATCGTTGGCCGACCGGCTGAGCGCGATGAAGATATGGTCCTGCCACAGCGGCATGCCCGACTGCGCCGAGGCCTTCAGCGACCGTCGCGACACGAAGAACGAAGTCGACATGATGTCGAACTGCCAACCCTGCTTGCGCGCGATGGCGAGCGCCTTGGGCACGTTCGGCTGCTCCATGTAGCCGAAGCGCAGCCGCACCTTCGAGAACTTGTCGCTGATCTTCTCCATCCGGAAGCGCTCGGACAGATCGACCCGCGGCGTATGCGCGGTCTCGATGGTCAGGATGACGTTGTGCTCGTGCAGGACCTTGTTGTGCTTGAGGTTGTGCAGCAACGCGGTCGGCACGAAGGCGGGATCGCTGGTCAGGAACACCGCGGTGCCCTTGACGATGTGCGGCGGCCGCTTCTCCAGGCTCCGGATCAAATCGTCCAGCGGCACCTCGATCCGGCGCGTCTTCTGGATCAGGATTCCCGAGCCGCGCCGCCAGGTCCAGATCGTGCCGGCCATGGCAACGCCGAACAGCAGCGGCACCCAGGCGCCTTCCAGCAGTTTGAGCAGATTGGCACTGAAGAAGCTGATGTCGACGACCACGAACGGCACGATCACTGCAGCAGCCGTCGCGGCGCGCCAGTTCCAGAGCTTCCAGATCACGACGAAGCCCATGATGCCGTCGGCGACCATGGTGGTCGAGACCGCGATGCCATAGGCCGATGCCAGATTGCTCGGCGTGTGGAACAGCAGCACGAGCAGCATCACACCGATCAGGAGCAGCCGGTTCACCCGCGGCAGATAGATCTGGCCGGCATGGGTTTCGGAGGTGAAGCGGACCTCGAAGCGCGGCAGCAGCCCGAGCTGCACGGCCTGGTAAACCAGCGAATAGGCACCGGTGATCACCGCCTGGCTCGCGATCACCGTCGCCGCAGTCGCGAGTCCGACCAGCGGCAGCACCAGATATTCGGGCACCATGCGATAGAACGAATGCTCGATCGCGGTGGGATCGGACAGCACCAGCGCGCCCTGGCCGAAATAGTTGATCAGCAGCGCGGGCAATACGAAGAACATCCAGGCCGACTGGATCGGCTTACGACCGAAATGGCCCAAGTCCGCATAGAGCGCCTCGCCACCGGTCACGGCGAGGAACACTGCGCCCAGCGTCACGAGGCCGATCGTGCCGTGCGACAGCAGGAATTGCAGCGCGTAATAAGGATTGATCGCAGCCAGAACCGACGGATCGTCGGCGATGTGGACGGCACCCATCACCGCAAGACAGGCGAACCAGATCACCATCACCGGACCAAAGGCGGCGGCGACCAGCGCGGTGCCCTTGCTTTGCACCGCGAACAGCAGCGCCAGAATGATCACGGTGAGCGGCACGACATAGTGCTCGAACGCGGGCGTCGCGAGCTTGAGGCCCTCGACCGCCGACAGCACCGAGATCGCCGGCGTGATCATGGAATCGCCGATGAACATGGAGGCGCCGATCACGCCTAGCGCGAGCAGGAACCAGCTGCGCCGCCCGAGCGCGCGCTGGCCGAGCGCCATCAGCGAGAGCGTGCCGCCCTCCCCGTTATTGTCGGCGCGCAGCAGCAGCAGGACGTATTTCGCGGTGACGACGATAAGCAGCGCCCACAGGATCAGCGAGAGCACGCCGAGCACCATCGCCCGCGTCACCGCTTCGCCATGGGCCGCGCCCCTGACCGCCTCGTGGAATGCGTAGAGCGGCGACGTGCCGATGTCGCCGAAGACAACGCCGATGCTGCCGAGCGTCAGGCCCCAAAAGCCCGAGGCCGGCTTGTGCCCTTCCTGAGCTTCGGTCGATGTGATGCTCGCCGTCATGTGGAACTGGAAACGCTTCTTCCCGAGAATTGATCCGGCGCCTTTTGACGGTTCCGGCGCGTCTGTCAATCGGCACACCACCATAGCAGGCGGTGAGCCGGATGCTGTGACGACGCAGCAACGGTCGCCGCCAGCGCGACGACATGTCTCAGGTAAAATGGTAGCGCAAGAGCCTTATCCGGCCGGCACGCAAGAGCGCGGGTCTACGCTTTCGGGATCGCGCCTAGGGCTTCAGATTCGGCGGAAGCGGCGGATCTTCGCGCATCAGGGTGATCGTCACGCGCCGGTTGGCGGCGAGCGAGGGATCGTCCGGAAACAGCGGCTGGCTATCCGCCTTGCCGCTGACGGCGAAGATGTGAGACGGCGGCAGGCCTTCGCGTTCGAGAATCTGGCGCACCGCGTTGGCCCGATCGGCCGACAGGTCGAAGGCGCCGTAGTCGCTGCGGGTCGGCACGAAGCCGGCCGCGGTGTGGCCGGTGATGTTGACTCGAAGCGGTGTCGCCTTGAGCGGGATCGCGAGCTTCTCGATCAGGCGGCGGGTGCGGTCATACGGCACCTTGGAGCCGTCGGCGAACATCGAACGGCCGTCCTGGTCGACGATCTCGAGGTTGAGACCCTGCTTGGTCTCCTCGAACATGATGTGCTTGGACATCTCGGTCAGTTCCGGCATGTCCTGCAGCGCCTGACGCAGCGAGGCTGCGGCGAGCGCGAAGTTGCGGTCGACCTTGATCTTCGCACCGGACGTCTTGTCGCGGTCTTCCTGGTCCGGCGTCGGCGTGTTGGAGGCGTCTTCAGGCTGGATGTGGTCGACGTTCTTCAGCCGCGGGCGCGTCGGCAGGCCGTCCGATTCGACGATGCCGGAATAGCGCGCCTCGCTCTGCACGCCGAACGCCTCGCGCATCGAGCCGGCGACGATCTTCAGCTTGTTGGCGTCCTGCGTGGAGAACGCCACCAGCATGACGAAAAACGCCAGCAACAGCGCCATCAGGTCGGCGAAGGTCACGAACCAGCCGTGGCCGCCGTGTGCCTCCTCGCGTTTCTTCTTTGCCATCGGTCAGATCCTGGCGCCTGCCGTTACGCCGGAACCGGCTCGCCTTCGGCGTGGCGGTGCTTCTCGGGCAGGTAGGCCAGCAGCATTTCGCGCACCAGGGTCGGGCTCTTGGAGTCGCGGATCATCAGGATGCCGTCGATGATCAGCGTGCGATTGGTTTCCTCGTCGATCAGCTTGGTGTGCAGCTTGTCGGCGATCGGCAGACAGAGCAGGTTCGCGACGAGCGCGCCGTAGAGCGTCGCCAGCAACGCGGTCGCCATGAACGGGCCGAGCTTCGAGGGGTCCGACATGTTCGAGAACATCTGCACCATGCCGATCAGTGTTCCGATCATTCCGAACGCGGGCGCGCAATCGCCGACGGCGCGGTAGATCTTGCTGCCCTCGTTGAGGTGCAGCAGGAAATTGTCGCGGTCGCGCTCCATATTGTCCCTGATGAAATCGAGGTCGTAGCCGTCGGCGACGTAGCGGATGCCCTTGGCGAGGAACGGCTCGTCGGTCTCGACCTTTTCCAGGCCGACCGGACCCTGCTTGCGGGCGATCTCAGCGATACGGGCGAGTTCGTCGACGAGGTCGTGGGCCGACAGCCGGCTCATCGTGAAAGCGAACTTCATGCCGAGCGGCAGGCCGTGCATCAGCACCGAGAGCGGAAAGCGGATCATGGTCGCCGCGCCCGAGCCGCCGAAGATGATGATGGCGGCATGGTCGCTGAGGAACATGCCGAGATCGCCGCCCATGAACACCATGAGCACGATAACGGCCAAGCCGCCAACAAGCCCGGCGCCTGTCATAATGTCCATGGCATACTCCAACGCGTACGCAACAACGGCCGTCCTGGCCGCTGGCGCGGTCCAACCCCGAACCGCATTGGAAACCCTAGTGTGACGCCCTTAAAGCCGCGTAAAGGTTAAGTTGATCCGGAACACGAGATCGCCGCGGCGCGCTGGAACAACAGCGGCTTTGCCGTCTGCCGACAGCAATCTCAACACTTTGCTAACCATAATTGCGGCGCGACGGAACGACAGTTCGGGAAGTCGTCTTCGTCAGTTCCGGATCGTGCATGCGCTTGGCGAAGCGGATTGTCCGCAACTGCGGCCCTGCGCCACATCCGTGATCAGCGATCATGCGATACTCTGTCGCCGTGCGACATGCTCCATCGCAGGAGCCGATTTGCAATGCTGACGCTGTTCAGTCTCCTCACCGCGCTGCCGGCGGTGCTGGCGCTTCATCTGCTTGAGCCGGAGCTCGTCCTGCCGGCGTTCAGCGTGCTGCTGTTTGTCGAGGCCGGCTTCGCGGTGCTCGCGGCGCGCCTGATTCACGCGCGCAATGATACGGACGACATCACCCTGTGGGATCTCGCCGGCGGCTTCACCCTGATCGGATGCGCCGCCGCCGTGTTCGGCGAGCCGGATCAGGCCGCCCTGTTTCTTGAACAAGGCGGCCCGCGGCCGGCATCGCGGCCTTGAGGTCGTTACGCTTAGTGGATCTCGGCCGACTTCTTCAGCGCCGCCTTCAGCTTCTCGAGCGAGAAGTCGGGGCTGCGCGCGATCTCCAGGATCGGCGTCTCGCGACGGCCGCAGAGCTCGGCGGCATCCGGCAGTTTGGCGGCGATGTCGTGCGGGATCACGATCGCGCCGTGCTGGTCGGCATGGATCAGATCGTCCGACCTCACGGTCATGCCCGCTACGCGCACCTCGCCGCCGAAGCTCTCGGCGTGCACCCATGCATGCGACGGGCCGATCGAGCCGGCCAGAGCCTGGAAGCCCGGCGCCCATTGCGGGATGTCGCGGATCGAACCGTCGGTGATGACGCCGAGGCAGCCGAGCGCCTTGTGCACGTTGCTCTGCACCTCGCCCCAGAACGCGCCGTAACCGACATCGGGACCGTCGATGTCCTGGATGACCGTGATGCGCGGTCCGTGGCCGGTGCCGACATATTCGTAATATTCGATGCGGCGCTTCGACTGCTCTTCGGCCGGCAGCGACGACTTCAGCACCGAACGGATCGCGACCGTGCGGGCGTAGCCGACCATCGGCGGCAGGTCGGGGAACGGGCAGACCAATTGCTTGGTAGTGTAGCCGATCAGACGGCGCTCGGGCGCCACGATCTCCATGGCGTTGCAGATTGTCGGGGTGTCGTAGCGGGCCAGCGCTTCGAGCACGGAAGCGGGCAGCGGCCCGGTCGCAGAATTCGTCACGGCGTTCTCTCCCAGATTGGCGGCCGCTGTTGGCGCGGTGCCGCCGGCACAGGGCGATATAGCCGAGATCGGGCCTCAACCCAACTCAGGCGCCTTCATGGCAGATATCCGCGTGTGACCGCTTAATGCAGCCGGCCGGGCCGGTCGTCGTCCTGCGGCGGCTCCGACAGATTGGCCAGCGTCGGCGCCGAAGGCGGCGACGGCACTTCGCCTGCTGCCGGAGCGGCGGCCTCCAGCGCGCGCGCTTGGTCGCGATAGGATTTGTAGCCGAGCGGCAGGGCGAGCAGATACAGCACCGTGCCGAGCGTGAGCACATGCCAGGGATAGGCGATCAGGATCGCGATGAAGACGACCACCGCGACGAACGCCGGCAACACCAGCTCGGGCGACACGCGCATGCGCTTGGTCTTGCCGGAGAACACCGGCAGGCGCGACACCATCAGGAAGGCGATCAGCAGCGTATAGGCCGCCGTCACGGCCGCGGGCAGCCGGCCGAGATCGAGGAATGCGATGTAGATCGGCAGCAGCACCGTAATGGCGCCCGCGGGCGCCGGCACGCCGGTGAAGAAATTGGCCGCGAAGGCGGGCTTGTTGGGATCGTCCATGGTGGCGTTAAAGCGCGCCAGACGCAGGCCGCCGGAGATCGCGAACACCATGGCCGCGATCCAGCCGGCATTGCCGAGTTCGTGCAGCTGCCAGAAGTAGAGCATCAGGCCGGGCGCGACACCGAAATTGACGAAGTCGGCGAGGCTGTCGAGTTCGGCACCGAACTTGGACTGGCCCTTGATCATGCGTGCGACGCGGCCGTCGATGCCGTCGAGCGCGGCGGCGAACACGATGGCGTAGACCGCGAGCGAGATCCGGCCCTCGATCGACAGGCGGATCGAGGTCAGGCCGGCGCAGATCGCCAGCAGCGTGATGACGTTGGGCACCAGCATCCGCACCGGGATCGGACGGAACCGCCGGCGGCGCGTGTCGGGGTATTTGAAGTCGTAGGGCGTCATGGCTGTCCTCACCTCGAGGCGAGATATAGCAAGCCGCATCCCCCTCCGCTATTGCGGCGGAAGGCCCCCATAGACCGACTTTGGTTAATTGGCGCGGAAGGCGCGGCTCGGGTCGTCGCCGGCAAGATCGGCCAGAATGGTCTCACCCGCAATCGCGGTCTGGCCTTCCGACACCAGCGCCTTGGTGCCGAGCGGCAGGTAGACGTCGAGCCGCGAGCCGAAGCGGATCAGGCCGAAACGCTCGCCGGCGCCGATCGCCTGGCCTTCCCTGACGAAGCAGACGATGCGCTTGGCGACGAGGCCGGCGATCTGGATCACGCCGATCCGTGCCGTCGGCGTCGTGATGACGAGCGAATTGCGCTCATTGTCCTCGCTCGCCTTGTCCAGCTCGGCATTGATGAACAGTCCGGGACGATAGGCGATGCGGTCCACCCTGCCCGCGATCGGGCTGCGGTTCACATGGCAATTAAAGACGCTCATGAACACCGAAATACGCGGCAGCGGCCGGTCGCCGAGGCCGAGTTCGGCCGGCGGCAGCGCCATGGTGATCATCGAGACGCGGCCGTCGGCCGGCGACACCACCAGCCCCTCACGCACCGGCGTCACACGGACGGGATCGCGGAAGAACAGCGCGCACCACACGGTCAGGATCGTGCCGATCCAGCCCAGCGGCGACCACAGCCAGAACAGGATCAGGCTGGCCAGCGCAAAGCCGCCGATGAAGGGATAGCCCTCCTTGTGGATCGGCGGGATCTGACGCTGGATCGAATCGAGAATGGACATCGTTATCTGCCGCTCGGGGTTAATGGCACGGGTCGCGCGCCGCGCGCCTGTTTAGGCCAGAGTTGGGACCTGATACAAGGTCACTCGGCCGCCGCGGGCGCCGTCAGGGTGTCGTCGACGGGCGGCGGCTCCCGGTTGGGTGCCTCGCTGCTGTCGGCCATCTGGGCCAATTTCTCGCGCGCCGCCTCGGCCTCGCGCTGCCTGTTCCACATGCTGGCATAAAGGCCGCCCTGCCCCAGCAGCTTGGCGTGGGTGCCGCGCTCGGCGATCCGGCCCTGGTCCAGCACGATGATCTCGTCGGCGCCGACGATGGTGGAGAGCCGGTGCGCGATCACCAGCGAGGTGCGGTTCCTGGCGACGCGGTCGAGCGCGCCCTGGATCTCGTGCTCTGTGTGGGTATCGAGCGCCGAGGTTGCCTCGTCCAGCACCAGGATCGGCGGCGCCTTCAGCACGGTGCGCGCAATGGCGACGCGCTGCTTCTCGCCACCCGAGAGCTTCAGGCCGCGTTCGCCGACCTGGGTCTCGTAACCCATCGGCGCCATGCGGATGAAATTGTCGATCTGCGCGAGGCTTGCGGCCTCCTCGACTTCGGCATCGGTTGCGTCCCAGCGGCCATAGCGGATGTTGTAGCGGATCGTGTCGTTGAACAGCACGGTGTCCTGCGGGACCATGCCGATCGAGGCGCGCAACGAGGCTTGCGTGACCTCGCGGATGTCCTGGCCGTCAACCAGGATCCGGCCACCGGAGACGTCGTAGAGGCGGAACAGCAAGCGCGAGATCGTCGACTTGCCGGCACCCGATGGACCGACGATCGCGACCGTCTTGCCGGCGGGCACCTCGAAGCTGATGCCTTTCAGGATCTGCCGCGTCGGCTCATAGGCAAAGCGGACATCCTCGAAGCGCACGGTGCCGGCGGACACCGCCAGTGGCTCCGCGCCCGGCATGTCCTTGATCTCGGCCTCGCGGCCGATCACGCCGAACATCTTCTCGATGTCGATGATCGCCTGCTTGATCTCGCGATAGACCATGCCCATGAAATTCAGCGGCTGGTACAGCTGGATCATCATGGCGTTGACCAGCACGAAATCGCCGACCGTGTTGGTGCCGTTGCGCACGCCGATCGCGCACATCAGCATGGTGGCCGTCAGCCCGAGCGTGAAGATCACGGCCTGGCCGGTGTTGAGCACGGCGAGCGAAGTATAGGTGTGGACGCTTGCCTCCTCGTAACGCGCGACCGACTTGTCGTAGCGCTGCGCCTCGCGCGCTTCGGCGCTGAAATACTTCACGGTCTCGTAGTTGAGCAGCGAGTCGATCGCCTTGGTGTTCGCCTCGGTATCGGAATCGTTCATCTTGCGGCGGATGCCGATCCGCCACTCGGTAGCGATGTAAGTGTAGTACATGTAGACCGTGACCGTGATCAGCGTCGCGAGCACGTAGCGCCAGTCGAATTGCCAGAGCAGCACGCCCATCAGCAGCGTGACCTCGACGATGGTCGGGATCAGTTGCAGGATCACCATGCGCACGATGACCTCGATGCCCTCGCGGCCGCGCTCGAGCACGCGCGTCAGGCCGCCTGTCTTGCGCTCCAAATGGAAGCGCAGCGACAGCTCGTGCATGTGCACGAAGGTGATGGTCGCGAGCTTGCGCACGGCGTGCATGGCAACGCGCGCGAAGATGCCGTCGCGCCATTGCGTCAGCACCGCCATCAGGATGCGCATCGCGCCGTAACTGGCGGTGAGCAGCAATGGCGAGGCGATCACCCAGAGGTGCCAGTTGTCGGCCGCAACGGGTGCGGTGTTGGCGCCGGTCAGCGCATCGGTTGCCCATTTGAAGCTGAACGGCACGGTGAGCGTGATCAGCTTGGCGGCGAGCAGCAGCACCATCGACCAGACCACCCGCATCTTCAGATCGAAGCGGTCGCCCGGCCAGATATAGGGCCACAGATGCGCCAGCGTGCCCATCAGCGTGGCCCCGGCCTGCGGTCCCGCCGCGGGAGGCTCGGGAACGTCGGCGCCGTCGAACGATTGGGGTTGGTCCATCAAGAAACCTGAATGCCCGCCGGATGCGGGCGGCGTCACGATTTGCGATTTTCGTCCGTCATATAGAGCCTTCCCGATGTCAGCGCACCCCGCCAGATGGCGAATCTTTGATTGTTTGTCGCCATTTACCGGTAGATTTCCGGGTGATCCGAATCACCTGAGGGGCTTGACGCCTCTTCGCTGCAATGCATCATGACGCCAATGAGCACCATCAAAACCGTCTGTGTCTATTGCGGCTCCGGCCCCGGAACCAACCCCCGCTTCACCGAAGGCGCCGTGGCGTTCGGCAAGGCGCTTGCCGAAAACAATATCCGCCTCGTCTATGGCGGCGGCTCGCTCGGCCTGATGGGCTCGGTCGCGAGCTCCGTGCTCGATCACGGCGGCAGCGTTACCGGCATCATTCCTGAATTCCTCCGCAAGCGCGAGAATGCGCTGACCCGCGTGCAGGAGATGATCGTCACGCCCGACATGCACGAGCGCAAGCGGCTGATGTTCGAACGCTCCGACGCCTTTGTGGCGCTGCCGGGCGGCGTCGGCACGCTGGAAGAGCTGGTCGAGCAATTGACCTGGAAGCAGCTCGGCCGTCACGCTAAGCCGGTGCTGCTCGCCAACATCGACAATTTCTGGGAGCCGCTGTTCTCGCTGCTGTCGCACATGCGCCAGACCGAGTTCATACGCGCCGGCCTGTCGGTCGATATCCTCAAGGCCGATCGCGTCGAGGATATCCTGCCGAAGCTGAAGTCGGCCGCGGCGCAGATCGCCGAGTCGGAAAAGCAGCTCGCCCCGGACGTCGCGCGCAAACTGTAAGCGTTATTCGGTCGGAAAAGTCACCGCCTCGATCCGGTTGCCGTCGGGATCGATGACGAAGGCTGCGTAGTAGCGGACGCGGTCGTGCGGGCGAATGCCGGGCGCGTTCTCTGACGTGCCGCCTGTGGCGGTTGCGGCGGCATGAAACGCGTCCACCTCTGCCGTCGTCTTCGCCCGCAGACAGATGTGCACACCGCTCTCCGGCGGTACGCGCGGCATGGCTTCGCGTAAGTTGATCCAGAACTCAGGATAGGCCTTGCCGAAACCAATGGTCCGGGGCCGGGTGACGACGCGCGTCAGGCCGAGCGCCGCGAGCACGGCTTCGTAGAATCGCGCAGAACGTTCGAGATCGCTGACGCCGACGGAGATGTGGTCGATCATTAGTCGCGCTCCTCCCTCTCCTCTTCGTCATTGCGAGCGCAGCGAAGCAATCCAGAATCTCGCCGCAGAAAGATTCTGGATTGCTTCGCTACGCTCGCAATGACGGCGCTTGTGGCACCGCCATCGCACACCACCACCCTACGCGGGCGCGCCCGATTTCACGAGCTTGTAGATCACCGAATCCATCAGCGCCTGAAACGAGGCGTCGATGATGTTGGGCGACACGCCGACCGTGGTCCAGCGGTCGCCGGCCTCGTCCTCGCTCTCGATCAGCACGCGCGTCACCGCGCCGGTGCCGCCGTTGAGGATACGCACGCGGTAGTCGATCAGCGTCAGCCCCTCGATGTATTTCTGGTATTTTCCGAGGTCCTTCCGCAGCGCGACGTCGAGCGCGTTGACGGGGCCGTTGCCCTCGGCCGCCGAGATCAGATGCTCGCCGGCGACGTCGACCTTCACGACGGCCAACGCCACGGTGACGCGCTCGCCGTGCGAGTTGTAGCGCTGCTCGACATTGACGTCGAACTGCTCGACTTCGAAATAATGCGGCACCTTGCCGAGCGTGCGGCGCGCCAGCAGGTCGAACGAGGCGTTGGCGGACTCATAGGCGTAGCCTTGCGCCTCCCGCTCCTTCAATTCCTCGACCAGCCGCGTCAGCTTCGGATC
>Ga0207426_1000725_pt1 | contig 37979 bp, 32 predicted proteins | sample AraplaMF_Cvi_mMS_FD_184265 | JGI IMG/M metagenome (GOLD analysis project Ga0207426, IMG submission 184265) | Arabidopsis root microbial communities from the University of North Carolina, USA - plate scrape MF_Cvi_mMS (SPAdes) (version 2) | ecosystem: Host-associated > Plants > Roots > Endosphere... | reverse complement strand
CTGCTCACGCTCTCCGACAGCTACTACGAGCGCGACCCGAACGGCACCTACGCCAACCAGATGTACGCCAACCCCGCCGTCAACTGCCTCGACCTCGCCTCCGCCTTCAACAGCCCCGCGCAGGTCCGCGCCGCCCTGCCCAGCTTCCGCAAGGCCTCCCCGGTCTTCGGCGAAAACTTCGCCTGGGCCGCCCTGAACTGCGCGTACTGGCCGGTCAAGCCCACCGGCACGACCCAGCGCATCGAGGCCAAGGGCGCCGCCCCGATCCTCGTCGTCGGCACCACCCGCGACCCGGCCACCCCGTACATCTGGGCCAAGGCCCTCGCCGCCCAGCTCTCCAGCGCCACCCTCCTCACCTACGAGGGCGACGGCCACACCGCCTACGGCCGCGGCAGCACCTGCATCGACAAGACGATCAACAACTACCTCCTCCACGGCACCGTCCCCCCCAAGGGCAAACACTGCAAGTGACCCACACCACACCCGCCCTCCAACCCCTGACCAGCCCATAATCCGGTGACAGAGCACCCCTCCACGATGTGTAGACTGGGCCGCGCACCAAGCCGCCTTAGCTCAGTTGGCCAGAGCAACGCACTCGTAATGCGTAGGTCTCGGGTTCGAATCCCGAAGGCGGCTCAGTAAAAAGGCCAGGTCACATAGCCCGTGACCTGGCCTTTTGCGTTGCTCGGGGCATGACGCGTCAGGCGGCCGTGGTGCCGCGAGATGACTTGCGTGAGCGATGCGTGAGCGGAGGCGCTCAGAGACCTACTTCTTGGGCTTCCGGAGCTCGGCCTTCTTGTCGTCTTTGGCCTGGGCTTTCGCCTTGTTCTTCGGCTTGCCGCCCTTGCCCTTGCCGGCGTTCTTCGCCGCGGCCTTCTTGCCCTTCTCCTTCTTCGCCGCCTTGCGTGCAGCCTTCTCCGCCTCGGCCTTGCGCTGAAGCGGCACCAGCTTCGCCGTCGCCTCGGCGGCACTCTTGCCGACCTGGGGCAGGACGCTCTGGTAGATGTCCCGCGTGATGCGGGTGTCGCTGTGCCCGAGCGTGTCCGACACGATCTTGATGTCGATGCCAGCGGCCAGCATGAGGGTGGCCGCGCCGTGACGCAGATCGTGCAGCCGGATCGGCGGGAGGCCGGATGCGGCAACGAGGCGCTCGAAGAGGTCGGTCACCTTGCCCGGGTGGAGCCAGGAGCCGTCTTCCTGAGTGAAGACGTGGCCGGTCTCGACCCAGGCCGAGCCCCACTCAGCGCGATCCGCTTCCTGCCGCTCGCGGTGCCGCTTGAGGACGTTGACGGTGTCATCGTCGAGTGCGACCACGCGATACCCGCTGTCCGTCTTGGGATCGGACGCCTCGATCTCCCATCCGTCCTGCACGAGTTGGGAGGAGACGGCGAGGGAGTGGGTGTCGAGGTTCGTCTCCGACCACGGCTGCCCGCACGCCTCGCCACGGCGCAGGCCGCGGAAGGCGATCAGGTGCCACATCGCGTACAGGCGGTCCTCGGCGACGAAGTCGAGGAAGGCGCCGGTCTGCTGGGGCGTCCAGACCATCACCGGCGACGGCTTCTCGCCCGTCTGCTCCCACTTGGCAACCCGCTCGTCCGTCCACACAAGCGCCTTCGGCTTGCGCGCGGGGTCGATCTCGACGTGGGCGGCCGGGTTGAACGTGATGATCTGCTGCCCGATCGCGTCGTTCAGGGCCGCCCGAAGAGTGGCCTTGACGTGCTGACGCGTGGCGGGGCCGGTGATGCGACGGAAGTGCGGCATCTCGTCGATCGCGGCCTTCATCGCCTTGCGACGGGCACGGTTCTCCACTCCCTTCCACGGCACGGTCGCCAGCTCGTCGATCGCGGCTCGCCGCTGGGCGTTGTCCTCCAGGATCTGGGCGTTGGCGTCGCGGATGTCCGTGAACATCTCGCTGAGGTGGCTGACGCGCAGCCGGTCCAGCCGCCGGTTTCCGATGCGCGGCTTCAAGTGCACGCGGATGTCGGTCTCGTAGCGATTGAGGCCGGACTTGCGTATGCGCTTACCGGCCAGCCACCGGTCGAGCCACTCGCTCACCGTCAGGCTGCCGATGAGGTCCTGGCCGGCGTTCAGGCGCCGCCTCGTCTCCTCGACCTCAGGCAGAGGCGACCGCTCACGGCTGACCTCCGCCAGCATCTCGGCGATGAGTTCCGTGCCCTCGGGGTCGTCCGACTCGGCGAGCCCGAGGAGAGCGCGGACGTGGTCGAGTTCGGTCTGGGCCGACTTGAGGCTGCCGTACCCGCCACGGGCGAACGAGCGTCGACTGCCGTCCGCACGAGGCGAGAGTTCCTGGCGTATGGAGTAGGTGCAGTGGTTCCTGCTGTTGCGCTTGGGGCAGGAGGTGCCGAGTTCCTTGCCGGTCTTCGGGTCGCGGCAGGAGCAGCGGCGGTAGGTGGAGCCCTTCAAAGATCATTCTCCTCGGTGATGTCGGGATCGCTCCCGGGTGAGTCGATTACGGCGGCCACGTCCGGCCACAGGAGCGGGGGTGTGACGCCCTCTTCCTCGATGAAGGCGCGAACTCTGCGCAGGCGGTTTTCGGCGTTATCGGCCGCCTCGGCGGCACGGGCCTGGGAGCGGAGGGCCTCGGCCTTGCGGTCGGCATTCGGGGCGGTCTGGGCGTGGTAGCGCGCGTACTCCTCGTCACGTCGCGCGCTTCGCAGTCGCTCCTGGGCCGCGTGGTGGGCCCGGAAGTAGCGGAGCATGTCGTCGTCCGCGCCGAGATCGGTCTCCTCCCCGGTGAACCACCGCAGTGCGTCCAGTGGGGAGGTGGAGTCCTGGAGCGGGAGCCGCTGGACGTCGTCGACGTAGCCGACGGGGTAGATGAGGCAGATGGGTGGGGTGTTCAGAGCCTGGGCCAGGACCATGACGTCGACCAGGGGCAGGTTGGAGCGGCGTCCGGACTCCATGTTGGCGATCACGTTGCGGGGGATCGGGTGGCCGATCTCCGCGCACCTGTCCGCCAAGTCCTGTGCGCTCCAACCCAGTTCCTTCCGTCGTCTGCGGACCTCGCCGGCCACGGTGGCCATGACCTGATCCACCCACTCAAGGACGTCGTCCTCGTCGTCGGCCCTCTCATATCCATGGTCGCTACGGCGTTGTGTCATGAAGACACATTAGCTCGCCTAACGTTGATTTCGTGACCTGGAGACGGGCGCGATGGTCGCGTTCGCCGAGGGCTCAGTCGTGGATGGAGCGCGCATGCGCGAGAACGAAGAGGCCGGCCGAGCGAAGGGGATGAGCCGGGAGGAGCTTCTGGTGCTCCCGGCCGCCGTTGACCTGGAGACAGGCAACCGGGCGCTGGGTCTCGGGCGAAGTAAGGGGTACGAGCTCGCCAAGCGTGGTCAGTACCCCTGCAAGGTGCTCCGGCTCGGGAACGCCTATCGGGTGGTGACCGCGGACTTGTTGGCCCTGTTGGGACTGGCGGCGTGAAGCACTTGATGCGTAGCAGGCGCTTCTGCGTTGAGCTGACACAGAATCGCTGGACTGTGGCACGGCGTGGACGTACTGTCCGTGGTCGCTCGCGGTACCGAGGCGTCCGCGAGAAGGGGAAGAGCCTCCGGCGGTGCAACGCCGGAGGCCCCAAGGCTCCCCAGCAATCCCATGAGAACCGACCCGGCGGCAGGGGCGTGCAAGCCCGACACCGCCAGACGAGGAGCCGCCCAGTGCAACCCGAGAGCCCCGAGTCCTATTCCACCCCCGCCCGAGCAGGCTGGCCCGCAACGGCCATCCCCGGCCAGCCCGGCGCCCACCTGCGTGCTGCGCAGGCCGACAGCGCCGCGGCGGACCCGAGCGAGGGTGCGGCCGGACGCAGCGCCGACGATGCGGATGCGGCGAGCGGGCTGGAGGCTATACCCGACGCAGAGCCGACAGCTGGCTCGAAGCTGCTGGACGAACTGCGCGCCCAGATATCGCAGTTCGTCATCCCACCCTCACCGGAGGCGCTGGACGCGATCACTCTGTGGGTGGCGGCGACGCATCTCCAGCCCGCGTGGCAGCACGCCCCGCGCCTGGCGGTGGTGGGCCCGGCGAAGCGCTGCGGCAAGTCGCGGCTGCTGGACGTGCTGACCGAGACGGTCCACGAGCCGATGCTGACCATCAACACCACACCGGCGGCCATCTTCCGCTCGATCAGCGAGGAGGAGCCGCCGACGCTGCTGGTGGACGAGGCCGACACCATCTTCGGCCCCAAGGTCGCGGAGAAGAACGAGGAGACGCGTGGCCTGCTCAACGCCGGTCATCAGCGCGGCCGGTACGTCACCCGGGTCGTCGGCAACGACCACACCCCGCACAAGTTCGCCACCTTCGCCATGGCGGCCATCGCGGGAATCGGGGACCTGCCGGACACGGTCATGGACCGTTCGGTGGTCATCCGCATGCGGCGCCGGGCCGAGGGAGAGAAGGTCAGGCCCTTCCGCTCTCGCCGCGACATCCCCGCCCTGCACGAGATACGCGACCGCATCCACGCGTGGGCCAGGCCGCAGCTGGAGGAGGCCGCGAACCTCGAGCCGGACATGCCGGTCGAAGACCGCGCCGCCGACACATGGGAGCCCCTGGTGATAGTCGCCGATCTGGCAGGCGGTCGCTGGCCCCGGCAGGCGCGGGTCGCCTGCGTGCGGATGGTCACTGCCGAAGTGGCGGCCGAGGAGGACCACCCCAGTGGTGCACGAATCCTCGCCGACATCCGACGGGTCTTCTTCGCCCAGCGTGAGGTGGACAGCCTGTCCACAGGGGACCTCCTCCACCACCTGCGCCAAGACCCCGAAGCTCCGTGGGCGGAGCGGGGACGTGACGGCCTAACGGCCCGAGAGCTCAGCAGGATGCTGCGCGACTTCGACATTCGGCCCGGCAACGTGCGCATGGCCGACGGAAGGCAGCTCAAGGGCTACATGCGCAACAAGTTCCTCGACGCGTGGCGGCGCTACTGCCCCACCGTGCACCCGGTCGACCCCGGCTCCGCGCCCAGCTCGGGCTGAGCCCTGCCCCTCCGGTTGCCGTCCTTGCCGTCCCTGCCGTGATCCCGCAGGTCAAACGGCATGTCGGTAAGACGGCAGCCGGGCTCAAGACGGCAACGCGATCACCGACGGCGCGCTGACCGCCAGGACGTCTCCCACCTCCGTCTTGTGCCGTCCTGGGCGTCCCTGCCGTATCGCCGCAGGTCACAGGGGCTTGGGCCAAGACGGAAGTCGGATGCGCACCGTCCATAGCCCCCCAAGTTCCACCCGAGGGCGGCGGTGCCGCAATACGTCGGCATCGCCGCCGAGACGGAACGCCAGCACATGTGCCGTACCTGCTCTGACCTGCGGTTTCAACGGTCAAGACGGCCAAGACGGACCACGCCACCACCACAGGAGAACCCCGCTTGACCACCCTCGCACCACTCGCCGACCACACCGATCAGGAGACCGGTGGGTGCCGCACTCCTCGCTCAGGAGGGCAGCAGGTGATGACCAAACAGACCGCCGAGCAGTACGCGCTCGTCGCCGCGGGAACCGTCATCGTCGCCCTGACCGCTGGTGGGTTTTGGCTCTCCTACGCGCACCTCGCCGAGGTCGCCGGGCAGCACGGGCTCAGGAGTTCTCCCGTACGTCAATGGGCCTGGCCCGCGACGTTGGACGCGTTCATCGTCGCGGGGGAGTTGCTGATGCTTCGCGCGGGCCTGCGACGGCTCACCGACGGGTGGGCCATCGCGCTCACGGCCACCGGGTCGGTCGGTTCCATCGCGCTGAACGTAGCCGGGGTCAGCGGAGCCGGCGGGCCCGGGGCGAAGCCCCTGCTCGACTATGTGGTCGCTGCCGTACCCCCGACCGCCGCGCTGCTGGCCTTCGGCGTTCTGATGCGGCAGATCCACCAGCTTGTCGACCGGCCGATCGGCCGAATGGGATCGGCGTTGGATGAGGCACGGGGGACGGCTACCGATGCGGCTGTCCACGCCGCTGAGCCACCGGCTGGCAGTTCCGCCCAGTCGCCGGAACCTCAGCTCCGTGAACCGGACAGCAAACCACGTGGGGGCCGCCCAGCTGGGGCCACGGTCGACGAACTCGTGGAGATCGGTCGTATCGCCGTTGCAGAGCAGGGCAAAGTCACCCGGGCCATTGTCCAAAAGGCCATACGGGCCAAGGGACTGACGGTCAGCGGGGAACGGTTGACCGAGGTGATGGAGGTCCTTCGACGCGAGCTCGAAGCCGCTTCCGGCACCGGTCCCGATAGGGACTGACCGCTCGCCCCATGGGGTGACCGGAACCCTTCCGGTCACCCCGCCACCGGTCACCGTCCCCCTCACCGCCTGGTCATCCACACCTGTGGAGGGGGCCGTGGACCGCCTGGACTCTGCCTGTCCTTCCTCGTCAGCCCGCCTGCCCCACTCGCACCTTCCGGAGAGCCACCCATGACGCACGACCCACACCACGCCGAGGCCGCCCACAACGAGCCACGGCCGCTGACGAAGTCCCCTGGTTTGATGGGCCGTTTGCTGCGGGCGTTCGGAAGGACTGCCCCTGGCGGAGCCAGTAGTACCCCGAGTCCGACTCAAGGCCGGTCTTCGGGGATCCCCGCCCCAGGGGTGGCGGAGACGGCCCAGCGCCAGGGGGCGCAGGGCCAGGAGGTCGGGGCCGAGGGCGGCCCCGACCCGGACACGCTCCACGCCGTCCAACGCGAGACCCTTCGCCTCGCCCCTGCCGCCGAGACCACCATCGGCGAGCCCGTCGTGAAGAGTGCCCAGCCCACGATCCGTCGCTTCAGCGGCAACAAGCGCACCATCCGCGTCGGCCCGCTGCGGTTCACCGACGACGAGCACGCCGGCCTACAGGAGGCCGCCACCGAGCACGGCTACAAGGGTGAGTCCGGCTTCGCCGCCGATGTCGTCCTGGCCTTCATCACCGGCCGGTTCACTGCCAACCTTCCCCTGTCCGAGGACCGTCGCCGCACGCACATGTTCCGCGCCCAGGTCCTGCGCCAGCTAAACCGCATCGGCGTCAACATCAACCAGATCGCCCGTGCCCTCAACAGTGACCTCACCCCACCCGACATACGCCATCGCCTCGACGAACTCCATGATCTGCTGGAACTGATCGCCGAGGCTCTGCGCCAGCCTGCCGATACGCGGGAGGATCTCGCCGCATGATCGCCGCCATCAAGGCGCCCGGCGCCAACACCCGTGGCCTGCTGGCCTATCTCTACGGCCGGGGAACCCACGACGAACACTTCGACCCGCACATCGTGGCTGGCTTCGCGATGCTCGGCATGCCCGATCCTGGCCGCGATGAGATGGCCACCCTCACCGAACTCGCCTGCCACCTCGACGAACCCGTACGCCTGCGCAACAGCGAGTTCGGCAAGCCCGTCACCGACCACGTCTGGCACTGCCCCGTCCGCGCCGCCCCCGAAGACCGCTACCTCTCCGATGCCGAATGGGGCGAGATCGCCCAGCGCATCGTCGCCGCAGCCGGTATCGCCCCTGTCGGTGATGATCTGGCCTGCCGCTGGATCGCCGTACGCCACGCCGACGACCACATCCACATCCTCGCCACCACCGTCCGCGAAGACGGCCGACGCCCCAAACTCCACGACAGCGGCATACGTGTCGGCGACGCATGCCGCGAGATCGAGAAGGACTACGGTCTGCGCCGCCTGAAGAAGGGCGACCGCACCGGCACACGCCGTCCCACCCAGGCCGAGATGCACAAGGCCCAGCGCCTCGGCTGGGAACAGACCAGCAAGGAGTGGCTCCAGGACCGCATCCGCGCCGCGATTCCCCATGCCAAGAGCGCCGAGGAACTCCTCGCCTACCTCGAAGCCGAGGGCATCCGAGTCAAGGCCAAGCGGGGACCTTCCGGTGACCTCCTCGGCTACGCCGTCGGACGCCCCGGCGATCTCAACAAGGACGACGAACAGATCTTCCACCCCGGCGGAAAGATCGCCCCTGACCTCTCCCTTCCCAAGATCAAGACCCGCCTCGAATCCAGCCAGCCCGAAGAGCACCCCACCGCCCGCCGCACTCAGCCCAGCACCCCCTGGCATCGAGCAACTGACGCCCTCGACAGTCTTCACACCGACCTCGCCGACGACGCACGAGCCCAGGCCCACATCACAGCGCTCGGTGAACTGATCGAAGCCACCGCCCAGAAAGCGCCCGCCGACCTACGAGCTGAACTCCAAGCCGCCTCGAAGGCGTTCGCACGGGCCCAGCGCTCCCAGATCCGGGCAGAAGACCGAGCCGCCCACACTCTGCGCAACGCGGCCCGCGACATCGCCCACGCCGCCACCGGCACCGACGGCAGCACCCTCGCTGCCCTGGTCGCAGCACTCGTCTGGGCCGCAATCGTCGCGGGACGCTGGCACGAGGCCAAGGGCCACGCCCACCAAGCCGACGCCGCCCGCCAAGCCCTCCAACACCTTCAGAACGCCGCCGACCACACCCTCACCCCGGAACTCGCAGACCTCGCGAAGCGTCAGCCGAAGGAGGAGACCCGTCGCACCCTGGCCAGCGACGTACGAGCCGCAATCCCCGAGCACGCCGAGCGGATCCTCGCCGACACCGGCTGGCCGGCCCTCGCCACAGTCCTCGCCGACGCCGAAGCCCGCGGCCACAAACCCCACCAACTCCTCAAGGAAGCAGCCACCCAGCGCGAACTGGCCACCGCCCGCCAACCCGCCCGCGTCCTGATCACCCGCATCCAGCACACCGGACGCAACCCCATCCCCCACCGCCGCGCCGCAGCAGCCCGCCTCCGCACCACCGCCGCGGGCCCGCACCCGCCCCTCGGGCCTCCCTCCGTCCAGCCGGCGGCGGCAACTACGCCACCAGCTGAACAGCACCGCCGCCCGCGTCGCTAGCTGCCCAACACGCCGCTGCACGACCGGAGCGGAGCCACGGTCGTGCAGCGAGCGGTTGGACGTGCGCTCGGCGAATCGCCCCTACGGGAATCCGGCTGGTAGGGGGCGCAGCCTTGCCATGGGCACACTAACCGGGTGTGCTGCATCGTGGCTGAAATGCGCTCCCACCAGGGCGTTTGTCAGTGCTGTATGCGAGGGTCGCCATCAGTGAGCCGAAGCATTGTCAGCGGCTCGCAACGCGTTACGAGTACACGGCCAAGGGGGAGGCACGGCATGGCTGGCGACGGCTTTGATATAGACACCGACCTACTCAAGTCCGCCGCTCCAACATTCCACCGAGAGTCTGTCGCCTTGGAACAGGCGGCGACCAAGCTTCGCCACACGCTCGGCGGGCTGGGGGAGCCGTGGGGCAGCGACGAGCAGGGCAAGAAGTTCGAGCACACCTACGCCCCGCACCAGGCACAGATCGAGAAAGCGGCCGCGGCCCTGGTCAAGGGCCTGTCCAGCATCACCAAGGCCATGAACGACATGGCCGCCAACCACGAAGACGCTGACCACTCAGCCAAGTCCGGCTTTGAGGGCGGTAAGTGATGGGCGCTGGCGACAAAGCCAAGGAGATCGTCCAGGACCTCACCGGCATGTGGTGGCCGGAGGGCGACGAGGACCAACTCCGGGAGGCCGCCCGCGCTTGGCGCACCTTCGCCGACGACGTCGAGGACTGCACGGCTGCCTGCCACAAAAAGGCCCAGGACGTCATCGACAACAACAAGGGCAAGTCGATCGATGCGTTCGGAGAGTTCTGGCGCAAGTACCACGGCGGCGGCAAGGGCTACCTCGACGACGTAGCCAGCGCCGCCCGCGACATGGCCAAGGCCCTGGACAAGTACGCCGACCAGGTCGCCGAGGCCAAGAAGAAGATCGAGCACGAGCTGGAGATCGCCGGTGCGGTCCTGGTCGTCGGTACGGCCCTGGCCGTCTTCACCGGCGGCATCACCGAGCTCGCGGCACTCGGCGCCACCGAGGCGATCGTCGCCGCAGCGAGTACGGCGGGCGTCGCCGTTTCCGCCACCGTCGCCGAGATCGCCGGAACTGTCCTGGCCACCGCCGCCATCGGCGGCATCGAAGCCATCACCGTGGACGTGGTCGTCGCCCAGGGCGGACGCAACCTCCTCGGCGACCAACACGGCATCAACCTTGCCGAGGCCAGAGATGCTGGGGTCGCCGGCGTCTTGCTGGGTGGTGCATTTGGTGGCGCGGCCCGCACTGCCAGGGCTGTTGGAGACGCGGGCGGCTTCAAGGCGGTCCTTGCGGATACAAAGCTCGACGGTCTCCGTCTTCGCCCAGCGATCGACCAGATGGGCAAGCGGCGTACCTGGCAGCTCTATCACGCAAAGGAATCGAAAGCCCTGGCCCCTCCTGCCAAAGCAGGTGACGACATACTGCCGTCCGGCCATCCGATCTACCACGGTAAGCAGACGACAACCATCGGCTACGATCCACGTACTCTCTCCAATTTGGAACGGGTAAGACGTGTTGATGGTGTCCACGACGTTGTCGTGCACGGTACGCCCGACAACGTCTTCATCGCAGGACACGTCAATCCAGCAGGCGTAGCGAAGACCACTTACGAGATAAGCCCTCATCAGGTAGTGGAAAGTATTCGCAACAATCCGAACTACACGGGTGGGCCTATTCGCTTGGTATCCTGCCACTCGGGAGCCGGGGCGGAGCCGCTGGCGCAGTCCGTGGCAAATGAAATGGGAGCCCCTGTCTACGCGCCGACCAATCGCATGGGAGTGGATCGCACGCTGGGAATCCAGGAACCCGTCATCGACAAGGGTGGATACTGGCGGATATTCCTTCCCATCACCGACTGACGCCCACAGCTGCGAGGAATGATGATTCGCCGAGTAGGTTTTTTTGCCGAAGGCAATGAGGATGGTGACCCCGCTGTCTACAGCGAGTCTCTGACCCAAGCCATGGATGGCCCGCCCGCACCTGATGAAGATCGAATTCTCTCCTACCTCAAAGGCGGTGAGGAGATCTTCAGCACCATGGGCGCTGAGCGTGATGTCATCTCCGGAGACGAGTGGGTCGGTGGTTCCGGGTCGCTGGTGACAGATGGTGAATGGGTCTGGCCTGTTGACCTCGTTCACTACCTTTCGCGTTACCACATTGCCCTTCCAGTCGATTTCCTCGAACATGTGCGGAAATCGGAGTATCGGGCTCCGGTGGTATCTGGCGAGCGGGCGCGAGAAATCATGGCCGAACTTTTCCCTAAGCGCCCTTCGCCTTGGGGTTAATGCGATTTCGGGGTGTTCTTGCGTCGACGGAAATGGATGCATCGGAAGTCGGAAGCCTTCCGATGTAAATCGCCCGGATGCTCGCCAGCGCAGAAGTGACGATCGGCACGACCCCCTGATCTGAGACCAAGCAACCGCGGCCCGGTACGTCGAGTGCGCCGGGCCGCGGATGTGTTGACCGGGCGACGGATTGAGAGCGGTGGGGATGCAGCGTCCCCCTGACCGCACGGCTCGCTCATAGCAGGCGGGGCGCTTTGCGCCTGGTCACGATGCAGTGAGTGTCATCCGCCAACTGCCGCAAATCCATCTGAACCGCGCCATTCATGATTGAGGACTGAGTACGTGATCGAGTCCCTCCACGCTCCTCGTACGAACACGTGCTCCCGAATGCGGCCTTCCTCCGTCATGCCGGCGCGTAGCAGGGTCTTGGCGGAAGCCGAGTTCAGTGGAGCGCGAGCGGCCCAGATGCGGTGCAGGCCAAGGTGGTTGAAGCCGAGGGCGCACATGAGGTGAACGGTTTCGGTGCCCAGACCCGCTCCCCATGTGTGGGGGCGCAGAGCAAAACCGATGGTGGCGGCTTTCTGGGCATGCGGGTCGAGAGCAAGGCGGGCGAAGCCCACCAGGTCCCGTTCCTCCTGGCGGACCACGCCGAGGGCGTATTCGGTGCGGGGTTGCTCCCCGGAGGAGGCGATGGAACGGGCGACGATCTCCCCCACCTGTTCACGGGTTCGGGGTTCGAAGCTCAGGTGGCGGGTGGCCTCGGCATCGCCGTAGATGGCGTGTACGGCGTCCACGTCGTCGCTGGTGAGTTCGCGCAACTGAAGCCGGGGGCCTGCGATATCGACCGGGTGCATGGTCGGGACCCTACTTGTAGGCGGTGTTACCTGGGCAGGGCGGCGACAGGGGCTGCGGTGAACGCCTCGATTTCCTCCCGTGCCACGCGGGCTTCGGGTGCGGTGAGCCACCGGGGATCACGCAGCGCGGTGTGGACCTGCCGCACCGAGGCAACGATGCCGTTGATGCGCTGATCGGCGGACAGGTCGAGAACGGGCCGCATGGCCTCGTCGACGCCGTCGAGATTTCCGGCGTGGATGCGGGCGAGGGCAAGGTCGGTGTGCGCGCCGGCCTGGTCGCCGAAGGCCCAGTCTTCGGGTTCCGCTTGGCGGTAGGCGGCGACGGCCGCTTCAGCCTGATGTTCCGCCTCGGGGGCGTTCGGCAGCCAGGCGGTGGCGTCGGCGGCGTAGTAGAGCTGGCGTGGGACGGGGAAGGTCATGATGCCGCCGAACTCGTCCAGGTCGTCCAGGGACGCCGCATCGCGGGCTCGTTCGGCCTCTGCGAGGGACTCCCGTACGGCTGCCACGTCGCCGAGTGCGGCACCGGCACGGGCTTGCAAGCAAGACAGCCATACGGAGCTGGTGCCGGTCACGCCTCTCATCTGGGAGATGCCGAGGGAAGCGTATTTGGAAGCTTCCTGGTGTCGGCCGTCCCAGTAGGCGATCAGTGATTGCAGGCCGCGGACCCAGGCACGCATGGCGTGATGGTCGGCGTTGTCCGCGCACACGTAGGCGGTCCGGGCCTGTGTCATGGCCGATCGCGGGTCGCCGAGGTCGTGGCTGGCCTTGGCGAGCATGCCGGAGGTGATGGCGGAGAGCAGGTACAACTCGCGAGCCTGGATGGGGCGGACGTGACCGTGTTCGAGGAAACGGAAGGAGAGGTCCTGGACTTCGACCAGGTCGCCGAGGAGTGGGGTAAGTGGCTGCCGCGGATAAGCGGCGGCGAGACGACGTACCTCCTGGTGGAGCTCGTCCAGGGTCTCGGGGCCGACGGTGCTGCCTTCTGCCATCGCGCTGAAGCGGAATGCCCGACGAGCTGCCATGGCGACCTGCCTCTCTAACGTGTCCCGGCCGGCGCTGTTGCCTGGAACGGGTCTGCTGGTGAACTCGATGCCGTCGAAGCCGCTGTCTCCTTCGCCGGGTTCGAGCGAGGGGAACGGCGACGGTGTCGGCATGACGAGCCGAAGCTGGGGAACGGCATCGACTGCGGCACCGCCCTCGTCCGCTGGACCGAGCAGGACGTCGACGGGGTACCGGAACATTGCCTCCAGTACCCGGCACAAGGCCGGGTAGGGGCGGGTCTTCACCTCGCCCCCGTACCACCGCTCAAACTGCCGCTTCGACACCGTCAGGCCGACAAGCGCCGGATCACGGTCCTGTTCGGCGAGTTCGTTGGCAGCGCGCTCGAAGTGAAGCTTGAAGGTCTCGAACACCTGCCAGTGGCGCCTGGTGATCAATGTCCGTAGAAGAGTGGGCCTTTGAGCCATCAATCCCCCGATGGGTTCCGGTCGGCTCGTCGGTTCGACGGTAGCCCCGCAATGCCGCATTCGGGAGTGCGAGCTGCCGTGTGCGAGGAGATGACGGCGGAGACGACGGCAACGTGACGGTACCCATGTCGTCCACCTCGCCAAGCCCGAATCAGACGTCGGCGCTCATGTCGTGGTGAGGCGTGCCGCTTGGCCGTCAGGCTCGATGCCCGCCCTGAACGCGAGCGACGAGGTGGTGTTCCGGTCATGCCGGCAGCAGGAGACAGCGCGATGCGGCGACAGGCAGAGCCCCGTACCGGGATGCGGAGCGCGGAGGCGACATGGAGCGACAGCGGCCTGCCCCTGCGGCACGAGCGGACCTTCCCTCGGCACGGCTCGTCCGTGAGTGAGGCACGGAAGTTCGCCGTCGAGGCTCTGTCGGCTTGGGGCGTCCGGGACCGCCTCGATGACGTGTGTCTGTGCCTGTCAGAGGCCGCCACCAACGCGCTCGTACATGCAGGTCCGCCCAGCTTCGGATTCCGGGCACGGCTGGCCATCAGCGGCCCGGTGGTTCGGCTGGAAATCCACGACCAGGGGGCGGACCGGCTGCATCGGAAGTATCCGCGTCTCGATGACACCTCGGGCCGCGGCCTGCTCCTGGTGGACGAACTGTCCGATGACTGGGGCGTGGAGGAGCAGCAGGGCATTGGCAAGACCGTCTGGATCACCTTCAAGACCACTGCCTCTGACCCCCGCCCGCCAAAGCGCGCGATCTGACGGGGATGCCACCTGTTCACACCGAGCACGAACACCTTCACAGAGAAGAGGAATTCATGCGCAAAGCCCAACATCCCTTACCCGGCCGCATCGTCATCCTCGGTGCCGGCCCCTGCGGGCTGGCATGCGCGAACGAACTGGACCGGCTCGGCCACCGCAACTGGACCCTGCTGGAGGCGTCGCCCACCGTCGGAGGGCTGGCGTCATCTGTGGTCGATCGGGCCGGCTTCACCTGGGACCTGGGTGGCCACGTGGTCTTCTCCCACTTCGGAGAGTTCGATCGCCTTCTGGGCGAGCTCTTCGCCCCGCATGAGCTGCTGCACCACGACCGCTCCTCGTACATCCGATTCCGCGGCCATTGGGTGCCCTACCCCTTCCAGCAGCACCTTCACTGCTTGCCGCAGGCCGATGCCGAAGCGTGCCTGCGGTCGCTGACCCACGCGTGCCAACAGCGTGACCAGGCCCTGCCGACCGACACCGACTTCGCGACGTGGCTACAGGCCCAGTACGGAAGCGGCCTCGTCGAGCGCTTCTTCGCCCCGTACAACACCAAGGTCTGGGCAATCTCACCGGAGAAGATGAGCGCGGGCTGGGTCTCGGAGCGAGTGGCACCGGTCGACCTCGACGAGATCCTGGCAGCCTTCTACGGCGTCAAGGCCCACACGCATCGGTGGGGACCGAACTCCACGTTCGCCTTCCCCTCCGCCGGGGGGACCGGAGAGATCTGGAGACGACTCGGCGCCCGCCTCGGCAACCGAATCCGCACCCGAGCCTCAGCCACATCGATCGACCCGGGCGCCTGCCTCGTGCGGCTGGAGAGCGGGGAGGCGGTTCCTTACGACCAGATCGTGGCCACCCTGCCACTGGACCGACTCGCCACCATGACGACGACGAGCCCACTCGACGTGCGAGAGGCGGCTCACCGGCTGAAGCACACCACCGTCGCCATGGTCGGCCTCGGATACCGAGCCCCCAGCCTGGACGAGCGGTCATGGTTCTACTTCCCAGAGGACGACGTGCCGTTCTACCGGGCCACCAACTTCAGCAAGTACGCGCCCGCCAACGTCCCCGGCGCCGACACCACTGCCTTCAGCTCATGGATGACGGAGATCTCTGTGATGCCCGGGACGCGGGTCAACCAGCGTGCCCTGGTGAAAGCCGCCGATGCCGCGCTGCGTCGACATCGCCTGGTTCCCGGGCTGGCCGAGCTGGCCACCGCCCATGTGGAGATGATCCCGTACGCCTACCCGATCCCCACCCTGGACCGGGACGAGGCGCTGGCATTGACGGTGCCGTGGCTGGAAGACCAAGCGATCTACCCTCGCGGCCGGTTCGGTACCTGGCGGTACGAGATCGGCAACATGGACCACGCGGTGAAGATGGGCGTCGATATCGCACGCCGTCTGGTCACCGGGGCCACTGAGGAGCTTCTCAGCAGCCAGGACGCGGTTCCCGCCGGGAGTCGCTCATGACCACCACCACGACGACGTCCGTCACCTTCGCCGGGCACGTCTTCGATGTCGAGGTGGACCAGGACTTCGCCGTCGAACAGCGCACCCACCTGCACAGCTTCGTCCCCGAGGCCGCGCTGGCTCCACCCTGTGGTCGGCTGACCAGCATCCGCATCCGCCACAATCGTGAGCTTTTCGCAGACCGGACCGCCCGCCTTGAGGCGGTGCAAAGCCGGTGCGTCGAGCCGTTCCGCGGCGAGCCGTACCTGCGCTCACGGGTGGGTGACGTGGACTGGTGGCGTCCTCATCCCCGCTCGCACCTGTCCAAGGACCATCTCTACGCCCACGACTCCACCGGCCGCCTGCACATCGTCCTCCACCCTGATGCACATCGCGGAGAGCGCTATCTGCTGCGCATCATCCGGGAAGTCGTGATGCGGTGCGGCGAAGACCGGGGCTGGACCGCATTCCATGCCGCCGCAGCGTCCATCGACGGACACGGAGTGCTCATCGCCGGACCGACCGCAGCCGGCAAGACCACCGTGCTCGCCGCCCTCGCCTGCCATCGCCGCGCGGACCTGGTCGCCTCCGACCGCGCGATGCTCACTCAGAATGCAGCCGACGTCATCGGTGTCCCACTGTCCATCCGCATCGCCGGAGGCACACTGTCCTCCCTGACGCCGCGCGAGGCCCTGCCACCGCACCGGGTGCTCCCTCGCACGTTCGGTACGGATCAGAAGGCGAGCTGCACCCCGCGGGACTTCGCGGCCGCCTTCGCGGCCCAGGTCCGCGAGGGCGCTCCGCTAAGGCTCACCCTTCTGCCACGGCTTCGCGACGATGACTCCCCGCTCGGCATCCAGCGGCTGCACGGCGCAACCGCACGTGCCGAGCTGGCCGCAGCCTGCTGCACCCCGGACGACGAGGACTGGCAACACCCGTGGTTCGTCTGTCGGAGCCGGTCGGTTGAGGGACTGCGGGCTCAGGCCGATCAGGTACTGGACGAGCTGGCGGCGAAAGTCCCGGTGTTCAGGGTCACCGCCGGCGTGCGTACTCCCCACTTGCTGGAACGCCTCGCCGACACCGTCGCCAGGAGGCTCTCGTGATCCCGAAACGCATCGCTGTTGTAGGTCCCGTGGCCTCTGGAAAATCGACCATCGCCGCCGAGATCGCCGGTCACACGGGACTGCCTCACCTGGACCTCGACAACCTGTTCTGGGGAGCGGGCTGGACGCCCGTCGATCCCATGACCTTCCAGAACCGGGCCAGGGACGTGCTCTGCGCAGAGTCCTGGATCGCCGATGGCAACTACGGCGGGCCTGTCGGCGAGATGCTGCTGGGCCACGCCGAACTGGCGATCTGGCTCGACCTCCCCCTGCGCACCTGCCTGCCCCGGCTGCTCAAGCGCTCATTCCGGCGAGCTGCCCGTGGCGAGGAGCTGTTCGCCGGCAACCAGGAGACGTTCCGGCATCTGGTTGCCCGGGACTCGATTCTCCTCTGGGGCCCGGCCCATCACCGCCAGCACCGCCGTCGCTGGCACCACCACCTCAACCCCAACAAGCCCCATGGGCTGCCCGTGCTGCGCCTCACCAGATCCACGGCAGTTGCACCGGCGCTCCGAGACATGAGTCTGTTGCCGCCAGCTGCGAGGGCGGTGGCACCGTGTCGCACACCGTGATCGCCTCGGCCGTCCGCGTCCCCTGGCACAGCCGCCATGGGGGCTACGACCGGCTCCTTGATTACCTGCCGGAAGCCAAGCGCATCACCGCGCCACGGGGAATCACCGGCCAGAAGATCGCCACTGCCGCCCATCACTGGCTCCGCCGCCGCTGCCCCCTGCCGTTCTACCCGGCCGAACACTTCGCCACGGATGCACGCGTCCTCGCCAGACGCGGGCCCGCCCACATCCTCTACGGCGACGAGCAGTTCTGGTTCTCCCGCCACCGACCGGGCCCCACCGCCGTCACCTATCACCAGCCGCCCGCCTGCCTGGCCCGCTTTATGCCGACCACGAACTGGCGGCGGCTCGCCACACACGCAAGCCAGATCATCGCCCTCACCCCTGACCAGCTGGCTTTCTTTGCCAACCACCTGTCCGAGGTGCGCGTGCACCTGATCCCGCACGGCATCGACACCGCCGCCTTCACGCCAGCAGGGGTCCCAGAGACCGGCGGTCGGCCAATGCTCCTGACCGTGGGCTGGTGGCTGCGCGACTGGGCCGTCCTGGACACGGTTCACGACCAGCTCCACCGACGGCACGGCAACAACATTCAGCTCGCCGTCGTCACCCGGCAGGCCGACCGGCGCACCTGGCACCCGGCCGTGCACGTGCTGGAAGGAATCAGCGAACCCACCCTCACCCAGCTCTACCGTCAGGCCGCGGCCGTGTTCCTCCCCTTGACGGACGCAACCGCCAACAACGCACTCCTGGAAGCCCTGGCCTGCGGAACCCCGGTAGTCGCCACCGACACCGGCGGCATGTCGTACTACACGGGCCACGGCCCGGCCGCTGTGCTCACACCGCCAGGTGACGCAGCTGCCGCCGCCGAAGCCGTCGAAACCCTCCTCAGTGAACTCGGCACTGCCGCCCACGCTGCACGACGTGCCGCGGCCCGGGAGCGCGCCGAGCTCTTCGCCTGGCCACGCATCGCTGATCAAGTTCGCTCCGTCTACCGCCTGCTGGAGGACGAACGATGATGCTGGCCGAACTGTGGCTCCACTACGCCGTTCCCATCTTGCTCGCCCTCCTGCTGGCCCGCGGGCTCTGGGCACTTGTCGCAGTCGAACTCTGCGCCCGCTGGCTGCTGGACAACGCAGGCCGAGAACCCGTCTCGGCCGGCGAGGACGGGCCCTGGCTGGTCATCCTGCTGCCCATGCTCCGCGAGCAAACCCTTGCCCCCGAGACGATCGCCGCCTTCGCGGCCCTCGACTACCCACGAGGACGTGCAGTGGTCGTCGCCATCACCACCGAACGAGAAGAGAACGCCCGCCGTCGCGAACGTGAACGCCTTCCGGAACTGGCGGACACCAGCTGCCTCACCGAGGCGCAACTGCGCGGGACGTTCCCCCGCGCTCGCTGCAGCGACGTCGCTGACGAGGTCAACGCCGCTCCCAAGGAGAAGCGCCTCCCCCTTCTCACCGAGCTGTACGACGCAGAGCCCACGACACGCGAAACCGTCGCCGCCCTTGCCGAAGAGCAGCCAGCCGTCGGGCTGCGTCTGGTGCACCTGCACCAACCTGACACCGGCGGCCGCAAGGCCGGACAGCTCAACTATGCCGTCGACCACCTCGACGAGATCCTCAGTCCCCTCGGCTGGCACGACGAGAACGGCGCGGACAACACTTTTCTCTGCGTCTACGACGCCGACGCCATCCCGGACGTCCGCACGCTGAACTCCTTCGCCGAGACGGCTACTCGCCACAGGGCACTCACCGGCCGGCCACCGTCCCTGATCCAGCAACAGCGCTTGCCGCTGCTCGGTCGCCGCCCCTTCCCGCCAGGCGCCACCGGCCTGTTCTTGGCAGGAGAATGGCTCTACCAGCTCCGCCGCTCACTCGGCATCGAGCTCGCCCGCATCCGCCTGACGCAATGGCTCACTACCACCCAAGTCCCAAGCAACATAAGGACGCTGCTGCGTCCAATGATCTACGGCGTCGGCTGTGGCATGACCGTTCATTTACCGACCCTGCGAACCCTCGGTGGCTTCCCCGAACCTATGGAGGATCTCGGCACCGGCCACCGCCTCTCCCTCCTCGGTGCCGACATCGCACCCGCCACCGTTACCGTCCTGGACGAGCCCTATACCGAGCCGCGCGGCCTGACCAACCTCCACGCACTCGCCTTCCTCACGTCAGCCCGACCGGACCGCCACGCGAGCGCCGTCGCTCACCTACCGAGCGCCCTCACCCGCATCGGCAAGGCACTCCTGGTTTTCCGGGAATGGGCCGACGAGGTCGCCTGGGTCGCCGGCGCCCCGCTGATCGCCACTGCGGTCGTCTCCGCATACTGGGCCGGTCCACTGTGCTCCGCGCTTGCCCTCACGGGGGTCCTGCTGCACGGCCCCGTCCTGACCGCCCGGATCATCAGGCTGGCTCCTGCTCTCCATGCTGCGGTCGTTCCCTACAAGAGCCGCATTGCTGCAACCCCGAGCCCCACACGAGGCCGCCGTGCGGCGTTGGTCGCAAGCAGCCCTGCCCAACCGTTCATCCGTCTCGCCGGCCCCTGGCGGATGTTCTTCCGCCGCATCACCGGACACGCCACCACCTTCGGCAAGACTGAGCGCTGAAGCACCGCCCAATTCGCAAGAGGAAGTTGGACCAGAACCGTGACCGAGCCCTCCACCGCCGAAATTCGCACCTCGGCCAAAGCCGTCGTCCTCCATGACGGCAACGTGCTCCTTATGCGTGCCGTCTGGGACGACCAGGAGTGCTACTTCCTCCCCGGCGGCGGCCAACATCCCGGGGAGAGTCTCGGCGACGCCGTCCGCCGCGAAGTCGACGAGGAGACCGGCCTGACCGTCACCGTCGAGCGGCTGCTGTGGCTCCGTGAATACATCGGCGCCAACCACGACCACGCCGAAAGCGAAGCCAACACCCACCGCATCGAAGCGATCTTCCTGTGCACCCCCACCAGCGATCCCGGCCAGCTCGGCGGCTATGCCCAGGACGAGGTGCAGACCGGCCTGGAATGGGTACCGCTGGGCAAAGTCCCTGCCCTCAACCTGCTGCCACAGGCCATCCGCCAGCCCATCGCCTCCCTTGCTGACGCACCCCAACCCCTCGATAGCTACCTCGGCGATGTCGCCTGACAGCACCATGGACGGCATCGACGGCCGCGTCCCCCCTGCCGCCCGCGAGATCACCACTGGCCAGGCCAACCGGGTCTGGTCGGTGGAAGGACCGACGCGGTACATCCTCAAGCACTACGGTGACCCGAGCCGGGCCGCCAACGAAGCCGCCGCTCTCCGCCTCCTGGCCAGACACCGTGCCCCAGCTCCACAGCTGCTCGCCGCGTCCAGCGGCAGCAGCGCCCCTTCATGGACCGCACAGGCCGCCCTTCACGCGAAGCCTGTGCACCTCGACCGGTTCCTGGCGGACCTCGCCGAACCGCTGGCCAGCATCCATCGCATCCCCGGCACCCACTTCGGCCGCCTCGCTGGCGGCCAACAACACCGCAGCTGGACCGGCTACCTCCACGACCGCTTGCGCACGTATGCGGCAGCCGCCCCGGCCCTACGCGCCGTGGCTCGATGCCTCCACCAAGAAGTCGACGCCAGCGTCGACACAATCCGGCCAGTGCTGCTCCATCACGACCTGCAGCCGGGCCACCTTGTTCGTGAACCCGCTGGCTCCCGAATGCTCATCGACTGGGAGCTGGCCATCTTCGGCGACTATCGGTCCGACCTTGCTCGCCTCGCCGTACGTCTCGGCCTCGACGACCCCACGCCCGTATTCGCTCTCGCCAGTCAGCCTGGCGCCACAGCCGAAGGCCGACTCCATCTGTACTGGCGCATCCACCTGCTCGCCGACGCCGCACTGAGCACAGACCGCGTCGTACGGGAACGGGCAGCTGGGAGGCTACCTGGTTCGAACGTCACGTAGCTGCTGGCGACTACCGAGCCGCTAGTGCCGCTGGTGGACTCTTGGGCGATGAGCTACAAAGGCAGATATCTGGGGGCACCCAGGGGTAGTTCGCAGGGAATGGCTTTGAATGAGGATCAACTCGGCAGACGGACACAGCCTCAGCCCCTACGGACCTTCGCCAAGAAGTGGGTGGTTCCAGGCCGCTCCACAGCTGACGAGTGGACTGATTGTCCCGCTTTCTTGCTAGCTTTCGGTCCGTCCCCAAGGAGGTGCGGTGTTGTCATCCTCGTCTGCCAAGGCTGGCCCAGCTGATCTGCGAGTTGAGCCACTCGATGGCGTGCTCGACGAGGTCGAGCGAGCTCTTCGAACACAGTTGGACCGGGGTTCTCTGGTGCGCAAGCGTCGAACGCTGGGGGCGCCTACAGATCGTGGCACATGGGTGCGGGTTGAGCGGCGTTGCCTCGACAAAATCGGCAGCCAAGGCTGGAACGGCACCGAATGCGCCGCTCTCCTGGAGGGAGTGTCCAAGCCACAGTGGCATCGAGGCATCGAATGGAGCCAGCCTGGGGACCCCATGATGTGGCGGGCGGATGAGACGGACCTTCTGCCCAGTGCGCCCGTCGGCAGCAGTGTCCTAGCCGCAGAGCCAGCGCTGCCGGACGACTGGTGGCAGGCGCTCAATACGTCGCTGGACGCTCTGGTTGAACAGCACACGAGGCGCGTCGCCACCCCAGACACCGTGATGATCACGCAGAGCCGCGTCGCTCACGTGACCCGTCGCTTTCTCCCCGGTGATGTCGACACGACAGTGCAACGATGGCTGCCGGCACACGCGGATCTGAATTGGGCGAACGTGACCGGGCCAGAGTTCTGCCTGTTTGACTGGGAGGACTGGGGCGTGGCTCCTCAAGGGTTGGATGCCGCGTCGTTGTGGGGCGCCTCCCTTGCAGTTCCAGCTCTGGCCGAGCGCGTCCGCCGCGAGCGGACCGACGATCTGGAGAGCCGGGACGGCAAGCTAATGGTCTTGTTTGTCTGCGCGAAGATCCTGGTACCGGATGCCCATCCCGAGGATCCGCGCCTCGAACCCGCACGTCACATCGCGGCACAGGTCGCGGAGGACCTTCAGAGAGATTGACGGGCTCTCTATTCGCGGAGGCGCCGTCGATAGCCTCTTCTGAGGGCAGGCATCTGGAGCGAGCCTGCTGGTCTGGAGGGATTGGATGCCGCGTCTTTGTGACTGCCCACCCCGAGCATGGGGTGACACCGTGAGCAGCGCGCTGAACCACAACGCCTCAAGATTGCTCACTACCTCAAAGGAGAGCCTTCATCCTCCCACGGCTGTAGTTCACGAACTGTCGGTCACCTGCCGGTTGACCTAATTCGCGTCTGAGCTGGTGGATAGACGAAGGATCTTGTCCCAAGTGGCCACGAGCCCCGCAGCGGCGGCCGTGGCCAAGGCGACGCCCACGGCAGACGAAGCCAGGGCAAACACGATGCCAGCGAGACAGAGGGTGAACGCTGCCCCTCGCAGCACCTGCTGCCGCCATGCTCTGCGTTCCCGGTGACTGTGCAACAGCCCGTCAGCGGATACGTCCCCGGGCGAGAGATCTTGCAGCCGGCCGCTGGCGAGGACCTTCAGGATTCGCTCCACTTCGAGCAGAGCACGTTTCGCACCGTCGATCCGATCAAGTTCAACCCCGTCCCGAAGCTCACGCACGAGGGCGGCTGCTGCTGCGAACCGAGCCACGACCTGAGGCATGGGTCTGTGGCCGTCAGGAAGCGCACGCTGCACGGCGTACCTCTCCAGCGCGATGGCGAAGTCTTCCAACGCTCGGACTGCCGCAACATGTGGGGCGTTGAAGGGCGAGACTGTCGGAGGCTCCTTCCCCGTCACCTCCAGAGGCTGGAGGAGTGCCTCATAGGCCCTCCGTACCGTGACTGTCACAGCCTCGGTTGTCCACCGTTGCATGCCTTGGTTTGTGACAAGCGAGGCGATCACGGAAGTGATCAATATGGGTGCCATCAAGGCCCCCATGGCGATGGCGTCGCGCCAGATGTGCCAGCTAGTGCGTTCGATTGCTGTTGCAAGGGCGCCACCTGCCGAGACGGATGTCGCGACGGGGACAATCATCTTGATGGCGAGGGCCCTCCTGGACACCTGATACAGGACGTCTTCGCGCTGCAAGTAGTCCAGCGTTGGCCGGTCTGGACGTGTCGCCAAGGAGCTGCCCCGGATCTGGCGCACCAGGTGAGCGCGGCGTCTTCTTGCGTGTGCCTGCGCGCGAGCCCAGCACATCCGCTCCAAAAGAGTCCTGTTGCCGCGGCGCTGCGAAGTTGCCGTCATGGTCAGAGCCCATATCGACATCGTCCAAGCAGCGAAGGTGACCGCCCCAAATTCGGCTACCGACATGGCCTCCCCCGCTGGTGCGTCGTGGGGATCACCCCATCACAAGTTGCCCTCAATAGTGCCGACTACCTCAAAGGCGAGCCCGCTCTTCATTCGAGTGGCGCGCTGTGTCGGTGTGGGGTCTCTCAGGAGACGCTTGACCATTTGCGCTCTGGACATGGTTGACACGTTCGGCTGAATGTTCGCTGTCTCCCAATCGCCGGTGAGGCAGGGGTGCTTCTGTCGATGGTTGTGGATGTACAGCAGTTGGCCGAGTATCGCTACCGGGCTGTCCGCGAAGTGCTCGGCGGGTCTTCGATCGGTGAGGTCGCGGCCCGGTACGGCACCTCGCGTCAGACGCTGCACAGCTGGCGGCGGTTCGAGCAGGAAGGCATGCCCGGCCTGCTGGACCGCTCCCGGCGCCCGAGGAGCCGGCGCCCGAGGAACAGCCCCACGCGCCTGTCCGCCGAGGTAGAAGCCGAGATCTGCGAGCTGCGTCGCCGGCATCCCTGGTGGGGTGCCCGCCGGATCGCCCACGAGCTGGTCGGCCGCGGGCTGGAGTCGGTGCCGTCGCGGGCGACGGTCCACCAGGTGCTGTTCCGCAACGGCCTGGCCCGTGTCCAGGAACCGCAGCATCCGCGCAAGTACCGCCGCTGGCAGCGTGAGACGCCCATGCATCTATGGCAGATGGACCTGGTCGGCGGGGTTCCCGCTGGCCGACGGGCGGGAGCGCAAGATGGTCACCGGCATGGGTTCGCCCTCGCGGGCCGCACGATCACCCTCCGGCTGGACGGGCACCTCATGTACGCCATCGCCGACAATGCGCTGATGGGGACGTGGCCGCCGCCTCCAAGAGCCGGACCAGACTTCTTTCACCTTGCCAGTGCGTCGTCGGGTCCGACATGCGGTTGGCTGGTGGTAGCAGCTTGGTGTGGGAGGCGGTGAAGCCACGCAGACAGGGAATCGGCCAGCTCGTTGCCGAGTGCCGCGGCGGCATAGGGCAAGCGTCCCAGCTTCTCCAAGGCGCGCAGTACGTCGCCGAACGGCTCGCGACGCAGAGCGGCGGCGGACCGTGCTGCACCTTCCATATCGCCTCTGAGCACCTTACGGTGCCAGGAGGTGAGTACGTCGCAAGAAGTGACGTACGCATCGAAGCGCCCTTCCACCAAGTCCTTTCGGTTAAGCCCGAAGACCCTGATGCTTTCCTTGCCTTTGCGGGTCTTACCTTCGTATTTGCCGATTGCTACAAGGAGTTCGAGGTGGTCGGCTGGGTCGTCTGCGCTGGGATCGATCAGCAGGCACTCCCCGGTCTCTTCATCGCAGGGATAGTCTTCGCGCTTGAAATTGCTGTTACACCGCGAGCAGGCCAGCAGGTGGTTGTGCCAGCAAAAGGTACGCAGTGGGGTGCGGGACAAAGGCTCGAAGTGGTCGATATCGGTACCCAGGCTGTCCAGGCAGTACATGCACCGCAATACACCTGGTGCCATCTTTTCCAGCAGAGCTCGTATCTCGCTCTTGGCGGCCTCCGCAAGACGCCACTCGTCTCTGGCAGCCTCGCTGGTGGCACCCAGTTGGCGGATCTTCTCTGTGCGGCTATCGCACAGCCGGACCAGTCGATTGGTGGCCGGCAGCCGTTGTACCGGGATCACCCGTCATGTCCCAGCCGGGCTGCCACCTCGCGCACCCGGGCCGATCGGGAACTGTTGAGCTCGGCGGCCAGCTCGCGGTACTCCCGTGCCTCCTGCTCGGTGGCTTGGCCTGCGAAGACCTTCCGCTCCAACGGCACGAGTTTTCGGCGTTGCTCCACAGCGCGATTGGAGTACGGAGACTCCAAGCCGAACAGTTCCGAGAGCGCAACGTCTTCGCCGCTGCCGTACACGATGCGGTGGTACAGCTCGTCATCCACCACTTCTGGCGGACACTCCTCATCCGGGCCCGGTAGCCTGATTAGACCGCCGGGATCCGCCGCTTGGCAGATGTACGGACTGTGGCTGGTGACGATGAACTGGACCCGCGGGAAGTGGATGCGCAGCCAGTCTCCGATGCGTCGCTGCCACGTCACGTGAAGATGGGCGTCCACCTCGTCGATGATCACTACCCCGGGCATCCGGATGACGGGCCGTCCCGCGTCATCTGTACCTGCGTCCAGGGCTCCATAGGCGTTCTGTAGCTGTCTCACGATATCCAGCACCAGAGAGGCGACGGTACGAAACCCATCGCTCATCTCCCGCAGTGGAAAAGCACGCTCCGGATCACCGGCTGGCGCCACCCACAGCCCCTCCGAGCTCACCCGCATGGCTTGGTAGTCATCTGGCAACAGACCGTCGGAAAGCAGCGCCTGAACCGTCTTCAACAGCTCCGACGCCTGCTCCTGCCCCTCCAGAGCTCTCAGACGTAGTTCCTTGAGCCAGGTCACTCCTTCGGCGAGGGAAGCGTCTTCGTGGAAGAGGGAAGCCATACGGCCTGCCGGGCCCGGCGCGAGCATCATCCGCTGGGCCTCCCCTGCCCCTCCGCTCAGCCGGCGAAATGGACCGTAACCGGCGCAGAACCAGCCCTGCGGATGGTCGGCCCAGGGACCACGCGCCGCACCTCCCCAGCCGTACTGCTCACCGTCGTAGGGGGACAACTGTGGCTGTTGCGGCGTGCCGTAGTGAGGCCCAACCGGCGCCGCCTCTGGGAGGGACCAGCCAAGCCCTAGAACGATGCGGCCATCGGGAGCCCTGCCACGTCCAGTGAGTCTGTCGACGGAGTAGTTTGGGGTTACGAACGTCTGTGCCCAGGCGGCGGTCTCGCCGTGGGTGATCCAGCTGGCGAAGTCTTGCATCAGTGTGCGCGCCATTTGGGGGCCGGCGAGTGTGAGTGCGAGGGCACGCAGAAGCGTGGACTTCCCCGAGCCGTTGCGGCCAGCGATCACGGTCCAGCTGCCGCCGTCATTAGTGGGTAGCGGGAGCTCGTCAATGGCACGTGCACCCGTGAAGCCTCTGACGTTCGAGAAGCCGATCCCAGTTACGTACATTTGTCCTCCCCCCGGCCGCTAGTACTTGGCTGCTTCAGCCTCTCATGAGGCACTGACATGGACGGGGCGCGGTGCTCTCTTCTTGAAAGTGAGCGTTGACGAGAGTTCGAGCCGAACGGGTCGGCGCTGGAGAGGCCCTGGGCTGGTTTCCATAGACGACCACCAGCCCGGCGAGTGCGGCAACACTCTGTGTGATCGCTTTATGTGGGCGGCCCTGGTTGTCGCCAGCAGCCCCAGGCTGACCAAGGATCAGGACCACTCCTCTGCCTTGGCCTCGGTCTGCTTCAGCACGCGGGCGATCGCGTCCGGTGCCTTGTCCGGCGGATAGCCGTAGTAGTTGAGTAGGAACTGGACCTTGGCGCGGATACGGTCGCGCGCCTGGCTCTTGATCCGCCAGTCGACGGTGACGTCCTCCGATACCAAGCGGTACAGGTGCCGGGCGATCTGCCGGAGGACGTCGTCGCCCATCTGTAGTGCGGAGGGGTTGGCGGCGACCGCGTCATAGAAGGCGAGTTCGTCTTCCGTCAGGCCGAGTTCGGTGGCCCGGGCACGGTCGGCGGAAACCTCGCGGGCGAACTCGACGAGGATGTCCATCGTCTGGGCGGAGGTGATCAGCCCGTTGTGGTACCGATTCATCGTTTCCTGCATGCGCTCGGTGAAGGCACGCTGCCGGGTGATGTTGCCTGGGTGCGAGTCGCGGATCTCCTTCACCAAGGAGCGGCGCAGGGCTTCGAGGGCCAGGTTGGGATGGCGACTCTCCTTCAGCTGCGCGACGAATTCCTCGTCCAGGTGGGAGAGGTCGGGCTTAGTGAGACCTGCGGCGTCATAGATGTCCACCACCCCGTCGGCTGCGACCGCTGCGGCGTTGAGCTGCTCGATGTAGCGGCGCTGGTCAGCGGCGGTGGCAAGGCCCTGGTCAGCCCGGGCGTCCACGTCGAGCTTCTCTCGCGAGGCGCGCACGGACCCGAAGAACCGGATATCGTCGAGCAGGTCTTCGATGCCCTCGTGGGTGGGGCAGAGAGAGAAGGCTTGGGACAGCAGCTTGCCGAGGTGCATGAAGCGCTGGAGGCGAGTGGGCTTTCCAGGTTGCAATGCGGGCTCGGCTTCCCGAAGGAATTCCAGTACGGCGTAGAGGGCTTCCTGATAGCCGGCCGAGCCGAGAGTCTCGCGCCACGGACAGTCGCGTAGCAATTCGGTGATCGACTTGTGCTTCTCCCATACGACCTTGACGGCCTCCGAAATGTCCGCGCCGATGGTCTCCTCGTCCCGGTCGTCGTCCGAGGTGTACTCGGCGATGGCGTCCGTGAGATGCCGAGCTACCCCCAGGAAATCGACGACCAGGCCTGACGGCTTCTCGCCCCAGGTGCGGTTGACGCGGGCGACGGCCTGCATAAGGGCAGCGCCGCGCATCCGGCGGTCGAGGTAGAGGGTGTGCAGCGGGGGGGAGTCGAAGCCGGTGAGCCACAGTGACTGGACGATGACAAGTTCAAGCTCGTCGTCAGGGTCGGCGGCCCGTGCCTGGATGTCCTTGAGTCTCTCGGGTGAACGCACGTAGGGGGCGATCTCGACGTCGTCCTTGCCGGCGTTCCCGGTGTAGACGACACGGATCTTTCCGGTGTCGTCTGGCAGCAGTCCGGTCTTCTTGTCGGGCTCGCCGACCCAGTCTCGGCGGCGGGCAGCCAGAGCGTTGAAGAGCCGTGCCGCGATCCTGCGAGAGGAACAGACGACCATCCCCTTGCCAGGTTTGCCCGTCAGCTTGGCCATCTCCGTGCTGCGGTTGTCCCAGTGCGACAGGACGGTATCGGCGAGCTTCGATATGCGCGCGGACGCACCGAGCACACTTTCGAACGTGGCGAACTGTGCGCGGGCACGGGCTTGTTCTGCCTGGCTCAGCCCCTCGACCAGTCCCTCGGCCTGGGCGTCCATCTCATCCAGGTCTTTGTCGTCAGGGAGTTTCACCTTGTGGAGGATCGGCTCGTAGAAGACGCGGACGGTTGCCCCGTCGTTGACAGCCTGGGTGTGGTCGTAAGTGTGGATGGTCGGCCCGAAGACCGCGAGGGTGTTGCCCGTCCGGTTGTCGATCGGGGTACCGGTGAAGGCGATGAACGTGGCGTGAGGGAGCGCGTCCCGCAGATGGCGGGCGAAACCGTCCTCGAAGTCGTAGTGGCTGCGGTGCGCCTCGTCGACGATAACGATGACATCCTGGCGGTCCGATAGCAGCGGATGCCGGGCTCCCGCGGCCTTATCCGTCTTGCTGATCCGGAACTTTTGGAGCGTGGTGAAGATGACACCGCCGCTGCCCTCGCCCCGGGTGAGAAGTTCCTTCAACTGGCCACTGCTGTGGGCCTTCTCAGGCTGGCCGCCGATGGCTCGATGAAGGCTGTGACTGGCGTTGAATGTATCGAAGAGCTGGGTGTCGAGGTCGATTCGGTCAGTGATGAGAACGACTGTCGGAAGGGGCAGCCCGGGCAGACCAGCCACCTTGCCGGTGTAGAAGAGCATCTCCTCGCTCTTGCCGGCACCCTGCGTGTGCCAGATGACACCCGCCCTGCCGTCCGTGGTGGTGGCGGACGCGGTGGCGGCGAGGGCTGTGTTGACGGCGATGTACTGGTGGGCCTTGGCGAGCTTCACGGTGTCCACGCTGCCGCCGGTGCCTTCGGCGGAGTAGGAAAGGAAGTCGGCGATCTGGCCGAGGAAGTGGTCGGGTTCGAGTGCCCCAGCGATCATCCGCTCTAGGGCCCGCCCGTCCTCCCGTTCTTCCTTCTTCTTGAGCAGGACTCCGTCCTCGGCGTGCCAGGGCGCCATGTGCTCCCACGGCGTAAACGGGGTGCCGAGGCGGGCGGTTACCCCGTCGGTGGCGACGGCGAGAAATAAGGTCCGGAAGGTTCCGTCGCTCTTCAGCTCGCGCCGGTAGTTCTGGATCTGGTCGTACGCGGTGCGAGAGTCGTCCGACCCGCTTGCCTTCTTCAGCTCGACGACACAGAGCGGAAGTCCATTGACATACAGAATGATGTCGAAGACGAACGCGCGCTCACTGGCCGCGCGTATCCGCACCTGCGAGGAGGCGACGAGATCATTGCCGTGTGGGTCGGTGAAGTCGACGGGGCGAACGGTCACGCTGCGCTTCTTGTCGGTGAGCGGGTCCGTGTAACTGACCTTCAGGCCGCCGGTGAGCTTCTTGTAGAAGTCCCAGTTCTTACGGACGTCGCTCCCGGGCGTCTGCCGTAGCAGCTCGGTGATCGCCTCCTCCACGGCGTGGGACGGGAGCTGAGGGTGTCGAGTTGCGATTGCGGTACGCAGCCGGGGGTATAGGACGAGGTCACCCCAGTCCTTGCGGTGACCGCTGCTCGGCTTCAGCTCCTTGCCGGGAAAGTGCTGCCAGCCGAACTCAGCCAGCTGATCGAGAGCGAGTGCTTCCCAATCCCGCTCCGAGGACCCGCCGAAGGGTCGCTCCTCGGACTCGCCTGCCCCGGCAGCGCTTTCCTCGCTCACGACGCAACATCCTCCACGACGCGCGCGGCGTCCTTGACGCGGATCTTTCCGGTGACGAGCTGAGGGAGCAGGGTGTTACGGAGGTCGGCGAGCGTGCGATTCTCGCTCCTGGCCGACTCCAGCCGCGCGTACAGGGCGGTGTACTTCTTGTCGAACTCCGCCATGAGTTCGCGAGGGGGAATGGCCATTCTGAGCGACTTGACATCGCGAAGGCTCAAGTAGTCGGCCATGTCGGTTTGCCTCTTCATGCCGTTGGCCTGTCGCCAGAACTCCTTAGAGCGGAACCAGTGGAAGAGGTAGAACCTCGACACGGCGGATCCGGCTGTGACGCGGAAATAACACACCTGTGGGCTGTAGACGAACTCGGGATGAGCTGGCGAAATTATGGCAACTCGCCCCACTGTCCCCTTGGTTGTCAGCACCACGTCGCCGGAGGCGGACACCTTGCCGCCCATAGCGGGACGGAACTCCTCCCGTACGTTGTCCCCGAAAGCGGGCGTGATCTCTCCGTCACCGACTTCCGCGACGCGAAGGATCGGCAGCCCCGGCGTCCCGTACTCCGATCGCTTAGTGCGATATCCGTCACCCAGTTGTAGGTGCTCGCCTGTCGTGAGCTCGCCAATGGTCGAGGTCGCTGCGCCCTCACTGGTTCGTTGGAGGATTTCGTGCAAGCTGTCACCCAGAGCAAGTGAGGTCTCAGCGATCCGCTCATTGACTGCAATCTTGTCGTCGAGCGAACCGAGGACTGCGGCGATGGCTTGCTGTTCGTGAAGTCCAGGCAAAGACACCTTGAGAGATCGCAATTGGGTTAGGTTGAATCCAGGGACGGAGCTACCGATCGACGCTCCCTGGATCATAGCGACTGTCGCTGGGGATGAGAGCGCGTAGTACAGGAAGAGCGGATCGGCCAATTGGCTATGAGGTGTGAGCTTCATCTGCTTATTGGACACGATGTACTGCGCGAAGCGAGATCTTTTGTCTACCAGGCCAACCTGGCCGATCGTTCCCCAACAGGTGAACACCAAGTCGCCACATCTGGCGATGCTGCGCTGGAACTCTGCGGCCTTCTCGTTATCGAGGAAGACGAGTCCATCGTCAATGAGGCGGCGGCTTACGTCGAGGCTGAGATTTGTCCCTCGAATTACCGGAGTCCCGCAAGCCTGGAAGTAGCGGGAACTAATAGCGGATCCGAAAGGTCCAGTCGAGAGCGAATGCTTTCCGGGGGCGGCAATTTCGGCGATTGTGTATGTCTTCCACTCGGTCACAGCCTGCCCACCTGCTCTCGCACGATCGTCTCTATCCGCCGTGCCTCCTCAAAGTGAGTGAACAGTTCCTTCGTAAGCCGCTCCACCTTCGCCTCCGCGGGTTCCGCGTCTAGGTCGTCCACAATCTCGGCGGATCCGACGTAGCGACCTGGCGTCAGCGTGAAGTCGTTACCCTGCACCTCCTCCAGTGATGCGCTCCGGCAGAACCCGGGTACATCCTCATATGCTGCTGCTCCTTCAACTCCCCGCCATGCACGGAAAGTTGAAGAGACCTGTTCGATGTCCGTCGCCGAGAGCTCTCGAAGTGTACGGTCGACCATCCGGCCCAGACCGCTCGCGTCGATGAAAAGTAGTTCGCCGGCGCGTCCCTTGACCCAGCCCGCGTGCTGCTTGCCCTTCCCCTCCGCGAGGAACCACAGGCACGCAGGAATCCCAGTAGACCGGAACAACTGCGCTGGCAGCGCCACCATGCAGGCCACCAGGTCGTCCTCGACCATCCGCTGCCGGATGTCACCCTCGCCGCCCGACTTGCCGCTCATCGAGCCGTTGGCCAGAACGATGCCCGCACGGCCACCGGGGCGCAGCTTGTTGACCATGAGCTGGATCCACGCAAAATTCGCATTGCCTACCGGCGGTACACCGTACGTCCAGCGAGGATCCATGCCGAGCCGTTCGCCACCCCAGTTGGAGATGTTGAACGGCGGGTTGGCGAGTACCACGTCGGCCTTCAGTCCGGCGTGCTGGTCGTCGTGGAACGAGTCGGCGGGCTCCTCGCCGAGATTGGCTTCGATACCGTGGATGGCGAGGTTCATCTTCGCCAGCCGCCACGTCGTGAGGTTGCGCTCCTGGCCATAGACGGAGACGTTGAAGCGGTTGCCCTCGTGCAGCTCAATGAATTTCTCGGTCTGGACGAACATGCCGCCCGAGCCGCACGCCGGGTCCAGGACTCGCTCTCCCTCCTGCGGCTCGAGCATCTCCACGAGCAGCCGCACGATGGACTCAGGCGTGAAGAACTCCCCGCCCTTACGCCCTTCGGCGAGCGCGAACTGTGCAAGGAAGTACTCGTACACCTCGCCCATCAGGTCCCTGGCCCCAATGCGCCTGCCGTCCTCACCGACCTGGGACTGGAATTCGAGGCGGTCCAGGAGCTTCACTAGGCCGGCGAGGGTGGTCTCGTTGACCCGCGGACTGTTGTACTCCTGGGGGAGGGTGCCCCGGAGGGTGGGGTTGACCTTCTCGATTGTGTCCATCGCGTCGTTAATGACTTCGCCGAGGGACTGACCCTCCAGGGTCCCCCTGGACCGCTCCATCACCACTTCCCAGCGGGCGGTCGGCGGTACGTAGAAGAGCCCGGCGCCCGTGTACTGCCTGCGGTCCTCCACCGTCTGAGCGATCAGCTCCTCCGAGGCGGCGCCCTCAAGGCCGAGGGAGGCGAGCGTGGAGCCGTCCCTGAGTCCCTCCTCCAGCTGCGCCCGCTTCTCGGTCATGGCCACGGAGACGTACTTGAGGAAGACGAGCCCGAGCACGAAGTGTTTGTACTCAGCGGCGTCGAGGGTCCCTCGCAACTGGTCGGCGGACTCCCACAGGATCGCCTTGAGCGGCTTGGGCTTGGTGTCCTTCTTCTTCCGCGGTGGCACTGGCTCTCGCTTCTCTAATCGATTCCGCACATAACGTAATCAGGTCTGCACGTTACGTGCGTCTGCCTGCTGAGGGGCTACTGGGAAAGCCTACCGACGGGCGTCCAGGAGAGTGGCGGGTCGCGGAAGAGCAGGTCGTCCGGTCCCTCGGCCTGGTCGATGCGTACCTGTCGCTAGATCCACTTGCCGGGGCGGACGCTGGTCTTCTAGCAGTTGCGCGTGCGCTGGACTGTGCGTGAGCCGTGCGTGAGCGGACGGGGTGGCACAGGGTGGATTGGGCGGCATGCGGGGGCCGGGTCGTACCTTCCTGACCTGGGGAAACAGGATTTGGTGGTACGGCCCGGCAGCAGTTGGGATGATCTTGCAGGCCCTCGTAATGCGTAGGTCTCGGGTTCGAATCCCGAAGGCGGCTCATCTTGAAACCCCAGGTCGGATCCAATCCGACCTGGGGTTTTCTCGTTCAGCGGATGCGGCGACGACGGTGGGAGCGGATCGCGCGGCGGTCTTCAGTGTCAGTTCTGGTCGGCATGTCCACGTAGTTGTGCGGCTACGCCTTGCCGGCACCCCGCCAGGAGGCGTTCGTCCCCCCGCTCGCAGAGAACGTCTGGCCCGGTGAACCTTCCGCGCCGGGTCCGCGTCGTCTTTTTCCGGCTGCCCGGCTGCCCGGCTGCCCGGCACCCCGGAGCTCGCCGCCGTCGGGTTCGGCGTCGTCGCCTTCGTACTGGCGGCGATCGCCTCGCTGCTCTACCAGGCGGTGGCGGGCGATCACCAGAACGTTCAGGCCGGCTACCAAGCGGCCGCATCGGGTGGCCTCCTCTGGTACCTCGCGACCGCGGTGGCCGGGTTCGTCGCCACCCCGATCGGCGAGGAACTCATTTTCCGCGGGGTGCTGGCCAACGCCCTGGGCCGCTACGGGGCCTGGGTCGGCGTGCTCGCCAGCGCCACGGTCTTCGCGCTCGTGCACGGCCTCAACCCGGTGCTGCCCGTCGCGTTCGTGGTCGGCGTCATCAACGCCGTGCTGCTGCGGCGCACCGGCTCGGTGTGGCCCGGCATCGTCGTCCACGGCGTCACCAACGCGCTTGCCATGTCGATACCCGTGATCGTCGCGATGGCGGGCAGGTGAGCCCCGGGCTGGGGGCCGAAGCCGGCCGGGCCGTGTGGCCGTCGGCGACATGGCCCGTACCCACAGCAACGCCTCACTCGGCGCGTGCCACCTGTGAAGGGTGTACGCGCAGGACGAGGACTCCGGGGATGAGGACGCCCAGCAGGCCCAGGGCGGCGCAGCCGAGGGCTACCTGGGCCAGTTGGCCCCAGGGGAGGAGGGGCAGGAGGTCCGGGGGCGGGAGGGGGAGGCGGGAGGCGAGGCCTGCGAGGGAGATGGTTACCACTGCGGTGGCGGCGCTGAGGCCGGTGAGTGCGACGGCTGCGGATTCCCAGCCGAGCATGCGGAGGAGCTGGCCGCGGGTGCTTCCGGTGAGGCGCAGGGTGGCGAACTCCTGGCGGCGCCGACGCGTGGCGAGCAGCAGGGTGTTCAGGATGCCGATCGCGGAGAACGTGATGAGGGGGAGCATCAAGATGCGCAGGCCCACGGCGTTGCGTTCTTGGCGTGTGTCGGCTTGTGCCTGTTGTTGTCGGGTCTCTGCGGGGGTGGGTTTGTTTGCTTTTTCCGGTGCCGTCGTCGGGGCGGTGGTTTGGGGGGATGCCGAGACGACGGTCGGGCGGGAATCCGTTTGCCGGGATACGGAGTTGCCGCACAGCAGGATCGCACTGAGGCCTGCGGCGATGAGTACGGGGCCGGCCATGGCGGCGACGCGGCGGGTGGCCGCCGCGCTGTTCGCCGCTGCCAGCGTGCCGGAGTAGCGGGAGAGCAGGCGTCCGGGGAGGGTGCTCAGGGCGGCGATCGGGCGGACGAGGAGGGGGAGGAGCAGCCAGGCGCCGAGGATCAGCAGCAGACACAGGGCCATGGTGCCGTTGATCGCCTCGTGCGGGCCGCTGCGGCGGCCGTACCAGTCCCAGGCCGCCCAGGCGAGCCCGAGCATGACGAGTGCGCCGACGGCGCGCCCGGTCGGCATCGTGCGCCGCTCCACCTCGGACTCGCGCAGGGCGGCGATCGGCGAGATCCGCATCGGGCCGTTCGTCGCGGCCCACGCGGCGAGCACGGCGATGCCCGTCGTGCACAACACGCCCGCGGTGAAGCCCGGCAGGGACAGCCCGCTGGTGGGCCCGGGCTCCAGAACGCCGTTGCGGATGAGCCAGGTCAGGGCGGGTCCGGCGGCGGCCAGGCCGAGGCCCGAGCCCGCCGCAGCCCCGGCGAGCGAGATCGCCAAGGCCTCGCCGACGATCTCCAGCCGCAGTTGCCGGGACGTGGCCCCGATGGTCCGCAGTGCCCCGATCTCACGGCGGCGCTGCTGCACCACCAGGGACATGGTGTTGACGACGAGCAGCCAGGCGGTCAGCCCGGACGTGCCGCCCACCAGGCCCAGTAACGAGCCGGCCGCGTTCTCGGCACCGCCCTCGGCACTCACCCGGTGCACCCGGTCCAGCACCGTCGTCAGCGTGGTGACCAGTGCCGCACTCATCACCACCACCACGAGCACTCCGGCGTACTGCCACAGCCGTGTGCGCAGGGTGCCCAGTACGAGGAAGAACATGGTCAGACCCCCAGAGCGGCCATGCGGGCCGCGATCGTCTCGGCGCTGACGTCGGGGCCGGTGAGCCGGTCCACGAGCCGGCCGTCGGCGAGCACCAGCACCTCGTCCGCCCAGGCGGCCGCCTGCGGGTCGTGCGTCACCATGACCACGGTGGTGCCCAGGTCGTCGACAGCGTCCCGCAGGAGCTTGAGCACGTCGCGGCCCGAGGCCCGGTCCAGGGCGCCGGTCGGCTCGTCAGCGAAGACCACCTCGGGGTGGGTGACCAGGGCCCGGGCCAGGGCGGCACGCTGCTGCTGACCGCCCGACAACTCGGCGGGCCGGCGGTTGCGCTTGTCCAACAGGCCTACGTTGCTGAGCAGTTCCTCCAGTCGGTGAGGGTCCGGCCGACGGCCCGCCAGGCGCAGCGGGAGCGCCACGTTGGCGGCGACGCTCAGCGCCGGGACCAGGTGGAAGTCCTGGAAGACGAACCCGATGCGGTCCCGCCGCAGCAGCGTCAACTGCCGCTCGGACAGCCCGGAGAGCTCCTGCCCGGCCAGCGTCACGGAGCCGGAGGTCGGGCGCTCAAGGCCGGCCGCACAGTGCAGCAGGGTGGACTTCCCGGAGCCCGAAGGACCCATCACCGCCGTGAAGGACCCGCTGGGAATGGCGTGATCGATGCCGTGCAGGGCGGTGACCGCCTGCCGTCCCTTGCCGTGCGTCTTCTGGAGGGACCGCAGGTCGAGGGCCGGGCTCCGGCCGGTCGCCGGCCTGTGGACGGTGCGGGGCGGCTGCGTTGTCTTCATGGCACGAGTCAATCCTTCCCCGGCGGCGATGTCGGTGGAGTGCGCTGGACAGCCGGGGTAGAGCCAGGTCTACCCTCGGTCGACTCCTCTGCCGGTGAAGGGCAAAGGGGCGGCGGCGAGGGCGGGTTGGGGACGGCGGATGGCGGTCTGGCAGCAGTACAAGGCGGTATACGGGCGATTACGTACCGGGAGCGCGCGGCCGGCCCGGTCGGTGCTCTATCTGGCCTGCGGCTTCCCCGTCGGGCTGGTGTGGCTGATCTGCTGTGCGGTCCTGCTGGTGCTGGGCGTGGCGACCACGCTGTTCCTCGTGGGCCTTCCGCTGATCGCCGCCGTACTGCTGTCGGGTATTCCGCTGGGTGCGGTCGAGCGGGCCCGGCTGCGGATGTTCACCGGCACCGCCGTTCCCTCGCCGCACGCCCCGGCCTCCGGCGGCGGCCCGCGCGGCTGGCTCCGGCAGCGGGCGACCGAGCGTGCGACGTGGTGGGAACTGGCCTACGCGGTGGCCCACTGCGCGCTGTCGCTCTGCGACTTCGTCCTGGTCACGGGAAGCCTGACGCTGTCCCTGGCACTGCTCGCCGCACCGCTCCTGCGCCGTTTCACCCCGGACGGGCAGGTGCGGATAGCTGTCTTCCAGGCGCACTCGGACGCGCAGGCCGTCCTGCTGGTGCTGTGCGGCGCCGTCCTGCTGGCCCTGACCTACCTCACGCTGACCAGGTACGCGGCCGCCCGTGCCCGACTGGCCACGCGGGTCCTGACGAAGCGCGACGGCGACGCCGGTGCCGGTCCCGACGAACGCATCGGCCAACTCGTCCGGTCCAGGGCCCGCATCCTGGACGCCTACGACGCGGAGCGCCGCCGGATCGAGCGCGATCTGCACGACGGTGCCCAGCAGCGGCTGACCGGCCTGATCATGACGCTCGGTCTCGCGCGGCTGGAGCTGGCCGGGGGCGACGCCGCGGCCGGTGAACTCGTCGACAAGGCCGCCGAGGAGGCGCGGACCACTCTTCGGGAACTCCGGGAGCTGGTCCACGGCATCTACCCCGCGACGCTCACCGACCGGGGCCTGTCCGCCGCCCTTGCCGAGCTCGCGGAGGATGCCGTGCTGCCGGTGGAGGCCGAGGTCGAGCTGGCCGAGCGCCCGCCGGAGGCCGTGGAGGCGGCGACGTACTTCGTGGCCTGCGAGGCGATGACCAACGTCATCAAGCACAGCGCCGCCACCGAAGCCCGGCTGTCGGTGCGCCGCACGGGCACCGGGCTCGTGCTGGAGGTGCGCGACAATGGCGTCGGTGGCGCCGACGCGGAGTCCGGGACCGGTCTGCTGGGGCTCGCGGACCGGGTCGCGGTCTTCGGCGGAACCGTTCATCTGTCGAGCCCGGTCGGCGGGCCGACCCTCTTGCATGTGGAGATTCCATGCGGATCGTGATGGCTGAGGATTCCTCCCTGCTCAGGGAGGGCCTGGTGCAGATCCTCACCAAGTTCGGTCACCAGGT
>Ga0207426_1000722_pt1 | contig 38139 bp, 45 predicted proteins | sample AraplaMF_Cvi_mMS_FD_184265 | JGI IMG/M metagenome (GOLD analysis project Ga0207426, IMG submission 184265) | Arabidopsis root microbial communities from the University of North Carolina, USA - plate scrape MF_Cvi_mMS (SPAdes) (version 2) | ecosystem: Host-associated > Plants > Roots > Endosphere... | reverse complement strand
AGTTTTGCCGTCCCTAACTCTTAATAACCTATGAATCGCTCGATCCAAAACGACTTCTTGGCCTGTGCATGCGCCGCCAAGCGGTTGGGTTAATGGTGGTTTTGGGGGGACGTAGAATCACGGGGGCACAAACGCGTGTCCCGCTTGGGGACATCGGCGGAGCGTATTCTTAACCACCTGTTAACCATACACGCGGCAAATTCTGCCTAGCTTCGGGCTTCGGGTCCGAACGGAAGGAGCCGCAACGATGTCCATCAACGATCTTCCGGTGCTGTCGGCGCTTCGCACCAAGATGCAATGGCACCAGGAACGCCAGCGTGTCCTGTCCGAGAACGTCTCCAATTCCGATACGCCCAAGTTCCGGCCGCGCGACCTGGTCGAGCCTAAGCTCGACAAGGCCGGCGCCGTCACCGGCTCGATGGGGCCTCTGGCAATGACCCGCACCAGCGGCGCGCATATGGGGCCATCGGGCGCGGCCTCGGGCTTCGACCAGAACAAGAATGCCGGCTTCGAGACCCGCCCCGCGGGCAATGCCGTCAATCTCGAGGAAGAGATGATGAAGGCCGCCAGCAACCAGATGGATTATGCGGCGGCGACCTCGCTCTATTCGAAGAGCCTGCATCTGCTCAAGACCGCGATCGGCAAGGGCTAGGGCTAAGGGAAGCGCATCATGGCGAATGACAGCAGCGACTTTGCCCGCTCGATGGCGATCGCGACCTCCGGCCTGCGGGCGCAGGCCGGGCGCATGCGGGTGATCTCGGAAAACATCGCGAATGCGGATTCGACGTCGCAGACCGCGGGCGGCGATCCTTACCGGCGCAAGGTGCCGACCTTCTCCTCGGCGCTCGACCGCACGCTCGATGCGCAGGTCGTTACCCTCGGCCGGATCAAGCCGGATCAATCGAACTTCCGAACCAAATACGAGCCGAACAATCCGGCCGCGGATGCGACCGGCAACGTCAAATATCCGAACGTGAACTCGGTGGTCGAGATGACCGACATGCGCGACGCGCAGCGGTCCTACGAGGCCAACCTCAACATCATCAGTGCGACGCGCCGGATGATCCAGCGCACGCTCGACATCCTCAAGAGCTGAACAGGACAATTGAGCCATGGCATCACCGACAGTCGCAGCCAATGCATATGCCAACCTCGCCCGCGTGCTGGAAAACAGCGGCGCCGGCGCCAGCATCGGCAAGGGCAACGAAGCCGGCGGGCAATCCTTTGCCTCCATGTTGAAAGACGCCGTCGGCAGCGTCATGGAGTCCGGCCGCAAATCCGACGCGCAGACGGTGGCAATGGCGGCCGGCAAGGCCAACGTGATGGACGTGGTGACGGCGGTCGCCGACACCGACGTCGCGGTGTCGACTCTGGTCTCGGTCCGTGATCGCGTGATCGCGGCTTATGAAGACATCATGAAGATGCCGATCTGATTTCGTCCCTCGCCGTCATTGCGAGCGCAGCGAAGCAATCCAGAATCTTCCCTCAGGCGGCAGTCTGGATTGCTTCGCTGCGCTCGCAATGACGGGGAGACGGTGCTCGTTCTCGCCGGGTTGGTGGGGATGCTGGTTGAAAAAGGAAGTACGAAAATGACCGGACCCGAAACCCTCGACGTCGCCCGTGATGCGATCTGGACCATCGTGATCGTATCGTCACCGCTGATGGTGGTCGGTCTCGTGGTCGGCGTCATCGTGTCGCTGTTCCAGGCGCTGACGCAGATCCAGGAACAGACGCTGATCTATGTGCCGAAGATCCTTGCCATCTTTGCCACGATGCTATTGGCGCTGCCGTTCATGGCCGACGCGCTTCACTCCCACATGCTGCGGATCTCGTCGCGAATCATCGGCGGCTGAGGCACAATGCGCTCATTATGCGCATCGACGTCTCGCTGCTGCCCGCGCTCGCCGCGGCCTTCATGCTCGCCTTCGCCCGGGTCGGTGCGATGGTGATGCTGCTGCCGGGTCTGGGCGAGACCAACATTCCGACACGGGTCAAGCTGTCGATCGCGCTTCTGCTCACGCTGATCATCCTGCCGCTGCATCGCAACGCCTATCAGGTGGACATGGAGTCGCTCGCGCCGCTGCTGGTGCTGATGCTGCATGAGATCGTGATCGGTATCGTGCTCGGCGCGACCGCGCGCGTGACGCTGTCGGCCCTGCAGGTGGCGGGCTCCGTGATCGCGCAGCAGATGGGTCTCGGCTTCGTCACCTCGGTCGATCCGACCCAGGGGCAGCAGGGCGTGCTGGTCGGCAACTTTCTGACCATGCTGGGGGTGACGCTGCTGTTCGCCACCGACAGCCATCATCTGGTGATCGCGGCGTTGAACGACAGCTACCGGATCTTCTCGCCGGGCGAGACGGTGTCGAGCGGCGACGTCGCCGCGCTTGCGACACGCGCGTTTTCCGCCGCGTTCCTGCTCGGACTGCAGTTGTCAGGACCGTTCCTGGTGTTCGGCCTCGTCTTCAACATCGGGCTCGGCGTGCTGGCGCGGCTGATGCCGCAGATGCAGGTCTATTTCGTCGGCGTGCCGCTGTCGATCTTCGTGGGCTTCCTGGTGCTGGCCGTGGTGCTCACCGCGATGATGGGCACCTATCTCGATTACTTCATCGGTGTCATGCACCAGATGATGCCGCTGAAATAAGAGGGGTCCATGGCGGAAGACAACGACCCAGAGAGTCAAACAGAAGACCCGACACAAAAGCGTCTAGACGATGCGCTCGAACGAGGCGACGTCGCCAAAAGCCAGGAGATCAACACCTGGTTCATGATCGCGGGCGGCACGCTCGTGGTCTCGACCTTTTCGGGGTCGGTCGGCAGCGGGTTGACGACGCCGATGCGCAACCTGCTCGCCAATTCATGGATGATCAAGACCGACCCCAAGGCTCTGCTTGCGTTGATGCAGCAGATCGAGGTCGCGGTGTTCGGCGCGGTCGGCGTGCCCCTGCTGATGCTGGTGCTCGCGGCCATTGCCGGCAACATGCTCCAGCATCGCCTGGTCTGGTCGACCGAGTCGCTGGCGCCGAAATTCAGCAAGATTTCGCCGGCCGCGGGCTTCACCCGCATTTTCGGCAAGCAGGCGGCCGCGAACTTCCTCAAGGGCATCGGCAAGCTCGTCATCCTCAGCGTGGTCATGACCGTGGTGCTGTGGCCCGAGCGGCATCGCATGGAGGCGATGGTCAGGCTCGATCCGGTCGCCATGCTGGGCGCCACCACCAGCATGACCATCCATCTGCTCGGCGCGGTGGTTGCCGCGCTCGCGATCATCGCGATCGGCGACTATTTCTTCCAGTATCGCAGCTGGTTCCAGCGGCAGAAAATGTCGCTCCAGGAGATCAAGGAAGAGTTCAAGCAGTCCGAAGGCGACCCGCACATCAAGGGCAAGCTGAAGCAATTGCGCCAGCAGCGCTCCAGAAAGCGCATGATGGCGGCGGTTCCCAAGGCGTCCGTGATCATCACCAACCCGACCCACTATTCGGTGGCGCTGTCCTACGAGCGCGGCATGACCGCGCCGATCTGCGTCGCCAAGGGCGTCGACAACCTCGCTTTCAAGATCCGGGAGATCGCGCGCGAGCACGACATTCCGATCGTCGAGAACGTGCCGCTCGCCCGCGCGCTCTACGCCACCGTCGAAATCGACCAGGAAATACCGACCGAGCACTACCATGCGGTGGCCGAAGTCATCGGCTACGTCATGAAGCTGAAGCGCGGATTCAGTGCCGGACGCGGATAAAACACCCGAAAAGTACCGGAAATGGCCGTAAACTGGGAATCAGCGTACCTTTCGCCCTTGCTGCCCTTGCGCCTGCGGGTCCTGATGAGGCAGGGAAGGCCCTGTGCGCGCGGCGGCGCGTTGATTCTCTGCCAACAGGCTGCGCCAGCTTGAGATGACTGCTGAGACCGACCACGACCTCACACGCGAGCCCGTTGCGGCGCACGAGCCGTCGCCGCGCTCGGGCAGCATTGCGCTGGTACTGCTGGTGGCCGCCGGCCTCGTGGCCGTCGCCATTGGGCTGATGACGCTCGGGCGCGCGCAGGCGCAGCCCTATATTCTGGGCATCCTCGCCGTGCTGGCGATGGTCGGCCTGTTCAATCTGTTCGCCTTCGCCGCCGGGATCGTCCGATTCGTCGACCGCAATCTCGACGATCCCGTGATGGGCCGCATCGCCGACCACGCCTTCGATGGCATGGCCGTGACCGATCCACGCGGCCATGTGGTCTATTCCAACGCCGCCTATCTCACGCTGACCGGCGCTGGCGGCCCGCAGGACGTGCGCCCCGTCGAGCGCGTCTTCATCGGCAATCCTGACGTCTCCGAGGCCGTGTTCCGCCTGCTGAAGGCCGCCCGCGAAGGCAAGCGGCAACAGGAAGAGGTGCGCATTTCCGGACAGGACGGCAGCCAGGGCCGCTGGCTCCGCATGCGCGTGCGCCCGCTGGGCACGGGAAAGCGCGAAACCAGATATGCGGTGTGGTCGATCGCCGACATCACCCGGGATCGCGAGCGCCAGGAGGATGTGTTCCAGGAGCTGCAGCACGCGATCGAATATCTCGACCATGCGCCGTGCGGTTTCTTCTCGGTCAACCCGGCCGGCGAGCTCGCTTATGTCAACGCGACGCTGGCGAACTGGCTCGACTACGACCTCGCCGAGATCGGCTCGGGAGGCCTGAAGCTTGCCGACATCGTCTCCGGCGACGGCGCCTCGCTGCTGACCTCGATCGTGGCGGTACCGGGCGAGGTGAAGACCGAGGTCTTCGACATCGATCTGCGCATGCGCAACGGCAAGACCATGCCGGTGCGGCTCTATCACAAGCTCGCCTTCGGCGCCGACGGCGCGCCCGGACCCTCGCGCACGCTGGTGATCAGCCGTGCCCGCGACGAGCGCAGCGATCCCGATCGTGCCGCCGAAGTACGCTTCATGCGCTTCTTCGACCACACGCCGATGGCGATCGCCACCGTCGATCGCGGCGGCAACGTCGTGCGCGCCAATGCGCGCTACGCCAAGCTCGGCCAGGCGCTGGGGCTCGATAATGCCTCCAAGTCGATCTTCCGGGCGGTCAATTCGCGCGACCGCCATTTGCTGATTGCGGCGATCAACCAGGCCGCCGATGGCCAGGCCGACATCGCGCCCGTCGAAGTCGCGCTGGAGGGTGCCAAGGAGCGCTGGGGCCAGTTCTTCGTCACGCCGGTGGATGCCGCCGAGAACGAAGCCGAAGCCGCCATCGTGCACATGCTCGAGACCACCGAGCGGCGCGCACTGGAGAACCAGATCAACCAGTCGCAGAAGATGGAGACGGTCGGCCAGCTCGCCGGCGGCATCGCCCACGACTTCAACAACGTGCTCTCCGCCATCATGATGGCGAACGACTTCCTGCTGAACGCGCACAAGCCAACCGACCCGTCGTTCCAGGACATCATGCAGATCAAGCAGAACGCGACGCGTGCTGCGACCCTGGTACGGCAGCTGCTGGCGTTCTCCCGCCGGCAGACGCTGCGGCCGCAGGTGCTCGATCTCGGCGATGCGCTGTCCGACCTTGCGATGCTGCTGCGCCGGTTGATCGGCGAGAAGGTCAAGCACGAGACCATCCACGGCCGCGATCTCTGGCCGGTGAAGGTCGACGTCTCCCAGTTCGAGCAGGTGATCGTCAACCTCGCGGTCAACGCGCGCGACGCCATGCCCGAGGGCGGCAAGCTGATCATCCGCACCGCCAATGTCACCGCGGAAGAGGCAGCCAAGCTTGCCTACAAGGGCATGCCGGCCGCGGACTATGTCCGCATCGAGGTTGCCGATACCGGCACGGGCATTCCCGCCGACATCCGCGACAAGATCTTCGAGCCGTTCTTCTCCACGAAGGAAGTTGGCAAGGGCACCGGCCTCGGCCTCTCCACGGTCTACGGCATCGTCAAACAGACCGGCGGTTTCATCTACGTCGACTCCGAGCCGGGGCAGGGCACCTCGTTCCATATCTTCCTGCCGCGTCATCACGCCGAAGCCGAAGCGCAGGTCGAGCAGCCCGCTGCCGTCGCCGGCGCGACCAATGGCGCTGCCGCGAAGGAAGCCGCGCCTGCGGCGGCGGAAGCCAAACCCAAGACCGATCTCACGGGGCAGGGCACCATCCTCCTCGTCGAGGACGAGGAAGGCCTGCGCGCGCTCAACGCACGCGGCCTGCGCTCGCGCGGCTACACCGTGGTCGAGGCCGAGAACGGCGTCGAGGCGATGGAAGTGCTGGACGAGCAGAGCGGCGCGATCGATCTCGTCGTCTCCGACGTCGTGATGCCCGAGATGGATGGCCCGACGCTGCTCAAGGCGATGCGCGAGCAGAACCCCGACATCAAGTTCATCTTCGTCTCCGGCTACGCGGAAGATGCCTTCGAGAAGAGCCTGCCCGAAGGCCAGCAGTTCGACTTCCTGCCGAAACCGTTCACGCTCAGCCAGCTCGTGGCGGCGGTGAAGGAGACGATGGCGAAGCAGGGATGAGGGCGGGCTGACGCTCCGTCTACATTCCTGGGCGTTGCGCTCCCTCGCTCGATGCGAGGAAAAATCGGAAATCCCGCCCCAGATGTGTCGGTAACCCGCGACCACAGTTCCCTGCTGTTTCCGGCCAAACCCCTGCCAAATATGGGCTTTTGTCACATCCCCGCGACTGAGGGCCGCAGCCATAAGTTCCGAAACCGTCTTCACTTTTCGGGAAGTCTGCCCATGTTAGGGGCACGTCCCCATGCCGGGGATCTGGGAAACGAACATGACTTTCTCGCAACGCTCTCGCAGTCTCTTCAAGACGATCGCCGTCGTGCTGGCGCTTGCGCTGCCGACTGCGCTGGCGATCTCGTCCGCCGACGCGCGCGTCGGTGGCGGCATGTCGTCGGGTTCGCGCGGCTCGCGCACCTATTCGGCTCCGCCGTCGACCACGACCGCGCCGGGCTCGACCTCGCAATTCAACCGCACTTACACCCAGCCGGGTGCAGGCATGAACTCGGCTGCCACCGCGCCCGCGCGTGGCGGTCTGTTCGGCGGCCGCGCCGGCGGCTTCATGGGCGGCCTCGCGGCCGGCTTCCTCGGCGCCGGCCTGCTCGGCATGCTGTTCGGTGGCGGCCTGTTCGGCGGCCTCGGCGGCCTGTCCTCGATCATCGGCCTGATCATCCAGATCGCGCTCGTGGTGCTGGTGGTCCGTCTCGCAATGTCGTGGTGGCAGCGCCGTCACACGCCGCAGACGGCTTACGCCAGCGCTGACGCCGGCGCAGGCCAAGGACCGCAGCCGAATTATCGCAGCGGCCTCGGCGGCGGCGGACTCGGTGGTGGTCTCGGCAACGGTCTTGGCGGTGGGCTGGGCGGTTTCGGCTTCGGCGGTGCCAACAACGCGCCGCTTGAGATCAAGCCTGACGACTATGAGGCGTTCGAGCGTCTGCTCGGCGAAGTCCAGACCGCATGGTCGAACGAGGACGTGGCCCAGTTGCACACGCTCGCGACGCCGGAAATGGTCTCCTATTTCGAGCAGGACCTCGGCCAGAACCGCGCGCGTAACGTCGTCAACAAGGTCACCAACGTCAAGCTGCTGCAGGGCGACCTCGCGGAAGCCTGGCGCGAAGGCGAGACCGAATACGCCACGGTGGCGCTGCGCTTCGCGCTCACCGACAAGACGCTCGACCGCAACACCGGCACGCTCGTTGCGGGCAGCGAGCAGCCGGGCGAGGCGACCGAGATCTGGACCTTCGCCCGCCGTCCGGGCGGCGGTTGGGAACTGTCAGCGATCCAGCAGACCAACTGATCGCGCAGGCAGGATGAGAAACGAGGGCGTCGTGCTTCCAGCACGGCGCCCTTTTCTTTTGGCCCTCTCGCATCGCGGCACCGGAATAAGCGCGCCTGCGTCGGGTTGAAATCTTGCGATCAACAATAAACACATTCGGGAGGACAGGATGATCCGTATCGAGAGATCCGTGACGATGTCGGGCCTCGTGCTCGCAATGGCCTTGCTTGCGTCGCCGGCACAGGCGCAGTCGGCCGACATGACGTTCTTCGTGACCTCCAACGGCCCGGGCAAGGGCGCCGATCTCGGCGGCCTCGAGGGCGCTGACGCGCAGTGCCAGAAGCTGGCGCAGTCAGGCGGTGCGGGCGCCAAGACCTGGCGCGCCTATCTCTCGACACAGGCCGCCGACGGCAAGCCCGCCGTCAACGCCAAGGACCGCATCGGCAAGGGACCGTGGCAGAACGCCAAGGGTACCGTGATCGCCAAGGACGTCGCCGACCTTCATGGGGCCGGCAACAATCTCACCAAGCAGACCGCGCTCAGCGAGAAGGGTGAAGTCATCAACGGCCGTGGCGACACGCCGAACCGGCACGACATCCTCACGGGCTCGCAAGCTGACGGCACCGCCTTTGCCGCGGGCGACGACAAAACCTGCAGGAACTGGACGTCGAGCACGCAAGGCGCCGCCGTGGTCGGCCATGCCGATCGCCAGGGCCTGCGCGACGACGAGCCGTCGAAGTCGTGGAATAGCTCCCACCCCTCGCGCGGTCCCGACGGCGGCTGCTCGCAAGCCGATTTGAAGAGCACCGGCGGCGACGGACTGATGTACTGCTTCGCGTCGAATTGAAGCTCTGCTCTCCCCCCCGTCATTGCGAGGAGCCTGCGCAAAATTGCAAAGCAATTTTTGCACTGGCGACGAAGCAATCCAGCTCTTTCCGCGGAAGCAGTCTGGATTGCTTCGCTGCGCTCGCAATGACGGAGTATGTGGCGGCGCCGTTCCGTCCAATCCTGACGGAACCTTCGGTCGCATGCTACATTGGTCCGACCGCTTCCACGTGCACGGACCTCTCCCATGAAGTACGAGCTCTACTACTGGCCCGAGATCCAGGGCCGCGGCGAATATGTGCGGCTGGCGCTAGAGGAGGCGGGCGCTTCTTATGTCGACGTCGCGCGCGGTCCGCGCGGTTCGGCAGCGATGATGAAGATGATGGATGCGCACAAGGGAACGCCGCCTTTTGCGCCGCCGTTCCTGAAAGCCGGCAAGCTCGTGATCGGCCAGACCGCCAACATCCTGCTCTATCTCGGCAGCCGTCACGGGCTCGCGCCGAAGACCGAGGCCGGCAGGCTCTGGGTGCACCAGCTTCAGCTCACCATCACCGACCTCGTCACGGAAATCCACGACACCCACCATCCGCTCGGGCCGTCGCTGTACTACGAAGACCAGAAGGCGCCGGCGAAGAAGCGCACGGCCGAGTTCTGGGATGAGCGCGTGCCGAAATATCTCGGCTATTTCGAGCAGCTTCTCGACGACAATGGCGGCGCCTATGTCACCGGGCGCAGGCTGACCTACGTCGATCTCTCGCTGTTCCAGATCGTCGACGGACTGCGCTATGCCTTCCCCAAGCGGATGAAGGCCTTCGAGAAAGCTATCCCCGGTCTCGTCGGCTTGCACGGGCGCACCGCCACGCGGCCGAATATCAAGACGTATCTCTCGAGCGAACGCCGGATTCACTTCAACGAGCAGGGCATCTTCCGCCGCTACAGGGAGTTGGACGACTAGAGCGTTTTCAAGCGAAGTGGATCCCGGTTCGCGTGAAGACGACGCGTCAAAACGAAAACTCTAGTCGGCATGGAGCGCGACTGGCGGAATGGTCGGATCTGGCGCGACGGCTCGCCTGAGCGCCTCATGGCTCGCGAGCGCCTGCGCGGGCTTCGCGGCCGGTCGATCGACCGAACATTCGGGGGCCGACAAGAGATCATGCTCGTCAGGGCAGGGGGGCTTGCAGAACATCGTCGCGTCTCCCGCTATCATGAATGCGGGTTCCCTCTAGCGAGCTTCGCTTGCGGCGACGTCAGTCGATTGGAGGAGAGGACGCGTTTTTCCGTCACAAATGCGAAAAGCCCGATCGACGGGATCGGGCAATTCATCTCTGGCGATACTGGTTTGATCAGGCGAGCTGATCGATCCGCGTGCCCTGACCCGGCGGCAGCGGCGCGGGCGGCTGCGGCTTGTAGGTCGGGTCGGCATCTTTGGTCTTGGTCTGGTCGTCCTGCTGCTTGCTCGCGTCGTAGCTCGGCACCACGATCGCGATCGGCGGCGGCGCAACGGTAGAAACGCTCATCCACAAATCCTCACACATGGAAACAATTGACCTTGCGCTCCGAGGAACGAAGTTTCCTTCAAGGCAATCGTTAAAATGCGAGGGAATTGGTGGGAAGGGGGAAGGCGTTGCGCCTCCGTGCGCCATTTGCGTGAGACGACCAGCCCTCTCCCCGTCATTGCGAGCGCAGCGAAGCAATCCAGAATCCCTCCGCGGAAAGACTCTGGATTGCTTCGCTGCGCTCGCAATGACGGAGCATGTGTCGGGCGTGATTGCAGCACATGCGCGCCTCGTCCGCAGCGCGCGTTCGGCGCAAGTGCCTACTCATCCTTCCCGCGCGTGATCGCGATCGATGCATCCGTCTTCGTTCGTGTGCATTCCATGTTGAGGCGCCGGTAGCGCATGACGACTTTGTCGCCGCGCAATAGCCCCATGCGCTTCAGGCAGCGTGTCGCGCCCGTCGTGGTGTCGTCCTTGGTCACGGTGAAGACGATCGCGGCCATCGACCCGACCAGCGCGAAGAATTCCGGCTTCGGCTTGCGATCGCCCTTGGCGTAGAGCTCGATCGAATATTTGTCGCCGCGGCACCCCACGGACAGCTCCTTGGCTGACGGGTGGGTCAGGTAGACGATGTTGCCGGCGCGAAAATTCACCTTCAGGCCATCGACCTGGTTTGCCAGTTCCTTGGCGCTGTCGTCGCAGCGGTCCGCGCGCGCAGGCGTGGCGAGGGTCACAAGTCCGGTGATGGCGGCGGCGACCAGGATCGCGCCGCGGACGTTCAGTTTGAAAATCATGATGAAAAGCCCCTTAGGGCGCGCATTCAACCGTCGCCGCGCGCGGAGCGCAAGGGGTGCAGCCCGGTCTTCCCGGGCATCTTGATCGCCGCCAGTTGCGCACCCAACAGGTGGGAGAGGGCCGCTAATCGCCGAATCGGGATGCCCCGGCCGCGCCGGAACGCCTTCCCTTTGCGGCAAAAAAGCTTAGAACGCTTCTATGCTTAGAGGCCCGACAGGGCTCCAAAACCCCGAGATCGCCCATGAACGCTCCCACCGCCTTTCCCGACCAGTCCAAGCCCGTTCCGCCATACAAGCACACCCCGCTGTTCCCGCTGGGCAAGGATGAGACGCCCTACAAGAAGATCACGTCCGAGGGCGTGCGGGTCGAGAAGGTGCTGGGCAGGGACATGCTGGTAGTGTCGCGCGATGCGCTGCGGGCGCTGTCGGAAGCGGCTTTCGGCGACATCAATCACTATCTGCGGCCCGGCCATCTGAAGCAGCTTCGTTCGATCCTGGAGGACGGCGAGGCGAGCCCGAACGACAAATTTGTCGCGCTGGATTTCCTGAAGAACGCCAACATCGCCGCCGGCGGCGTGCTGCCGATGTGCCAGGACACCGGCACCGCGATCATCATGGGCAAGAAGGGCTGCAACGTCATCACCGACGGCGACGACGAGGCTGCGCTGTCGGAAGGCGCGCGCGATGCGTATCTGCGCCGTAACCTCCGCTACTCGCAGGTCGCGCCGCTCTCGATGTACGAGGAAAAGAACACCGCCAACAACATGCCGGCGCAGTGCGAGATCTACGCCGAGGGCGACGACGCCTACAAGTTCATGTTCATGGCGAAGGGCGGCGGCTCCGCCAACAAGAGCTTCCTGTTCCAGGCGACGCCCTCGGTGCTGACCAAGGACCGGCTACTGGCCTTCCTGAAGGAGAAGATCCTGACGCTCGGCACCGCGGCGTGCCCGCCCTATCACCTCGCCATCGTCATCGGCGGCACCTCGGCCGAACTGTGCATGAAGACGGTGAAGCTCGCCTCGGCCCGCTATCTCGATGCGCTGCCGACCCAGGGCTCGCCCGACGGCAACGCTTTCCGCGACGTCGAGATGGAGAAGGAAATCCACAAGATGACGCAGTCGCTCGGCGTCGGCGCGCAGTTCGGCGGCAAATATTTCTGCCACGACGTCCGCGTGATCCGCATGCCGCGTCACGGCGCTTCGCTGCCGATCGGGCTCGGCGTGTCGTGCTCGGCCGACCGCCAGGTGCTCGGCAAGATCACCAAGGACGGTGTCTATCTCGAGGAGCTCGAGCATAACCCGGCGCAGTACCTGCCGCAGGTCGAGCAGTCGCTCGGTGGCGAGGTCGTCAAGATCGATCTCAACCAGCCGATGAAGGACATCCTGGCGACGTTCTCGAAGTACCCGATCAAGACGCGGGTCTCGATGACCGGCACCATGATCGTCGCGCGCGACAGCGCCCACGCCAAGCTGCGCGAGCGGCTGGAGAAGGGCGAGCCGCTGCCGGATTATTTCAAGAACCATCCGGTCTACTACGCCGGTCCCGCCAAGACGCCCGACGGCTACGCCTCCGGCGCGTTCGGTCCGACCACCGCGGGCCGCATGGATTCCTTCGTCGAGCAATTCCAGGCTGCGGGTGGTTCGATGGTGATGGTCGCCAAGGGCAACCGCGCGCCGGCCGTGCGCGAGGCCTGCAAGAAATATGGCGGCTTCTATCTCGGCTCGATCGGCGGTGCAGCGGCGAACCTCGCCGAGCACTGCATCAAGAAGGTCGAGGTGCTCGAATATCCCGAGCTCGGCATGGAAGCGATCTGGCGCATCGAAGTCGTCGACTTCCCCGCGTTCATCATCGTCGATGACAAGGGGAATGACTTCTTCAAGGAGCTGAACCTCGGCTGATCGGGAGCAGTCTCGTCCGCCGGTCCCGGACCGGCGGACGCGCGCTCAGCGCTTGATCTTGAACGAGATGGCGCCGCCGTTTTCGACGCCGTCGAACATGACGAGGACGTGAATGCTGGAGGCGTCCTCCTCGAGCGGAAGCAGGATTTCCGCCTTGGCGCCGTCCTTGACCTTGCTCAGGTCCAGCGTTGCCAGCGGCTTTGCGGTCTCGCTGGTGCCGTCCCAGAGCCAGACGGTGTAGGGAACGTCTTCGTCGCGCGTCGGGCCTGCGAGAATCAACAGGCCGTCACTGACCGCGGCGAGATCGCGAATCCCGGTATTCTTGCCGAGTTCGATCGATCTTGTTTTGGGCTTGAGATCGCCGTCCCTGGTGAAGAGCGCATCGGCATTGACGCTGACCACATAGGCGCGGCGCTTCACCGACGGCCCTCGCAGCCCGAAATACATGCGGCCGTTTTTGACCGCTGTTCCTTCGATATTGATGCCACCGTCCGCAAGTGGCTCGTTGAAGTACGCCTCGACGTCGTCGTCGTTCTTGAGGACCTTGCGCAGCCGCGAACTCGCCTCCACGCCATCGACGTTTTCGGCGTCAGGCTTTGTCTTGGGAACGCCGGTTTTCGGATCCACGGCGATCCGAAATACGTTGTAACTCGACAGGTTCTTTTTATCACCGTGACGGCTTCGGCCATGCGAGCCGGTCACATAGAAGAAGCCTTCATCATAGGCGGCGCCCTCGGCGTCGGGGTCGCCGTCGTCATCTGAAAGCCGAATGAGATCCTTGGGGACGAGGAGGTTGCCTTCGATCGAGAAGAACTGCGCATATTTCTTCTCGTCATTGGCAATCAGGCACGACGTGAATTTGGGTGTCGTCGGCACACATGCCGCGCCGCTCAGATTCATGCGCGGCTTTTTCTCGAATTCGTCGTTGCTGTCCTTTTCAAAGATCGAGGCGGACTTCCAGACCGTTGCCTCCGGAGCAACCTTCGGCGGCAGATTTTCGCAATGACCGGCCGGTATCCCTGCGCACAGCAAAGTGCAGACCAGTGCGGTCATATGTGATCGCTGAGTTACACGGGTCATGCTATCGGGCATTTTCTCCTCCCGGGCGCTATCCTTTAAATACAATCCTGAATTGTGAGAATGGCAAGGGCGAGTATGTCGCGGAGGCGGCGGCTTCCGTCAGCTGCAATTCGTGACCTGGTTCGAGCACAGCGACCGCCACCAGCCGCGGACGCCGTCTGTGCTCTCGACCAGGCCCCAGAGGCCGCTGCACGCGAAGATGCGCTTCGGGCCGCCGTCGGTGTCGATCGCGCCGCCGAGCTCGCGCTGAGCGGGCATCCATTTGGCGTCGGCGAAGGGGGCCTGAAACAGCCCGCCCATGCGCGTGGCGCCATTGGCGTAGGATGCGCCGACCTTGTTGGATGCGACCCAGCCACGGCCTGCATAGGGCTTTGGTGCGCTGCGCGGATAACGATTCTCGTCCTCGTAATCCTTGCCCGGCGGCTTGGCGCCTTCGATCAAAAACCAGCCGTCCCTGAAGCCGATGATGCGGAATTCGGTGAGCCAGCCGCCGTCGGGCGTGTTCTCGGAGCCGCCTAGTTTGAGCTTGTAGGGTGGCGGCAGCGTGCCGAGCACGCGGGCTTTCACTGACGGCTCGGCGCGCACGTTGAGGCCGTTCGGGTCCTTGTCGATCGACCAGGCGCCGAGATCGCAGGGCTCGGTGCCCTCGGGCAGGCTTGCGCGCTTCGTGGCGAGGCCGGCGTGGACCTTGGCGAAGTCGGTGTCGTCGTTGTCAGGATCCGAACCGGCGCGTGGCTTCAGCTCGGCCGACACAGCGCGCGTCGCATCCGGCGTCAGCGCAACCACGAGCGACTGGCGCGCGGCGAATACGCTTGCCGGTGTTTTCGGATCGTTCGACGTCGCGGGATAGACCGCGAGATAGCCGGTCGAACCGTCGGTCCGATAGGCCGTGCCGGCGACGTATCCTGCCGGCACCATGGCGAGCGCGCTTGCGCGCCACGCCGGTTCCGTGTCATCGGCCTGCGCGGCTTGTGTCGCGACATACAGGATCGATGCCGCGATGAAGCGAAGCGCGCGCATGGATGCAGCGCGCGTTTACGCGCGCGTGCCCGTGAACGGGAAGCTGCCCATCGGACCAATGCCCATCTCGCCGTTGATGCTGTCGCCGGCGACGGTGCCGGTGAATTCGAGCGTGAGCGGCATCGGGTTGGTGATCGAGACCTTCCAGGAGACGTTGTCGCCGGAGACGGTGCCGTCGAAGATCTCGGCGGTATTGCCTTCCGCACCCTGCGTCCCCGTGAGCGTGCCGCCCGCGGCCTTCAGGCTCAGCGTCGCCTTGCGCTCGCCCATGGGCGTCGTCATGGTCAGAGTCCAGTTGCCGTCCACGGCCATTCGCATCTCCCAGCTTATTCCCGGCACTTGCGACCATCCGCAAGGCAGGCCGGCAACGCCTATAACCTAACTCGTGGGGCGTGCCTAACGCTCTCTTTGACGCGCCCTCAGGCGCGGGCGGCGCGAATGCGGCTGCCGACGAGGAGGCGGAAGGCCACGTACTGGATGGCGAAGGCCGCGATCTTGGCGCCGATCAGGACCACTGAAATGTAGAAGGCCCACAGCTTCATATCGCCGGTCATGGCGACCGCAACGGTGCCGGCCGCAAGCACGAACATCAGTCCGGCCCAAGCGTAGCCTGCGATCGTGACGTATTCAGGAATGGTCTCGGTCACGATCGCCGGCAGGTAGCGCAGCATCCAGCCGCGCTTGAGCATGATGATGCCGATCGCGACGTGTCCAATCGCTGGCTTGGCCAGCACGAAGCGCGGATCGTGGGTAAGCAGCGTGGCGCCGCCGAGCACGATGACGAGGCCGAGGCTGGCCCAGGTCATGTAGCCCAACTCATGGCCCTTGATCCGCGACCACACCACCTGGCCGATGGCACCGAGGATCGCGACCGCGGTCGCGAGGATGACGTTGTCCGTGGCGAGGTAGATCACCAAGAAAACAATGGTGGAGAGGAAATCGGAGGCGAGCCGGCGGAATACGTCTTTCATCGTCTGTCCTGTCGTCAATGAGAGATGGGCAGTGCGCGGGCAGGCGTACCGTACTTGATCTGGCGATATTCCGGATACCACTTTGTGAAATAGATCGCGCTGTTGCGGGCGGCGAAGGCGACCGCCAGGCCCGACCAGAGCGGCAGGCCCGGGAAATAGAGCAGGGCGATGTTGGCAGCCATCATCAGCAGGGCAGCCGCCGTCCATGCGCCGGTGATGATGTAGTTGGCAGTCATGAAACCAGACATCGCCGCGGTCTCGGCCGGCACCGATTCCAGCGCGTATTGCAGCGTGAAGGGGCGGCGGAACAGCATCGAGCCGAGCGAGATGAGGAAGACGCCGATGTCGACCGAGAGCTTGACGCCGAGCGTGCTGAAGTCCGGATCGATCAGCGCGATGTAGAGGCCGATGGCTGCGAACATGAGCGCCGAGCCCGTCGCCAAAATCTTCACGGAGCGGCCGCGTGCGACATCGATCGCGATGGTCGCGAGGCAGATCGCGGAGGCCGCGAACAGGCTCGTCGTGGCCGACGTCAACAGCATCAGGAGGGTGAAAGCGCCAAAGGGCGCGAGGATCAGGAAAATCGCCATGGGCCGCCTCGGTCTGGTCGATCTTTACGATGTCAAGATCAATAGTTCAGGGCCTGCGCAGGGTCAAGCGAAATCTTTACAGTGTCAAAATAAAGTAGGCGGCCTCTAAAAACTGAAGTGCTGCAATGGCTTGGTCAGCGGCCTCGTCGATCATGTCCGTCCACTGCAGGTGCGATAGAAAGGGCAGCATGGCGACGATCGCAAGGCCGGTGGCGAGCAGAATGCCGCCATTGAAGATGATCGGGCTGCTCCCCCACAGCCGGCTCGCGAGGAATGCGAGGGCGGCGCAGGAGAGAGCAAGAGGACGAGGAGGTCCGTGGTGATCGAGGGCAGGGGCATGTGAAAGTCCTCTCGGTCTGTCATTCCCGGGCGCGCGAAGTGCGAGCTACGCCGCTCCGACCCAATTGCCGTGAAAGCCGTCCGGCACGCGGTGGCCGAGCTGCACCAGTGCAACGGGACCGGCCTCGACATCGGTGGCGTTGAACACGGCGAGGTCGCTGCGGTTCTCCCGCGCGCGCCAGACCGCGGCGAGGAGCCAGCCGTCGCCTTCGGCTGCGTCCTTTGACCGCTCGACGAAAACAGGCTCGGAGATGGTGTCGCCGGCCGGCAGAAGATAGTGGCCGAGCCGTTTGCCGTTGCCGTCGACATGGACGATGCCGGATAGCGCGCCGAACATCGGCAGTTTCGGATTGGCGCAGGCGTACCAGCCGTGGCGGCTCTTCAACCCCGCGCGGCGATCGTCGATGCGCGGGAATTCGCCGGTGAGATCGTCGAGATAGGTCTGCTGGAAGCGATCGGTATTTCCCGACAGGTCGAACGTCCAGCGGCAGTGGCGGGCGCGCGATTTCTCGGGATCCGTTTTGCGGCCGTCGGGATGCGGAAACAGCGGCGCTTCCTCGAACTGCATGACGTCGGCGATGATGCGATTGCCGTCCTCCCATGCATTCATGATGTGGAACACGTAGCAGGCGTCACCGCGAAACCAGACGATGTCCTTGGCCGTGCCGCTGCGCTTCATCACGCCGACATAGGCGCCCTTGTCTGGCTCCCAAGCGTAAGGCGGGCGGCCGCTCATCGCGCGCTCCATGCTGCCGGTGATGGGCAGGATCGGAAACAGCACGTGGCCCTCGGTGACGATGAAGTCGTGCACCATGCTGGCATAGGGTGCCTCGAAACGTTCGAAGCGTGTCGCCCTGCCGGAGGCGTCAATCGATCCGTATGAGAGGGCTGAGGTGAGCGGTCCCGCGGCGTTGTAGCCGAAGAATATCAACTCGCCTGTGACCGGATCGACCTTCGGATGCGCGGTAAAGCTGCCGGCGACGCGACCCTGGTAGTTGTGATAGCCGCGCGTCGACAGCGTGCCCGGCTCGATCTCGGTCGGCAGATGCGCTTCTTCGAGCGCGAGCAGCTTGCCGGCGTGGAAGATGATGTTTGTGTTGGCGACGCCGCCGTCGGTGAGGTCTTTCGGCGCGTCCGGCAACTTGCGGCCGAAGCCGCCGAACAACGCGCGGCCGGCGTCGTGCTCGGCGAGCCATTTCGGCGTGCGGACCCAGCGGTTGCGATAGCTGGCGCGGCCATTCTCGAGATGGAAGGCGTGCAGCATGCCGTCGCCGACGAACCAGTGCGCGCCCGGCGCGTCGAACTGCGGATTGGGCCCGTTGCGATAGAGCGTGCCGTTCAGGTCGCGCGGCAATTCGCCGATGACCTTCAAAAACGGCGCATCAGCCTCGAATGGAATCGGACCGAGGTTGTTGCGGCGATCGACACTGGCGTCCTGCTGCACGGCGTATCCCTCCCTATCTTTACATCGTAAAGATGAAATAGCCGTGCGCGTGGTTCTGGTCAAGTGAAATCTTTACACTGTCAATATTGCATCCTATAGCTGGAGCCATGGGCAAGAGCGAAATAAAGACCGAATCCGCGCGCGTTGCGCGCATCCCGAAGAAAACGGCAGCGACACGCCCTGCGCGGCGGACTGTGCCCGCAAAAGCCGAGACGCCCTATCATCACGGTGCGCTGCGCGAGGCGCTGCTTCAGGCTGCCGAGCAGGTCCTGGAGCGCGAAGGACTTTCGGGGCTGACGCTGCGCGCGGTGGCGCGTGAGGCGGGAGTATCGCACGCGGCACCGACGCACCATTTCGGCGATCTCACCGGCCTGCTCAGCGAGCTCGCGGCGGTCGGCTTCCGCCAGTTCAACGCGGCGATGGCCTCGTCCTGCGATGCCGCCACCACTCCATTCGAGCGCGCACTGGCGCGGCCGAAGGCGTATGTCGCCTATGCGCAGGCCCACCCCGGCATGTACGGCATCATGTTCCGCACCGAGCGGCTGGATTATTCGAGGCCGTCGCTGAACGAGGCGTCCGAAGCTTCGTTCTCGGGACTTGCCAATGCGATCGGCATGATGCGGCAGGAGCAGATCAGCGGCGATGCGCTGACGCTGAACCAGGGGGCAGCCATCGCGCGCGCCTGGTCGATGGTGCACGGCTTCACCATGCTGCTACTCGATGGCCGCCTCGAGGACATCCTGGGGCGGCTGCCCGAGGGGACGACGGCCGAGCGGCTGCTCGAGGCGATGCTGACGGCGCCGATCACGGGCAAGCTACCCGGCCCTTAGGCGGCGGCCACGAAAGCAACCCTTGCCATCGTCGGGCGTTGACGCCGCATGGCAAGAGCTCCCTGGAAACGCCCCAACCCGCGCAAACGCGCAGGCAAGGCGTCGAAGCACCTCACGCCCGCGCAGAAGTCGGCGGCGAAAGCACGCGCGCGCCGCGCCGGGCGGCGCTATCCCAACCTCGTGGACAACATGCGCATGGCATCGAAAGCAAAGAAGACGTCGAAGACGAAGAAATCCGCGAAGAAGAAGTCAGCGACGAGGGCCCGCAAACGCACCGCGAAGAAGACGGCAAAGACCGCGCGGAAGCGCAGCGCCTCGGCGCGTGAAAAGGATCCACGCGGCGGCCTGACCGCGGCGGGCCGCAAGGCCTTTGCGCGCAAGCAGGGTACTCACCTGCGGCCCGGCGTCACCAAGAAGGAGTCCGAGATGACGCCGCAGGAGATGCGGCGCAAGGGAAGCTGGGCCGTGCGCTTCTATGGCCGCGCCAAACTGCCGCCGCTGGTCGATGCGCAGGGACAGCCGACACGCCACGCATTGTCGGCGCATGCCTGGGGCGAGCCCGTTCCGAAGACGGTCGCAGCGGCAAGGCGTATCGCAGCGAAGGGCGAGCGCCTCCTGGCGCGCTATCACCGGGCGAAGGCGAAACGTTAGCGCATCGTCGCCAGTTCGATCGCGCGGCCGCGGTTGCCGACGATCTTCACCTCGTCCTTGTCGCAGGTGAAGCCACGAGCAAGTTCGTCCGCCGCCTTCCGCGCGCGCTCATTCGCAGTCGGGTTGGCGACCGCATCGATATAGGCGACGTGGCAGACCGGGCCAGGCGGCAACCGCGTCACCACCAGCATGGCCTTGGTGTTGGGGCGTCCTTGCTTGTCGGGATCATTGTTGTCGGCGATGTGCCAGCGCTGGATCATCGCAAACGGCTTGCTGCCCGCGCTACGCCATTCGACCGTCCTCTCCGATGAGTTGAACGGAGCGAACCAGACCTTTGCTGCCGGTTCCTCGGCGGCGGCCTTGCGGTTGCGGCCCACCGAGACGACTTCGCGCAGATCGTCCTCGGCGATCAGCACCACAAGACCGTCCTTGCCCGGGCAGACCCGCATCGTGCTGCCGTCGAGCTCGCTCGGCTTGCCGATCTGACGGCAGTCTTTCGGTGCGGTGGAGGTGTAGCTGCTGCCCATGGATTGGGCGATCGCGCTATTCAGGCTGACGCAGGTCATGAGGACGGCCAGGCCGATGCGGTTGATACGGGTCATCAGACGCTTCAAGTCGGGGGAACCCTCTCCATCAGACGTCTTCACTGTGGGCAAGGTTCAAACGAGGGCGCTATAGGCCTGACAGCGGCGCGGAATCGTTCTAGAAGGGCGGCTTCCGCCCGCGCTCATTGCGCCTCGTTCGCGCCATCTCATTCGATCATGCCCATCATCGCTTCCAGCAAAGCCTATCGCGTCGGCCGCTCCAAGACCGGCCTCGGCCTCTTCGCCACCATGCCGATCAAGAAGGGGACCCGGATCATCCGTTATTACGGGCCGATCCTGGACTCGCGCATTCCCGCGCATGACGAGATCGAGAACAAATATTTGTTCGAGCTCAACAACCGCTGGACCATCGACGGTTCGGTGCGCAAGAATCTCGCGCGCTACATCAACCATTCCTGCAGGCCCAACGCCGAGTCCGACGTTCGTCCCCGCGAGAAGAAGGTCTTCATCCGTGCGATCAAGAACATCGAGCCCGGCGACGAGATCAACTACGACTACGGCACCGACTACTTCAAAGCCTATCTGAAGCCGATCGGCTGCAAGTGCCCGTCCTGCGAGAACAAGCGCAAGAAGCAGCGCGCCGAAGCCCGTGCCGAGCGCGCCAAGGTGAAGGCGCGCGCGGAGCGGAAGACCAAGAGTGCCGGCACCAAGGCGACCAAAAAGAAAAAGCTCAACGGCCACGCCGTTGGCAAAAAGCGCGCGCGGGCGTAGCTGTTAGCCACGGTGTCATGCCCCGCGAAAGCGGGGCATTCAGTACGCGGCGGCTTCTCTGTTCGATCCATGACGCCGGCCTCACGCCGCCACCACATGCCCGCTCTTCCGCAATCCCATATATTGCAGCTCCGCGAACACGCCGGTCGCGATCGCCTGTGCGACGACCATGAGCTCGCCCGTGATGTTCGGCGACACCGCGGCCGACAGCAGCAGCGCGATGCTGCCGATCGTCCAGGCCGCATTGCCGACCACGACCAGCAGAACCAGTGATTTCGCCACCGTAGCGCGCGAGGCGAGCCAGCCGACCAGTGCGGTGTAGGCGATCAGGAACAGGCCGGTCTCACGCAGCAGCGCCTCGGGCAGATTGAACAGCGTTGCAAACGCGCCGGCGCCGAAAGTAAAGCCGAGAGCAGCGACGCCGCTGAAGATGGCGTCGGCCAGCAGGGCGCGGCGGAGGAAGGTGGATGCATCGATCATCTTGGGTCTCCATTGCTTAGGTGCGGGGTGAAACTCAGCGCAGTCCGCGCCGCCAGGCGCGAAGCAGGCGGGCGAGGCGGAGCGGGCAGAGGCTCCTGCCGACGCTGTGCTCGAAGGCCGTGACCTGCGCGACGAAATAGTCGCCGGTCGAATGCACCAGCGGCTCGGGCATGTTGAGGCTGCGTGCCAGCATGCGGGTTGCCAGCGTCGCGGCAAAGGGCACGACGTGGTCTGCGAGGGTCCGATAGAGCAACAGCGCGATCATGGTCATCTCCTGTTGCGACCGAAGATGCGCGTTCCGGTGGCCCAATTCGATTACCTCGCGGGTAATGGAAGCGCCGAAATCTGCATGCTAGGTTTTTGACCATGAACGCACATGCATCGACGGCCCAGGCCGAACGCAGCCAACCGGTCCATATCGGCGACCATTTGCGCGAATGGCGACAGCGCCGCCGCATGAGTCAGCTCGATCTCGCGGGCGAAGCGGAGATCTCGGCGCGGCATCTGAGCTTCGTCGAAACCGGCCGCGCTGCGCCGTCGCGCGACATGGTGTTGCGGCTCGCCGAGCGCCTCGACGTTCCCTTGCGCGAACGCAACGTGCTGCTGGTCGCCGCCGGCTACGCGCCGGCCTTCCCGCAGCGCCCGCTGGAGGATCCGGCCTTGAAATCAGCCCGCCAGGCGATCGACCTCGTGCTCAAAGCACACGAGCCTAATCCGGCGCTGGCCTATGACCGGCACTGGAACCTGGTCTCCGCCAACCGCATGGTGGCGCCGCTGCTCGAGGGCATTCCGGAGCGGCTGCTCGGTCAGCCCTTCAACGTGCTGCGGCTCGCCTTTCACCCGGAAGCGCTGGCACCGCGCACCGTCAATCTCGCCGAATGGTGCGGACATCTGCTGGAGCGGCTGCACCGGCAGTGCGAGGCCACCGCCGATCCAGAACTGATCAAGCTCTACAACGACCTCAAGAGCTATCCCATTCCGGCGCGCGGGGCGCCGTTGTCGCATGACAATGTCGCGATCCCGTTCAAGCTGCGGCTTGACGGGGAGACATTGAGTTTCTTCTCCACCACCATGGTGTTCGGCACGCCGGTGGACATCACCCTGTCCGAGCTGGCGCTGGAGACCTTCTTCCCAGCCGACGAGCGCACCGCCGAACGGCTCAGGCAAATAGCCGCAAATATGGGCTGACAGGCTTGCCTCGGGCGGCGTTCGGCTTATCTTCCGACAAAACCGCACCGCCCCAAAAACCTTGTCGCCCAAAGGAGGCGCTCATGAGCACGCTGAAACCACTTCAGATCGATGTTGTCTCCGACGTGGTGTGCCCGTGGTGCTATATCGGCAAGCACCGGATCGAGAGCGCGCTGGCGCTGGTGCCCGACGTTCCCGTGAAGCTGAATTTCCGGCCCTTCTTCCTCAATCCCTGGGTGCCGCGCGAGGGCATCAGCCGCGAGGACTATCTCACCACCAAGTTCGGCTCGGTCGAGGCCTATAAGGGCATTGCCGGCCGCGTCGTCGCAGCCGCCAGCGAGGAGGGCCTCGTTTACAAGCCCGAGCTGGTCGCGCGCCAGCCCAACACGACCGACTGCCATCGCCTGATCCTCTGGGCCGAAGCCATCGGCAAGGCGCCCGAGATGAAGCAGCGCCTGATGGAGCTGTACTTCCGCGACGGCGGCGACCTCACCGATGTGAACGTGCTGGTGCAAGCGGCCGCCGATGTCGGTCTCGACGCCGAGGATGTGCGCAAGCGCCTCGCTACCGACGAGGATGTCGCGCGGGTATCGGGCGACGCGCAGGAAGCGGCCGAGAAGGGGATCTCCGGCGTGCCCACTTACGTGTTCGCGCAGAAATATGCCGTCTCCGGCGCGCAGGATCCGAACCTGCTCGCCCGCGCGATCCGTCAGGTTTCGGCGGAGATCAACGCGCAGGCGGCGGAGTAGCTGCGGCTTATTTGCGGAGGCGGTGGACCACGCGTCGCGCCGTCTCACGCGCGGCGTTGAGGCCGGTCAGCGCGGCGTGGATCAGCGCCACGACCGGATCGTTCCGGCGCAACGGAATCAGAACGTCACCAATCGCGAAGCGTCCGCGCCAGATCGGGTTGATCATGGGGTGGTCGGCGCTGGCCGTGGAATCTGCGCTGGCGATGGCCGGATCGGCGCAGAGATGGCGCGTCAGGTCGAGCGTGAGCTGTACGCCCGGCGAATATTTTGCGAAGCGCTCGTCGATGCCGAGCTTGAAGAAGAACGCGCGGTCCTGATGGCGGAGTACGATGCCGGCGGCCACGGGCGTCGCGCCGGCGCGGAGCGTCACGAGCTCGCACTGCGCGGTCTCGGCGAGAGCCGCAACGGCGCGGCGAATGAAAGTCGCATCGCCCGCATGCTGAATCAGCGCGGTGCCGCGCTTGCCTTTCCAGCCGGTGGATTCGAGCTGCAGGAACGTTTCGAGCGCAGGCCCGATCTCGTCCGGCTTGCGCGCGATTTCGAATACGACGGGTCCATGATCTTCGAGGCGATGACGCTGGCGGCGTAGCTCCTTGAGCTTCCTGGCGCCGAGCGCGTCGCGCAGCAGCGTCTCGCCGTCCTGCGTCGCGTCGAGGCTGGCGCGGATGTAGGACGAGAGCACGCGCGGCTTCAGGCCGTCACGGCGCAGAACTTGGTGGAGCGCATTCATCGCCGCGCCGTCGAGCGCGACATCGTTGAGCACGAGTGCGTGAGCGCCGGCCTCGTGGGCCTGCTGCAAAAGGTGCGTGACCGCCTCGACCGGGGCCTCGCGGTCGATCAGCGGGCTGCACAGCGTGCCATAGGGATGTGCGCTGACCAGCGCGGGCAGGGGAATTTTTAGGGAGCGCCAGAGCGAGGTCACGGGCATCAGCCCGATCAGCCGTGATGAGGAGCGGTCGAATGCGGCAATTGCCGAGGCGGAGGTGCGGCCGCGCGCGGTCGCGCTGACGGCGAGTTCCCAGCCGGGCAGGTAATATCCGTTCGGCTCGGTCGCCCGCTGCGCCAGTGCACGCCATTGGCAGGGCTCGATCGAGGTGAGCGGGACGAGCGCGGGTGAGGCCGCGGCGTTTTTTGCCGATGCCGGTTCGATCGCCGCCTGGTGCGCGATGTCGACCACGTCCGTTCCCCTTCAGAAGGCCATGCTTAGCGCAAAGATTGGAAGATACCGTTGGGAAACTGCCTCAATTCGAGTGGTAGGATTAACGTCTCGTTGAGCATGCGGACCGCAGGCGCCGGATGCTGCGATGATCGCAGAACGGAGGATCACGATGACGGCCACATCTTTCACGCCTGTTGCTTCGCTCCTTGGCGGTGCACTGATCGGCCTATCCGCAGTGCTCCTGATGTGGGCGACCGGACGCATCGCCGGCGTCAGCGGCATCGTGGCGCGGTTGTTTCCACCTTACGAGGACCGCGCATTCGCGGGCCGATTCGCCTTCGTCGCCGGTCTCGTCGCGGCGCCCATCCTTGTGCGCATCGTCACGGGCGGCTTGCAGGAGCAGACGATCGCCGCGGGAACGCCAGTGCTGATCATCGCCGGATTACTCGCGGGGTTCGGCGCGGTATGGGGCAACGGCTGCACGTCCGGTCATGGTGTCTGTGGGCTTTCGCGGCTGTCGGTGCGCTCGCTTGTTGCGACCATCACCTTCATGGCGACCGGTGTCGTTACGGTCTTCGTGATGCGGCACTGGAGCTGACGACGATGGCCATCCTCATTCAATTCGCGATCGGTCTCGTCTTCGGTCTCGGGCTCATTATTTCAGGCATGTCGAATCCGGCGAAGGTGCTGAATTTTCTCGATATCGGCCGCATCCCTGCGGGGACGTGGGATGCAAGCCTTGCCTTCGTGATGGCAGGCGCTGTTGCAATCGCCTTCATCGGCTTCAGCCGCGTCCTGAAATTGCCGCGGCCGTTCTTCGCCGAACGGTTTTATGTTCCGACGCGCAAGGACATCGATCCGAGGATCATCGTGGGTCCCGCGATCTTCGGCATCGGCTGGGGGCTGGCCGGCTTTTGTCCGGGACCGGCATTGACCGCGCTTGGGTTTGGCTCGGCATCGGCGTTCATCTTTGTCGCCGCGATGTGCGCCGGCATGGTGCTGGCACGCTTCATCGCGAATCTTCCAACGTCCGCGCGCGTGGCGACGCCGACTGATCCGCTCGAAACATGAAGGCAGGACCGGGCGAGTTGCTTCGCCCGGCCCCGCACATCAAGCCTTATTGATTACCAGCGATCGCCGACACCAACGCCTACGCTGACGCCGGGGGCGCGAATGCCGACGCCGGCGCGCGGACCATCGTCCCAGTCGCGATAGGTGCGGCGCTCATAGTAGCGGTCGCGCGGCATGGTCGCGTAGGAATCGCGCACGATCACGCGTGCGCCGCCGCGGGTGCGGTAGCAATTGCCGGCGTCGTCGCAGACGAGCCTGACCTGCTGAACGAGATCGGGGCTGGCATATTCGCTTGACGTGTAGATATCGGCGGCCTTCGCGCCATTCGCCGCAGCAAGGGCCGCGACACCGGTCAGCAGTGCGATCGTAAATGTCCTCATCGAGTCCTCCTCCGAAGCTGCCCTTGGCGGTAACAAGAATGAGAGGAGGCGATCGTTCCCGGACGATTTGCAGGTTTTTCCCGGAACAAACCCGCTAGATCGGTTCGTAAGTTTCGGTGCCGCAGATGTCGTCCGCTTCCGCGCGGCGGCGATCAATCACTTTCCCGGCGTTGATCGTCACGATGTAGACCTGGATGCCAAGCGCGGAGCCGGTCGCGGACGTGAGTTGCGCGCGGACGCAGGCGGTCCAGCCGGGGCCCCGCACCTCGCGATGAGGCGGGGCGACGTGCACCTCGCGCGGATAAGACGTGTTGAGGAAGACGACGTCGATCTGCTCCCGGACAATGCGCTTGACGTCGGGCGGCGGTTCGGGCGCGGGCTGCTCGGTTTCCTTGAGACGCATGAACTCGGGCACCGGCGCGCGACTGTCGGCAAAGCCGCAAGATCCCAGCGCGAGTGCGGCAGCGATCAGCGCCACATGAGCAACAATCCGCAACATTCGTGAAGGTCCCCTGCGGGACGACAGATAGGCGTGAATATGCTGCGACGAAGCCCGGGCCGATCAAGATTTGCTGATGTCGAGCCTTCCTGAAGACCCGGCACCGGCGGCATTTGCTATTACGGGATTGCAGGCTAGTTTGTGCCCCAGACGAGGGGGATTGCACCAATGAGGATTTTGGTCATAGCAGCCGCCGTGCTGGCACTGACGGTTGCATCGGCTCAGGCGCAGGGGCGCAGCAGGGGCTCGCAGAACGAACCCGGCGGCCAGAAGCAGGACAACAAGCCCAAGGTCGACGAGAAGGCCTACAAGGCTGCGCTCGAGCGCATTCCCGAGCCGAAGGAAAAGTACGACCCCTGGAGCGGGGCGCGTCCGGCCGAGCCTGCCAAGAAGACGAAATAAGCGAGGCGCGCGTGGCGAGGTGCCTTCCTGGATTGGCCACTCTCCTCACGCTCCTTTTGCTTTCGCCCCTTCGTTGCATGGCCTGGGAGAGTTGGGGCGGCGATGCCGGCGGCTCGCGCTTCTCGGCGCTGCAGGCAATCACGCCTGATAATGTCGGCAATCTCGTTCGGGCCTTCGAATTCCGCACCGGCGATCTTGCGGCGCGTCCGCCCGAGGTGATGCGGCGTACCAAGTTTCAGGCGACGCCGCTGTTCGTCGAGGACAGCCTGATCTTCTGTTCGCCCTTCAACGAGGTGATCGCGCTCGATCCCGGCACGGGTGCACAGAAATGGCGCTACGATCCGAAGATCGCGACCAATCAGCGCCTCGCCAACCGATATGTCTGCCGCGGTGTGACTTACTGGATCGATGAGGCCGCGCCCGCGAATGCCGCCTGCCGATCGCGCATCTTCATGGGCACGAACGATGTGCGTCTGATCGCGCTCGATGCGAAGACCGGTACTCCCTGCGCCGGCTTCGGCGATGGCGGCGAGGTCAAGTTCGATATCGGCATGTTGCTGGACTGGCCCGGCGAATTCCAGATCACCTCGCCACCGGCTGTCGGTCGCGGCGTCGTCTTGGTCGGTTCCTCGATCGGCGACAATCGCCGCGTCGATGCGCCGAGCGGCATGGTGCGCGCGTTCGATGCGCGCACGGGTCAGGCCCGCTGGACCTTCGAGCCGCTCAAGCGCGACGGCATCGAGGCTGGCCACGCCAATGTCTGGGCGCCGATGTCAGTCGACGAAACCCGAGGACTGATCTTTCTGCCGACGTCCTCGCCGTCACCGGATTTTTGGGGCGGCAAGCGGCCGGGCAACAACGAGCATGCCAATTCGGTGGTCGCGTTGCGCATCGAGACCGGCGAACTCGTATGGGCGTTCCAGACCGTGCATCACGACGTGTGGGATTACGACCTGCCGGCGCAGCCGACGCTGACGCGCATCGACGCCGGAGAGGGCCAGCGCGATGTCGTGATCCAACCGACCAAGCAGGGTTTTGTGTTCGTGCTCGATCGTGATACCGGCAAGCCGGTGTGGCCGGTCGAGGAACGCGCGGTGCCGCAGAACGGCGCGGAGGGCGAGAAACTGTCGCCGACGCAGCCGTTTCCGGCGCATGTGCCGACGCTGACGTCGCAAACGATCTCGACCGATGATGCGTTCTCGCTGTTGCCGAGCTTGCGCCGGTTGTCCTGCGAGCGGCAGTTTGCGGAGGCACGGAACGAAGGCTTGTTCACGCCGCCTTCGGTGCAGGGCACGCTGGAGTTTCCGTTCACCGGTGGCGGGGTGAACTGGGGCAGCGCGGCGTTCGACCCGATCAACCAGATCCTCTATGCCAATACCAGCCGCGCCGTTCAGCGCATCAAGCTGATCCCGCGCGCGGAGGCGGCCGGATTTGAACCGCCGCCCGGCCACGATTTTGGACAGCAGCGTGGTGCGCCGTTCGCAATGTCGCGTGCGGTGGTGATGTCGCCGCTCGGGTTTCTCTGCAACAAACCACCCTGGGGCGAGATGGTCGCGGTCGATTTGAAGGCCGGCAAGATACTCTGGCGTTCGACGGTCGGTACCACCGAGGATCTTGCGCCGCTTGGCGTGCCGCTGCCCTTCGGCACGCCGCTGGTCAACGGGGTCGCGGTCACCGCGGGTGGGCTCGTCTTCACTGGCGCGATGGACGCCTATTTGCGCGCGTTCGATGCGCGCAGCGGGAAAGAGCTGTGGCAGGGCCGGCTGCCGGTGCCGGGCGTCGCCAATCCCATGACCTATCTGTGGAAGGACAAGCAGTATGTCGCGATCGGCGCCGGCGGCCACTCCGAAGGAGGCACCTCGATCGGTGACAGCGTGGTTGCGTTTCGTCTGGCGCGACCGGGCGAAAGCCCGTCGCTATGGTCGCGCACCATCGACCGCCCCGGTGGACGATTTGCTGCGACATCGACGACAATCGCGTTCGCGGTCGTCGCGCTTGTGGTCGCAAGCGTTCGCTGGCGTCGCCGACATCGTCGTATCACGTCAACATAATTGCAATGTGGATGCGATGCGAACGTTCGTTCACATCGCGCGAATTATTGCACGAAGGCGAGGCCGATACGCCGCTCGCTGCGCCAGACAGTGCGGCAATTTCGCACGAAATTGTCGCGCGCGATCGAGAGCGTGAACAATTGCGGCAATGTGACGGGCATATCGAGATCGACGGCTGCGCCGCCGTCCGACATGTTGCGCACCGTGCACGCTACATCGCTGTTTTCAAAGGTGATCGTGCCACCCTTGAAAACACGGTAACGCTGCGTTGCACGTTGCTCGATCATCGACATTAATCCATAACGACGATTGTGAAGTAGTGCATAGAAATTACGTTGAACTAAACTCAATACTGGCGCTACTTGTGCGGCGCTTCAGACTTCGTTTACGACGTTGGAGTGGCGAGTCACTTCCTGCCGACCTGTCCCACAAGCTTTTCTTTTATTGCGCTTTGCGCCGATGGAGATTCCGATGAAGACCACGCTTTCGATTCTGTTCGCTGCAGCACTCTCGCTGACCTCGATGCCCGCCCACGCCGTCAAGTGGGATCTCTCGACCATGACCTGCAAGCAATTCCTCGAAAGCGGCGAGGACAACATCGCGGTCGTGCTGACCTGGATGGATGGGTGGTACAAGGGCGACGAGGACAACGCGATCATCGACACCGAGGTGTTCATCGAGAACGCCAAGAAGTTCGGTGCCTATTGCGGAAAGAATCCGACCGTCAGCGTCGTCACCGCGGCCGACGAAATTCTCGGCAAGTAAATTCCGGAATCAATCGCGGCGACGGATGTCGTCGCGCTTTGCTACGAATTTGATGGAGAGCCGCGTGACGACGCGGCTCTCTTCTTTTGGGCGGCTCAATTCTTTCGTGTCAGCCCGGCAGCATCGCGAATGCGCTCGATACCATCGCGACCTGCTTGTTGTCGGTGGCCGAGAGCAGCGTGACGCGGCCGAAGCTCATGGTGCGTCCGAGCCGCACCACGCGTGCCTCGGCGAGGACGTCCGAGGAGGACACCGCGCGCATGAAATGCGTGGTCTGATCGACCGTCGTCATCGGCCGATAGCCGCGGTTGGCGGCGAGGTTTGCGATCACCATCGCGGTATCGGCGAGCGCCATCAGTGCCTGGCCGCAGACCACCCCACCGTTGCGGCACAGCCGCTCCGAAAACGGCATGCGCAGCAGCGCGCCCGGCTGCCAGTCCGGCGCATCCGGAGGCGGCGCATACTCGATGTGCTCGACGGACAGGTTGAGGTCCTGGACCCAGGGAGCGAAGACCTCGTCGAGTATGCGTCTGGCTTCGTCGATGCCGAACTCGGCTTCTGGCTGCGATGGCATTGCGGGCGTTCCCTCCTGTGTTGCCGGATATTTCCACCCATTCTGCGCGGATCGCCGCGGCAAAGTCACCCGGTCTTCGGCTGGCCTGGTCGGCTTGAAAATGCCCGACTTGGGCCGATATGATCCGGGCTGTTGACAGGGACGACGAGGCGCGGTTGATCCGCCCCTGATGGAATAATCGAGGAGTTGATGATGAAGCTTTTCCGTATGGCGGCGGTGCTGCTGGCCGTGCTGGCCGGACCGGCCTATGCGCAAATGCCCAATCTCAATCTGCTGCAGGAAGGCCCGGGCAAGACCCCCGAGGAAAAGGCCGCGGAAGCCGAGCGCGACAGGGCCTACAAGGAAACGCTGAAGAAGATCCCGGACTCCAAGGCGTCCAACGACCCCTGGGGCGGCATGCGTTCCGATCCGCCGAAGCAGCCCGCCACGCCGAAGGCATCGACCGCGTCCAGCACGCCGAAGAAGAAGTCCGGCACCAGCGCTAATTGATCGCCAGCCCGGCCCGAGGCGGCCGACGCCGCCCGCCGATCGGGGGGACTCCTCTTGGCCTTGCGCGCGCCCTACATTCTGGGATGAGCGTATTGCGTGAGGGAGGACTGGCATGGCCGATCGTCCGCGGGATCTCGCCGAGCGGATGGCGCGCCGGCGCAAGGCCGGCGTCAAGCCGGGCGGAAGTAGCACTGATGGTTATCTGCGCGAGTCTTTCACGCTGCCGCGCGCGGCAGCGCGGGAGAGGGCGCAGGCCTTCTTCGCCCGCTATCCCAAGGCCGGGTATATGAGCGTGGTCGAGAGCTGGCGCGAGCTGCCCGGCGGCGACATCGAGTTCACCATGCGACGGCTGCCGAGCGCGGACTAAGGTTGCTTTGGCGCGGACGACGCGCCGGTCCCGGCCTGCCGGCTCAGGCGTCCTTGTGCCCGATCGCCTTCAGCTCCCGATCGATACGCAGCTGCACCCGGCGGATCGCCAGCAGGTCGATCTTCGTCTCGGTCTTGCCGGTCTTGACCTCTTCACCGATGCGGAACTGCCACTGCCAGATCCCGGGAACGGCCGTCTTGGCCACGGTGAACTCAACGCCCCTGTGATTCATGGTCGCCTCCACGATTCACTTCCATGATGGCAAACATGTAAGGCGTCGGAATATTCCGGCGACAAGTGAAATTCGCCGGCAAGCCACGGATTGCGCACGGCAATCTCGCAAGCGCGCGCAGTGCGAAACAAACGAAATTGAGCGCCGAAAGAACATTGACGGAATCCGGCAATACGCCTGACGCCGTATGCGATCGCCGGTACGCCGGAACTCTGTTCAGGGTGGGAGAACCACGGAGCAGGGTCGGTCGGTCAGCCTCGCGAAAAAACCCGCTTGGGGAGAGCCAAGCGGGTCAAGAGTTATTGGAGGCTCAGGTGCTGGGCTGCAACACCATAGCCTGACGACCCTAGCCCGTTGAGCTTACGACAGCCTGACAGGGCGCCACGCGGCCGCTGCAGCAGATCCGTGCCGGCCAAGAGAAAACCCCGCTCGGGGCCGAGCGGGGTCATCGACGGGGTATGGAGACCCGGCGTTGGTCCACCGGGCGATGAGCAGGTTAGGGGAGTCGGCTTACAGACGCCTGACGGCAGCCGAAAGCTTCGCACCAGCCAAGCCCCAGACTGGCCCCGCACACGTCCCAATTCGGCCATCGGGCCGCACAACTCGAGCCACAGGGGCGCGCGAGATTCCACGCCGTCCGGTGAAGCCATGGGGGAACGTGGCGCGCCGGCAACGGGGTGGCATCATGGATAGAGTCGAGCGGTCATTTGCCGCCGCAACCGCGGCTGGCTTCGTCGTGCTGGTGATCGGCATCGTGCTGCTGGCGCTGATGTAAGGCGTGAGCAGAGGGCGCATGGAAGGGCCACCGTCTAAGCCGGCGTTTGCTTGCTGAAGCAAGAGTCGGAAAACAACCCCATGCACAGTAGGGAACCGGTTGATTTCGTTGCGAAATCAATATCAGGTAACCAGATACCAGAATCCTTAAGATCGAGCTCGGCCTTCGCATCCCTCCGAGAGCCAAATCGAGGGTCGACAAGCGAGCCGCTGATGCGGCCGCCTGCAACCACGATCGCTGATCCCGCGATGTCTAGTGGACGTTGATCTTGCCCAAGGGAAGGTGGAGTTCGGCCGCGCGCTCTTCGCGGTCCTTCCTGCAGAACTCGTTTTCCTTCCGTTCGAACTTCATCATCTCCTCCTGTGCTGCCGCGAGGAAGGAATTGCGCTTGCCGGAATCGAGATGCGTATCTTCCGTCATGACTTCAGTCCCCAACAATGGCGGTGCCGGCCAAGACAAAGCCGGACGGCCGCGAAAGGTTCGGTGCCGAACGATTGCGGAATTATGACGGCGGCCTGCGCGCGCGTCTTTGATGCGCATCAGCTCTTGGTGAAAATGAGAACGTCAGTTCTCAATGATCGATCACAAAAGCCGCATGATCGCCGGCAAGTTACGGCTGTAACGTCATTCGTGATCCTGAAACGCATTGGCAGTGTGCGGCGCGCAGCCTCCCCCTGCACGATACGGCCAGGCCCATGCAGAACGCAGCCAACCGGATTCTCTCCGACATCCATGATCTCGCGCCGCAACTCGGAGCGCGGGTCGCGGAGTTCGAGGCCGCGCGCCGTATTCCTCCCGATGTCGTTTCCACGTTGAGATCGATCGGCGTCTTCCGGATGTTCGTGCCGCGCAGCCACGACGGGCTTGCGCTCGATCTTCCAGCTGCGGCCGACATCATCGCGGCACTCGCCCGCATCGACGGATCGCTCGGCTGGATCGTGATGATCGCCAGCAACGCCTCGCTCTGTGCACCGCTGTTGCCGCGCGAGACCTATGACGACATCTATCGCCATGGACCGGACGTCATCTTCGCCGGTTCGACACAGCCGCTCGGCACGCTGGACGCGACGGACAGTGGCTGGAGGGTCAGCGGCCGCTGGCCGTTCGCCAGCGGCTGCCAGCACGCGGACTTCATCATCGGCGCGGGTACCAGGACCGAGCGCGGCAAGCCGCTGTGCGAGGCGACATCCGAGGGCGTTCCTTTGCCGCCGGTCTGCTTCATGCTCCCCGCGCGCGAATGGCAGATCGAGGACACCTGGCGCGTCTCCGGCCTCAGAGCGACCGGAAGCCATCACATCGCGATCAAGGATGCGACCGCGGCGGCGACGCAGATTTTCACGCTCGCGGAGATCGCGCCATGCGTGCCAGGGCCGCTCTACGGCAGCCTGCTGCAGGTCGCGTCCATGCTCATGTCCGCCGTGGCGGTCGGAATAGCCGAGGCCGCGCTCGACGACATCATCGCTTACGCCGACACCGGCCGCCGGCAGCAATACGCGCCGGCACCGATGCGCGACTCCGAAACCTTTCACGGCGAACTCGGCAGGGCTGCCGTCGACGTTCGTGCGGCCCGGGCATTTTTCGAATCCGAGAACGCGCGATACTGGCGTCGCGCCCTGGCGGGAACGCACGACGCGCCGGCGTTTCACGCGGAGGTCAAGCAGGGCGCGATCTGGCTGACGGCCACCTGTATCGACGCGACGATGGCCTGCTTCGCTCTCGGCGGCGGAAGCGCGATCTACGACGGCTCGCCGTTGCAACGGCGCCTGCGCGACCTTCAAGCCGTGGGCCAGCACGCCGTGGTGCAGCGGAGGCACTATGCCGACGCCGGCAAGATGCTGCTTCAGCAGTGAAGACGAGAGACCGTGACACGCTCTCGCCGCAACGAAGACATCGATCCGGATGAATTGCAGGGCATCATCAGCCTGACGGCCAGCTCCCTCATGACCGGCAGCTGCGGCCCATTGGCCGAACACCTCGCGCTTCATGCCGGGCCGATCGATCGCCGGCCGCGGCGCGTTTGGATGTCATGGATCCGAAACAGTTTGAGAAGCTTCGGGGTGATTTTCACGACACCGCGCGCGAGGCGGCGAGGACCATCACGTGATCCGGCTGTCACGCCATCGCGTTTTGGAAGGCCATCGCGATCTGACTAAAGCTGCGTCCACTATTGGTGAACGGGTTCATCTGCTGACCATGACAATGAAGATCGTCTCTGCTTCCCCTGAATCCGTCGGCATGTCCGCAGCAGCTCTCGAACGCGTCGAAGCGCATCTGCATCGCTTGATCGAGGCCGGCCGCTTGCCAGGCGCCCAGCTGGTGATCTGCCGCCGCGACAAGGTGGTTCACAGCAGCGTGCAGGGTTTCGCCGATATCGAGCGCAAGGTGGCGGTCGAGGACGACACCATCTTCCGCATCTATTCGATGACCAAGCCCATCACGTCGGTCGCTTTCATGATGCTGGTCGAGGAGGGGCGCGTCGCGCTTGACGAGCCCGTCCACGACTACATTCCGGAGTGGAAGGACCTCGGGATCTTCGTTTCAGGCGCGGCGCCCGCCTTCGTCACCACGCCGCCGTCGCGGCCGATGCTGATCGTCGACCTGATGCGCCATACGGCGGGCCTGACCTACGGTTTCCAGCAGCTCTCCAATGTCGACGCCGCCTATCGCCAGGCGAAGATCGGCGAGGTGGAAAAAGCCGGCACGCTGGACTCGATGATCGCGGATTTATCGAGGATCCCGCTGGAGTTCTCGCCGGGCGAGGCCTGGCAATATTCGGTCGCCACCGACGTGCTCGGCTATCTGATCGGCAGGATCAGCGGCAAGCCGTTCGAAGAGTTTCTGAAGGAGCGCATCTTCGATCCGCTCGGCATGATCGACACCGGTTTCCATGTGCCGGCTGGCAAGGCGCATCGCCTGGCGGCTTGCTATGCGGCGGACGCGCAGGGCAGGCTGACGCTGCAGGATGATCCCGCGACCAGCTCGTTCCTCTCCCCGCCGTCCTTCGTCTCGGGCGGCGGCGGATTGTGCGCGACGGCCGTGGACTATCTCACCTTCTGCCGCGCGCTGCTCAACGGCGGCGAGATCGGCGGCCACCGGCTGCTCGGGCCCAAGACCCTGCACCTCATGAGGGCCAACCATTTGCCCGGCGGCGCCGACCTGCCGCAGATGTCGCGGTCGTGGCTCTCGGAAGACCGCTTCGACGGGATCGGCTTCGGCCTCGGCTTCGCCGTGACGATCGACCCCGCCAGGACATTGATCCCGGGAAGCGCCGGCGAATATTTCTGGGGCGGCGCCGCAACGACCTCGTTCTGGATCGATCCGGTCGAGGAGCTGATCGCGGTCTTCATGACCCAGGTGCTGCCACCGACCTCGTCCTACGCGATCTGGCGTCAGCTGCGCACGATGGTCCATGCGGCAATGACCGACAGCCGGAGCCGGGTGGCGAATACACGACGAACCGGCCAACAAAAACGCCGCCCGCTTAAATGAATTGCGGGCGGCGGCTTTCCAGCCCCGGGTGGGTTTGCAAAACCCCGGTGCTGATGAGTGTGCACAAGTTGTGCCAAGGATTTATGTCGCGTGTTGGGACAGGTCGGCCGCCTCCAGATTGCGGTGCTGTCCTGATTGAGAGACGCGCGGCCAGGATCAGGACAGCGGGAGAATTCTTCTCTTGGAGCGGATCGGCTGGACCATTCTGATTTGCATCGTGGTGGGCTTGGTTTTCGTCTTTTTGACAAAGCCCAATTGTTTCCGGGAGACCGCGCACCTGACGCTCACTGGCTGGGAATGCGTGCAAAGATAGGTTGCCGCTTTTTACACCCGCCGAAGCAAACCAGGACACATGCAATCTACGGTAATAAAACACCGTAGTCGCCCGGACTCCACATCTGCAGCGCCATCGGTAGAACTACGCATACCGGGGCTGGCATTTGAGCACGAACAGTTATTTAGCCCGGTAAGGGGCTGCCGAAAGGCGGCCCCTTTTAATTTGCGCACGCGCTGAGCCGGGTCGGGCAGCGGGGCAGGGGACTTCGACGAAAGAGGCCGCCAACTAGGGCGGCCAATTGTCGCGATCAATAGTATCGGTAGTAGCGCCGGGCGCGATACCTGCGATCCGCAGGCGGCCCGGCATAAGGCCTGTAGCCATAGACCGGACCGACATATCCGGGCGGACCACGGTCCGGCCCTTGATAGGGAACGGCACTCGGACCATAGGGACCGCAGCCGTAAACGCCGGGCGGTCCGCAGCCCGGACCTTGATAAGGAATAGATCTATAATACTGAGCCGACGCGGGTGCGCTCCAGGATATGGCGAGCGCAGCACCAACCGCCGCGATTGAAAACTTGCTCCACATGGTTTCCCTCCTGATCTCGAGGGCAAGGTACCCCCACGACGTTGAACGCACGGTGAACGATTTTTGTTCACGGTTGGAGAGCTAAGAGGCCGCCAACCGCTCTGCTGAGGCTATATGGACCGGTCGATGGAGGGGAGTCGAAACCGATCCGGATGGCGCTATGGGGCGCGATCCTGATTCCGTCCTCTCATCTGATAGCTTCGTGGATCTGGCGAAAACGAGCTCGTGCGCCGCCAAGTTCAACTAAGGAGGTGCCATGGAGCCGGTCGAATTTAAGATTGATCTAGAGGCCGCCAACTGAGGCGGCCTTACTCTTTTTTCGAAATTGCCCAGAGAAACGCGCCCACGCAAAGAACGGTGACGCCGGCGGGGGCGGCCACCTCCGCGAAATGCGGGAAACCAGCGAACGCCCAAGCGACACCACAGACACCCGCAACAATGGCGGTGAGGATGAAGTCGATGTTGCCGACACGTTCAAGCAAGACGACACCTCGGATCCCGCGCCGAATGTAAGCGAAAATCCAAATCGGGCGAATGCGGAAATCAAACTAGGCCACCGCGCTCGGAAACCGGCCCGCGCTGGAATTCTGGTGCTGTCCTAATTAGGACACTCACCAATCCGAATTAGGACACCTTGTTTTGTGAAGCTTTCTTGACAGTAAGTCGGGCGCGTTGAGTTGGCCCGGCTACGAAGAAGCCCCAATCCCTTGCCAGCCCCGGATTGGGGCTTTTTTCGTTTCCAGAAACAAAAACGCCGCCCGCTTAAATGATCGCGGACGGCGGTTTACCAGCCCCGGGAGGGATATCGTAAAATCCCGGTATCGATATGTCGGCACAGGTCGGGCCAAGGTTCAATGTGTCTGGCGAGAACAACTCGCGAGGCGAATGAGAACAGTGAAACTATTCCTATTCTGGAGCGTATTTCAGCCGACGGCTGCACCCGAGACCGCAAACCCGCTTGCGGCCGTCCGGCCCCTGTTGCGTGCTCGCGCGCCGGGGCCGTTTTGCTTGGCACCTGGGCTTTCTAGTGATCCGGCTTCTCGGATACGATTTGGCCGGTCTTGGGATCGGCATGAAATTCCATTTTCTGACCGTTCTTGATGCCTTCGCCTTCCCACCGGCCGTCGTCGGCTTCGAGCTTGATCACCTGGGTGTAGCCGGACGCCATCACCTTCGCCTTGACCTGCTCCATTGGCATCCAGTCGGGACCAGGTACATCGGCCCGTGCCACAGAAACGGTGGCCAGCGAAACAAGCAGCGCAGCTGTTGCGATCTTCTTCATTCGGACCTCCCTTCTAGCTGGAAGGCCCAATCGAAGCGGACCGACAATGTTCCTCGCATTCCGCTCCGCGGCTTAGGACACCTCGAAAATCAACTTGGGACACGCGGGGTCAAATACGGCCAGCGCCCGAATTCAAAAAGAACATATTGCGAACATAGAACATATGGTGTACGTTGTTCTTTATCGACGACCCGCTGCCCCAACCGTTTGTCCCGCACCCGAATCCTCGTCATAAGGAGCACGACCCAATGTCCGCCACTGCCCTGCGTATCGTCGAAGGATCTTCCATGGACAAGAGTAAAGCTCTGGCCGCCGCGCTCTCCCAGA
>Ga0207426_1000721_pt1 | contig 38161 bp, 40 predicted proteins | sample AraplaMF_Cvi_mMS_FD_184265 | JGI IMG/M metagenome (GOLD analysis project Ga0207426, IMG submission 184265) | Arabidopsis root microbial communities from the University of North Carolina, USA - plate scrape MF_Cvi_mMS (SPAdes) (version 2) | ecosystem: Host-associated > Plants > Roots > Endosphere... | reverse complement strand
CGTGCGGCCGTGGAAGAAGGCATCGTCCCGGGCGGCGGCGTCGCCCTGCTCCGTGCTTCCGAGCAGCTCAAGGGCCTGCGCACCAAGAACGACGACCAGAAGACCGGCGTCGAGATCGTGCGCAAGGCGCTGTCGGCTCCCGCTCGCCAGATCGCGATCAACGCCGGTGAAGACGGCTCGGTGATCGTCGGCAAGATCCTGGAGAACAAGGCCTACAATTACGGCTTCGACTCCCAGACCGGCGAATATGCCGACCTCGTCAAGAAGGGCATCATCGACCCGACCAAGGTGGTCCGTACCGCGATCCAGAACGCAGCCTCGGTTGCAGCCCTGCTGATCACCACGGAAGCCATGGTCGCCGAGCTGCCCAAGAAGGGCGGCTCCGGTCCCGCGATGCCCCCGGGCGGCGGCATGGGCGGCATGGACTTCTAAGGTCCAAGTCACCTCAGAGACTACGAAACCCCGGCAGCGATGCCGGGGTTTTTGTTTGGGAAGGTGTTGGCCAGTAGCCCGGATGGAGCGTAGCGCAATCCGGGAAAATCTGGGCCGTGGCACGCAGCGGCCCCGGATTTCGCTGCGCTCCATCCGGACTACGGACTACGGACCTGGCGGCAGCGTCTTGTGACCATCCTCAAGCGTACGCTACAATTCCAACGTGTGCCGTTTGCTACCGTCTCCGCCGCAACATCTCACCGAGCCATTGCAATGTCGCGCCGCAAGACTTTTCCGCTGCTAGCAGTCCTTGTTATTATCACTGCCGTGAACCTCTTCGCGCCAATGCCCGCGGGCGCGTCGGACAGCAATGAGGTGATCAGGAAGATGGTCGGGACATGGCCGGATTGGCTTCCGCGGGCTGAGCAATGTCCCGCCGACATTATGCCAGCGAACGCGGGTGCGCCTGCCTTTTCGATCGAGGGCTGCACGGCGGCCGTGGAGCAATGCCTTGGTCGCTGCCGCGCGGGCAATGCGGGCGACTGCTACTCGGCCGCACTCGTCGTCCAGCGGACGATCAAGACCGGCCCGCTCTCCGATGCGCTCTTCCTGAGGGCCTGCAAGCTCGGCGCTGCTTCAGGCTGCACGAACGTTGCCGCCAGCATGGAAGACAGCGGCGACTACGCCTGCCCCAATCGAACCTATGAACTGGCATGCGACCGAGACGATCCCTGGGCATGCACGATGATGGGATTCCACCTGATCAAGGGGATCGGCGTCGAAAAGAACAACGACCGGGCGCGGCGTGTCCTCGCGAAATCCTGCCGCTTCGGCGATCTGGACGAGGCCTGTTCAAACGCGAAAGCTTTTCTGAAGGAAATTGGCGACTGAAGCCTCGTAGCCCGGATGGAGCGAAGCGCAATCACTGCGTCCGTCGCATCAGCCTTCCCGGATTTCGTTGCGCTCCATCCGGGCTACGATGCGCCGGGCAGCGCGCAACAGGAATGACGCAACCTTACCGCACCTTGCCCAGCCGCTCGATGTGAGGCTCGCCGTCTTCGTCGAGCGACCAGAAGATCCGCGTCACGCGGCCGACGAGATTGTCCATCGGGATGAACCCCATCGCCGACATCATGCGGCTGTCGGTGGAGTTGTCGCGATTGTCGCCGAGTACAAAGAAATGGCCTGATGGCACGGTGAAGACGGCGGTGTTGTCCAGAAAGCCGTTAGCGACACAGTCGTAGGTCTCGTAGGACACGCCGCTGGGCAGCGTCTCGCGCCAGCGCTTGACCTTGAGGTCGCCTCCACAGGCGGTGCCGGCGAGCGTCTCGCTCAGAGCGACGCGCGTCACCGGACGGTCGTTGAGGATGAGCTGCCCTTCCCGCATCTGGATGCGGTCGCCAGGCAGGCCGACCACGCGCTTGACGTAGTCGACCGATGTGTCCTTCGGCGTGCGAAACACGACGATGTCGCCATGTTCGGGCTCGCCGGCAAGGACGCGGCCGGAGATCCAGGACGGCGCGAAAGGGAAGGAATAGCGGCCATAGCCATAGGCATATTTCGCGGCGAAGACGTAGTCGCCGACCATCAGCGTCGGCGCCATCGAGCCGGACGGGATGCTGAACGGCTGGTACAGAAAGAAGCGAAACACGAACGGCGGCGACCACAGCACCGGGATCAGCAGGATCAGGACGACGATCGCCTTCCAGTCGCTGGATCGCGTCGCGGGGCGGATGGTTTCCGAAAGAGTGGTCATGCGCCTGTCCCGATCAAGACTCGTCGCGAGATTACGCAGCCTTCGCGCGCGTGCAACCCCGGCTCCGTGACTTTGGTCGCACAGGCACCGACACGCGTTCACGGCAAAGCGATGACAACGGATATGTGAAGGGCCGCCCGTGGGCGGCCCTTCGGTTTCACGCGCTCTCGGGCGCCTTCAGGCGCACGAGGCGGGTCAGGAGGGCGTCGAGGCCCTCGCCGCTAGAGGCATGGAGGTCGATGCGGCCGACCTTCTCGACCAGCCGCTCCAGCGACTCCAGCTCCTTGAGCCGCAGCAGCAGGGGGTTCTCCTCCATCAGGCGGGCGGTGTTCAGAAGCGAACGCGTCGCCGCGGTCTCTTCCTGCCGGCGGATCAGGTTCGCCTTCGCGACCCGCTCCGCCTCCACCACCTTGTTCACCAGCTCCCGGATCTCGCCGGGCAGGATCACGTCCTTGACGCCGAGCTCGGTCACCTCGACACCGGACTCCGCGACGCGTGCGCGCACATAGTCACGCAGCTCCGCATCCAGCGCCGCCTTTGCAGACAGCACCTCGTCCAGCGTCCGGCCCGCGACCGCTTCGCGGATCGCGAACTGCACCAGGCGGTACAGCCACGCATCCACGTCGGGCACTGTCGCAACCGTCCGCTCGGGATCGACCACCCGGCGGAACGCCGTCAGCGTCACCCGCAGCGCGATGCGATCCTTGGTCAGCATCTCCTGCGCGGTGATCTCGACCGCCTGGGGCCGCAGGTCGAGGCGCTTCACCTCGATCTTGCGGCCGACGGTCCAGAAGGCATGCCGGCCGGGCGCGAGCCGCTCGACGAGCCGGCCCTCGACGTAGAGCAGGCCCGCCTCGTGGTTCTCGACCACCGTCTCCGACGTCACGGCCGAGCGGTTGCGCTCGATCATGGCCAGATGCCGCGCGCTGACCTTGGGATCGCCTGATACGTCGATGCGCTCGACATCGACGCGGGTTGCGACCTTCCAGTAGACGCGCACCTGCCAGGGCGTCATCAGATGCACGGGCCGGCCGTCGAGGCTGACGATGGCAATCTCGTCCGCCCCGGTCTCGACCGCCTCGAACAGCTCGGCGGCAAGATCGGGCCGCGCGGCCTTCAGCACGGCGTAGCGCTCCGCAGAGAATTCACTGCGGACCACGTCGAGCACCTCGGCCTTCAGCTCGTGCAGGGGATCGAACAGCCGGTGCTTGCCGGGCGCGAGCACGCGCACGAGCTGCCCGTTGCGCGTCAGCAACGCACGCTCGCCATCCTTCACCGTCACGTTCAGCGTCAGCAAGTGCCAAGTCATGGCACGCCTCCTTCGTTTGCGCCCGGCCGGATGCCGGACGACAGGTTTCGTTGCAAAGGATGTGAGGACGCGGACGACGCTTCCCGTGAAAACGGCGGACCGGGGCTTGAGCTTGCACGACGACGGGCGCACGCGCGCGATCGCGCGACGAATGTCGCGCGGCCGTGCGGAGCCACCCGGCATCAGCGCAAGCGGTATCGACCCGCGGCGCAAAGCCGGTCTCACAGTGTCGTTGTTCGGACGAAAGCCTTTTGGGCAATGCGGCCGGACGGCGACTGAAGCGCGCGTCCGGTCCCCTTCAGAGGTATCAGCTTATCAGGCTGAAACGGAGCGCTGGAGCGGGATTCGAACCCGCGGCCGGATGAGTAACAGTCATCTGCTCTACCAAACTGAGCTATCCTTTGTGCAAGAGACCGGAATCGAACCGATGCCTTCGGGTATTCAACCCGACGCTCTCCATGAGCTACGTCCTGCGTTTTTCCTTCATTCGGCGGAATACGAAGCCGGAGACCGGCCCGCGCCAGTCGGGATCTCAGAGAGCCCGAACCCATGGCCTAGCGAAGGAGCGCGTCAATAAACGAAGCACATTCGGGTTGCAAGGGGGCGGCTCAAGATTTTTTGTCGCGGGCCACGCACTGTGACGCGACGATCACGATGCGACGTGACGTCAGTCGCGCGACGTGTCCTGGAAACACGCCCTCACCCAGTCGATCGTCACACGTGTGGCGGGATCGCGCTTGAGGTGATTCTGCACCAGCAGCCAGACATCGCGGCGCTTCGGAAGAAGCGTGGCGCGCAGGCGGCGATCGGCTAGCAAGTCCGCACAAACAGGCTCCGGCAACACGCCCGTGGCCCGATGCGCGCGGACCAGATTGCGGATGACGCGCACGTTGTCGGTGACGCAGCGCGCGCGGGCTTTCTTCGTGCGCAGAAACTGCATCTCGGGAATGGCGCCGAGCTCATCCGGATAGGCGCACGGCACCGGCTCGCCCTCGGTCGTAACGGGCTCGAAATAATAGAGCTTGACGTCACCAAGCTTCGAGATCGCGAAGTCGCCCTTGTCGGGCTTGCGCAGACGGATGGCGAGATCGGCCTCCCAGCGCGAGAATTTGACGTTCTCGCTCGAGGTGAGGAATTGCAGGGTCAGGCCGGGATTGGCGCGCAGGAAATCGCTCGCGCGCGGCGACAGCACTTCTTCGGCGACCGTGTTGGTGGAGGCGATGCGCAGGCGCCCCACCGGACCCGCGAGGCTCTCACCGACGCGACCGATCTCGGCGGCGTGCGCCGCCATCGCCTCGACATGTGCCAGCACAGCCTCGCATTGCCGTGTCGGCTTGCGGACGCCGTCGGCGGCCTCGAACAGACGCAGGCCCAGCGTGCGCTCGATGCGCGCCAGCCTGCGCCCGACCGTGGTCTCGTCGATACGCAGCCGCGCGCTGGCGCCGGCATAGGTGCCCTCGTCCCTGACGGCGGCGATGATGCGAAGATCGTCCCAGTTCATGAGGTGAGGCTACATCGGCTCTGAGGAGCCTGCAATATCGCAGCCACCCGCTGCAATGTCCCTGCATATCGGCAGGCGATCCCGGCGCTATGTTGGCCCGGCCTTTCGCCCCGGAGATTGCCCTGACCATGACGACCGCAAAGACCCTGCTCCAGCTCGCCGGCGCCGACCTCAACCCGCCGCGTCTCGGCGATGCCGCGCTGGTGCTGATCGACATCCAGAACGAATATCTCGCGGGCCCCCTCGCCCTGCCCGACGCCAAGCCCGCGATCGTGCGGGCCGCCGCCCTGCTGGCTAACGCGCGCAAGGCAAACGCGGCAATCATCCATATCGCCCACCGCGGCAAGGCGGGCAGCCTGTTCGATCGCGGCGCCGACCGCGGCGCGATCGTCACCGAACTCACTCCCCGTGCAGGCGAGCTCGTGATCGAGAAGGAACTGCCGAACGCGTTTGCCGGCACCGATCTCAAGGCGCGCCTTGACGCGACCGACAGGAAGAACATCGTGCTGGCCGGCTTCATGACGCATATGTGCGTCAGCTCCACGGCGCGAGCCGCGCTCGACCTCGGCTTCCGCACCACGATCGACGCCGATTCCTGCGCCACGCGCGACCTGCCCGACGGCCGCGGCGGCACGCTGGACGCCCGGACCATCCACGAGGTTGCGCTGGCCGAGCTATCCGACCGCTTCGCGATCATCGCGCGCGGCGATGCGCTGACATGACGGAGCGAGGCGATGCTGCAACTCTATTTCTCGCCGATGGCCTGCTCGCTTGCGAGTCGCATCGCACTGATGGAAGCAGGCCTCGATGCGCGCTATCATCTGGTGCATCTGCGGACCAAGCAGGTCCTGGACGACGATAGCGATTTTCAAAGCATCTCGCCGAAGGGCGCGGTACCGGTCCTGGTGCTGGAGAACGGCGAGCGGCTGACGGAAAGCGCGGCGGTGCTGCAATACATCGCCGATGCGAAACCCGAAGCGGGCCTCGCGCCCCGCTTCGGCGATCCCGATCGCTATCGTGTGCAGGAATGGCTGAGCTTCATCGGCGCCGAGATCCACAAGGCGTTCCTGTTTCCGTTCTTCTGGTACCAGGACGACGGTTCGCTCGCCAAGCCGCGCGCGCGAATTCCGCAGACCTTGTCGGTGCCGGCTGCGCACCTTGCGGACCGCGAATTCCTCGTCGGCAACCGCTTCACCGTCGCGGACGCGCATCTCACCTGGGCCTTGCTGCTGCTCCGCCCCGCCGGGATCGATATCGCGCAATGGCCGTCCTTGTCGGCCTATCTCGAACGCATGCAGGCGCGGCCCGCCGTGCGGGATGCGATCGCGACGGAGGTGGCGCTGCGCAAAACCATGGCGACAAGCCCGGCGTGACAGGTCACTGGAACAGGTGACCGCGATTGGGCTAGATCTTGCGACCGGCTGACGTCTTACAACGGGAACAAGATCATGACATCGCATGACGGAACGAAAATTCTTGCAGGCAAGGTCGCTTTGGTGACCGGCGCGGGACGCGGCCTCGGCCGCGCCTTTGCGGAGAAGCTCGCCGCGCTCGGCGCCGGCGTCGCCATCCACGGCATGCGCGAGAACGGGCCGGCGGAATATGGCGAGGGCACCACCCTCACCGCGGTTGCGGCCGAGATCGGCCGGCAGTTCGGGGTCCGCAGCCAGCGCGTGCTCGGCGATCTCACCAGGGGCGAGGACATCGCGCGCGTGATCGCCGAGACGGAAGCCGCGCTCGGGCCCATCGACATCCTCGTGCACAATGCCGGCGGCGACATCGCGGCCGCCGGCGGCAAGCCGGATCCGAACGACGCCGTCCACATCAAGGAGGCCGACGTGCGCGCCGTGCTGGAGCGCAATTTGCTCTCGACCATCCTGACCTGCCAGGCGGTCGCGAAGGGCATGATGGAGCGGCGACGTGGCCGCATCGTCACGCTCGGCTCGGTCGCCGCGTTCAAGGGGCGCACCCAGGGGTCGATCTACGCGGTGTCGAAGGCCGGCGTGACGCACTACACGCGATGCCTCGCCGACCAGCTCCGCCCTTACGACATCGCCGTCAACTGCATCGCGCCCGGCGATACCCGCACCGGCCGCTTTCTCGGAACCCGCGCGGTGGATCCCGACAGGATGGTCGAGACCGGCACGCTCGACCGCATCGCGACGGTCGACGAGGTCGCACGCGTCGTCGAGTTCTTCGCCGGTCCCATGGGCGCCTTCGTCTCAGGCCAGGTGCTGCGGATCGACGGCGGCGGACAGTGCTGGCCGGGCTAAGCGCGCGCGAGCGAGGCGTAAAAGAAAAGGGCCGCTGGATGCGGCCCTTTTGCATGGTCTCGAATTGATCGGGCTTATTCGACCCGCGCCAGCACCGCGAGCTTGCGGATGCCCTTGTTGCGGTAGGCGTCGAGGAACGCGTAATAATCCTTGAACGACACGCAGCCGTTGGAGTCGCCGTTCGGCCCGAGCATGAAGGTGTGCGCGAGCAGGCCGTCGCGGCCGTAGATCGCGCTCTCGCCGCCGATCGGGGTCAGACGCAGTGCCGGCACGCCGTGGAACAGCGCCTCGCGCGGCTTCAGCGTGTAGATGTGCGGCGGCGTCACGCCGCGCATGCGGGTGCGCTGCGAGCGCGGATCGTCGAGATTGGAGCCCAGGCCGGAATGCGCCTCGAGCTTGGTGCCGTCGGGCAGATACACGGTCTTGGCGGTGATGTCGTAGACCGCGGTGTCGCGCTCATAGGGCGGCGCGCCGCCGAACATCGGGTTCTGCTCCTTCGGCGCGATGGCCGAGGTGATGCTGGCATCGGCCGAGGCATAAGCGAGCAGCCCGCCGGACGGCTCTCGCTTGCCCCAGAGCTTCTCCACCATCGACTGGCGCGGGCCGGTGATCGACATCACCGCGGCCTTGGCGCGGTCGGCGAAGGATTTCGGTTTTGCTTCGGGCGCCGGCACGATCTCCGCCGGGTCGGCCGAGGCCAGCTGCATCTGGCCTTCCGGCGCGCGCTTGGCCTTGGCGGCATCGGCGACCTTCTCGGTCAACGCCACCTTGGCCGCAGCCGGCTTCAGCGCGTCCGCGACCTTCGCGATCACGCTCTGCTTCGGGGCGTCCTTGGCCACGGCAATTTGGGTCGCGGGCGCGGCGCTCGCCGCATTCGAGGCGACGCCTTGCGTCGCGGCCGCGGCGAAGCGGTCATTGAACGCCTCGCGCGAAATCGGAGCTGCGACCTGGAGCCGGTCGGGCAGCAGCGCGAAGGTCTCCCGGATGGCCTCGCCGGCCTCACGCAGCGCCACCTTGGGCGCGCGCTTGATCACCGGCTCGTCGTAGCCGAGGCTGCCGACGGTCGGATAGACGCTCGCGCCGAAGACGTTGCTGTAGATGGTCCAGCCGGCGCCCATCACGGCGCAGCCGATTGCTGCGGCGCCGAGCCAATTGGTCGTGGTCATTTTCCGGGAAGGCTTCCGAAGAGAATTCTTGCCAGGATTTTTGGACTTCCGTGCCGCGTTACTCTGCGCAGCGATACTCGTACTCATTCGCCTTGCGTCCAGGACGGTGTCACTCAGTCCCCCTTCGAAGTGCCGCTGGTCACGATCCGGAACCAGCATTTCGCAGAGGGTCGGAGCGTCATTAAGGCGACTTTTAGTTAAATGCAGATTAAGTTCGGGCGGATGTGGGGCACCGGGTTAACGCTGTCCCATTTTGAGAAAAAAGCCCGCAGAACTACGGACTTACGCGCGTTTGTTAACTATAATTCTCGGCTGGATCGGCACGCTCAGCGGACGTTTCCGGCCGCCTCTTAAGGCACATCGAACCAAGTCATTTTCGTGGTCTTCAATGCCCGGACGATAACGGGGAAGCATTGCCCGAGGCTGGTGCGCGCCATCTCCATCCTCGCCTCGCCCGGCTTGCGCGAGACGGCGGCGCTCACGCAGCACGGCACCGTGACTGAGAGTTGATTGCGCCGAGCTGGAAATTGCCGCACTGCGAAAATAGCTGGTAGAGCGGCACTTTTCAGCAGCCTCTGCGTGTGATACGGTACCGTATCAGCATCGCCTTGAACTGTGCCGAGCACGTAACTGGGAGGCTGGCATGAGAGGGATCGCGCGGGCCGGGCTTTTCGCTCTGGCGTGGTCGTTGTTGTTGGTGGACTACGCGGCCGCGCAGCAGGCCCGTGCCGGGTGCACGCCATCACCATCCGCGGCCGGAACGCAGACCTGGCGCTGCGACAACGGCATCACGATTGTCGCGGAGAATGGCGCCAGATTTGAACTAAAGGACGCCAACCGCGACGGACATATTGACTCCGTTGAGTTGAGCAGCCAGGCGCTGCTGGTCGAAGTGCCCAAAAAGCCCGGCGGCAATCCCTTCAAGGTGCTGACGCCACGGGCGATCGCCGCGGTCCGCGGCACGAAATGGGCCGTCGATGTCACGGAGGCCAAAACCGCGGTCTTCGTCGCCGACGGCCGTGTCGGCGTCTCCCGCAGGAGCGGCGGACGCCGCGTCGTGCTCGGGCCGGGCGAAGGCGTCGATGTCGAGGCAACCGGCCCGCTGACAGTCAAGACATGGGGCCAGCCGCGCGTCGACGCGCTGATGGCAAGACTGGGCCAATAGGACTGGGTCAATAAGACCGGGTCAGTAAGACCAAGACGATTGAGGCTCGCGCAGCAAGGCCCGAGCGAAAAGAAGATTGCAATACTAATGACTAGACGCGTTCAGATCCTGGTGGCTCTCGTCCTCACCGCGCTGTGGGGCGCCGGCGTTTATGCCGCGCACGCCAACGGTCATCTGCGCTTTCTCGACCGCCTCGAGGCAACGGTGACGGATTGGCGGACGCAGGTTCGCGGCGTGCAGGCTCCGCCGGATCTCGTCACCATCGTCGCGATCGACGACACCGTCGTCAAACGCGGCGGCAGCTATCCGCTGCCGCGCGCCGACCTCGCCCGCGTGGTCGACACCATCGTGCAATTCAAGCCGAAGGTGATCGCCATCGACCTGCTGCTGGTCGACCGCAGCGCTGCGATCGGCGATGCCACGCTGGCCAATACGCTCGCCACCGGCCCGATGGTGCTTGCTGCCGCGGCGATCTTCCCGAGCGCCAGCGAGACCGTGACCCCCAGCAGCCACGGCCCCCTCGCCGTCCTGCCGCAGGCCGAGCGCTTCCTGCTGCCGTTGCCGGCGTTTGCCGATCACGCCGAGGTCGGCGTCGTCAACGTCGCCACCGGACAGTCGGGCTCGCCGCTCTCGGTGCCGATGCTGTTCCGGACGCATGACAAGGTCGAGCTCTCGTTCCCCTTGCGCGTCGCCACGCGCGCACTCGACAAGCCGCTGACGATCGCGCCGGATCGTCTCATGCTGGGCGATCGCGCGGTGCCGACCGATAGCGACTTCGCGCTGCCGATCACCTATTACGGCCCGCGCCGCACCATCCGCACCGTCAGTGCGCAGAGCATCTTCGACGGCACCCTCAATCGCGCGGCGATCGAGAACCGCATCGTCGTGATCGGCGCCTCGGTCGCCGGCGGCGGCGACTTCTATCCGACGCCGTTCGATTCCCTGATGCCGGGCGTCGAGGTGATCTCCACCGCGATCACGCATCTCGTCGCCGGCGACGGCATCGTGCGCGACCACAAGGTACACGTCGTCGATGCACTCACCGCGATCCTGTTGCCGGTGCTGCTGGTGGGCCTGCTCGCCTGGCGCCGCAGCACGCTGGGCATCATGGCGGCGGCCGTCGTGATGATCGCCTGGGCCGGGCTCAATCTGTTCGCCTTCACGCACGGCCTCTGGCTGAATGCCGCGACAACACTGGCCGCGACGGTGCCGCCGGTCGCGGTCTTCGCCGGTGTGCAGCTCTGGGTCGGCGGCCGCAAGGCGCAATATCTCACCGCCAAGAGCCAGTCGCTGGCGCAGTTCCAGGCACCGGCGGTGCAGGAATGGCTGGCGCGGGATCCCGATTTCCTGGCGAAGCCGGTCCGGCAGGAAGCTGCCGTGGTCTTCATCGATCTCTCCGGTTTCACCGCGCTGAGCGAGCGGATCGATCCCGATGCGCTACGGGACATGCTGAATGCGTTTCACGCGCGGATCGACATGGCGGCGACCGCGTGCGGCGGGATCGTCACGAGCTTCCTGGGCGACGGCGCCATGATCCTGTTCGGCCTGCCCGGCGCGCGGCCCGACGATGCGGCGCGCGCGCTCAAATGCGCCATCGAGCTGCATCGCAGCGTCGCGTCCTGGATCGCGTCGCTGCCGCCCGCAATCGGGGATCAGCTCGGCTTCAAGATCGGCGCCCATTGCGGGCCGATCGTCGCCTCGCGCCTTGGCGGCAGCCACCAGCACATCACGGCGACGGGCGACACCGTCAACGTCGCGAACCGGCTGATGGAGGTCGCGGCCCAGAACGGCGCCCGGCTCGCGCTGAGCGACACGCTGCTGGATGCGGCCGATTTCCTCGGCGATCCCGATAGCTCGTTGAAAGGCCCGCTGCGCACGCAGGTCCGCGGCCGCTCCGGCACGGTCGCGGTCTGGTTCTGGCGCGACGAGAGCAAACCCGGCCAGGCGGCGGCCGGGGCAGAAATGATGGAGTGAGGCCGCAGGTGCCTGCCCAGCATTCCCGTGTCGTCCCGGCGAAGGCCGGGACCCATAACCACAGGGAGACGTTTGGCGGAGACTCGCCGTGAATGGGTCTTCGCGCGGTACGAATACCTGCGCCCGTCGTGAGATCACGCGGTATGGGTCCCGGCCTCCGCCGGGACGACGCAGGGTCTACCGCGCTTCCGGCGGCGGGGAGCGGTCGAGCACGTCGCCCTTGGCGCCTTCCAGGAGACCGATGCCATAGGTCTCGACCACGAGCGGTCCGCGCTTGCGCTGCAATTGCGCGATCTGCGTCACCTTGGCAAAGAGCTCGTTGAAGGCGGGATTGCCGCCTGCACGCAGCTCGTCGACATAGAGCAGCTTGCCCGCGAGCAGCTTCGGATCCGGCTCGGGCATGTTGACCCAGCGGATGCGCTGGTTCTGCTGCACGACGCAGGTGCCGCGCGGCAGGTAGAAGGCGAGCCAGCCCGTGGTGCCGTAATCCGGCGCGAGCACGCAGGTCGCACCATTGCGCACGCGCTCGGCTTCGATTCCCGCGGCAAGCTCGCGCCAGCCGACGCCGACGCTGCGCACGGTCGCATCGCGGCGATAGCCCGACAGCCAGCCGGTGTTGGCCTGAAGGATCAGCGCGGCGAACATCACGATGCCCGTGGGCGCGGCCCAGCGCAGGCAGAAATCCGCGAGGCGCCGCGCGCGCGGCTTCCACTGCACGAGATTGGCGGCGGCCGCGGCCGCGACCACGAAGGGCGGATAGACCGGCGCGAACCAGTTGGCCTCGACGCGGGCATGCAGCGAATGCCAGACGAAATAGGCGACGATGGTCCAGAACATCGTCTCGATCAGCACGCGCGAGGCCAGCGCGCCGGCGCGGTGCCAGGTCAGCGCGTGCAGGCCCATCGCGCCGAGGATGAAGACCAGCGGGGTTGCGAACGCGATCTGGGTCGGGATCAGCTCGGCAATGAAGACGGGACGGAAGTCCTCGATCTTCGCACGCCCGAGCTGCTTTGCGAACGAGACCCATTGGTGGTCGGCGTTCCAGAGGATCACCGGCGAGAACAGCGCCAGCGCAACGAGGCCGCCGAGATAGGGCCAGGGCGAGAGAAACCACCGCCTGAGCTTCGGCACGCAAGCGAGCCAGATCAGGATGGCGGCGCCGAAGAACATCGCGGTGTATTTCGACAGCAGCGCAGCGCCCACGGCGGCACCGACCGCGAGCCACCAGACGCCGCGGCCGGTCTCCAGCACCTTGGCGAGGAAGAACAGCACGAAGCTGGAGGCGACCAGCAGCGGCGCATCGGGCGTCACGATCATCGTGCCGACCGAGGCCATCATGGTCACGTTGAGCAGGATGGCGCTGGTGGCGGCAACGCGCGCCCCGCCGAACAGGATCGCCGCGGAGCGATAGACCGCATAGCTCATCGGCAGCGCGAGCAGGATCGAGACGAGACGGACGCCGAGCTCGGTGTCGCCGGCGATGATGGTGCCGGCGCGGATGACGTAGGCGACCATCGGCGGGTGGTCGTAGTAACCACCGGCGAGGTTCTGCGACCACATCCAGTAATAGGCTTCGTCGAAGGTGATCGGCGTGAACGCGGCCGCGACGAGCCGCAGGGCCACCAGCGCGAGAATCACCAGCGCGGTGTTGCGGACGATCCGCGCGTCAGCCCCGCCCATCCCAGGCTATTTCTTGCGCCAGACGAACAGTCCGGACATCGCGTAGTTCCACACCACGCCCATCAGCGCGCCGGCCATGCCGGCCAGCCACCAGATCGGCTCCTGGTCGTAGACAGAGAAGGCGACGCCGACATTGGCGAGCAGGCCGACGCTGCACACGATGTAGAAGGCGATAAGGCCGCGCAGCAGGGCAAAGCCCTTCAGCCGTTGATCGCGATAGGTGAGGAAGTTGTTGAGGATGAAATTGCTGGTCATGGCGACGATCGCGCCGGCGGCCTGCGCCTCCGCGAACGGCGCCTTGAACAGCTGAAGTCCGATGAACAGCGTGGTGAGATGCACCACGAGGCCGATGCCGCCGACCATGGCGAACAGGATGAAGCGCAGCGAGACGATGTCGTTGCTGAGCTTGGCCAGCACGAGGCCGAGGAAGTCGAGCGCGACCATGGAATCGAGCTTGCTCTCGCCGTGCTGACGGGCACCGAAGGTGTAGGGAATCTCGACGGCGCGCAGGCCGCCATGCGCGGTCGCGACGACGTCGAGCAGGATCTTGAAGCCGTGCACGGACAGTTTCGGCGCGAGCTCTTCGAAACGGTCGCGGCGGATCATGAAGAAGCCGCTCATGGGATCGGCGATCTCGACCCGCAGCATCTTCCTGGCGACCTCGGTCGCCAGTGCGCTGGCGCCGGCGCGCTGCTTGTTGAAGCCCTCGCTCTTGTAGCCCTCGATATAGCGGCTGCCGACCACGAGATCGGCCTCGTCGCTGGCGAGCAGCAGCAGCATCTTCGGCAGCTGCGTCTCGTCGTGCTGGAGGTCGGCGTCGATCACGGCCACGAAGGGCGCGCTGGAGGCCAGGATGCCTTCGATGCAGGCGCCCGACAGCCCGCGGCGGCCGATGCGGCGGATACAGCGCACGCGGCTGTCTTGCTGCGCGAGGCCGCGCACGACGTCCCAGGTGCCGTCCGGCGAATTGTCGTCGACGAACACGACCTCCCAGGCGACGTTGGCAAGGGTCGCCTCCAGGCGCCGGTACAGCACCGTGACGTTGTCGCGCTCGTTGAAGGTCGGGACGATGACCGACAGTTCCGGCCCCTCTTGGGCCTGCTGCGGATGGTCGGAGCCCGGTCTGATCGCTTCATTCATGACGGCAGCGTATATCCGCCGCGTCCTGAACTGCCAAGCCGGGGTTTCCAGGGGAGCGGGCCAAAAGGGCCCCTAAAATGCCAACGACCCCGGAACGGCGGACCGCGCGTACATCCGGCGCAGGCCCAAGCTATTCCAAGGTCGTCGTTCCAGCGCCGGAGTGTTTCTCTCAACGTCGCCGTTAGAACCTAAATGGGGACTGAAAACCGCTTTTCAAGGGGGCAAAAGCCCCTTTTCAGGACTAGTTCGGGACTTCCTTGATTATCGGCCCGCGCGGCGCAGGCGCGGCGGGGGCTGCGGGCGCCGCGGCGGGCGCAGGCTCGACCTTCGCCGGCCTGGGCGGCTTGCCGTACTGGCCGATCGGCCCGAAGACGACGGCGACCGCGAGCACGATCGCCGCGACGATCGCGCCCAGAATGCCACCCACCGACTCAGACGACATGGAAACCGCATCCCCGTTCCAGATGCGGCGAGTGATACCACGGATGAGCGCGAGGCCGGAAGAGCCCGGGGCGAATGGCGCGTAGCGAATCGCGAGCCGCGACGCCCTACTTCGTCGGCGGCCTGTGCTTGACGAAGGCCGTCACGATGTCCTTCTGCGCCGACGCCACCGCCCTGTTCGCGGTCGCGAGATGGGCGTCGGCATCGATGTCGGGATATTGCGCGGTGAGATAGCCCAGCAAGGCGACGCGGTAGTATTGCCGCTCGGACGGACAGGCGCTCGCGACCGAGCGGCCGAAATCCTGTTCCGACAGGCCCTGATTGCTGTCGCGCGAATATTCCCGCGCCAGGCAATGCCAGTAATCGTCGCGGCCCTGCATGGCGAGCTTCTGCGCGTTCTTGTCGTCATCGTCAGCCAGAACGCCTGACGTCATGGCAGCAGATGTCACCACCATGAGCGCCGCTCCCACCATCAGCATCCGCATCTTGTTCTCCTTCTGCGCAGACGATCTTCCGCGAGCTTAAACGGGACGCGGCAACTGGCCAATCACAACTGGTTTGACTAGGATGAGGTCCCTCCCCCGTCGATGCGAGAACCTCCCGTGGCCAAAGCAAAAACCGCGTCCAAAAAATCCGGCAACATCTTCATCGGCATCGGCGGCTGGACCTTCGAGCCCTGGCGCGGCGTGTTCTATCCGGAGAAGCTGACGCAGGCGAAGGAGCTGTCCTATGCCGCCTCGAAGCTGACCTCGATCGAGATCAACGGCACCTATTACGGCTCGCAGAAGCCGGAGAGCTTTCGCAAATGGGCGAGCGAGGTGCCCGAGGGTTTCGTGTTCTCGGTGAAGGGACCGCGCTTCGCCACCAACCGTCGGGTGCTGGCGGAGGCCGGCGACTCGATCAAGCGGTTCTATGATTCCGGCGTGCTGGAACTCGGCGACCATCTCGGCCCGGTGCTGTGGCAGTTCGCGCCGACCAAGAAATTCGACGGCGCCGATTTCGGCAAATTCCTCGAGCTGTTGCCGCGCAAGCTCGACGGGCGCGCGCTGCGCCACGTCGTCGAGGTCCGCCACGACAGCTTCTGCACGCCGGATTTCGTCACGCTGATCCGCGAGTTCGAGACGCCCGTGGTGTTCGCCGAGCATGGCAAATATCCCGCCATTGCCGACGTCGCCGGCGACTTCGTCTATGCGCGCCTGCAGAAGGGCAATGACGAGATCAAGACCTGCTATCCGCCGAAGCAGCTCGATGCCTGGGCCGAGCGCTTCCAGGCCTGGGCCTCGGGCAGTGAACCGGACGACCTGCCGAAGGTCGACAAGACAAAGCCGAAGAAGGAACCGCGCGACGTGTTCGCCTATGTCATCCACGAGGGCAAGGTGCGCGCACCCCACGGCGCCATGGAACTGATCGCGCGGGTAAGCTGAGGATGGTTCATGGCAAAAGCGAAAAAGCTGTTCACCATCGGCTATGAGCAGACACCGCCCAAGGCGGTGCTGGACGAGCTGGAAGGGGCCGGCGTCAAGCTTGTGGTCGACGTGCGTGCGGTGACGTCGTCGCGGCGTCCGGGCTTTTCCAAGAACCAGTTGGCCGCAGGCCTCGACGAGCGCGGCATCGCCTATGTCCATCTCGCCGCGCTCGGCACACCGAAGGAAGGCCGCCTCGCCGCCCGCAGCGGACAATACGACGTGCTGGAGAAGATCTTCTCAAAGCACCTGAAGACGCCGGAGGCCCGCGAACAGATGGACGAGCTCTCGGCGCTGGTGAAGAAGGCAGGCCCCGTCTGCCTGCTCTGCTACGAGCGCGACCACACCCACTGCCACCGACAGATGATCGCGGAGATCATCGAGGAGCGCGATGGCGTGACGGTGAAGAATCTGGCGGGGCGGCAAGTGTAGTGTCCTGCCGGTCAAGTCGGAGGCAGGACCGGGCGATGACGTTAGCCGTAGCCGTCATCCTGAGATGGCCGCTTCTTCAGCGGCCCTCGAAGGGCGACGGCGTGCCACCGACGTTACATCTCGGCCGGGCATCCTTCGAGGCTCGCAAGAGCTCGCGCCTCAGGATGACGGGTCTGCCCCCGCCAGCCGGAACGTCCCTTCCATCATCTGCACGCAACTCCCGCCGACATGGGCGGAGACGATCTTGCCGTCCTGCTTGCGCACGCGGGTGCGCAGGATGCTCGGACGGCCCATGTCAAAGCCCTGGCCGACGGTGAGCTTGAGCTCGCCGTCACGCGTGGGATCGAGATCGGCGAACAGGGCCGCGGCGGCGACCGTGGCGCTGCCGGTGGCGGGATCTTCGCCAAAGCCGCCGGCGCCGCGCATGAACATCCGCGCCTGCCGGTCGCAAGACGCCTCCGAGGCGGCGACGTCACGCGTGTAGAACCACACCGAGAAGGCGCCGTCGCGCGGCAAGACCCTGCCGAAGGCGGCCGCATCTGGCCTCGCGCGCTTGAGCGCCTCGCGCGAGTGCAGCTCCGCCACTGCAAACGGCGTTCCGACGCCGACGACCTGTGGCGCATGGCCGTCGGTCCTGATGTCATCAGCGGTCAAGGAGATGCATGATGCGACCTCCTCGGCGGACAACTGCGAAAATCTCGACAGCGGCTGCGGCGCGGTCAGCTCGGTGCTGACGACCCTGCCCTGCTCGCGAAAGATGTCGACCGGTACAAGCCCTGCGACCTCCTCGAACAACAAACGCGACTTCGGTTCCTTCGCAAGGCTCGCCAGCACGAAGGAAGTACCGACATTGGGATGACCTGCGAACGGCATCTCCCGCACCGGCGTGAAGATGCGCACCTCGGCGTCATGGGCCTTGTCGCGCGGCGTCCGCACGAAGGTGGTCTCGGAATAGTTGAACTCGGTGGCGATCGCCTGCATCTGCGCGGTTGAAAGCCCGTCGCCATCAAGCACCACGGCGAGCTGGTTGCCGCCGAAGGCGCGATCGGTGAACACGTCGACGGTGATGTAGCGGCGCTGCATCGCTCATTCCTCTTCACGCAAAGGGCGGCCAGGACCGGCCGCCTCGCTCGGCACTCTACAAGCCGAAAACGTCGCTCGTCATGCCCCAAAATTCGGAGCAATCGGAGCAATGGCGGAAGATGCCTCAGAAGCGAAAGAGCTGACGTGGCGATGCGAGAACTTGCGCGCGCTCGTCCTTGTCGGCGATCAGCATATCGAGGAATTGCCTGTTCTTCGCGTAGGTCTGCGTTGCCTCGAACTGCGTGTGCGGCCAGTCGCTGCCCCACAACAGGCGATCGGGACCGTAGGCGTTGCGCAGCAGCGGATAGGCCTGCTTCGCAAAATCCTCGCCGGCCATGCCGTTGCGATACGGCGCCGAGATCTTGACCCAGACGCTTCGCGTCGCTCCGAGCTTCAGCAGCGACTGGAAGCCGGGATCGGCGACGCCGAGCTTCTGATCGGGCAGCGCGTAGTGATCGAGCACGACGGAAACGCCATGATCGAGCAGCCGGGGCGCGAGCCCAGCGAGATCGGATGCGCTGCGCTGGATCTCGACCTGCCAGCCCAGCGCTTTCACGTGTCCGAGCAGCGCCTTCCATTCGGCAGACGCGAGATCGGGCAAGGGTTGGCCGACCAGATTGAGACGGATGCCGGCAACGCCGGCGCGGTCGAGCGCACGCAGCTCGTCCGCGGACACGGCGGGATCGACCACGGCGATGCCGCGCAGTCGCCCATTCGCCTTTGTCAGGCACTCGACCAGATAGGAATTGTCCGTGCCGAGAAAGCTCGGTTGCACCAGCACGCCGTTGGTCATGCCGCTCCGATCGAGCTGCTCCAGATAGAGCGCGAGCGGCGCGTCGTAGTCGGGCGCATAGCGCCGGCCCGGCGCGAGCCTGAGACCGCGGTGAAACACATGGGCGTGGGTGTCGATCGTCCTCAAGGCCGCCTCACTCCTGGCCGTGGTCGCAACCGCCGCGGCGAGCGAGGCGAGACCCACGCCAAACCGGCGGCGCGTGAGATTGCGCCGGGAAAATGTCATGGCAAATTCTCCCCATCCCGCCTCAGGCGCGCGTCGCCGCGGTCTGCTCGAACACCTTGCCGCGCGTCTCCGGCAGCAGCAGCACCGCGATCAGAACCAGCGAATAGGCAAACGCCGCGTCGATGCCGATCGCCGGCCCGAGGCCGATATGGTCGCTGAGATAGCCGACCAGGAACGGGAACGCCGCGGAGACGATGCGGCCGAAATTGTAGCAGAAGCCGACACCGGTGCCGCGGACGCCGGCGGGATAGAGCTCGCTGAACAGCGCCGCCATGCTGGCGGGAATGCCGGCGGAGAAGAAGCCGAGCGGAAAGCCGAGCACCAGCATCTGTCCATCGGTCAGCGGCGCGAAAATGTAGACCAGCACGGTGACGATGCAGGCAGTGGCAAAGAACGCGACATTGGCCCGGCGCCCGATGCGGTCGCTGATGATACCGCTGGTGACGCAGCCGCAGAAGAAGGCGACGATGATGACGGCGAGATAACCGCTGGAGCCAAGCACCGACAGATGCCGCACCTCGCGCAAATATGTCGGCAGGAAGGTGGTGAGCGCGGCATAGCCGCCATGGGCACCGATGCCGAACAGGCCGCCGATCAGCGTCGCGCGCAGCACGTCGCGATGGAAGATGCCGGAAAGCGTGGCGAGGAACGGCGTCTTCTCGGCGGCGACCGCACGCGGCGGCTCCTTCAGACCGCGCCGGATGAAGATGATGAGGAGTGCCGGCAGCAGCCCGAGCGCGAACAGGAGCCGCCAGCCGATGTCGGCCGGCGCATAGGTGAAGACCAGCGCGGAAAGCAGCACGGCTGCGCCCCAGCCCACTGCCCAGGCGCTCTGCACCGAGCCGAGCGCCTTGCCGCGATGCTCGGGCCGGATGATCTCGGCCATCAGCACCGCGCCGCAAGCCCATTCGGCGCCGAAGCCGAGGCCCTGGATCGCCTTCAGAACGAGGAGCTGGGTGTAGGTCATCGCAAAGGCGCAGGCGAACGTCGCGAGCGCGAAGGTGGCCACCGTGATCTGAAGCGCCTTGACGCGGCCGAAGCGGTCGCCGAGCGCACCGCCGAACCAGCCGCCGAACGCACCGAAGAACAGCGTGATCGAGCCGAGCAGGCCGGCATCAGCCTTGCTGATGCCGAAGGCCGCAATCAGCGCTGGGATGGCAAGGCCGAACATCTGGACGTCGAGCGCGTCCAGCGCCCAGCCGCCAAAGCTTGCCCAGAAGGTGCGCCGCTCCAGCGGCGAGCTCTCGCTGTACCAATTCGACATGTTTCCTACCCCTGTACTCGTTTATTGGTTGATGTCGTTGAAAGGCCGCTTCACCGGATCTCGGCGTGGTAGCGGAAGCGGTCGGCCGGCCCGCGCGACCTTCGCCATTCGATCGGCCGCCGCTCGAGGTCGAGCGCGAGGCGCTCGATCACGATCAGCGGGGCATGGGCCTCGAGCCTGAGCAGGCGCGCCTGCATCTCGTTGGCGCTCTCGACCGTCAGGATTTCCTCGGCGGACACCACGACCTCGCCGCAGCGCTCCTCATAGAGCGGATACAAGAGGTCGCCGAACTCGGCGGTGTCGATGTCGAGGATCGGCGCGAAACGCGATTGCTGGAGCCAGATCTCTTCCGCGAGCAGCGGCACATCGTCGATCAGGCGCAGGCGCGACAGGCTGATCACGGGCTCGCCGACGGGGATGCGCAAGGCGGAGGCAACGGCCGAGGTCGCGGCGATGCTCTTGCGCCGGATGATGCGGCTCTTCGGCACGCGCCGCTCGCCGCTCTCCGACTGGAAGCGGAAGAAGCGGAACAGCGAGGAATTGAAGCGCGCGCGGCGCACGAAAGTGCCGCGGCCCTGCTGCCGCTCCAGCACGCCGTCGCTGACGAGCTGATCGATCGCCTTGCGCACCGTGCCGATGGCGACGCCGTAATGAGCCCCGAGCTCGGCCTCGGACGGGATGGGCTCGCCTGGCCGCCATTCATTGCGGTTGATCCGCGCGGCGAGGTCGTCGCGCAGGCGCTGGTAGCGAGGCAGGCGGTCGTCGAGCGGCGCTGAATTCATACAGTCATATAGATGACTATATGAGAAGCGAGTCAAGCACTACCATGACACCGCAATCGGAGAGGCCGAGAGGCTCCGATTGCGAGGCCGGGCCGGCGGAGGCTGCCGGCCCGGCCTCGCCCGCATCTCAGTTCGCAGCCTTCGGCAGGCAGGGCGGCCGCGTATAGGGCGCCGAGGCATATGCGCCTGCCGCCGGAGCCCTCACACACTCCGTAGTCGCCTGAGACTGGGAGCGCCGCGAAGCAGCGTCGCGGGCGGAGGCGGCCTCGGTTTGATAGACGGCGGCGGCAATCAGGGCGGCCACAACAACGGGCAATCTGGTCATCAGTTTTCTCCGCATGACAAACGGAAGGTCGATGGTTCGGCCTTCCGGAGTGCAGGAGCGGAAAACACCGCGCGATATTTCATCACGCGCCTTCAATGAAACGCGAGCTTGGGCGGCGCCCTACCCCAGCTGGAACACCGCCACCTTCTGGTCGTAGCCGCGCACCTCGACCTCGCCGAGCGCTACGGCATCGTCGCCGTCCCTGCCGAGCGCCTCGCGGACGGCCGCGGAGATCAGCAGTTGCGAGCCGAACTCCTTGTTCAGCGCCTCCAGGCGCGACGCAAAATTCACGGTGTCGCCGATCACCGTGTACTCCTTGCGCCGGGGCGAGCCGATATTGCCGGCGACGACCTCGCCGAAATGGATGCCGATGCCGATCCGCAGCGGCCAGCTGGTCTCCGCGTTGATGCGGTGCATGGCCGTCAGCATCTCGCGGCCCGCAGCGACCGCGCGGTGCGCGGCGTCGGACGCCTCCAGCGGCGCGCCGAACAGTGCGAGAAAGCCGTCGCCCAGGAACTTGTTCACGATGCCGCCCTCGCGGTCGAGGATGTCGACCAGCACCGCGAAGGCGCCGTCGAGGCGGTCGACCACCTCCTGCGGGGTGCGCGACTGCGCGCCGGCGGTGAAGCCGCGGAAGTCCACGAACATCACCGCGACACGGCGGACGTCGCCGCCCGCGCCCGTTCCCGCCGCCATCAGCCGTTCCACCACTTGCGGAGAAACGTGCTGGCCGAACAGATTGGTCACGCGGTCGCGCGCGGTGGCGGCTGCGATACTCGCGGCAAACTGCCGGCGGAGCTGCGCGCCGACGGAGCCTGCGAGCACGCCGCAGATCAGGATGATGGTGCTGCGCACCGCGTGGAAATAGGTCTGCGGCTCGCCGAAGCTCGACGAATCATAGATCGACGCCACGGCAAACAGCTGGGCGGCGGCGACGAAGCCGGTGAAGGTGGACAGCCAGAAATCGAGCCGCAAGGTCGAGAGGATGACGAAAATGAAATAGATCAGCGGCACCGCGAAGCCGAGCGCCTGGCTTGCGCCCATGGTCCGGATCTGCAGGATCAGGATCACGGTGGGCAGCGAGGTCTCGATCAGCGCGCCGATATAGCGCCTGACAACGGGCAGATCGCGATCGAGCTTGAGGTTCTTCCTGATCTGGGTGTGGACCCAGACCTCGAACAGGATGAAGCCGACCAGCAGGCCGTAGACCTCGGCGAGCCCTTCGGTACCGCGCCAGACCCGGTTCACCACGACGGGATCGACCAGATAGATCGCGGTGAGGAAGACCGTCATGACGCAACCGGTCACGATCAGCGCCCTCACCCGCAACAGCTCGGTGCGCAGCACCTCCCGCGTCAGCTCGCGCTCGAAATCCTCCGACAAGACGGCGTGCTGCCGCGTCTTCCTGCTCGCAAACCTGGCCATCCCACCCCCTTGTCATTCCGGGGCGCGACTCAGTCGCAAACCCGGAATCTCGAGATTCCGGGTTCGATGCTGACGCATCGCCCCGGAATGACATCTGGGCCAGTTTGCCTCAATCCAGCGTGCGGCGGAAGCGCGTCACGGCGATGGTCATGGCGACCAGCATCAGGGCCGTCAGCGCCAGGGCGTCGAAGCGCACGTTCTGCATGGTCGCGCCCTTCAGCATGATGGCGCGGACGATGCGCAGGTAGTGCGTCAGCGGCAGGGCCTCGCCGAGATATTGCGCCCAGGCCGGCATCCCCGCGAACGGGAACATGAAGCCGGAGAGCAGGATGCTCGGCAGGAAGAACATCATCGACATCTGCATCGCCTGGAGCTGGTTCTGCACCACCGTCGAGATGGTGTAGCCGATCGACAGGTTGGTGGTGATGAACAGCGTCGAGAGCAGCGCCAGCAGGAAAAGGTTGCCGAGCACGGGCACGCCGAACAGCAGGACGCCGATGCCGATGATCAGGAAGGCCTGGACGAAGCCGACCAGCACGTAAGGGATGATCTTGCCGAACATCACCTCGACGGGCTTGATCGGCATCGACAGCAGGGCTTCCATGGTGCCGCGCTCGACCTCGCGCGTGACCGAAAGCGCGGTGAAGATCAGCATGGTCATGGTAAGGATGGTGCCGACGAGGCCTGGCACGATGTTGAGGCTGGAGTTCGCCGCCGGATTGTAGCGGGCGTGCGCGCGGATCTCGAACGGCATCTCCGGGGGATCGCCGATATAGAGATCGTGCTTGAGCGCGGTCTGGACGATCATGCCGAGCGAGCCGAGCGCGGCACTTGCCGCGACGGGATCGGTGGCGTCGGCCGCGACCAGCAGTGCCGGCTTGTCGCCACGCCGCACCGCCCGCTCGAAGCCGCGCGGGATTTCGACGCCGAACAGCACCTTGCCCGACTTCAGCAGATTGTCGAAATCATCGACGTCGTGCACCTCATACAGGAAGCGGAAATATTTCGTATTCTCCAGCGCCTTCAGCACCGAGCGGGCGAGATCGCTGTCCTCCTGCAGCAGAACCGCACTCGGCAGGTTATGCGGCGTTGTGTTGATGGCATAGCCGAACAGCAGGAGCTGCATCACCGGCAGCATCACGATCATCGCGAACGAGACGCGGTCGCGCCTCAGCTGGATGAACTCCTTGATCAGCATCGCATAGGAGCGCTTCCAGAAGCCGAAGCGTTCGCGGATCTCGTGCGCCGGCGTGGGATGATCGATCGCGCTCATTGGAAATTGTCCCTGGAGCGGTTCATCAGCTCGATGAAGACGTCTTCAAGCGAGGGCGACGATTTGTGCCAGTGCAGGCCGCTCTTGTCGCGCCACGGCGCGGTGCTGGCTTCGAGCGCGGCGACATCGCGCCCCGACACGTGGAGCGAGGTCCCGAACGGCGCCACCATGTCGACGCCCGGCTTGCCGGTGAGCGCCGCGGTGAGCTCGTTCAGGTCATCGCCGGTCACCGTGTAGGTCGTCAGCGCAGATCCCGCGATCACCTCCTCCACCGTGCCATGCGTCAAGAGATGGCCGTAGGCGATGTAGGCGATCTCGTGACAGCGCTCGGCCTCGTCCATGTAGTGGGTCGAGACCAGCACCGTGAGGCCCTCGGCCGCGAGTGCATGGATCTCGTTCCAGAAATCGCGCCGCGCCTTGGGATCGACGCCCGCGGTCGGCTCGTCCAGCAGCAGCAGTTTCGGGCTCGGCAGCGTGCAGGCCCCGAGCGCCAGCCGCTGCTTCCAGCCGCCGGAGAGCTCACCCGCAAGCTGCTCTTCGCGGCCGGAGAGCCCGAGCCGCTTGATCATGTCGCGTGCGGCGCCGCGCGCATCCGCAAGACCGTAAAGCCGCGCGACGAATTCGAGATTCTCGCGCACCGACAGGTCCTGGTACAGGCTGAAGCGCTGCGTCATGTAGCCGACCTGGCGCTTGATCTTGTCGGCATCGCGTCGGATGTCGTAGCCGAGGCAGGTGCCCTCGCCGCTGTCAGGCGTCAGCAGGCCGCAAAGGATACGGATGGTCGTGGTCTTGCCCGAGCCGTTGGGCCCGAGGAAGCCGTAGATCGAGCCGCGCTTCACCTGCATCGACAGATCGTGCACGACCTCGCGGCCGCCGAACGATTTGGTCAGGCCCTTGACGTCGATCGCGATGCCGTTGCCGCCGTTCATCGCTTGTCTGCCACTGGGGTCTTGGGATTGAGATAGACGTCGATCGGCTGCCCCACGCGCAACGCGTCGGGACGCGATGGCCGCGCCTGCACCAGGTAGACCAGCTTGTTGCGCTCCTCGAGGCTGTAGATGACGGGCGGGGTGTATTCGGCCGAGGTCGCGATGAAGTAGATCTTCGCGGTGAGATCCGCCGCGCAATTGTCGCAGGCGATCCGCACGGTGTCGCCGATCGAAAGCTTCGGCAGCTCGGACTCTGGGACGAAAAAGCGCAGCTTCATGTTGCCGGGCGGCATGATCGAGAGCACCGGCCGCTGCGCTGCCACCATCTCGCCCTCGCGGAAGTAAATCTGCTGGATGGTGCCGGCGACGGGCGCGAAGCCCTTGCGCCGCGCCATCCGCGTCTCCGACGTCGCGACCCGCGCTTCCGCAACACGCAGCGACGACACGGCCGAATCCAGATTGGCCTGCGTGCCCGAACCGGTCTTGTTCAGCGACGCCGCGCGGTCATAGGTCTGCTGCGCATTCGCCAGCGTTGCCTTGTTCTGGTTGAGATCGGCGAGTTGGAGGTCGTCGTCGACGGAATAGAGCTGATCGCCGACCTTGACCTCATCGCCCTCGCGGATGTTCAGCTTGGTCACGCGACCGGCTTCGTCCGGGCTGACATAGATCATGTCGGCCTCGACCCAACCCTGGAAACCTGGTTCGCGCTTCTCCTTGCAGCCGGCAAGGCCGGTTGCGAGGACGAGCGCCAATGCAAATGCAGAAAGTACCCGCGACGACGTCATGTCGTCCTCCGTTCGCCAAAAATCAAATCAAGATGGACGCGCAGCATGTCCTGCGCATCGAGCGGCGCATGCCGCGCAAAAAGGCTCTGCCAGATCACCGCGATCATCGCGGGCGCGACCAGGATCTGCGGATAGCGCGCAAGATCCTTCTCACGGATCTCGCCGCGGGCAATGCCGAGCTCGATCAACGCGCGCATCCCGGCCATCCCGCGCGACACGACCTCGCGGTAATAGAAATCGGCGACGGAAGGAAACCGCGGCCCCTCCGCCACGATCAGGCGGACGAGATCGCCGCGCCTGGTGCCGATGACCTCCTTCAGGAAGTTGCCGGCGAAGGCCTCGATGAGATCCCGCACCGAACCGGTCGGCGGCGGCAGCGCATTCAGCTTCGCCACGACTGGCACGATCACGGTGCGCACCAGCTCCTCGAACATCGATTCCTTGTCCTTGAAGTGCAGGTAGATCGTGCCCTTGGCGACGCCCGCGCGCTTGGCGATGTCATCGAGCCTGGTCGCGGCAAAGCCGCGCGCGATGAATTCCTCCATCGCGGCTTCCACGATCGCCGCGCGCCGCTCCGCCGCGCGTGTGGCGCGGTTCGAGGCGGGCGCCTCCTCGCGGCCGGCAGGCGCAGGGTCGTGCGCGCTGGCGCGGGTGGCGGCTTTGGTCGGCTTCCTGGTCATCCTAAATTTGTGACTGACTGGTCAGTCAAAGTCAAGACAGTGAGGCAACCTATTCCAACGGGCGCGACGAATGAATTAGCCTTGACTAATGCATTAGCCATTGCTAATTGAACTGCATGATTGAAGCCGCCCCAAACCCCGTCACGACAGTGATGCGCGCCCTCGCCGATCCGACGCGCCGCGCCGTGTTCGAGCGTGTGTTCGAGAGCAAGGAGATCAGCGTCGCCGAGCTGACGCGCGGCAGCGGCGTGACGCAGGGCGCGATTTCGCAACATCTGAAATCCCTCAAGCAGGCCGGCCTCGTCGCCGAGCGCGCCGAGGGCCGCAACGTCTACTACCGCGCAGCGCCGCAAGGACTCGAACCGCTGGTGACCTGGATGGATCATTACGGCGTATTCTGGCGCGAGCGCTTCCAGAACCTGCGTGACCTCTTGAAGGAGATCGACCCGTGAGTGCTGCCGCGTTGAAAGAAGAGACACAGGATATCGTCATCGACGAGGTCTTCCCTCACACGCCCGAGACGATCTGGAAGGCGCTGACCAGCGCGCAGCTGATCGCGCGTTGGCTGATGCCGCCGACCGGCTTCGAAGCCGTCGAAGGCAAGGCCTTCACGTTCCAGACCAAGCCGGGCGGCAACTGGGACGGCGTGATCCATTGTCGGGTTCTCGAGGTCGTGGCTTTCAGCCGCCTCGTCTACGCCTGGAAGGGCGGCGACGAGCGCAACTCCGGCTATGGCGCGCCGCTCGATACGGTCGTGACATGGTCGCTCACGCCGGTCGAAGCCGGCACGCGGATCCGCCTGGTTCATGCCGGCTTCGTCCTGCCCAGGAACGAGTCGGCCTACACGATCATGAGCGGCGGCTGGAAGAAAGTCGTCCGCCAACTCGACGAAATCAGCGGCGAAGAGTGAGGAGATATCGCGATGGACAAGCCCTATACCGGCGGCTGCGCCTGCGGCGCGATCCGCTATTCGATTGTCGGTGAGCCGTTGTTCAGCAATCACTGCCAGTGCCGTGACTGCCAGCGGGAAAGCGGCAGCGGCCACGGCTCCTACGCGACATTCGCGCGCGCCGGCGTGACGCTGACGGGCGAAGCCAAGCACTGGGACATGGTCGGCGACAGCGGCAATGTGAAGACGCGCGGCTTCTGTCCGCAATGCGGCCTGCCGGTCTACCTGACCTTCGCCGCCATGCCCGACATCTTCACCATCCGCGCCGCGAGCCTCGACGAGCCCGCCCGCTACCAGCCGCAGGCCGTGACCTACGCCGCGCGCAGGCATGGCTGGGACCGGCTCGACCCCGGCCTGCCGACATTCGCGGGCATGCCGCCGGGGTGAGGCAACAGACTCTTGTTTTGGCGCGTTGTCTTGACGCGAACCGGTATCCACTTCGCTCGAAAGTGCTTTAGCCAAAATCCAGCACCATGCGGCCGTCGATCTTGCCGGCCTTCATCCGGTCGAAGACGCCGTTGATCTCGGCGAGCGGCACCTTCGTCACCTCAGCCTTGACCTTGCCGTCGACGGCGAAGGCGATGGCCTCCTGGAGGTCGCGGCGGGTGCCGACGATGGAGCCGCGCACCGTGATGCGCTTGAGCACGACATCGAAGATCGGCGTCGGGAATTCGCCCGGCGGCAGGCCGACGAGGCTGACGGTGCCCTTCCGCCGCACCATCTTCAGCGCCTGCGCAAACGCTGCGGTCGAGACCGCCGTCACCAACACGCCGTGGGCCCCTCCTCCCGTTGCAGTCAGCACCTTGTCGACCGCATCAGTCGCGAGCGCGTTGACCGCAAGATCAGCGCCGGTCTCGCGAGCGAGCGCGAGCTTGTCCTCGGCGATGTCGACCGCGGCCACCTTGAGGCCCATCGCCTTGGCGTACTGGACCGCGACATGGCCAAGCCCGCCGACGCCCGAGATCACCACCCACTCGCCGGGCTTGGCCTCGGTCTCCTTCAACCCCTTGTAGGTGGTGACGCCGGCGCACAGGATCGGCGCGATGCCGGCAAAATCGATCGTCACCGGCAGCTTTGCGGCGAAGGCGGCCGAGGCGATGACATATTCGGCGAAACCGCCGTTCACGCTGTAGCCGGTGTTGTGCTGGTGCTCGCACAGCGTCTCCCAGCCGGTCTCGCAATATTCGCACGACATGCAGGCATCGTGCAGCCAGGCGACGCCGACGGCATCGCCGACCTTCAGATTCTTCACGCCGGGCCCGAGGGCTGCGACGATGCCGGCGGCTTCATGGCCGGGGATGAAGGGCGGAACCGGCTTCACCGGCCAGTCGCCGGACGCGGCGTGCAGATCGGTGTGGCAGACGCCGCACGCTTTCACCTTGACCAGAACCTCGCCGGGACCGGGCTGCGGCACCGGTACGTCCTCGATCACCAGCGGCTTGCCGAATTGTTTGACGACTGCGGCTTTCATGGTCGGCATGGGTCTGCTCCATTGCAATACGGAAAGCAGACTAGCGATGCCGGGCGGCGCGCCCTTGATTGGAGTCAAACGGCGCAACTTTATCTGTCGCCGATACCGGGATGACAGTCCCGTGACAGATAGCTGGACGCCGCGTCAGCTATGGAACTTCAAGCCGTCGACGATCTTGTCGATCACCTTGCGGTCGGCGCGCATGGCGATGCCGACGAGATTGAGATCGGTGCGCGCGACAGCCTTCACCGCCTCGCGATTGGCGGCATCATGCGTGGTCTTGAACATGTCCTCGGTGTAGACCGCCGGCTTCACGCCCCGCGTCAGCGCACGGTCGAGCGCGCGCGACAGCGCCGGACCGTCGGCACCGTAGATCAGGATCGGCTGGCCGATCAGCGCGTGGTATTTCGTGTCCGAGGCGTCCTCATAGGGCTCGCCGACGCAGTCAGGAAACGCAGCGGCGATGCCGCTGGTGAGAAAGGACGCGACGTTGAGCTTCTGCCAGGCCTGAAGATCGGTGCGGATCACGACGGCGATCTTGGTGTCGAACTGCATCTTTCCCTCGATTGTCATTCCGGGGCGATGCGAAGCATCGAACCCGGAATCTCGAGATTCTCAGGTGCGCAATTGCGCACCATAGTTCGATGCTACGCATCGCCCCGGAATGACGCAAAAGGAATTCAGCCCTTGGCGTCGCAGGCCCAGGCGCGGATCACGCATTCCTTGCCGCCGTATTTGTAGCATTCGCGCGTCGCGGCATTGAGCGAGGCGGAGATCTTCGGCTTGACGGCATAGCCATAGGCACCGCAGGGATTGGACAGATCGACCGACATCGCAGCGCAGGCGCGCTTCATCGTCACGGTCGTGCAATCGCCCTTGCACTGCTTCTGCGCCGCGGCGCGGGCCTCGCGCTCGGCGCCGTAGTCGAAAGCCTGGCCATAGGCGCCGCACTTGCCGACGGCAAAGGCACCGGCGGCATGCGCATCCGTGATATGGCGGGCACCGGCAACACAGACCGACAGCGCAAAGAAAAACATCGCGCAACGGCGCGCGACGACGTTCGAAGCCATGAAAAAACCCCTCACCCCCAAGGCAAGTGGCGGCAACTCTAAGCGGCGGTCGTTTCCAGATGGTGAACGGGTGGTTGAAATCGGCGGTGCCGTAGGGTGGGCAAAGCGAAGCGTGCCCACGAATTGTAGTTGGCAACGGAGAAATGGTGGGCACGGCGCTATGCGCCTTTGCCCACCCTACGGCACCGTCGCTTACGGCACCGTCATCCCCGTCGTGCCGCTTCCAACGCCTGCGGCGTGTCGATGTCGAGGAAGGCGCTCTCGCCATCGACGGGCACTTCGGCGACCGCCTCGGTGTGCTTGGCGATCAGGTGCCGCGCGCCGACGTCGCCGTCGAGCGTCATGAGCTCCCTGAAGAAGCGGCGCGACCACAGCACGGGATTGCCGCGGCGGCCTTCGCTGACGGGCACGACGATGAGATTGCCGCGATCCGGCGCGAAGCTATCGATCAGGCGGTCGATCAGGCCGGAATGGATCAGCGGCATGTCACCGAGACAGACGATCGCGCCGTCGCAGCTGTCGGGCACGGCGGCGATGCCTGATTTGACCGAGCTCGCGATGCCGCCGGCAAAATCAGGATTCTTGACGAATTTCACCTTGAGGCCTTCCAGCGCCTGCTCGACCAGCTCGGTCTGATGGCCGGTGACGACGATCACCTCGGATGCCTTGGAAGCCAGCGCCTGCTCGGTCGCGATCCGCACCAGCTTCTTGCCGTCGAGCTCGGCGAGCAGCTTGTTCGGCCCGCCCATGCGCGTCGAGCGGCCCGCTGCGAGCACGATGGCCGCAACCTGGCTGTTGCCTTCGGTCTCGGGCTGGGCGCGCGGCTGCGGCCGCGTCACGATTTCCATCAGGAGGCCGCCGACGCCCATGCCCATCAATTCGGACCGCGTCACCTTAATGCTGGCGAGCAGCCGCATCAGCACCCAGTCAAAACCGTTCTCGACCGGCGAGCGCGCGCAGCCCGGCGCGCCGAGCACCGGCACCTTGCCGGCCCGCGCGATCAGCAAGAGATTGCCGGGATCGACCGGCATGCCGAAATGCTCGATCTCACCGCCAATGCCGGTGACGGCCGCGGGGATCACGTCGCGGCGGTCAGCGATTGCGGACGCCCCGAACACGATGACGAGCTCGGCGCCGAGCGCGAGCAATTCCTTGATCGCGGCCGACAGCGCGCGCTCGTCGTGCTGGACCCGCCGCTCGGCGATGATGCTGGCGCCGGCCGGTGCGAGCCGCTCGGCGGTGACGCGCAGGGTCTTGTCCACCACCTTGGAGGACAGGCCCGGCAGCAGGGTCGAGACGACGCCGACGCGCTTGATCACGTAGGGCGCGATCCTGAGCACGTCCTTGCCGGCGGCGTTCACCGCGGCATCGCGCAAGTTGCCCTCGACGCCGAACGGGATGATCTTGACGGTGCCGACCATCTCGCCCTCGACCACGGGCTTGTAGGCGGTGAGCGTGGCAAAGGTGATGGCTTCGTCGATGTTGTTGATACGGTCGACCGCGGCGCGGTCGATCACCAGCACGCCCGGCTGCGCGGCAAACAGATTGGCGCGGCCGGTGAAGGCGCGCTCGACATGGATGCCCTCGCCGCCGACGGCAAGCGCGATGCTGGCGGCGGCGACGTCCTCGGAGACGTCACCCGCCTCCATGCGCACCACCACGATGTCCTTGATGCCGGCGCGCGTGAGCGCCTCGACCTCGGCAGGCCCGATCGTGGTGCCTTTCTTCAGCACCAGCGGCCCCTGGCGCAACGTGTGGACGGTCACCCCGCCGATTGCATCCGTGGGGCTCGCCGGACCGAACTTCATGCCGCTTCTTCTTTTTCTTTGGGAGGCAGGCGGAGCACCGCCGTGATCTCGGCCATGATCGACACCGCGATCTCGGACGGCGAGACAGCGCCGATCGCAAGGCCAATCGGTGCGTGGATGCGCGCGATGTCGCTGTCCTTGGCGCCCTGCGCCCGCAAACGGTCGCCGCGCTTGGCATGCGTCTTCCGCGAGCCGAGCGCACCGATATAGAAGCAGTTGCGCTCGAAGGCGTGCAGCAGCGCGGGATCGTCGATCTTGGGATCGTGCGTCACCGCGACGAACGCCGTATAGGCGTCGACATTGAGCGGCGGCAACGCGGTGTCGGGCCACTCGGCGACGAGCGGAACGTCGGGGAAACGCTCGGGGCTGGCAAAGGCGGTGCGCGGATCGACCACCGTGACGTCATAGCCGAGCGAGCGCGCGAGCGGTGCCAGCGCCTGGCTGATATGGACCGCGCCGATGATGACGAGCTTTGCGGTCGGCGCGTAGACGTTCAGGAACAGCCTCTTGCCGCCGGCCTCGACATTGGCGCTCTTGCCCATGCGAAGCTGCTTTTCAAGTTCGGCCCGCAGCGGGTCACTGGCGAAGTCCACCGATTTCACCAAGCGCTGCTCGCCGCTCTCGGTGTCGGTCACCAGGATCGCCGGCCGGCGGGCGGCGCGCTCGGCATTGAGTTCGTGCAAAATCGCGAGCTTCACGGCTAGCCGACCTTCTCGACGAAGACGCGAATGGTGCCGCCGCAGGACAGCCCGACATTCCAGGCGGTCTCGTCGGCGACGCCGAACTCCAGCATCTTGGGCTTGCCGCTCTCGATCACGTCCATGGCCTCGGTGACCACGGCGCCCTCGACGCAGCCGCCGGAGACGGAGCCTAAGAAGGTGCCCTCGTCATTGATAACGAGGCTCGAGCCCGCCGGGCGCGGGGCAGAGCCCCAGGTCTCGACAACGGTCGCCAGCGCGACGCCTCGGCCGGCCTTCTGCCAGTCTTCCGCCGCCTTCAGGATATCCTCGTCGCGATCGAGCATGGTCAAGCCTCTCAAGCTGCGGAGCGGATCAGGCTGCGGTGATGCGGCGGCAGCGGCCGGGAGAGCGTGGTGATCAGCTCCTGGATCGAACTCAAATTATGTACCGGGCGGAATTCGTCAACGTGCGGGAGCATCATTTTGATGCCCTGGGCCTTGGCCTCGAAGCCGGAGAACCGCAACAGCGGGTTGAGCCAGATCAGCCGCCGGCAGGACCGGTGCAGCCGGTCCATCTCGAAGGCGAGCTTCGAATCGGCCTCCCGCTCCAGCCCGTCGGAGATCAGCAGCACGATAGCGCCCTGGCTCAGCACCCGCCGCGCCCACAATTTGTTGAAGTTGTGCAGCGAGGCCGAGATCCTTGTGCCGCCGGCCCAGTCCTCGACCGAGGCCGAGCAGCTCGCCAACGCCTCGTCCGGATCGCGCTGGCGCAGCGCGCGGGTGACGTTGGTCAGCCTCGTGCCGAACAGGAACACCGAGACGCGCTTGCGGGCGTCGGTGATGCCGTGGAGGAAGTGCAGGAACAGGCGGGTGTATTCGCTCATCGACCCCGAAATATCGAGCAGCGCGACGATCGGCGCCGGCTTCTCGATCCGCCCGCGGCGGTGAATGTCGATGATCTCGCCGCCGCTGCGGAGCGACGCGCGTAGGGTACGACGCAGATCGAGGCGCAGGCCCCGCGCGTCAGGCCGATGCCGGCGCGTCAGGAGCTCGGCCTGCGGCAGGTGCATGCGCTCGATCGCGCGCAGCGCCTCGCTGATCTCGGCCGCGCTCATCTGCGCGAAATCCTTCTTCTGAAGGATCTCCTTGTCGGAGACCGACAGCCGCAGGTCCTGTTCCTGGTGCTGCGGCGTCTCGGTCATGCGCGGCTGCGACATCGCCTCCTGCACGCGGCGCGAGCCGGCCTGCGGCTTCTTCTTGGCCTGCTCCGGCAGCGGCACCGAATCCAGCATGTGCTTCCATTCCTCCGAGGCGCGGAAGAACAGGTTGAAGGCCTGCTTGAAGATCAGCGCATGCTCGTGGCGCTTGACGAAGATCGCCTCCAGCGTGGTGAAGACGTCGGCGCGGTTGCCGATGTCGATCACCTGCAGCGCGCTCATGGCATCGATGACCGCGCCCGGCCCCACCGGCATGCCGGCGGCGCGCAGCGCCCGGGCGAAGCCGACGATGTTGTCGGCGAATTGCTCGGTTTGCTCCGGGGCAAGGTGGTTGATGGCCATGGTCTATCCTCGCTCCGTCATTCCGGGGCGTCGCGAAGCGACGAACCCGGAATCCAGAGCTTGTGGCGCGAGATTCTCAGGTGCGCAATTGCGCACCAGAGTTCGCGCTGATGCGCGCCCCGGAATGACGGCTAGTCGCTCGTCGCTTCCTTCAGCACCTTCTGCAGGGTGTCGCCCTGCATGCGGGTGATGTCGTCCTGATACTTCAGCAGCGCGCCCAGCGTGTCGCCGACCACTTGCGGGGTGAGCGAGCGGGCATCGAGCTCCGACAGCGCGGTAGCCCAGTCGATGGTCTCGGCGACGCCGGGCGACTTGTAGAAGTCCTGGTTGCGCAGCACCTGCACGAAGCGCACCACCTGCTGCGACAGCTTTGCCGAGATGCCCGGCACGCGCGTCTTGACGATGGCCAGCTCGCGCTCGGCGGCGGGATAGTCGACCCAGTGATAGAGACAGCGACGCTTCAGCGCGTCGTGAATCTCGCGGGTGCGGTTGGAGGTGATGATGACGATCGGCGGATGCGGCGCCTTGACGGTGCCGAATTCCGGGATGGTCACCTGGAAGTCACTGAGGATTTCGAGCAGATAAGCCTCGAACGCCTCATCGGCGCGGTCGAGCTCGTCGATCAGCAGCACCGGCGGGCCCGCGACATCGGGCTCGAGCGCCTGCAGCAGCGGCCGTTTGATCATGTAGCGGTCGGCGAAGATGTCGCTCGAGAGCTGCTCGCGATCGGTATCGCCGGCGGCTTCCGCCATCCGGATCGCGATCATCTGCGCCGCGCTGTTCCACTCGTAGACAGCGGAGGAGACGTCGAGACCTTCATAACACTGCAGGCGGATCAGCTTCCGCCCCAGCGCTGCCGACAGCACCTTCGCGATCTCGGTCTTGCCGACGCCGGCCTCGCCTTCCAGGAACAGCGGCCTGCCCATGCGCAGCGACAAATAGGTCACCGTCGCCAGCGACCGCTCGGCCAGATAGCCGCGCGAGGTCAAAAGTTCGAGCATCGCATCGACCGATGCCGGCAGCGCCGCTGAAGTCATGAAAGGCCAGTCTCGTTTGCGCCCTCACGGGGCAAGTCTTGTGCTGGGGGTGAGGTCACCTCACCCCTTGGCGTTGGCGGCATCGAGGGCGCGCCGCGTCAGCACGCCGATGAGATGCGCGCGGTATTCGGCACTGCCGTGGATGTCGCTGTTGAGTCCTTCGGCCGGCACCTCGATGCCTTCGATCGCCTTCGACGCGAAGCGCTTCTTCAGGGCTTCCTCGAATGCTTCCACGCGGAACACGCCCTCGGAGCCGGCGCCGGTGACGGCCACGCGCACGTCCGACGGACGGCGCGCCACGAACACACCGACCAGTGCATAGCGCGAAGCCTGGTTGCGGAATTTGACGTAGGCGGCCTTCTTCGGCAGCGGGAACATCACTTTGGTGATGATCTCGTCGGCTTCCAGCGCCGTCGTGAACAGGCCCTGGAAATACTCCTCGGCCTTGAGGCGGCGCTTGTTGGTGACGATGGTGGCGCCGAGCGCAAGCACCGCGGCCGGATAGTCCGCGGTCGGGTCGTTGTTAGCGAGCGAGCCGCCGATCGTGCCCTTGTGGCGCACGGCGGGATCGCCGATCTGGCTGGCGAGATTGGCCAGCGCCGGAATCGCCTCGCCGACGATGGCGGAGTTCGCGACCTCGGCGTGCTTGGCGGTGGCGCCGATCACCAGCGAGCGGCCCTTCATCTCGATCGTGTTGAGCCCCTCGATATGGGAGAGGTCGACCAGATGCGGGGGGCTGGCGAGACGCTGCTTCATGACGGGAATCAGCGTGTGGCCGCCGGCGATCACCTTGGCGTCCTCGTTCTTCACCAGGAGGTTGGCGGCCTGCCGCACGGTGCCGGGGCGATGATATTTGAATTCGTACATCTGAATGTCCTGATCGCGGGATTCGTGCGCGGATTACGCCAGGTCGGATTTCGCCATCGCCTTGGCGCCGGCGGAGATCGAGGCGACGATATTCTGGTAGCCGGTGCAGCGGCAGAGATTGCCTTCCAGCTCTTCCCGGATCGTATGGTCGTCGAGCTCGTGGCCCTTGCGGTGCACGATGTCGATCGCGGTCATGATCATGCCCGGCGTGCAGAAGCCGCACTGCAGGCCATGATGCTCGCGGAAGGCTTCCTGCATCGGATGCAGCGGCGCGCCGTCGGCGGCCAGCCCCTCGATCGTCTTGACCTCGTGCCCGTCCGCCATCACGGCAAGCGTGGTGCAGGACTTCACGGCCTTGCCGTCGAGATGCACGACGCAGGCGCCACATTGCGAGGTGTCGCAGCCGACATGGGTGCCGGTCAGCCGCAGATTCTCGCGCAGGAACTGCACCAGAAGCGTGCGGGGATCGACGTTGGCCGTCACAGGATTGCCGTTCACGATGAGGGAGATTTTTGCCATAAGCACTCTCTGTCAGCGCCCCGACGGGTCCCGTCGAAGCGGTTCTTTCTTATAATTATTCCAACCCATCATATGGGCCAATATGCCCGGGGGCAACATCACCCCGGACGCAAGCCGCCATGCCGAAAGGCGATAGGTTTCAGCCCTGTACCGCTTTGGCGAAGTTCGCGAAAAACTCATCCGCCAGCTTCTTGGCGGTGCCGTTGATCAGGCGCTGTCCGAGCTGCGCCAACTTGCCGCCGATCTGCGCTTCGACGTCATAGGAGAGCAGCGTGCCGCCATCCTTCTCCGCGAGCTTGACCACGGCCCCGCCCTTGGCGAAGCCGGCCACGCCGCCCTCGCCTTCGCCCGAGATCTTGTAGCCGTTCGGCGGGTCGAGATCGCTGAGCGTGACCTTGCCCTTGAAGCGTGCCGACACCGGTCCGACCTTCATTTTTGCCGTTGCACGGAAGCCGCCGTCGTCGGTCTTCTCGAGCTCCTCGCAGCCGGGGATGCAGGCCTTCAGCACCTCGGGATCGTTGAGCTTGGCCCACACGGCCTCGCGCGGCGCCGCGAGCTGGACTTCGCCGTTCATCGTCATGGCCATGGGGTGCCTCCCGGGGATATCAGACTTGGATCGTTTCAGAATAATATTGCTCAAGTAACGCACGGAGGCCGCAAAGGAAAGGGCGCCCCCGGTCACGTGCAATGCATATTCGCAAGTGCAAAAAGCTTGCGCCGACGGTTTGGGATTGGCAGAGCCGGGGCATGGTGATTAGGTCGCGCGCAACATGAGCACAGCCCTCTCTCCCCTGCTTGCGCCGATGCTTTCGAGCGCGGCCATGCGCGCGGTCTGCGACGACCGGTCCACCCTCCAGAACATGCTCGATTTCGAGGCAGCCCTGGCCCGGGCCGAGGCCGCCACGGGCGTGATTCCGCAGGCCGCTGTGGGTCCGATCGAAGCCGCCTGCAGGGCCGCTTCCTTCGACATCGCGGCCCTCGCCGAGGCTGCGACGCGATCCGGCAATCTGGCGATTCCCCTGGTCAAGGCGCTGACCGCCAGCGTCGCCAAGGCCGACGCCGACGCCGCGCGCTATGTGCATTGGGGCGCGACCAGCCAGGACGTCATCGACACCGCGACCATGCTGACGCTCCGCGCCGGCATCGATGCGCTCGACGCCGACCTCAGCCGCGCCATCAAGGGTTTTGCCGCGCTCGCCCGCACCCACCGCAACACCGCGATGGTGGCGCGGACCTGGCTCCAGCATGCCCTGCCAAAGCCGTTCGGCCTGAAGGCCGCCGAATACGCATCGAGCCTCGCCCGCGCCCGCTGCCGCCTGCGGCGGCTGCGCCGCGACGGCCTGGCACTGCAATTTGGCGGCGCGGCCGGCACGCTCGCCGCCCTCGGCGACAAGGGCCTCGTCGTTGCGGAACGACTGGCTCAGGAGCTCGACCTGCCGCTGCCGGAAGCGCCCTGGCACACCCATCGCGACCGGATCGCCGAGGCGGCATCGGCGCTCGCGATTCTCGCCGGAAGCTGCGGCAAGATCGCGCGCGACGTCTCACTGCTGATGCAGACCGATGTCGGCGAAGCCTTCGAGCCCGCCGGCGAAGGCCGCGGCGGCTCCTCGACCATGCCGCACAAGCGCAACCCGGTCGCGGCCGCAAGCGCGCTGGGCGCGGCCACCATGGCGCCGCAGCTCGCTGCCACGATTTTCGCCGCGCAGGTACAGGACCACGAACGCAGCGCCGGACCCTGGCACGCCGAATGGCAGACCCTGCCGCAACTGATGCTGGTTGCGTCCGGTGCGCTTGCCGCCATCGTCGACATCGCCGAGGGCCTCGATGTCGATGCCGCGCGCATGCGCAGCAACCTCGATGCGACGCATGGCCTGATCATGGCGGAAGCGGTCACGTTTGCGTTGGC
>Ga0207426_1000720_pt1 | contig 38303 bp, 26 predicted proteins | sample AraplaMF_Cvi_mMS_FD_184265 | JGI IMG/M metagenome (GOLD analysis project Ga0207426, IMG submission 184265) | Arabidopsis root microbial communities from the University of North Carolina, USA - plate scrape MF_Cvi_mMS (SPAdes) (version 2) | ecosystem: Host-associated > Plants > Roots > Endosphere... | reverse complement strand
TGGCCCTTACTGCGCACATGCCCGGTATGGTAGGCACGCGGGTAGCCAATTTTATGGACTGGCGCGGGCCGCTGATAGGAGTGGATACCACCTGCTCATCCTCCCTCACCGCATTATATTACGCCTGCCAAAGCCTGGCCAATGATGATTGCAGCCTGGCCATGGTAGGCAGTGTGAGCCTGAGCGTAAGCTCTAAGGACCATGCTGTGCTTTCACCGGTAATGTCCAAACGGGAGCAATGCCACCCCTTTGATGGTGATGCCGATGGCATCCTGGGTGGGGAAGGTATTGTATGTGTGCTGCTTAAAAGAGCTGATGCCGCCATCCGCGACGGCGATCCTATTCATGCTATTATTAAAGGCGGCGCCATTAACCATGGTGGTGCGCTGATCCAGAATATTTCTGCACCCAGCCCGGTATCACAGGCAGAAGTGATCCGCATGGCATGGGAGAACAGCGGGGTAAATCCGGCGCATATACGATTTATAGAAGCGCATGGCACCGGTACCATCTTAGGCGATCCTATTGAGTTCAGCGGCATAGATGCTGCGTTCAGGGAAAGCGGGCAAACAAGCCAGGTTTGTTCCATCAGCTCCGTAAAAGGGCAGCTGGGGCATTTAGGCCCGGTAGCAGGGCTGGCAGGCCTGGCAAGGCTGGTGCAGGCATTAAAAGAGCGGCAGCTGCCGCCGCAGGTAGGCTTTAACAGCATTAATCCGCATATACCGGAAAGTGATTCACCTGTAAAAGTGCAGCGCACACTGCAGCCCTGGGAAAGTGAGGTACCACGGACAGGCGGAGTAAGCTCCTTTGGCTTAACCGGTACCAATGTACACATGATAGTGGAGGAATATATTGCGCCGGTTGCCGATGCACCGGCAGCAGCTCCCAGCAGCGTATATGCTATGAAGTTAGGCGGCGCTACGCCTGCAAAAGCAGCGAATGTTAGCGCCTGCCTGCTGCAATATTTACAGCAGTACCCGCAAACAGACCTGGCGCAGCTAAGCTATTCCATGAACAGGATCATGGGCGAGCTTACTTATGGTGAGCTGATACTGTTTAAAGACCGTGAAGAGCTCATGAACATCCTGCAACAGCAAACCTTCACTACTCCCCGCAAAAAAACAACACCACCGCAGGTGTTCCTGTTAATACCCGGCCTGCTTACTGCAGATAAGATAGCGGCGTTCTTAGCCCAAAGCCCGGCCATGGCAGCATTGTATACAGCAGTAACTGCAGGGCAGGAGGGACTTACAGCCACACAACAGTCTTTCCTGTTACATTATTGCGCCGCTAAAACATTGAACAATGGTGGTTTTGCACCGGATAAGATCATTGGCGCACAATCCGGCAAGCTCTTATCCCTTTTACTAATGGATAAGGTTACCCTGCCGGAAGCGCTGTCACAGCTGGCTGCACAGGAACCCGTGCAGGAGCCGTTTAACAGCGCAGCTTTTGTGCAATTCTTAAACACGCTGGATGCGCAGCAACAGTACCTGCTGGTTGTAATGGGCAGCCAGGGCGAAATGATCACTGCCTGCAGGCAATGGATCACCGCACAGGCCCCCGCCCATGTCCAGGCCGTGTTCCCCACGCCAGGCCGCGATCTTTGCCTGGATATACTCACCGCTTATTACAACGGCGGTCATGAGCTGCGCTTTGCAAACCTGTTCGGAAAAACATCTTTCCTGCATAACCTGCATTTGCCCCTGCTGGAACCTAAACGCCACTGGCCGCAGGTAATATCACTGGCCGTAGTAAAGACGCCCGAAGCTGTACTGCAGGAAACAGCTGTACAGCCGCAGGCATTCACCACGGCGGATATTATAGCCGGTGTAACCGCCATCTGGCAGGAGAAGCTGAAGGTTACGGATGTAGGCCTTGAAGATGATTTCTTTGACCTGGGTGGTTCCTCCTTATTAGGATTGGATGTGTTACAGCAAATAGCCAAGCGTTTTGCGGTAGACATGGAATATGCCGACATTTTTGACTATTGCACCGTATCACAGCAGGCCGCATTGATAGAAGAAAAGCTGGGAGCCATGGCACCGGCGCCTGTGATAAATACTACACCGGCAGCAACCGGTATCATTAACCGCGATGATCTGCGCAGTATGGAGTATGAGCTGCTGCTGCAGCGCATACAGGAGCAGGAAGCAGCTGAACGCATTACCCCGCAGCATATTTTGCTTACCGGCGGCACCGGTTTCCTGGGTGTGTACGTGATCAAAGAGCTGCTGGAAAAAACAAACGCAACTATTACCTGCCTGGTAAGGGCCGTAGATGATGCTGCTGCGCAAACCCGTTTAGCCGCCACTGTTAGCCGGTACTTCCCGCAGCTGCAATTACCGGTGCAAAGGATCACCGGGATCTGCGGGGATATTACCCTGGCAGATCTTGGCCTTACAGCCGGCGGCAACGAACGTTTACAGGATGTGGATACCGTGCATCACCTGGCAGCCAACGTAAGCCATTTTGGCAAGGCGACCCTTACCAACAGCATTAATTATGAAGGCACGGTAAATGTGCTGGAATGGGCTAAGAAGAAAGGGGTGCAGTATTTCAACCACTATTCCACCAACGCCGTTGCCACCGGCGGCTTTATTGAGAACGTGGCAAGCACTGATTTTTATGAAACAGACCTGGACCTTGGCCAGCAGTTCGGCCGCCGCATTTACCCCGCTTCCAAGTTCAGGGCAGAACAATATATCAAGGAGAACAGCGGCCGCCTGCTTGTAAATGTATTCCGCATCGGCAACATTGGCGGCGATTCACAAACCGGTTTATTCCAGCAGAATATTGACAGCAATAACTTTTACCAGCGCCTGAGAACACTGGCAGGCCTGGGTTATTACTGTGAGGAAATAGCCGCCATCACCTTTGAAACCACCCCGGTGGATATTGTGTGTGGTATTACCGTAGCGCTGTCGCTGCATAAGAATGAGCTGTTCAGCACTTTTCATATTATGGAAGCTAACCCCATCCGCTTGAGCCAGTTTGTACAACAGCTGGCCGCCTGCCACATTGAGCTACAGCTTACCGATGCCGCCACTTTTGAGCAGCACGCGCAAAAGCTGATGGACAGCGCAGACCTGTCCACGGAAAATACAGCCCTGGGCATACTGCGCTACAGCAGCAGGGATGCAGCGGATACACGTTTTAGTATCCAACAGCAGGCCACCAAAACCTACCTGGAAAAAATAAACGCCCGTTACACCTACGATATAGAAAAGTATGCGCACACCATTGTGCAGTATTGTGTGCGGGAGGCCTTTATACAGGTACCCCAGAATCAGGCAACGATCTAAATTTTATTCAACAATCTATTAAAGTAATAAGTATGAAAAACAACACCTGGTATGCAAAACCAAATCTTGTAGTAGAACCCCTTTTTGACAGATGGTATGCATGGGCGCATCTCATATCACCCGCTACCTCTGCCATGAACGTTGTGAACCGGCATCTCAAGATCCTGGATTCGTATATACAGAACCCCCAGATCCATGCCGCTGCAGCTAAGAACCCCAAAATGCGCGGTGGTCCCTTTGTGGACCTGGATGGCGGCCGGGTAGATGAGATCCGCAAGCTAAGGGAAGAAACCGTTGAGAAAAAGGCGCACGAAATAGCCTTTGCACAAGCCGTAGTGGAACTGGATAAAATGCTGAAAACACATGCCAAAGGTTTTGCAATGGATACCCTGTACAGCAAAGTGCCGGAGATATTGAAAGGACATGTGGAGCTGGTGTATGACCTGAACAACTACCCCTCTTTCCGTTTCTTTGAGCGCCTGCTGTATAACAGCCCACTGTATAACGAAGCATCCCAGAGCATAGCCCTGTGGATCACCAATAACGATGAGCGGCCTTTTGTGCTAAGCACGCCCCGGATGGATGAGCCCAATGTGATCCATGTGCAGGTGCCGTTCAAACATGCCGGCATTGATCTGATCAGCCGCATGAGAAGGATCCCCGGCGATATAGAGGAAGTAGCTGCCGCCTTTGATATTAAGGAAGAGGACCGGGAGCTGTTCAACACCTTCTTTACCCAGGAGCCGCCGGTGGAATACACGCCTTATACCGGCGATAAGATCCGTATGCGCTACTTCGGCCATGCCTGCATCCTGGTTGAAACGAAGGATACCAGCATCCTGGTGGATCCTGTGATCAGCTACCACGGCTATTCTACAGATGTAACCCGTTATTCGGAAGCGCACCTGCCGGATAAAATAGATTATGTGATCATCACGCATAACCACCAGGATCATATCCTGTTTGAAACCCTGTTATCATTAAGGCATCGTATAGGCAACATCGTGGTACCAAAAGGCGGCAACGGCTCCCTGCAGGATCCCAACCTGAAAATGATGTTCAATATGCTGGGCTTTAACAATGTGCTGGAAATAGGGGAGTTTGAAACCGTGGGATCAGGGCATACCCGTATCACCGGCGTGCCTTTCATTGGCGAACATTCCGACCTGGATATCCGCTCCAAGCTGTGCCACCACGTACGCATTGGCAAATACACCCTGCTGTTTGCAGCAGATTCCTGCAACGTGGAAGCCCGCCTGTACGAGCAGGTATTTAAGATGATAGGAACGGTAGACAGCCTGTTCCTGGGCATGGAATGCGATGGCGCGCCCCTTTCCTGGTTATATGGCCCGCTGTTAACAGAAGAGATGCCCCGCGATATGGATGGATCCCGCCGTTTGGCCGGTTCCAACTATGAGCGCGGAAAAGCCATGGTAGATGTTTTTCAGCCCAAAGAGCTATACGTATATGCCATGGGCATGGAACCCTGGCTGGAGTTCATCAGCTCCATCAAGTACACGGATGAATCCAATCCCATTGTACAATCCAATAAGCTCATTAAAGAATGCCGGGCTAACAACATTATATCAGAGCGGCTGTATGGCGAAAAAGAGCTGTTCTATGAAATGGGAGTGCTGGAAGAAAAAGAGCAGCCGCTGGAGCAATATTAATCAAGGCGCACAGGCTGGAAAACGCAAACGTATATACGAATAGGTATTATCAGATCATTTTTTATTAAGCAAACATGAAACGGATTTTGAAATTAGTATTACCCATGACGGGTAAATGGGGATTCCTGAAATATGTGTGCCTGGGCATCCTTTCCGGCCTGTGCAGCTTTCTTTTTATTAAAACAGTAACGGGGATCATGGGGCTTATTATAGCCGGTGATTTTACGGTTAATAAAGAGTATATCCTGGTTTTTCTGTCCATCATCCTGGCATTTGTATGGATCAGGAAAACCCTGTCACTGGCCATTATACGGCTCTCGCAAACCCTGTTCTGGGATCTTCGCAAACAGATCTTAAAGCTGGTGCTGAACACCAATTACCAGCAGCTCTCCGGCCGCCGGGCAGATGTGCATTCCGCTATTGTAAGCGATGTGAATATCCTTACCACGGCCTCTATGAGCATTATTGATTTTTGTACCGCTACCGTGCTGGCTATTTCCTGCCTGGTGTACCTGGCCTCCATTTCTATGCTGCTGTTTGGGTTAACGCTGGGCGTAGCATCCATCGGGGTTTCTATTTACCACTTCCGTTCCAAGGCAGATACGGAAAACTTCCGGCGCGCCCGCGGCCTGGAAAACAGGTTTCAGGCAGGATTAAATTCCATCCTGGACGGTTTTAAGGAAATTTATATGGAGCCCCGCAAAGGCACCTACATTTTTAATACCCGCATTAATACCGTTGCTAAAGAAGCGTATACGAACAATACCAATGCCTATGCAGGTTTTCTGACGAACCAGATCACCGGGCAGGTGCTGTTCTACGTGCTTATTTCCTCCATCCTTGTTTTCTTCAGCGTAGCGTTGAAGATCAATACAAAGGATACGGTAAGCTTTGTGTTCACCCTGTTGTATTTACTGGGCTCTATAGAAACCATCATGGTGCTGTTACCCAGCCTGGCGCGCGCCCGGGTAGCCTCCACACACCTGTTTGACCTGAAAGCCAAGCTGGAAGCTGCCAGCCAGCCGCCGGCGCTGCGGGAATCCACCATCTTTTATGATGAATTTGAGCAGATCACGGTACATAACCTGGAATATTATTACGGAGAGCACGACAAAGCTTTTGGTATTGGCCCGGTGAACTTTGAGATCCAGAAAGGCGACACCATTTTCATTTACGGCGGTAATGGCAGCGGCAAAACCACTTTTGTACATACAGTGCTGGGTTTGCGTTTACCATCTGCCGGCGGCATCCGGTATAATAATATCCTGGTGGATGAAGATAATTACCCGGATTACCGGACTGCCTTTGCAGTGGTGTTCAGCGATTTTTACCTGTTCAATGAGCTGGTGGGCCTGGAAAATGTGAATATGGAAAAGTGGGACTATTACCTGCAACTTTTTGAAATAGAGGATAAGGTAACCATGGAAAAAGGTATTTTCTCCACCACAGACCTCTCTACCGGGCAGCGCAAGCGCCTGGCCCTGATAGCCGCGCTGCTGGAAGAAAAGCCCATCCTGGTAATGGATGAATGGGCCGCTGACCAGGACCCTTATTTCCGGAGAAAATTTTATACGGAGATCATTCCCCTGCTTAAAAAAGAAGGCTTTACCATTATAGCCATTACCCACGATGATAAATATTATCACTGCGCAGATAAGCTCTATAAAATGGATTACGGCAAATTGATCGCAGAAAGTGTAAGTGTATATCAATGAATGAACGTATGAAACAGGCACAATTATTTTTACTGCATTTTGCCGGAGGTAACCGGTATTCCTTCTCCTCCATGCTGCAGTTTTTACGGGATTTTGAGGTGGTTTCCCTGGAATTGCCGGGCCGTGGAAAACGAATGGGCGAGCCCCTGCTGAAAAATTTTGAGCTGGCCGCAGCAGATATGTACCGGCAAATAGCCGCGCAGCTAACATCGCCCCGCTTTGTACTGTACGGGCATAGCATGGGCGCCTATCTTGCTCTGCGCGTAGCTTACATGCTGGAAAAAGCAGGCAAATTTCCCACCTGTATAATTGTGAGCGGGAATGCAGGTCCGGCATTGGAAAATCGTAAAAAAAGAAACCTATATTTACTGGATCATGAAAACTTTGTAGCAGAGCTGCAGAAACTGGGCGGTGTACCCCCTGAGCTTATTGAGAACGAAGAGCTGTTTAACTTCTTTGAGCCCATTCTGCGAGCCGACTTTGAAATTGCTGAGAGAAATGAAATAACAAATGAAACGGTAGTAAAAGCCCCACTTTGCGCTGTAATGGGAACCCAGGAAGAAGATGTAGACGACATCGCCAACTGGTCCAGGTTCACAAAAGCCGGTTTCAGCACAGAGATCCTGGATGGAAACCATTTTTTTATTCACCGGCACCCCCAGGCAATGGCTGACATTATTGGCACTTGGTACAGCAGGGCAAACGCCCCGCGGAATGAATCGTTAACTGAAAACCCGTATAGATCCATACCTGTGAACCCGGCAGGTAAAAACACCAACATTTAATTATGAGAGTAGTTATTGAAAAGATCACCCGTTCCCTTATGCAATGGTACACCGGCGCAACCCTGCTGGTATTGTTGTTAACCGCTAACAGCCTGCAGGCTCAAACCACGGGCAGCATTACAGGCAGCCTGGTAAGTGAGCAGAACGCAGCTGTGATCAATGCCACCATTTTATTAAGGAACACTTCCGACTCCGGAATTTATAAAACCACCTTAAGCAATGAGCAGGGCTTGTTTTCCATTGAAGGTGTAAAGGACGGCAATTACTTCCTGGAGGTGAACCTGATCGGTTTTGAAAAGATCAGCAGAGCCGGTATACAGGTAAGCAGCGCCACCCGCACTACAAACCTGGGTGTGCTTACTTTAAGAACAGCCACCAAGAACCTGGGAGAGGTTGTGGTAAAAGGGCAAACCCCTTTTATAGAACGCAAGCTGGATAAAACGGTGGTGAATGTAGAGAACAGCATTATCGGCGCCGGTTCTACTGCGCTGGAAATGATGGATAAGCTGCCGGGTGTGGTAGTATCGCCCAGCGGGCAAATACAGCTCAACGGCAAGTCGAACGTAAATGTGTTCATTGATGGTAAGGCCACCTTTTTATCATCCGAAGACCTGGCGAATTTACTAAGAGGCACATCCTCTTCCTCCATCCAGAAAATTGAGATCATGGCCAAACCCTCTGCTAAATTTGATGCAGGCGGCAGCGGCGGCGTAATTAACATCATCCGGAAAAAGAACAAGAAAGAAGGCTGGAACGGTACGGTGAACGGCAGCTACGGGCAGGGCGGCTATCCCCGCTACAACGGCGGCTTTAACATGAGCTATAAGAATAAGGACTATAACTTATTTGTGAGCGGCACTTATGTGAAAACACAGAACTTTTTTAAACGCGGTATTGTAAGCGATATTTTTAACGGCGATAATACTTTCCTGCTGCAGCAGGTTGCCAACAGTAACACCATCACCACCACTAAAACATTCACGCCGCTGGTGGGTATTGACCTGTACCTTTCCAAAAGAACTACGCTTACCGTATCCGGTACCGGCGCATTGCAAACCAATAACGTGCGCTTAATGGCCAATACCGATGAAAAGGATGCGCAGTATGTAAAAACCAACCGGCTGGATTTTAACAGCCTCAATAAAAGCAAACCCTATAACTATAATGCCAGCGCACACCTGGCGCACCAGATAGATACTACCGGTAAAGAATTTTCAGCCGATCTGGATTATGCGCATTATTACAGTGATCCGAGGCAGAATATCATCAATAATTATTTTGATGCCAATGATAAGTTCACGAACCAGGAGCTTTCCCTGTTGGATGGAAACCGCAAGCTGGATATTTACGCCGCCAAGGCCGACTATTCCCAGCCCCTGGGCAACGGTCACCTGGAATTTGGCTGGAAATCAAGTTATGTGCGGGCGGTGAACGATAATAAATTCTTTAATAATGAAAGCGGCCATAATGAGCTGGACTCATCCCAGAGCGATTACACTATCAACAATGAGAACATTAATGCCCTGTATGTGAATGTGGATCAGCAGATCAAAAAGTTCACCATTCAGCTGGGCCTGCGCGGGGAGCATACCTGGAGCACGGTAGAGCAGCATTATATTAATGCGGAAGTAAAACGCAATTATGTGCAGCTGTTCCCCTCCCTGTTCGTGGATTATAAGATCAATGATCAGAACATCTTAAACCTGAAAGTAACCCGCAGAACAGACCGTGCAGCCTATGCGGATATGATCCCCTTCCGCCGCCCGCTTTCTGCCACTACCTATTTTAAGGGTAATCCAAACCTGCGCCCGCAGGTAGTTTTAGGCAATGAATTTACCTATGCTTATAAGGATGCGTTGTTTGTAACGCTGGCATATGAGCATACCAGGAATTATATAGCCACGCTGGCTTTCCTGGATGATAACAAACAAACTGTTACCCGCATACCCAGCAATGTAAACAAGGCAGAAGTGTTGGAGCTGGATATCATTTATTCAAAAAAGCTCACCAACTGGCTGGCCACCAATAATACCTTCGCAATCTTTAACCAGTCGTTCAAAGGCACGGCCAAGGATTTTGTGTTGGATAACAATGGTACGCCCACAGTGATGTTCAACTCTAACAACAGCTTTTTTATTACCAGCAAACTATCGGCAGAAGTAGCCTTCCGTTACATGAGCCAGCGTAAAATGGTAGCAGAAACCTATGATGGTTATTACAGTGTGGGCGCCGGCTTAAAATACCTGGTGCTGGCCAACCGGGGTAACATTGCGCTGAATGCCAGCAACATCTTTAATTCAGAGAACCGTAATTCGGTAGACCATTACCAGAACCTGAACCAGTACTGGGATCTGATGTTTGATACCCGCGTGGTAACCCTGAGCTTTACCTACCGCTTTGGCCGTGGTAAGGCATCCAACAAGCGGATCAACACTGCATCGGAAGATGAGAAGAAACGTACCAAGGTAAGTAACTAGAAAAAACGTAATGATGAAAAAAATAAATACAGATGCGGTATTTCCGCTGGCCGCATTAGTGATGCTTGTTTTTGCGCTGTCGCGCCAGATGTTTATGGTACCTCCATTGGGCAAGCTGCTGGACCCCTTTATTGGCGCAGTACAAAATGAAGATGAAGGCCGTTTGAATGCCGCTGCCTTATCCATCCCGGGAAAAGAGCTGAAAGCGCCGGTACAGGTGTACTTCGACAAACGCAAGGTGCCGCACATTTATGCACAAAATAACAGTGACCTGTATTTTGCGCAGGGCTATGTAACCGCCAGCCTGCGTTTATGGCAAATGGATTTTATGACCTACGCTTCCGCAGGCCGCCTGGCTGAGATATTTTCCCAGAAAGACTTTTTTGATTACGACCGTAACCAGCGCAGGATCGGCATCCTGGAGGCGGCCAAACAATCGCTGAAAGTAATAAATGCCAATCCCCTCACCAAAGAAGCGCTCACCGCTTATACCAAAGGTGTGAATGCTTATATACATCAGCTTAGCTACCGGGAAATACCATTGGAGTATAAGATGCTGGGTTATGAACCGGAATCCTGGTCTGAGCTGAAAAGCGTGCTGGTGCTGAAAAGCATGGCTAATAACATGACCGGCTATGAAGAAGACCTGTTTATGTCAAAAATGATCCTGGCGCTGGGTGAGGAGAACTTTAATAAATTATATCCTGATTATTATGAGAACAGCACCCCGGTAATGAATGCAAATAAACCGGCCCTGTTTGCTGCAGCAGCACCGTTGAAAGTGCCATCCTACCTGGATTATTCCTTTCTTTCCTCCAACTCCGTAATAGCGGAAAGCCCTTATAACCCGCGCCTGGGCAGTAACAGCTGGGCGGTATCTGGTAAAAGAACAAAATCCGGTTTTCCCATCCTGGCCAATGATCCACACCTGGGCCTTAGCCTGCCCAACATCTGGATCGAGATGCAGCTTACAGCGCCGGGTATGAATGTATATGGCGTGTCCATTCCGGGTGCGCCGGCCATCATCATCGGGTTTAATGAAAAAATGGCCTGGGGCATTACCAATGGCAGTGATGATGTAAGGGACTGGTACAAGCTGAAAATAACCAACGATTATAAACAGTATGAGCTGGATGGGCAATGGCGTAAGCTGACTTACCGCGTAGAAGAAATAAAAAGGAGGGGAGAAGCCGCTTTTTATGATACGGTATACAGCAGCGTGCATGGGCCTATTGTAAACAACCGCAGCTTTCCCGGTAAGGATCCGGATATGATGGACATGGCATTACGCTGGGAGCTGCACCGCCCTTCCAACGAGTTTTATACTTTCATTAAGCTGAACACGGCTGCAAATTATAATGATTATAAAGCCGCCATACGTAATTACAGCACCCCGTTGCAGAACTTCACCTATGCCGGCAAGGATAATGTTATTGCTATTAATCACCAGGGCAGCATGCCCGTTAAATGGGCAGGGCAGGGTAAATTTATACTGGATGGCACCTGCAGCGCACACCTGTATACGAAATACATACCGGTAGATAGTTTGCCGCAACGGTATAACCCGGATTGTAACTACGTGCAGTCGGCCAACCAGCACCCCACGTACGACAACTACCCTTATTACTATAATGGTTACTACAGTGAAACCAGGGCTAACCGCATAGAGCAGCTCCTGTCAAAAAGCGACAAGCTGGATATTGCAGGCATGGAAGCCATTCAGCTGGATAATACCAACTCTTTTTCAGCAGAAGCGCTGCCTGTGCTGTTAAGCAAAATTAACAGGAGCCGTTTAAACCCGCAGCAGCTGAAAGATCTGGATGCTGTAAGCCAATGGAAAGGCAATTATGATTACGAAGATAAAATAGCACGCCTGTACGAGATCTGGTGGGCCAACACGGTTTTTTATACCTGGGATGAGTTTAAGAACTATCGTTTTTACCTGCGGCCGCCGGATAAAGTGGTGCTGCTGGACCTCATCCGCAAAGACCCGGGTAACAAGTATTTTGACCTGCAAAGCACCGCGCAGCAGGAGAATGCATCGGATATTATTACGGATGCTTTCATCACCTCCTCAAACGATTTTACCAAAACCCGTAAAGAAGGGCGGGAGCAATGGGGCGACTATCACAAAGTGAATTTAATGCACCCCACCAACCTGCCGGCCTTTAGTGAAATGAGCCTTTCTGCCGGCGGCCAGTCAGAAGCTGTTAACGCTACCTCCCGCAACTGGGGCCCTTCCTGGCGCATGATCGTAGAGCTGGGAGATAGGCCCAAAGCATACGGTATTTACCCCGGCGGCCAGTCCGGCAACCCTGCCAGCGGGTATTACAACAACTTTACGAAAGACTGGAATAAAGGCAAATACTATCCGTTGCTGTTTTTCATGAACAGCGCAGAAGCTAAAGCAGCAGCCAGCAGTACCTGGACATTCAACACCGCCAAATAACAGACCGTATGAAAAAGAATATGCTGAATAATATAAAGATCCTTGCGCTCACCATTATACTCATTATACTCACCCGCCTGATGGGCATACTGCCCTGGTGGAGCTTTATTATACCCGTAGTTGCATTGGGCATTGTTATGACTATAAAGAAATGGAGCAGGGCCGGTTTTGGATTAGGTTTCCTGGCTGGTTTCCTCACCTGGGCCGGCGCTAACCTGTACTTTGATGCAGCTTTGCAGGGCGCTGTGCTGGATAAGCTGGGCCTTTTATTATCCGTGCCTGCCATTGTAATAGTGCTGCTCTCCGGCATTATAGGCGGGCTGTTAACCGGACTGGCATTGTACACGGGCAAAGCGCTGGTAGCGGAACGCAGTATAGGTATTTAGGGGAATTTTTCTATCTTGTTCATCCTCAAAATGCTTTAACAGGATGAAAATAAGAAGGCTGATTCCACTGGTACTCATGTTCATTGCTGTGCATACCCATGCACAGGATAAAGGTTACATTACTAACCGCGCGCCCCTGCGCCCCAACCCTTATATAGCGCTGCCTTTAGGCGCTATTAAACCACAGGGCTGGCTAAAGGAAATGCTGGTACGGCAAAAAAATGGTATGACGGGTAAGCTGGATGAGCTGTACCCGCTGGTAATGAATGAGCGTAACGGCTGGCTGGGTGGTGATGGCGACCAGTGGGAGCGGGGCCCTTATTGGATAGATGGATTACTGCCGCTGGCCTATATACTGGACGATCAGCAGCTGATAGCAAAAGTAAAGCCCTGGGTGGAATGGGCAATCAAAAGCCAGCAGCCCGATGGTTATTTCGGCCCTTCCAAAGATTACCCTTACGAAGCAGGTTTGAACCGCGATAACAGCCGCGACTGGTGGCCCAAAATGGTGATGCTGAAAGTGCTGAAGCAATACTACATGGCCACGCAGGACCCGCGCGTGATCACTTTAATGACCAGGTATTTTAAGTACCAGCTGAAAGAGCTGCCGCAAAAACCGCTGGATCACTGGTCGTTCTGGGCCCGTTACCGTGGCGGCGATAACCTGATGGTAGTATACTGGTTATACAATATCACCGGCGATAAATTTTTGCTGCAGCTGGGCGATCTGCTGCACAAACAAACCTTTGATTATACCAATGCTTTCCTGCAGGGCAATCTGTTAGCCACGCCCGGCAGCATACACGGCGTAAACCTGGCCCAGGGCATGAAAGAGCCGCTCATCTACTACCAGCAGCACCCGCAGCAGCAATATATAACGGCAACGGATAAAGGATTACAGGACCTGCGTAAATTTAACGGGCAGGCCAATGGCATGTATGGGGGCGATGAAGCCCTGCACGGCAACAATCCTACCCAGGGCGCTGAATTATGCAGCGCTGTGGAAATGATGTTTTCGCTGGAAAGCATGCTGGAAATTACCGGCAGCGTAGCGTATGCCGACCATATTGAAAAAATTGCCTTTAATGCATTACCCACACAGGTAACGGCGGATTGTATAAACCGCCAGTATTTTCAGCAGGCCAACCAGGTCATGATCTCCCGCCACATCCGCAATTTTGATATTAACCATGACGGTACAGATGTATGTTATGGTTTGCTTTCTGGCTATCCCTGCTGCACCTCCAACATGCACCAGGGCTGGCCTAAATTTACCCAAAACCTCTGGTATGCCACGGCCGATAAGGGTTTGGCAGCATTGCTGTACGCGCCCAGCGAGGTAAAAGCCCATGTAGCCAATGGCCGGGAGGTTACGGTAAAGGAAACCACAAATTACCCCTTTGAAGAAGCTATTCAATTCACCATTACTACAGATAAAGGAACAGTTACCTTTCCCTTTCACCTGCGCATACCTAAATGGTGCACAAAAGCTGTTGTAAAAGTGAATGGTAAAGTATTGCAGGAAGCTAACAGCAATCAGATAGTAAAGATCAACCGCGCCTGGGTTTCCGGCGATGTGGTAGAGCTGGCGCTGCCCATGCACATTTTTAAGGAGAGCTGGTATGAAAATTCTATGTCGGTAGAGCGCGGCCCTTTAACCTATGCGTTGAAAATAGGGGCATCTGTAAAAAAAGTAAAGAACGATAAAGACCCGGTAGATTATGGTGCGGAGTATTACGAAGTACACCCCACCACACCCTGGAACTATGGGTTGATAGAGGTGCCGGATAACAAGCTGGAAGCCAGCTTTAGCATAGAAAAACAACCTACAGTAGCCACTTACCCCTGGGACCTGGAAAATGCACCGCTGATCCTGAAAACAAAAGCGCGGCGCATTCCATCCTGGCAATTGTATAACGATATGGCGGGTCCTATTCCATTCAGTGTTACCTACCATATGGAAGCTGCACAGGAAGCGGAAGAGGTTATACTGGTGCCTTATGGCTGTACGCAGCTGCGTATAGCCCAGTTCCCGGTAGTAGGAAACAGATAACGGATAAACCATCTATATGAAAAAAATTGTTCAGCTCTTACCCGCGCTGTTATTGCTGTTCATCAGCAGCTACGCGCAAAAGAAACCTACGCAGCCCAATATCATTTTCATCCTGTCAGATGATCATGCGTACCAGGCTATTAGCGCCTATGGCAGTAAGCTGATGCAAACGCCTAATATAGACCGGATTGCACGGGGCGGCGCCCTTTTCAGGAATGCGCTGGTGGGCAATTCCATTTGTGGCCCCAGCCGCGCTACCCTGCTTACGGGCAAGTATAGTCACCTGAACGGGTATACGCTGAATGAAAAGAAGTTTGATATTTCGCAGGAGCTGTTCCCCCGCATTTTGCAGCAGCACAATTACCAGACGGCCTGGATAGGGAAATGGCACCTGGGCAGCCTGCCACAAGGCTTTGATTACTGGAATATTTTACCGGGCCAGGGCCAGTACTACAATCCTGACTTTATAAAAATTGGCGGCGATACCTCCCGTTCCAGCGGTTATGTAACCAATCTGATCACAGAATTTTCCATTGACTGGCTGCAGCAGCGGGATACCAGCAAGCCATTCTTTATGGTAGTAGGGGAAAAGGCTACGCACCGCGAATGGCTGCCTGACATTCAGGACCTGGGTGCTTATGATAACATTGATTTTCCTTTGCCCGCTAATTTTAAAGATGATTATAAAGGCCGTGTAGCCGCGCAAAACCAGGACATGACCATTGCCAATACCATGCGCCTGAAAGAAGACCTGAAAGTACATGCCGACTATGAAAAAAGCGGCATCTATAACCGTTTTAACCCGGAACAGAAAAAAGCTTTCATGGATTATTATGAAGGTAAGGTGAGCAAAGAATTTGATGCGAAAAAGTTAAGCGGCGATGCCTTGCTGAAATGGAAATACCAGCGCTATCTGAAAGATTATTTAGCCACTGCCCGCTCACTAGACCGTAACATTGGCCGGCTGCTGGATTACCTGGACAAAAGCGGCTTATCAAAAAATACAGTAGTCATCTACGCCTCTGACCAGGGATTTTATTTAGGAGAGCATGGCTGGTTCGATAAACGTTTTATTTACGAAGAATCTTTACGCACGCCCTTTGTGATCCGCTACCCGGGTGTAGTAAAGCCGGGTACCACTATTCCGCAGCTGATGGTGAACATTGACTGGGCGCCCACCATCCTGGATATGGCCGGTGTGCCCGCGCCTGCAGAAATGCAGGGCACTTCTTTTGTACCCCTGCTGAAGGGAGATACGAAGAACTGGCGCAAGGCGGCTTATTATCATTACTACGAGTTCCCGCAGCCACACCATGTATACCCGCACTTTGGCATTCGCACAGAAAAATACACCCTGGTACGCTTCTATGATCAAACCAATACCTGGGAGCTCTATGACCTGCAAAACGACCCGCAGCAAATGCATAACCTGTATGGGCAGGCAGCCTATAAGCAGGCTACCACTGATCTAAAGCAGCAGCTGCGGCAGCTGATCCGGGAGTATAAGGATGGGGAGGCACTGAAGATCATGGATCAGCAATAAGGAACCCTCCGCACTCGGGAAGCGGTAAATATACAGGCATGTTTATTGCCACACTTGGTATTAAAGTGCAGGCCGGGAAGAGATTATGGAGAACTTTGAAATAGTGATCATTTTGTTTGTTGTACTGCTTGCATTAATGGCAGTAGCAGACAAAGCAAGATTGTCTAATGCAGTGATGCTGGTAATAGCAGGTATCGTTATTGGTTTTATACCGGCATTGCCATCCCTGGTGCTGGACCCTGAGATCGTATTCCTGCTTTTTTTGCCCCCGGTTTTATATGATGCGGCTTCCCACACCTCCTGGCATGACTTTAAATCCGAGATTGTTCCCATATCTACGCTGGCTATTATATTAGTGTTCTTTACTACTATCGCAGTGGCTATTGCCTCTTATTTTTTAATTCCGGGATTTAACTGGCCGCTGGCGTTTGTATTAGGCGCTATTGTATCACCGCCGGATGCCGTAGCAGCCACCAGTATTACAAAAGGGTTGGGATTAAATAAAAGGGTCATTACCATTTTGGAGGGAGAGAGTCTGGTTAATGATGCTTCCGCTCTTATCTCATACCGCTTTGCTATTATAGCCATTGGCACGGGTTCATTTGTGCTGTGGAAAGCTGGAATAGATTTCTTGTTCCTGGTTACGGGAGGCATCATAATTGGAGTAGCCATTGGGTTCCTGTTGATATATATACACAAACTGATCCTTAACAATTCCCTTATCAGTACCTCGCTCACCTTATTAACGCCATTCATCTCCTACCTGGTAGCAGAACATCTGCATACTTCTGGCGTACTGGCAGTAGTGAGTACCGGTCTTATTATATCCTGGCGCGCACCCGAAGCATATTCTTATCAGACCCGAATCAGGAACCGCGCCGTTTGGGATACGATGATCTTCCTGCTCAATGGTTTCATTTTCATCCTTATCGGTTTACAGCTTCCCGCCATCCTGGCAGATGTGAAGAAATATGGTATTGTTAATCTTTTGATGTATGGTCTTATTGTAAGCGGGGTTACGATTATTATTCGTTTATTATGGGTATTTGGCGCTGCTTACTCGCCTCTTATTAACGGCAGCAGGAAAAATAAAAAAGCAGATGACAGTCAGCTCACCGCCTGGAAAAGTGTATTGATCATAGCATGGACCGGCACCCGCGGAATTGTTTCCCTGGCCACCGCGCTGGCACTACCGTTAACTTTCAGTAACGGACATGCTTTTGCACAGCGCTCATTGATCCTGTTCCTGGCCTTTGTTGTTATTTTTATTACCCTGGTAGTGCAGGGGCTGTCACTTCCCCTGCTTATAAAAATGTTGCGCATAAAAGCTAACCCCGATCCTTTTAAAGAAGAGCGGGAGATGAGACTGTTAATGGCAGGCCAGGTGATCGGCTTTATTGAAACTCAGCTTCCGGAAAAGGCTGATGGATCATTAATAAAGCGGCTAAAACAACGCTATACCATTGTAATAGAAGAATTGGAAGATCTTTCCAGGCGATTGCCTGAAAAACCTGTAGTAACAGATGTAACCTCATTATCCATTCAGCAGGAGATCATAGAATGGCAGCGCAAGCTGCTGATCGCCTTTCATAAAGAAGGCCGTTTTAACGAATATACCATCCGCATGCTGGAACAAGAGCTGGATCATGAAGAAGTAAGGCTAACCAGCCGTTTCAGGAAAATGAAATAATATACGTAATGCAGATCGGGGTACAATTTTTGTTCTAACATTTGCAGATCTTAATTATATGATGCCGGAAAATCTGGATATAGTTCGTTTTGCGCCCCGCGGCAAAAATAGTTTTTATGAAACAGTATTAACTAAGGTTAATGCGTATCTCAAAACACAGCAAATCTCCCCCTATGCTAATGCCGGCATGTGGATAAAGGCCATCGTTATGCTGCTGCTGTATACGGCGCCTTATGTTTTACTGGTAACCGGTATAGGTGCAAATAATCTCTGGATCTTCCTGGGTTTATGGTTCCTGATGGGGTGGGGAATGTGCGGCATTGGTGCAGCAGTTATGCACGATGCGAATCATGGCTCTTTCTCTTCCCACAAAAAGGTGAACCGTTCCATTGGTTATCTCCTGGAAATGATAGGCGGCTACTCCGTGAACTGGAAGATCCAGCATAATATCCTGCATCATACCTACACCAATATAACGGGCTTGGATGAAGATATTGACAGCATTACTCTGTTGCGCTTTTCCCCCCGGCAGCCACGGTATTGGTTTCACCGGTATCAATATATTTATGCCTGGGGTTTTTATATGATCATGACCCTGTTCTGGATGACGGTAAAGGATTATATACAGGCCATCCGCTATAAGCATAACAACCTGCTCATTAAACAAAAGGTGTCACTCAAACAGGCTATATCCAGCATTACCTTGTACAAGGTTTTTTATTACGGTTATATCATTGTACTGCCGCTTTTCTTATCAGGCCAGCCCTGGTATACGATCGTGTTCGGGTTTTTATTAATGCACTTTACAGCGGGATTATTCCTTTCCTGTGTTTTTCAGCCCGCTCATGTAATGGAGGAATCGCCTTTTTCGTTACCGGTAAATATAAATGGTACGCTGCGTATGGAAGATTCATGGGCAATACATGAGCTGATCAACACTACCAATTATGCGCCACGCAGCCGTATACTGTCCTGGTTTATAGGCGGCCTCAATTACCAGATAGAACATCATTTGTTTACCGGTGTATGCCATGTGCATTACAGAAAAATAGCGCCTATAGTAAAAGCTACTGCTAAAGAATACGGATTACCATATAATGAGCAGCGTACTTTTTTACAGGCGCTTTACCGGCATGCCGGTATGTTGAAGTTGTTGGGAAGAAAATGATCTGCTAACTCAGCGTATCAGGCAGTTGAAGTTTATCACGCAACGTTTTGCGGTCTAAATGCAGCGCTCCTGCTGCTTTTGTTTTATTATTCCCGGCCGGTTTTTTAATAACCATAATTTTCGGGAGTGCTGTTTTCCCGGCTTTTATCTTCAGGTGGTTCCTTGTGGCCGGTAACCTATGCGGGGCCATCGTTACAGGGTTATAGGCATTAATGATCTCTTCAGGTAAAGAGGTTATATCACATTCCGTTACATCGGTAGTTAACAGGCATGCTTTCCGGATCACATTTTTCAATTCCCGGATATTGCCCGGCCATGAATAGTTACGCAGGCATGCCAGCGCCTGTGCTGAAAAATGGCCCGTTTCTTTACCTAATGTTATTGCGGTATCGCGCATAAAGGTGGCTATAAATAAAGGCAGGTCTTCCAGGCGGGAACGCAGGGAGGGTACAGAAACGCTGAATTCATTCAGCCGGTAAAACAGATCCAGCCGGAATGTGCCCTGCGCTACAGCAACAGCCGAGTTTTCATTAGAGGCTGCCAGCAATCTGATATCTACCGGTATCTCTTTCAGGCTGCCCACCTTCCTTACTACCCGCTCCTGTATCACCCGTAATAAAGCGGTTTGAATAGGATAGCTAAGATTGGTGATCTCATCCAGGAACAGGGTGCCGCCCTGTGCCAGCTCAAAAGCGCCTTTCCGTTCCGTAGCAGCGCCGGTAAAAGCGCCTCTTTCATGACCAAAAAGCTCGCTGGACGCCAGCTCGTCAGAAAGGGATCCGCAGTCAAGGGCAATAAAGGGCTGGTGCGCCCGCTTGCTTTGCAGGTGTATGAGCCTGGCCACGGCCTCTTTACCGGTACCCGTTTCCCCAAGAATAATAATACTATAGTTGGTCGGGGCTACCATGGCTATCTGGTGATATAGCTCTTTGGAAACAGGGCTATCCCCATACACGTACTGGTCATTATGGTTAAGGGAAAGAGGGCGCTCATCCTTTAAAGGATACCTGGTATCATTTATGATCTTACCGGTCAGCGCCAGCACTGCTGCAACGCTGAAGGGTTTTAACAGGTAATCATAAGCGCCCTCTTTGATCATCCGTATAGCCACCCGCACATTGGGATAGGCCGACATGATGACCACTGCAGTATGCGGATGCAGCTTATGAATACTATTCATCAGCATACCACCGTTCAGCTCTTTATCTTTAAGCTGATAGTCACAGAATATAATATCATACGCTGTTTCTTTCAGCATTCGCAGAGCGGTACTGCCGGATAAGGCTGTATCTACCGTAAATCCCTGCTTCCTCAGGATCTTTCTTAACAGCATGCAAATACTAATCTCATTATCTACTATCAGGATGTTGTTCATATGTTAAGTTTAGTCTAAGGAAAACAGTACGGTATGTCAGTTACCCGGCACAGGGCATTTAGTATGCCTGGCGGTCCGTACGCTGGCGGGCCTCGGTAATAGAAATACCTTTGCCATCCATGTTTTTGCCATCCAGCTCCTTCATCGCTTTCTCAGCTTCTGCCTGCTGGGGCATTTCTACAAATGCAAAACCGCGTGAAGTGCCGGTAGCCCTGTCCATAATTATTTTACAGGAAGCCACCTGTCCATAAGCAGCAAATTCCCTCTTCAAATTGTCTTCTGTAACGTTCGACATTAAATTAGATACGTATAAGTTCATAATAAATAAATTTAAAAATTAGTAAAACAGCTGTCAGGGGCTTATGATAAAGCCCCTTTAAAAGCGTAATCTTATAGTTGTAGGTTTAAATAATTGCATGATAACATAACAGGAACAACATGGACAATTCGATGATAAAACTGCAAGGAAGAGTGGGGACGCTGGAAAGCAGAATAGAAAAGAATTTGGTGTGTATTCCCTTTATGCCCCAAAGATATCGATAATAAGTGTTAAGTAGCTCACAAAGGCATAAATAAAAAACCGCGGGGTATTGTACCCTGCATTTGTGTATTCGGGAATATGCGTTACATTAGTAATGGATCATCAGTTATATGGTACTGTTCACACTCCTTGATTCCTGACATTAAACAAAGCTTATGCGCACTACCAATCCCCGCACGCCCCGCAGCAATATTGAAACGGTACTGGTGCTGTTGTTATTACTGGCATTGTTGTATGCGCTGTACGAGGTGCTGCAGGTGTTTTTTGGGGTGTTCACTTTTGCGCTGATCTTTTTTGTGTCGTTTGAGGCGCCTTTTGAATGGCTAGCCCGGGTGCTGCGTAACCGGCGCAAGGTGGCCGCCGTTATTTATTCCATTGTACTTATTATTATTGTGGCGCTGCCCCTGGTATACCTCATTGCATCATTGGGCAGGCACGTTAAAGAAGGCTTACGCATTATTACAGATATACAGGCAAACGGGTTGCCGCCCCTGCCGGATAATATTGCGCAGCTGCCGCTGGTAGGGGAGGCCATCAGCGCTTTCTGGCAGCATTTGCAGGACAATCCCCGTGAAACGCTGGCCGGTTATGAGCAACAGCTGCGGCTGGCGCTGCGCCATGTTCTGCTGGGCGGGGCCGGCATTTTAGGTACCGCATTGCAGTTTATACTGGGTATTATTATTTCCGCTTTTTTGCTGGTAAGCCGGGAGCAGGTATTGCAGCCCGTTAAAACTACCCTGCAGCACCTGCTGGGCAGGCGGGATGGCTTAACCATGATGGAAGCTACTTCACATGCCATCAAGGGGGTGTCTATTGGGGTGATGGGCACTGCGTTTATTGCTACCGCTGTTTCCTGGATAGGGTTTACCATTGCCGGTTTGCACTTTAAGCTGGCCCTGTCTGCCCTGGTATTTTTCCTGGTGCTGATACAGGTAGGCCCGCTCATAGTATGGCTGCCGCTGATCATATGGATGGCCGCACAGGGGCATACGGGCATGGCTATTTTCCTGGCCATCTATGCCGCTTTTTTACTGCTGATTGATGCCATCTTAAAGCCCATCCTCATTGCAAAAAGCGGCGGTAAGCTGCCCTTCCTGGTGTTATTCTTGGGCGTAATAGGCGGGCTGGCAGCCTGGGGTTTTACAGGTATGTTCAAAGGTGCTATTATACTGGCGGTGTTTTATACCATCTTTACCTCCTGGCTGCAAAGAAGGCGGAAGCCTGCCGGTACCGGCACGGTAGGTAACCAGCTGAATTAAGCTCCCCAGGCCGTAATAACAATTCTTCTTCTGCCACCGTGGTTGCGGTGTTCGCATAAATATACCCCCTGCCAGGTACCCAGCGCAAAGCGTCCGTTGCGGATGGGGATCATAACAGAGCTGCCCAGCAGGGCCGCTTTCAGGTGGGCCGGCATATCATCCGGGCCTTCATCATTATGCAAAAAATCAGGATCGTTTTCCGGCACCGCTTTGTTAAAATAGGTTTCAAAATCTTTCCGCACCGTAGGGTCTGCATTTTCATTCAGGGTGAGCGATGCAGAAGTATGTTGTATGAAAACCTGGCAAATGCCCGTCTGTAAAGTGCTGATCTCCGGTATGGCACGCGCGATCTCCGGGGTAATAAGGTGAAAGCCCCGGGGTTTTGCGCTTAATTCCAGTGTTTGCTGATACATTTTCATAGTGTTGAAATTAGTCCAAATTTATGGGTATTTACAAGCGGCACTTTTGTTGCAGCAGGGGGGATTTTGAATATTTTATGAATATTTCCTTATTTTGAGAGCCCGTTGGAAACAGACTATGAGCAATTGGAAGATTTTTCATAATTATATTTTACTATCAGCTTTTGCATTCAAAATACTGATAATGGGGACGTTCCTTACCCTGGCGTCTCACAATATCTGCTGGGCAAATGCAATGAATGAAGATGTGAACTGGAGCCGGCTGGTTGTCAAACAACGGAAAAGGAATGATGAGCCGGGGCATCATATGACCTCTCATAAACGTGAAGCAGCGATTGAAGGTAACCGGCACGCTTTTACCAGGAAACTGTTTTTATTACCCCTTATTTTCTTTTTGACAGCCATTACGGTCTGTTCTGTTTTATCCCTCAATTCCTTTCTCCCTTTAACACACCGCTATAAACCGGAAAAGATCTTTCTCCGGCATTGCTCCCTTCTCAGATGATACCCCCGCTGTACATTTAATTGTTCGGATACTGACAGATACACAAGGATCTGGCTGTGACAGCCATTATTTTATACGTTACAACACCAGGCCTTTGCCAGCAAGCTTTACCGGTATACCTGCTGGTAGCATGCATCATTAGGGGGGATTTATATTCGATAACTATCTGGGATTACTGCAATGGAAAAAACTATACTGATCATTGAGCGGAATACTGAAACGGTTTTCTTTTACAGGAAATTACTGCCGGACCACGGCTATGCAATAGAACATGTATCATCCGATAGCCAGTTATTAAAATACGATTTTCATATACCGGACCTGTTCATCATCAACAGCCGTTTCCTGACGTTAAATGAGTGTGAGATCTGCCAGCATCTTAAGAACGGTCCGCTCACAAAAGATGTTCCGGTGATCATTATTTCCGGTACGCATAATATGGATGTAATGGCCCGGCAATGCGGCGCCACCGCTTTGGTGGAAAAGCCGTTCACCTCTGCCAACCTGCTGGCGGTAATTAAGCGCTGCCTGGGGGAAACAGGCGGTTAGCACAATAGCTATTCCGGCTACAGGTTAGGCCGTCTTATTTTCGTATATTCATTTGCAAATTCACGTTCATGAAAACATTTGCAAAAACAGGTATGCTGTTTATGCTGTTCCTGTTGGGTATACAACAGTTAAAAGCACAATCGGCGGAAGGGGCCTGGCAGGTGAAAACAGATTCTGCTACCACCGTCATGCTGGTTACCCCTGATTATTTTACGATTACCACCTACACACCCGCTGCTTTTGTGTCTACGATGGGCGGTACCTGGCAGGCCACTTCTGAAGGCAATGCCACCACTACCATAGAATTTAATTCGGCAGATAAGGCGCAGGTAGGCCAGCACCCGGATGCAGCCGCTGCTTTTGAGGGCGACCAGCTAGCCCTTACCCTGGGTGGCAAAAAGTTGGTTTTTACCAGGGTAGATGATGGTATTGCCGCGCTGGCCGGCCGCTGGCAGATCACTGCCCGTGAAGCCAATGGCAAAATGAACAGCATGCCCTCCGGCGCCCGCAAAACCATTAAAATATTAACCGGCACTAAATTCCAGTGGGTAGCCATTAATACGGAAACCGGCGGGTTCTTTGGCACCGGCGGTGGTAGCTACACATTTGAAAACAACGTGTATACGGAGAAGATAGAATACTTTTCAAGAGATAATAACCGGGTAGGCGCATCGCTTAGCTTTAAAGGCAGTGTGAATGGCGATAAATGGGACCATAGCGGTAAAAGCTCTGACGGCAAGCCGCTGCATGAGGAGTGGAGCAGGAAATGAGTTTTGCAGTAACAATTTTAGTATTCTTAGTAAGAACAATAGTTGTCAAAATTTTTCATGTAACCTGACATATAGGGGTTTCCTTTTGCCTTTTGAATAATTTTTTTATGAGGTTCCACTTTATTTTTACGAACCATTACACCTGTTACTTCCGGATCTTTAGTTTGATATTTTATTTTTTTGTGATGTAAATAAAAGCTGCCAGCTTTTACTATAGTTAAAATATCATGTATAAGAGGTTTGAAATCCTTCTTTGATGAAAATTGAAGATCATCCAAGTAAGTGGTGAAAGTAATATTATATGCCCTTGCTAAATCCTGTAGAAGATAGCCGGTATCTAAAAAAACAAGATTGGAAATAATAGGGGAAGAAGGTGGACCTTGCTGAAGTTTTCCTTGATATGTTGTTAATTGGGTCAATATTCTTGCAGTAGTTGGAGAAAACTTTTCTCTGATAAACATTTGAAATACCTGCCGATGACGGATGTTAGTAAAAAAATCTTTGAGATCTACAGATAAGAAATGTTTATTTCCTATATGTTCTCGCGCATTCAAAATATTGTTTTTACCCTTCACAGATCCAAAGGCATAATAGGGTAACTGAGTTTTTTGGAGCAACAAATTGATATTTTGTTGAATTCTTTTTAGTGGGCCATAAGTTATATATAGGTCCCGCATTCTGATGTCATTGTGCTCAAACTGGAAAGCACCATATTTTGTTTTAGGTACTTGTTTATAAGTATAATGATCGTCAATATTATTAATTATGGCAAAAAGCTCTTTTTCGGAGGATTTTAATTTATATGCAAGATGCCTTACTGTATTTATCATTATTCTCTTTTACATGTTAAGAAACTAGGAGTCTCACATTTTGCGTATCAGCTTCATGAATGATTTTACTGCAAATTTGAATCCGCTTGCAAATATTCGGAATAAACATCCCCGCCAAATCTTTGTTTCGGCGATTTGCTTTTCCAGTAATGAATCAATTTCATATAAAATCATTCTTTCCTTTTTGGATAATCGGCAATGGTTCTTTAACCTAATTTTTTTGGCGCCGTTTTGTAGGCGCTTTAAATTTTTTTTGTCCATACATGAAAAATGGGCCTTTTGTATACCCCCGCAATCCATATACTCAATCCCATATTCATTGCCGTTTTCACTAATGACTCCTAGTTTTATACTTAATTTTCGCGTCGCCGCCGCAAGGCGACGCGTTTAACCCCTAAAGGTTGTGTAATTCAATACACTTTAAAAATTGGAATTGAAAACAAAAATTTTTCGATCAAAGAACTAGAGCGAAAATAAGATACGTCCAAAAACTTGCTACAGCAAGTTTTTAACAACTGGGGAAAAATATATTTGTAACTTATCGTAAAACAATAACTTATCTAGTAGGGCTCATTCCCCCTCATTATTCCATCAATGCCCAGCTATTGCTTTGTATAAATTGCAGCAGGGTAACCAGGAATGCAATATGTATAAGCTGTGAAGGCAGCGCTTCCCAGTTCTCTATCATACAGGTGCCAAAGATCAGCACCAGCATCACCACGCTGCCGGCAATAGCCGCCGCTTTGGTAAACAGGCCGCTGAGCAGCAGCAGTCCTATTAAAAATTCCGCAACCGGCAGCGCATAGCTGAAAGGCGTTACCAGCAATTCAGGCAGCATAGATTTTTTAAAGGTGGTTACCATTCCACCGCTGAAAGCTGCCAGCTTGGGCAGCCGTACCAGCCCATGTCCGAAAAAGCTTGCGCCAATAGCCAAACGCAGTAATAAAAAAGAGATCGTGTTCATAAAGTGTTATGTTTTTCGTGACACAAAGATCATGATCAGCAGGCTCCTGCTCCTGTACAATTAAGGGTATGATCTGTATCTTTACAGGGTATGGAGATCAGGAACCTTTATCAGCCGTATGAGCTGGAGCTGCTGGAAACCAGCAACTATCCTGCCAGGGCACATAAAAAAACCTTCTTTGAAATGGTGTTCATCCTGGAAGGTAAGGGCATACAGCAAATTAACCAGCATCAGCTGCCCTATGCAGCAGACAAGCTGTTCCTCATCTTCCCGGAAGACCTGCATAGTTTTCAAGTACAGGAAAGCACACGTTTCTTTTTTATCCGCTTCAATGATAGTTACCTCAAAAGCCAGTCTGTGGAATGGATAAAGAAAATGGAATTCATTTTCCATACCCATAACCATTTACCCGGCTGCATCCTTCGAACCGTTACTGATAAACCGCTGGTGCGTGCTATAGTAGAGGCTTTGATACGGGAAACCGGCAGCAGCCATCCGCAGCGTGATTTCGTAATGGCACAATTGATCAATACCATCATTACCCTGGCCGCCCGCAACATTACCCTGCAGGGAAATCCTGCTGTTCAAAAACAAATACCCGGCGCCGCTTTACCTCTGCTGAATTACATTCATGAACATATCTATGATCCGGAAAGGTTAAAGGCTGAGAAGATGGCTGCGCACTTCAACCTCTCGCCCAACTATATCAGCGAATATTTTAAAAAAGCAGCAGGAGAGGGGCTGCAGCAATACATTACCACTTACCGGTTAAAGCTCATAGAAACCCGTCTGCGATTTACGGATAACCGTATTGGTGATATTGCATATGAATTTGGTTTTACCGATGAAAGTCACCTGAACCGCATTTTTAAAAAATACAGGGGCCAAAATCCTACCGCCTACCGTAAGCAGCATGTATTATAAGCGCACACCGTTTGTATCATAACCGGACATTTTCAATACAAGCACTTATATAAATTATTGATTGCTAACCGTTATGAATATGGCATTTCTTTTGGCGTGCCCCTTTTAAAGCGCTGTCATGTTCAGGACCTATCTCAAAACCACGTTCCGTAATCTCTGGAAGAATAAAGTTTTTAGTTTCCTAAACATAGCCGGACTGGCAATCGGTATTGCCTGTTCGGCATTCATTTTTCTTTGGGTGGAAGATGAGCTAACCTTTAACCACAATTTTACAAAAAGAGATCAGCTCTACCGCGTAATGAAAAATACGGTGGATAAAGGAATAATCTCCACCTCCGGCAACACGCCGGGCCCATTGGCGCAAGCCATGAAAGCAGAAATACCGGGCGTGAAAAATGCCGCCCGCCTGAGCTGGAACATGGACCAGGTAATGGTGCTGGGCGAAAAGTCTGTGAAAGAGCAGGGCGTATATGCCGATCCGGCCATCTTCTCTATGCTCACTTTTCATTTTAAATATGGAAACCCCGCCACCGCGTTTAAAGAACCGCAGTCGGTAGTGATCAATGAAACCCTGGCAGCGAAATTATTTGGCAACAGTGATCCGGTTGGCAAAATAATTAAAATGAATGCGCAGGAAAGCTATAGTGTGGATGGCTCTTTTATGGTCACCGGCGTTTTTAAGGACCTGCCGGCCAATGCAACCTACAGCGCCTGTCAATGGATCTCGCCCTACATAGTATTTGAAGATAAGAGCACCTGGATAAAGCCCTGGGGCAATAACCTCACGCAAACGTTGGCAGAGCTGGACGCGGCTGCTGATCCGGTTACGGTGAATAAAAAGCTGGCAGGTTATCTCCGCACTAAAACCGGGGATGCAGCTTCGCCGGACTGTTTTTTGTTTTCCATGAACGACTGGCACCTGCGCGATCAGTTTACGGATGGAAAACCAGATGGCGGCAATATAAAATATGTAAAGCTGTTCTCACTGATCGCAGGTATCATCCTGCTGATTGCCTGTATTAATTTTATGAACCTGTCTACCGCGCGTTCTGAACAGCGCGCGCGCGAAGTAGGCGTAAGAAAAGTAATGGGCGCAGGTAAGGGCCGGTTGATCAGCCAGTTTATCGGGGAGTCCATGTCCATGTCATTCTTAGCTGTACTGCTGGCAATAGCGATGGTATTCGTTTTACTGCCCGCTTATAATTTATTGGTGGATAAAGATCTGTCCCCGAACCTGTTCAGCTTTGCACACCTGGGTTATGTACTGGGCATTGGCTTTATTGCAGGCTTAATTGCCGGCAGCTATCCTGCTTTTTACCTGTCGTCCTTTAACCCGGTTAGCGTGCTTAAAGGCATAAAAATAAGAACGGCAGGCGGAGTTATCTTCATCCGCAAGGGATTAGTCATTACCCAGTTTGCAATTTCTATTACCCTTATTATTTGCACGGCCATCATTTACCTGCAGATCCAACATATCAAACACCGGAACCTGGGTTTTAATAAGAACAACCTGGTGATCATAAACCTGCAAAGCGGCCTGAAAGAACATTTTGCAGCTGTAAAAGAGCAGCTGCTGGCAACAGGTCTGGTAGAAAACGCCGCTTTAAGCCTGCATGATCCCTTTCATTTGTACAGTTCCACCGATAGCTATACTTGGGCAGGTAAAGATCTTAACGACAAAGAAGTCGTTCACTCCAATGCAGTAAGCCCGGAATATCTTTCCACCATGCATATGCAACTGGTTAGCGGAAGGGGCTTTTACAGCGATGCCCGTTTGAGCAGGCATGAGGTGCTTATCAATGAAAGCATGGCAAAAATAATGGGCAGGGAAGGAAAACCCGGCGGCATGCTGCAGGTGGATACTGTTCACCTGCAGGTAGCAGGGGTGATCAAAGATTTTGTGTATAATGATATGTACGGCTCTAACATGCCGGCATTGCTCCTTTGTATACCGGGCGGTGCCACTTTAATGACTATACGTTTTAAACCCGGCGTTAACCTGGCAAAAGCATTGGAAAAGACAGGCGCCGTTATCCAGGCCAATAACCCCGGTTTTCCTTTTGAGTTCCGCTTTGTGGATGATGATTTTAATAAGCTGTTCATTACTGAAACACTGATAGGCAAGCTGGCAGGCCTGTTTGCAGCACTGGCCATTTTTATATCCTGCCTGGGATTGTTTGGCCTGGCCGCTTATACGGTAGAACGGCGCACCAAGGAAATTGGCATCCGCAAAATACTGGGCGCTTCTGCAAACGGGCTGGCCGGTTTATTATCCAGGGATTTTGTGCAGCTGGTAGCAATAGCCTGTGTCATTGCATTCCCGCTGGCCTGGTGGGCCATGCATAGCTGGCTGCAGCATTATGAATACCGCACCCTTATTCCCTGGTGGATCTTTGTGCTGGCCGGCGCAGCTGCATTAATGATCACGCTTATCACCGTAAGCCTGCAGGCTTTTAAAGCAGCATTGGCCAACCCGCTAAAGAGTTTGAAAACAGAGTAAGCTTAATGTTTTAACATAGTTTTCCTGGGCGGGGCTGACTAAAAAGAATGTAAAATGTAAAATTTTAAATCATAAATGTAAAAGTAGAATACCGTGAATATAAGCCTGTGCTTGGAATCGTGGCATTCGATTTTTACATTTTAAATTTTACATTTATGATTTTACATTCTTTTTGGTCAGCCCCGCTTCTTATCACAAATCCCTCCTGCCTTCCGCTTCCTCACGGAGATTATGACTTATTGTACAAACGCGCTATATTCGTTTCACTATGTATGCGAAAAGAAAAACCGTTTACACCTGCATGCTGCTGGGCGTAACATCATTGCTAGCACTCAGCGCCTTTAAAAAAGATCAGCACCCGCCCAAAGCAAAACGGCCCAATATTGTAGTGATCCTGGCCGATGATATGGGTTTTTCGGACCTGGGTTGTTACGGCGGGGAAATTCACACGCCTAATATTGATTTCCTGGCGCATAACGGCCTCCGTTATACGCAGTTTTATAATACCTCCCGTTGCTGTCCCACCCGGGCCTCCCTGCTTACCGGTTTATACAACCAGCAGGCCGGCATTGGTAAAATGACGGATGCGGAGGACGAGCCGGGTTACCTGGGCCACCTCACCGATAGCGCAGTAACCCTGGCGGAAGTATTAAAATCAGCAGGGTACCACACCGCCATGTCGGGCAAGTGGCATGTATCCAACACTAACGGGCAGGCCAGCCCGCAGGAGCAGCTGAACTGGCTCAATCATCACAAATTTTACAATGAGTTTTCTCCCATCAGCCAGTATCCCACCAGCAGGGGCTTTGAAAAGTTCTTCGGCACCATCTGGGGCGTGGTGGATTTCTTTGATCCCTTTAGCCTGGTAAGCGGTACCACACCTATCAAAGAGGTGCCTGCCAATTACTACCATACAGATGCCATTAACGATACCGCTGTAGCTTACATTAACGGCTATGCGGGATCAGACAACCCCTTCTTTTTATACGTAGCGGAAAATGCGCCGCACTGGCCTTTGCATGCATTGCCCGAAGATATTGCCAAATATAAGAACACCTACAAGGCAGGCTGGCAGGCCATCCGCGAAGCACGGTATCAAAGAATGGTGAAAATGGGCCTTATTGATCCCGCAAAAACTAAGCTTCCCGGCCGCTGGAAAGCAGATCTGGAATGGAAGAACAACCCGGACACCGTATGGGACGCTGCTGCCATGGCCGTGCATGCCGCTATGATAGACCGGATGGACCAGGGCATTGGCCGCATTATAAACGCCCTGAAAAAGAACGGGCAGCTGGATAATACATTGATCCTGTTCCTGTCGGACAATGGCGCCAGTCCGGAGAATTGTGCTGCCTACGGCCCCGGATTTGACCGCCCCAATGAAACCCGCGACGGGCGCGAAATAGTATATGCCACTAAAAAGCAGGCCATGCCTGGCCCGGAAACCACTTACTCCTCCATTGGGCAGCGCTGGGCCAATGTAGCCAATACGCCCTACCGGTACTGGAAGGCCGAATCCTATGAAGGCGGTATCCACACCCCCATGATCGCATGCTGGCCCAAAGGCATTACCGCAAAAAAGGGAAGTTTTAGCGGCCACGTAGGGCATGTTATGGATTTCATGCGTACCTTTATCGATTTAGCAGGTGCGGAATACCCGGAAGTGTACAACGGACGCCCGGTGCAGCCTACCGCTGGTATTAGCCTGGTGCCCTCTTTTGGTAACCTGCAAACACCCGGTCATGAGGCGTTGTTCAATGAACATTTTGGCGCCCGCTACGCAAGGCAGGGCATGTGGAAGCTGGTATCTTTAAGCAACGACAGTACCTGGCATTTGTATAACCTGGCCACTGACAGAACTGAAACTATGGATCTGGCAGCGCAGCATCCTGAAAAGGTACGGGAGCTGCAAACCCTGTGGCAGCAATGGGCCAATACACATAAGGTATTTCCGAAGCCGGGTAAAAAACAAAAGTAGACGAACCAATTGTTAACATAAAAAAGCGCAAATAACTTCACGCTCATGAATGGACTGATTAAAAAGCTCTGTACCCACGGTATGCTAACCGTAATGACTATTGGGACAAATCTTTACGCGCAGGAAAAAATGCCTGCCTACCCGTTGATCACGCACAACCCGTATTTCAGTATCTGGTCCAACACCGATACGCTCACAGCATCCGCCACCCGGCACTGGACCGGCAAGGAACAGGCTTTACTGGGCATCCTGAAAGTAGATGGCGATTATTACCGTTTTATGGGGCAAACCACCCCTGAATACAAAGCGGTATTACCGGCAGGCGATGAACAGGCCTACAGCTGTAAGTACCTGATGGAAACCGCGCCGGCAGCAGGCTGGGAAAAGGCAAAGTTTAACGACAATGCCTGGAAGACCGGCGCAGCGCCCTTTGGCGACGACCGCGCCAAAGCAGGCACCAAATGGACCGGCAAAGACATCTGGTTGCGCCGCAAGTTTAAGCTGGCAAGCGTACCCACCGGAAAGCTGGCCCTGCGCCTGTTTCATGATGATGGTGCAGAAGTGTACCTGAACGGGCAAAAGATCACAGAACAGGGCGGCGCTAACGGCGATTATGAAATGATACCGCTGTCAGATGACATCCGCTCAAAGCTGGTAGCAGGAGAGAACGTGCTGGCCGTACATTGTAACAACACCGGCGGCGGTACCTGGATAGATGCCGGTATCACAGAACAGCTGGTGAATAACAGCGAAGCCGGTTTAAAAGTAGCCTCGCAAACCAATCTAAAGGTAACGGCTACACAAACTAAGTACAGCTTTACCTGCGGGCCGGTAAACCTGGAAGTGACCTTTACCTCCCCGGTGGTGCTTACCGATCTGGCGCTGCTGGCTACACCGGTATCCTACATTACGTATAAAGCTGCTGCTGCCGATGGAAAGCCCCACAACGTAATCGTTTACCAGGGGGTATCATCCAACGTGGCAGTGAATCAGCCCACACAGGAAGTACATGCATCTGCCTACCTGAAGAACGGCCAGCAGGTGCTGCGCGCCGGTACTACAGAACAGCCGGTGCTGCAAAAGAAAGGGGATAACCTGCGTATAGACTGGGGCTACGTATATGCAGCCGCACCAGCACCCACCGGCATACAGCAGTATATCACCACCGAAGCAAACGCCATCAGCGCTTTTATGCAGGGCCAAAAAGGCGATACCGGCGTTACCGGCAAGTCGCTGATGTTAAACAGCATTATTTCCCTTGGCAGCGTAAGCAGCACACCGCAATCTAAATACCTGATGATCGGGTATGATGATATTTATTCCATTCAATACTTTGGCACCAACCTGCGCCCCTGGTGGCGTAATACAGCAGGTGCAACCATAGAAGGCATCCTGGAAAATGCCGCCAATAACTACGAGCCGGTAATGGCCGTATGCGGTAAAACAGATCAGCAGATCTATGCCGATGGGGTTAGATCCGGTGGTGAAGATTATGCTAAGCTGTGCGTAATGGCGTACCGCCAGAGCATAGCCGCCCATCAGCTGGTAAAAAGCCCGGAGGGCGACCTGTTGTGGCTTTCCAAAGAGAACTTCAGCAATGGTTCCATTAATACGGTAGATGTAACGTACCCTTCCGCACCTTTATACCTGGCCTATAATCCCCAGCTGTTAAAAGGTATGCTGAACGGCATCTTCTATTACAGTGAAAGCGGTAAATGGCAAAAGCCTTTTGCAGCGCATGACCTGGGCACCTATCCGCTGGCCAATGGCCAAACCTACGGGGAAGATATGCCGGTGGAGGAATGCGGTAACATGATCATTCTCACCGCTGCCATTGTAAAAGCAGAGAACAACCCGGCTTATGCTAAAAAGCACTGGAAAACGCTCACCATCTGGACCGATTACCTGGCGCAGGCCGGTTTTGATCCCGGTAACCAGCTGTGTACGGATGATTTTGCAGGCCACCTGGCGCACAACGCTAACCTGTCTGTAAAAGCCATTGTAGCTATTGGCGCCTATGCGCAGATGGCGGAGCAGCTGGGCAAGCCCGTTACGGCCATTGGTAAGGCCGCCATTAAGTATAAGGCAATGGCTGCTGATATGGCGCAGAAATGGGTAGCTAAAGATGATGCAGGCGACCACTACGCCCTGGTATTTGATGATAAAAATACCTGGAGCCAGAAGTATAATATGGTATGGGATAAAGTGCTGCACTTAAACCTGTTCCCGCAAAAGGTATACGACACGGAAATAAAATATTACCTGTCGCACCAGAATGAATATGGCCTGCCGCTGGATAGCCGCAAAACCTACACTAAATCCGACTGGATCCTGTGGACAGCTGCTATGACCGATAACAAGAGTGATTTCGACGCCCTGCTGGCGCCTGTATATAAGTACACGCAGGAAACACCTTCCCGTGTACCCTTATCCGACTGGCATGAAACCAAAGACGGTAAAATGGTAGGCTTCCAGGCCCGGAGCGTAGTAGGCGGTTATTACATGAAAACGCTGCGCGATAAAATGAGGAACTAAGTATTATATTATCATGATCATATGAAGGGCTGCTCTGCACAGGGCAGCCCTTTCTTTTTTAGAATGACGCTTTCCCCCCTTTAATATGTCGCTTTTACACACGCTCGTTTTACAGGCAGCCAGCTACCTTTGATGTAATAACAGCAAACAAAAAAATCATTTTTTATGGCAAACAAAATAGTAGCACAAAGAATTTCAGCCAACTTATGGTTTGAAGGGAACGCCGAACAGGCCGTTCAGTTTTACACCGGTATTTTTAAAAATTCCAAAACCGGCCGTGTTACGCATTACGGCAAACCGGTTGATGAGCATAGCCTGCCGGAAGGTACCGTGCTAACCATGGAGTTTGAGCTGGATGGACAACCCTTTTTAGCATTGAATGGGGGGCCGTACTTTAAGTTCAATGAAGCCGTTTCATTTATAGTACATTGCGATGACCAGGAAGAAGTGGATTATTACTGGGAAAAGCTTGGAGCCGGCGGTGATGAAAAATCACACATCTGCGGCTGGCTTAAAGACCAGTTTGGTTTATCCTGGCAGGTAGTGCCGCGTCAGCTGGGCGATCTGCTGACAGGCCCTAATGCAGAAAAGGTAATGGCTGCAGTAATGAAAATGAAAAAGCTGGATCTCAAAACGCTGCAGGATGCCGCTAAGTAGCGCATCGATTGCAAACAAACATCAATTTATAATACAGGGTGCATCCGCGTAAGGGTGCACCCTCTTGCTGTCCACTGTCCGCATCTGCCATCCGCGTTCAACAGCCAACTGCTAACAGCCCGCCCATCCATTTTTTATTTTTACCTTTTAACTGCACCCTGTCTTTTTATTTATTTTAAACTGCCTTATCCATTTTATTCATTCCTGCTGCAGTTTTGTTATCACTTTGTTATTATATCTAAATTGGATGCTGTTGAACGAACGCCCTAAATACGGTTTCGCAGATCCAATATGATGAAAACGCTAAGCCTGCACCCCGGGAAAACGCAGCCTGCATATCTTTACACACTGGACACTATCAGAGCTGTTTCAGCATTTATAGTAATATTTGCTCATTGGCAATTCTTTTATTATACGAATGATGTATATACAGAGAATGGATATGATCCGGCAGCTTTACCCGGTTACCGGTGGTTATCCCTGGTTTATGACCATCCAATGGTGGTGGTGGATCTTTTCTTCCTGTTATCAGGGTTTATATTCTTCTGGCTATATGCGGAAAGGGTTAGCAGTGGTAAGATAGGGTTTGGCAAGTTCATGTGGTATCGCATTACCCGCCTGTATCCCATTCATTTTGCAAGCCTGCTGCTGGTAGTATTGCTGCAATACCTCATGCTGCGTAATGCAGGGCATTACTTTATTATCCAGTATAATGATGTATACCATTTCTTCCTGAACCTTTTATTTATTCAGAACTGGGGCCTGGAAAAAGGTCCTTCTTTTAACGGCCCTTCCTGGTCCGCCTCAGTAGAGGTATTCCTCTATATACTCTTTTTTATCACCTGCCGTTTGCATTTGCAGCGCAGGCTGGGGGTACTGGCCCTGCTGGTGCCGGCCGGTTTGCTGGTATATTGTTTTTACGATCTGCTGGGCAAAGGTATTTTTTCTTTCTTCGAAGGTGCGCTGGTATATTATGCCTATAAGTGGATTGTGGAGGAAAACAGGATCCGGGAGCTGCTGCCCTGGATAGCCACCATTACAATATTATTATTTACAGGATTAGTGCTGTCCGGTAATTTTTCGTCCCTTTCACAAATAGTGATACGCCTGTTACAACAGGTTGCCCCCGGCCGTGATGAAGCATTTTATCTTTCTGCAGCAGTGATAGCAGGCCGGGTTTTTTTCCGCAGCGTCATAGCCCCCCTTATAGTATTAACCCTGGTGTTATGGGGTACTAGTAGCAGGTCGTCCGGTAAAAGATGGTCATGGCTGGGCAATAGCAGCTACGCCATGTACTTACTGCACTTTCCCCTGCAAATAATTTTTGTGCTCATCACGGACCACTATGGTATCAGCCGGACCGTTTACCAATCTCCATACACCATACTGTTATTTTTTACCATACTGTTGCCCTTAAGCGTTGCCGCACACTATGGTTTTGAATATCCTGTTCAGGAAAAACTGAGGAGCCGGCTTTTCAGAAAGGCAAAACAACCCATTGGCATAGCAGAACCAGCGATCATAAGCTAATAACACCAACTTTAACAGCATTTGATAGATCTATGAGATTACAACTGAACATGGCACTGGCTATATTATGTATTGTAATATTGTCCGCCTGTAGCACCAGCAGGAAGCTTACCTATTTTAACGACATTGCCGCCGCTACGGGAACCGATGCTGCAAGCCGCCTGCCGCAGATACGCATACAGCCCGGCGATGTTTTACAGATCACCATTACTACGTATGATAAAGAGGTATCCATGCTGCTGAACCCTAACCAGGTAAGTACGCCCGGCATTTCCGGCAATGGCATGGAACAGGGCTACCTGGTAGATAGCGCCGGCAATATCAGCTTACCCATGGTTGGCAAGCTGAATGTACAGGGTAAAACCACTGCCGCTATTAATGACCAGGTAGCGCAGGAGCTTGAAAAAACAATTAAGAATGCCTATGTATCTACCCGGCTGGTTAATTTCCAGGTATCGGTGCTGGGCGATGTGGCCCGTCCCGGTTCCTTCAGAATAGGCGCTGAGCGGGCCTCTGTGCTGGATGCGCTGAGCATGGCCGGCGACCTGAATGTTACCGCAAAAAGAGACGATATCATGATCATACGGGAAGTGAATGGCGTAAAAAATTATACCTCCATTAATCTGAATGACAGCAAAATGCTTTCCTCACCTTATTACTACCTGGTGAATAATGATGTGATCTATGTAAAGCCCGGCCCCGGCAAGCTGTTTCCCCAGTCTAAGCTCCTGCAGCTTTTGCCGGCTATTCTCGCCACTATTTCGTTAGTCACCACCATCGTTATTCTCAGTAAATGATGCCACCTTATGAATGAAAAGAACACACATAACAAGCCTGCCGTTATTGATCTGAACGATCTGTTCCGGAAAATAGTTTTTCACTGGCCGTTATACCTGATGGTGCTGCTGATGGCAGTGGGCGGCGCCTTCATATACCTGAAATACAAAAAGCCGGTGTATATGTCGGCCGCTAAGCTGTACCTGAAAGATGAAAAGAAAACAGGCGGGGAAGAGGCGGATATCTTAAAATCATTATCGCTCTTTAACAGTGGTAAGAATATTGAAAATGAAATGGAGGTGCTTAAATCACCTATCCTGCTGGAAACAACCATCAGCAAAAACCATTTTAATATCCGTTACTATGCAAAAGGTACGGTACGGAATGAGGAGCTGTATCACAATACGCCCCTCATCATCCGGGTACTGAGCGATAGCGCAAAGGTGGGCTACTATAAATTTGATGTAACGCCTGAGAACGGGCAGCTGAAAATAAAGGCCAACATGCCGGACCACGATTCCAGCGTACAGCTGAAAGTGCTTCCCGGGGAGCCCTTTACTGTGCTCAAAGACCGCTTTGCCATCAGCTACGGCCCCGCAGCAACTGCAGCAAACCTCACCGGCACCTACCGCATACGGGTTGATTCTGTGATAGAGCTGGCCTACGATATAGCGGAAGATATCAGCACCGCATTGGTGAACAGGGATGCTACCATTGTGCTGGTCACTTATAAAGACCCGGTGCCGGAAAGAACAGCAGATTTCCTGAATGCCCTGCTGGATAACTATAACGATTATACGCTGGACGATAAGAACCGCGTATCCTATAAGACCATTAACTTCCTCAATGGCCGCATAGATTCGTTGAAAGAGGAGCTGGGCCTGCTGGAAAAACAGGAGGAGCAGTTTAAGGTGCAAAGGGGCATCACGGATATTGATGAAGGCGCCAA
>Ga0207426_1000719_pt1 | contig 38316 bp, 26 predicted proteins | sample AraplaMF_Cvi_mMS_FD_184265 | JGI IMG/M metagenome (GOLD analysis project Ga0207426, IMG submission 184265) | Arabidopsis root microbial communities from the University of North Carolina, USA - plate scrape MF_Cvi_mMS (SPAdes) (version 2) | ecosystem: Host-associated > Plants > Roots > Endosphere... | reverse complement strand
GAACGGCGGCATCTACATGGACGCCGTCGAGGAAGCCATCAAGCACATCACCGACGAGAAGCACCAGGACGTCCGCCTGGTCTCCTTCCGCCAACTGTGCGACTGGCTCGACGCCCAGGACCCCAAGACCCTCACCGACCTACGCCAACTCGGCGTCGGACAGAAGTTCACCGGACGCGGCTGACCGCAGCGGAGCCGAGACATCAACGCCGCGCTGTGTGACGGAAGTTGGGGGCACGCATCAGCCGGTGATGAAGTAAAGGGATTCCATGTGGCTGGTGGCGGACTCGCTGTGCCGCACCCGCAGAATTGACGCGTCCAAGTCGGACCTGCCCCACGGGTCGGCATCCCCGAGGCACACGGTGGCGAGCGCGCCCCAGTCGTTCTGGTCCGGCTCGTCGTCCAGGTCGAAGTACACCTCAAGCTCGTCGAGGAGTTCCCCGGTGATACCGAGGGCGGTCATCACGGCCTGGGGGTCCCCGGCGACGACGAAGGGTTCGTCGCCGGGCCACCCGCAGGCGTGGAACATGGTGCCGTCCGGCAGCCATACGAGGTCTTCGGTGTGCTCGGCACCACAGTGGACTTCCACCCGTCCCACGATCCGCGCGTCGGGGAATCGCTTGCGCAGGCGGGTGGCCTCGGCAAGCAGCGGCATGTCGTTGCCGTCGTCCGCGAACGCCGGATCGGAGATCGACATGAGATTGCCCCACGCCCCGACCTGAACAACGTCCAGATCGGTCCGGGTGGTGACCGTATGGGTGTCTCTCTGTTTGCGGGTACCGAGGTCTTCGAGCACGTCGTCGATCGTGTCCAGCGAGCGGGCGAACGCGGCAGCCTGGGCAGGATCGTTGGGCGGAAGTTCTGCCGCGCTCACGGTGAACGGCGGCTGGAGGACGGTCAGTTCGTAACGGGATCCGCTGCCGGTGGTCATGCGGTCTGCCGGGAGCGTCCAGAACGGGTTATCAGACATGGGGCACAAGATATCGGTGTGTGACGATCCGTTCCGGGCCGATAGGCTGCCCCGCTTCTTGATCGACCTGATGGTGCGGCCCGGCAGACGGTGCTGTTACCGGCGGGCTGCGGTGGCGGAGGGAAGCTCGTTGAAACGGTTGTGGTAGGCGCCGGCGAAGCGGCCCAGGTGGGAGACGCCCCACCGGTAGGCGATGGTGCCGACGTTGTCGGTGGTGGTGAGGAGGTCCAGACGGATCCGGTCCAGCCGCAGGTTGCGTACGTAGGACATGGGTGACAAGCCGAGCCGGTCGCGGAACGCGGAGCTGAGGGTCCGCGGGGCGCAGTCGGCGGCTGCGGCGAGGTCGCCGAGGGTGATGTGCTCGGTGAGGTGGGCTTCGATGAACGCGAGAGCTGCGCGCAAGGAGCGCGGGTGGCCGGGTTGCGGACCGTCTCGCAGCTCGCCGGTGTGCGAGTGGGGCTGTGCCAGGAGCAGCGCGGTGACGATGCAGCGCAGTTGGCTGCGCTGGAGTTCGGCACGCTGGAACAGCGGGTCTCCCGAGTCGAGTTGCTCCAGGAGGGAGCGGGTCAGCAGCAGTACGGCGCGGCCCTTGGGCTTGACCAGGTCGAGGGCGAAGTCGAAGCGGACGCCGGACACCGGCGGGCGCCCGGTCAGTGCGGTGAACTCCTGGTCGACGAGGGCGGCGTCGATCCGAAGGCCCAGGAAGCGTGAAGGGGTGGGGCGCGCGGGGCGCAGCTCCTGGGTGTCTCCGGGGTTGACGACTCCGGCTGTGGCGGTGTCGAGGGTGGTGTGCAGGCCGCCGCAGGAGGCGGCGATCGCGCCGGACACGCCGATGTTGACGAAGTAGGAGCTGCGTCCTCCCGCCGAGGAGACGCGTACGTCGAGCGGCGAGGCGAAGTAGCCGACGGCGAAGTCGCGCGCGGCCACCCCGCGCAGTTCGTGCTCTCCCCTGCACAGGCCGTCCAGCGGCGAGGTGGCGATGGAGCCGCTGAACAGGCGGGTGGCGGCGTTCAAGAGGTCGACGGGGTTGGGGGATTTGGTGATGAGGAAGTTGCGCAGCGGAGCGGGCATGCGTTCTCCCTTGGGGCGGCTGCCCACGGTGTGGGGTGCGGGCGACCGGGGCCTGCTGTCAGTGTGTCACTGCTGCCCGGTCACCAGGGGCTCGGTCAGCGGTTCTGCGTCCGCAGATGACACGGTCCCTCGCGGGTGTGCTCACATCGGCGGGGCCACGAACAGTCCGGGGTCGACGTCGTTGTGGGACTTGGCGGCGATGAACTCGTCCATCTCGTTGGCCGTGCCCCATTGATCCGCGTGGGCGGGATCGCGAAGGTCGTAGAGGTGGGGGTGCCAGGTGTCCTCGTTCAGGACCTCCAGCTCGGTGGTGTACTCGACGGTGTTTCCGGCCCGGTCGAGGAAGTAGCTGAAGGTGTTGTCACCGGCGCGGTGCCGCCCTGGTCCCCACAGTCGCTCGATGCCGAGGCGCCGCATCCGGCCGGTGCCGCGCATGAACTCGTCGATGCCGCGCATCTCGAAGGAGGCGTGGTGGAAGGCCGCGTGCGGTCCGCGGACGATGCCGAAGCTGTGGTGGAAGGTGTTGCACCGCAGAAACCACATGATCTCGCCGCGGCTGCCGAGGCACATGGTGTCCGAGAGGCGGAACCCCAGGTGCTTGATGTACCAGGCGACCGTGGCCTCGGGTGTGGGGGAGTTCATCAGCACGTGTGACAGCCGCACGGGGATCGGCTCGCGGGCTTCGATCTTGCGATGCTGTCGTGGTGTGACGTCGGCGGAGACCTCCACCACGCGGCCCTCGTTGTCGAAGAAACGGACCGCGTAGCCACCTCCGGGGGTGGAAAGCGGCTGCGGTTCGCAGATCAACTGCACGCCCTGTGTGCTGAGTTGCGCGGCCAGGGTGTCGACATCGGCGGCCGTGGCGGCGCCGAAGGCGATGAGGTCGGTGCGCTTGTGCGCTTCCTGGCGCAGCCGCACCACGTACTGCTCCGGCGAGCCCTCGGCTGCCAGGAACGAGATGCCGGTGTCGCCTGCGGTCTCCGTCAGTCCCCACAGCTCGGTGTAGAACTGCCGCTGCTCGGCGAAGTTGGGCATGGCGACATCGATGTGCCGCAGGTGGGTGATCAGGCCGTTGTTTTCCATGGTGGGCTCTCCCGGGCTGTGGTGGTCAACTGGTGTGCTGTGACAACCAGTTGAGGAGGGTGGTGGGGCGGCACCGGGCCCTTGCCCATGTGACCGTCGGGGAACATCCGGGCCGTCTTGGGGCCCCGTGCCCAGGTTCGGGAAGTCGCCGCAGGCGTCCGACGCTCCTCGTCCGTCGTGCGCCGTGTGCCGTCCCTCGTTCGCAGCGGGCGGCTGACGCGCTGTGCCCGCGGCATGGTGATGGTCATGCGGGCTCGGCCATCTGCTGGTGACAGGCGTCGACCAGCGGGTACGCCTCGTCGTGGCGCTGCGCCTGCTCCAGGCCGGCGATCGTCACCGAGGTCTCCACGAGTGTTCGGCACCGCTGTGCGCGCCGGCTGACGAACGCCTCGAGCCCTGCGTCGATCGACGTGCGACAGTCGAGGTCCTGGGCCAGCACCGCCCCGTCTTCGATGGCCAGGGCCGCGCCGCTGGCCATCTGGGGTGCGGGTGCGTGCGCCGCGTCACCGATGACGACGCCGGCGCCCCGGTTCCAGGCGCCGTCCAAGAACGCCGTCAGCACCGGGCGACGTACCACCGACGTGGCCCCGCCCATCAGGGAGCGGATCTCCGCCACCCGGCCGGGAAAGACCTTGAGCAACTCCCTTAAGCGTGGGATGAGTTCGGTGTCAGGCAGGATGCCTCGCTCCACTCCGCTCTCCGTCAGGAACACATACGCCCGGTTGTCCGAGATGGGCACGAGCCCCGCCGTATTGACCTTCCCGGCGAACTGATAGATCCCGGTGGCCCACGGAGGGCGGGGCACCAGCGCCCGCCAGACCATCTGCCCGTGGTACTCGACCGAGGTCTCAAGGCCCAGCAGACGCCGTACGGACGAGCGGATCCCGTCCGCACCCACCAACAGCGCGACCCGCCGTAGCGTCCCGTCCGACATTTGCACGCGGACCTGTTCCCCCTCCTGGCCCACCGCAGCGACGGTCAGCCCGTGGTGCACCACCACGCCGCACCGATCGGCCTGCTCGTGCAGCGTCCGGTACAGCGCGGGGCGCGCCATGCCGACCATCGCGGGCCGCTCGGCGCCGATCAGACGTGGCAACCGCACCTCGCCCGCAACCCCGCCGTCCACATCCACCTGCGTGATCACACTCATTCCGTAGCCCGCGGCCAGACACGGGTCGGCCAGCCCCAGTTCGTCCAGCGCACGCAGCGAAGGACCGGTCAGACACAACCCCCAGCCGGACGTCGCTCCGGCCGGCCCGACCTCGGCGACCTCGACCTGCCACCCCCTGCGTGCCAAGGCCGACGCCGTGGTGAGACCGGCCATGCCCGCGCCCACGATCAAGGCCGTCCGCGCACCGCGATAGCTCTCCATGTATGCCTCCTGAGCGCTGAGTTCTTCGAACCCTAAGAACTGCGGACGCTTCGCCCTATCCGGATCCGGAGACGACTATCCGCCCTCGGCAAGTGATGGACGCGGTGCCTCCGGCGGGTGCTCTGGAGGCTGCTTCTACCGCTGAGCCGAGGCGGTGCGTGGTGTGGGGTGGCGCGCTTGATGGTGTGGATGACCGGGGGCTCGATGCCGTGGATCCGCGGGACCTCCGCTCGCGCGCAGAGCACGAGGGCCCACCAGGCCAACCACTGTTTCGGCACCGCGGGCCGGAATGACGAAGGGTCCCCGCCTCGAATAAGGCAGGGACCCTTGTGTGGAGCGCCCGGCAGGCCTTGCACCTGCATTTCCCGCCGGCTGGCGGACGTCTTTCCTTGGACCACAGACGCGTGACTCCGGGCTGTGCACCGAAGTTGCATCATGATCATACAGGGTTGCCCGGCCTGTCATGCCCGCGCGTCCGCCGCAGCCGGCAACCCGGCCCGCTTCGATGGGCTCGACGCGGTCGCCAATCGTCCGATCCTGCATGCCCAGCCGAAGCACATGATCCTCGACCTCCCCAGGTGGCTTGCCGGCCGGCTCGTGCCTGTCGGCAATCGACCGAATGGCGACGGCCTCGCTGGGGCGAGGTCACCGGGAAAACACCTACCCCGCGCCAAGCCGTGGAATGGCTGACAGGCCATCAACCTCCGGCGACTCACTGATGTTTTTCTGCGAGGTCCGGCCTTGGACTTCCGTGCCATGGGCGCGCGGACGCGCCGTCCCCCACTGTGTACGGGTGAACACGCACGCCGGGGTGCCGTGAAGCTCCCTTCAACGCCGAAGCCGCCGGCCGTTTCCGCGAGGCGCCCGTAGGACCCCCGCCCATGTCGCATACGGCATGCAGGTCAGCAGCCTCCTCCACCGCACACGCCCGGGTACGCGGCCGATACGAGGATGGCGTCGTACGGGGCGCGGTCCGGCACGCCGGCGCTGCCGTCTCCGACGCGCAGCTCCACGTGGCCGGTCACCTCACATACGGCGCCGACGCGCAGTCGCACCGGGTCGGTACGAGAGTGGTAAGTGATGGACACACCGGTGACGACGTTCAGCGAGGCCCCGGACGATCCGTTCGCCGTGCGTCGCTCGGCCTCCGCCGTGCTGGACGGCAAGGGGCGGGTCGTCGGCTGGAGCGGACGTGCCGAGGCGCTGCTCGGCTACGCGCCCGAGGACGTACTGGGGCGGCCGGTGCGCGAGGTGCTGCTCGACCCGCGCGATGAAGACGTCGTCATGGCCGCGGTGGCGGCCTGCGTGAGTGCTGGGGGCTGGTTCGGGGTCATCCCCGTACGGGACCGCGGCGGCAGACGGGTGGAGCTGGGCTGCCGGGTCCGGGCGGTGGTGCGGGCGGACGGCGGCATCGAGTGGTTTCTCGTCGGCGGGCCCGCGGAGCGGGTGATCCAGTGGGAGACGGACCGGTCGGTCCTGGACGGGATGTTCCGCCGGTCCCCGATCGGTCTTGCGGTGCTCGCCCCCGACCTGAGCCTGTTGCGGGTGAACCGGGCGATCGCACGGTTCGGTGGCATCCCGGCCGCGTACTACCGCGGGCTGCGCATCGGCGACTTCGTCATCGGCCGGGACGCGGAAACAGTGGAGGCGCGACTGCGACGGGTGCTCGAAACGGGGGATCCGCTGATCTTCACCGAGCAGCCCTGCCGCCTGCGGCACGACCCCGACCGGGAGCTGGTCGTCTCGGTGTCGGCCTTCCGGATGCAGGATCCCGCTGGCCGGGTTCTCGGCGTCACCCAGATGATCGAGGACGTCACTGACCGCTACCGGGCTCGCCGGAGACTGGCGCTCCTCAACGACGTCGGTGCCCGTATCGGCACCACCCTCGACGTGGAGCGTACGGCGCGCGAGCTGGCCGAGGTGGCGGTCCCCGACCTCGCGGACTGTGTCTCCGTCGACCTGCTGGAACCGGTCACCCGTGGTGAAGAGCCGGGCCAGGAGGCGTTGGCCCCCATGGTCAGGGCAGCGGTCCGGAGCATCTCACCCGAGGCTTCCCGGGTGATGTATCCAGTGGGCCACACGATGCACTTTCCAGCCGGGGCCCCGCAGGCCAGATGTCTGGACGAGAGGCGCCCCGTCCTCGAACCGGTCCTGGAGTCCGCCCCCGGCCGGTCCTCCCTTGACCCGGACAAGGTCGAGCGGGTCCTGGAACTGGGCGTTCACTCGCTCATCGTCGTGCCGCTGGTCGCGCGTGGTCTCGTACTGGGCGTGGTGAGCCTGTGGCGGTGGCGGCGGCCCGAGCCGTTCGAGGCGGACGACCTGACGCTGGCCGAGGAGTTCGCCGCCCGGGCCGCCGTCTGCATCGACAACGCCCGCCGCTACACCCAGCAGCACCAGGCAGCGGTCACGCTCCAGCGCAGCCTGCTCCCGAGCGAGGTGCCCGAGCACCCGGCGGTCGAGATCGACCACCGGTATCTGCCGGCCGACGCCACCGCCGGTGTCGGCGGCGACTGGTTCGACGTCATCCCGCTCTCCGGGCTGCGGGTCGCCCTCGTCGTCGGCGACGTGGTCGGCCACGGCATCCACGCGGCGGCCACCATGGGCCGGCTGCGTACCGCCGTCCACACCCTCGCCAACCTCGACCTGCCCCCGGACGAGGTCCTCTCCCACCTGGACGACCTCGTGGACCGGCTGGCCGCCGCGCAGGAGGCGACCGACGAAGGTGCCCCGCAGGTCGTCGGCGCGACCTGCCTGTATGCGGTCTACGACCCGGTCGGCGGGCACTGTGCCCTCGCCCGCGCCGGTCATCCGCCGCCCGCGGTGGTGACACCGGACGGACGGGTGGACTTCCCCGAGCTGCCGGCCGGCCCACCGCTCGGTCTCGGCGGACTGCCGTTCGAAGCCGCCGAGCTGGAATTGCCCGAGGGCAGCTTGCTCGCCCTCTACACCGACGGGCTCCTGGCGGTCCGGCGCCGGGACGCCGACGAGGGACTGGAGCTCTTGCGCGGGGCGCTGGGCGACCCCGCCCGCTCCCTGGGAGACCTCTGCAAGGCGGTGGAGGACGCGCTGCTGCCCGATCGCCCCGGCGATGACATCGCACTGCTCACCGCCCGTACCCGCTGCCTGGCCGCACACAAGGTGGCCACCTGGGAACTGTCGGCGGAGCCGGCCGCGGCCGCCGAGGGCCGGACACTCGCGGTGGCCCAGCTCAACGACTGGGGGCTGGCGGAAGTGGCTTTCACCACTGAGCTGATCGTCAGCGAACTGATCACCAATGCCTACCGCTACAGCAGTGGCCCGGTCACCCTCCGTCTCATCCGGGACCGCCACCTCATCTGTGAGGTCTCGGACCCCAGCAGCACCTCTCCCCATCTGCGTCACGCCGCCACAACCGACGAGGGCGGCCGCGGCCTCTTCCTCGTCGCTCAACTCACCGAACGCTGGGGCACACGCTATGTGCGCAACGGCAAAACGATCTGGACGGAGCAGCCGTTGCCGTCGGTGCCCGGATGAGTGAGGGTGAGGGCCCGGTGGCTGACCTGCCCGTCGAGGAAACTACGGTGTCGGTCAACGGCAGGCTGAAGGGATCGAACATGTTCCGCAAGGTACTGGTGGCCAATCGTGGTGAGATCGCGATTCGCGCGTTCCGCGCAAGCTATGAGCTGGGCGCGAAAACCGTTGCCGTCTTCCCGCACGAGGACCGCAATTCCCTGCACAGGCTGAAGGCCGATGAGGCACATGAGATCGGCGAGCCGGGACACCCGGTGCGTGCCTACCTCTCCGTGGAGGAGATCGTCCGTGCTGCGCGCCGGGCGGGAGCGGACGCGGTCTACCCGGGCTACGGGTTCCTGTCCGAGAACCCGGACCTGGCGCGTGCCTGCGAAGAGGCGGGCATCACGTTCGTCGGGCCGAGCGCGAGCACGCTGGAACTGACCGGGAACAAGGCGCGTGCGGTGGCCGCCGCGCGCGCGGCCGGTGTACCGGTGCTCGGTTCCTCGGAGCCCTCCAGCGACGTGGACGCACTGGTCCGTGCCGCCGACGACATCGGCTTCCCCGTGTTCGTCAAGGCGGTCGCCGGCGGCGGAGGGCGCGGTATGCGCCGCGTCGAGGACCCCGGCATGCTGCGTGAGTCCATCGAGGCGGCGGCCCGCGAGGCCGCGTCCGCGTTCGGCGACCCCACCGTCTTCCTGGAGAAGGCCGTCGTCGATCCCCGGCACATCGAGGTGCAGATCCTCGCCGACGGGCAGGGCGAGGTCATCCACCTCTTCGAGCGTGACTGCTCGCTGCAGCGCCGGCACCAGAAGGTGATCGAACTCGCGCCCGCGCCGAACCTCGATCCGGCGCTGCGCGAGCGGATCTGCGCCGACGCCGTGCGGTTCGCCCGGGAGATCGGTTACCGCAACGCGGGCACCGTGGAGTTCCTGCTCGACCGTGACGGCAACCACGTCTTCATCGAGATGAACCCGCGCATCCAGGTCGAGCACACGGTGACCGAGGAGGTCACCGACGTCGACCTCGTGCAGGCGCAGCTGCGTATCGCCGCTGGTGAGTCGCTGCCCGATCTCGGCCTCACACAGGACACGGTCGCGCTGCACGGCGCCGCGCTGCAATGCCGTATCACCACCGAGGACCCCGCCAACGGCTTCCGCCCGGACACCGGCAGGATCAGCGCCTACCGGTCGCCGGGCGGCTCGGGGATCCGCCTGGACGGCGGCACCACGCACGCCGGTACGGAGATCAGCGCCCACTTCGACTCGATGCTGGTCAAGCTCAGCTGCCGGGGCCGGGACTTCAGCACCGCCATCGGCCGGGCCCGCCGCGCCGTGGCGGAGTTCCGCATCCGCGGTGTGGCCACGAACATCCCGTTCCTGCAAGCCGTGCTCGACGACCCGGACTTCCGGGCCGGGCGGGTCACCACGTCGTTCATCGAAGAGCGCCCGCACCTGCTCACCGCGCGCCACTCCGCCGACCGCGGCACGAAGCTGCTCACCTACCTCGCGGACGTCACGGTGAACAAGCCGCACGGTGCACGGCCCGAGCTGATCGCCCCGAGCACCAAACTGCCGCCCCTGCCCGCCGCCGAACCGTCCGCCGGCTCCCGGCAGCGGCTCGCCGAGCTGGGCCCGGAGGGGTTCGCCCGGTGGCTGCGCGAGTCACCGTTCATCGGAGTCACCGACACCACCTTCCGCGACGCCCACCAGTCACTGCTCGCCACCCGGGTCCGTACCAAGGACATGCTCGCCGTCGCCCCGGTGGTGGCGCGGACGATGCCGCAACTGCTGTCCCTGGAGTGCTGGGGCGGCGCCACCTACGACGTAGCCCTCCGCTTCCTCGCCGAGGACCCCTGGGAGCGCCTGGCCGCACTCCGTGAGGCAGCACCGAACATCTGCCTGCAGATGCTGCTGCGCGGCCGCAACACCGTGGGCTACACGCCGTACCCGACCGAGGTGACCGACGCCTTCGTGCAGGAGGCCGCGGCCACCGGTATCGACATCTTCCGGATCTTCGACGCGCTCAACGACGTCGGGCAGATGCGGCCCGCCATCGACGCCGTACGGGAGACCGGCACGGCCGTCGCCGAGGTCGCCCTGTGCTACACCTCCGACCTGTCCGACCCGTCCGAGCGGCTCTACACCCTCGACTACTACCTCCGTCTGGCCGAGCAGATCGTGGACGCCGGCGCCCACGTCCTGGCCATCAAGGACATGGCGGGGCTGCTCCGCGCGCCGGCCGCCGAGAAGCTCGTCTCGGCCCTGCGCCGCGAGTTCGACCTGCCGGTGCATCTGCACACCCACGACACCGCGGGCGGCCAGCTGGCCACCTACCTCGCCGCGATCCGGGCCGGGGCGGACGCGGTGGACGGTGCGGTGGCATCCATGGCCGGCACCACGTCGCAGCCTTCGCTGTCGGCGATCGTGGCCGCGACCGACCACAGCGAACGGCCCACCGGGCTGGACCTGAAGGCGGTCGGGGACCTGGAGCCGTACTGGGAGAGTGTCCGCAGGATCTACGCGCCGTTCGAGGCGGGCCTGGCCTCGCCGACCGGCCGCGTGTACCACCACGAGATCCCCGGCGGACAGCTTTCCAACCTCCGTACACAGGCGGTCGCGCTCGGCCTGGGGGACCGCTTCGAGGACATCGAGGCGATGTACGCCGCCGCCGACCGGATCCTCGGCCGCCTGGTGAAGGTGACCCCGTCCTCCAAGGTGGTCGGGGACCTGGCGCTGCACCTGGTGGGCGCCGGGGTGAAACCGGCGGACTTCGAGGCGACGCCCAACGAGTTCGACATCCCCGATTCCGTCATCGGCTTCCTCCGCGGCGAGTTGGGCAACCCGCCCGGCGGATGGCCGGAGCCGTTCCGCGCCAAGGCGCTGGAAGGCCGCGCCGAACCCAGGCCCGTGCAGGAACTGACCGCGGACGACCACACGGGGCTGGAGCAGGACCGCCGCGCGACGCTCAACCGGCTGCTGTTCCCCGGGCCGGCCCGCGACTTCGAGACCCACCGTCAGGCCTACGGCGACACCAGCGTGCTGGACAGCAAGGACTTCTTCTACGGCCTGCGTTCCGGAACGGAGTACGCCATCGATCTCGAGCCGGGAGTACGGCTCCTGATCGAGTTGGAGGCCATCGGCGAGGCCGACGAACGCGGTATGCGCACTGTGGTGTCCACCCTGAACGGCCAGCTGCGGCCCATCCAGGTACGCGACACCGCAGCGGCCGCCGACGTACCGGTGACGGAGAAGGCCGACCGGACCAACCCGGGCCACGTCGCCGCTCCGTTCGCCGGAGTGGTGACGCTCGCGGTGGCCGAGGGCGACGAGGTGGCGGCCGGCACCACAGTGGCCACCATCGAGGCGATGAAGATGGAAGCCGCGATCACCGCCCCGAAGGCCGGACGGGTGACCAGGCTGGCCATCAACCAGATCCAGCAGGTGGAGGGAGGCGATCTCCTTGTCGACATCGCATGAATCGCCTCTCATGAATGAGGGCGAGCAAGGGCGCCGCTAGCACTCCCGCCGGACTTTGGTGTTTTGCCTGGTCAACGGCCTGGGTCCGGGGAGTGTAGCGGGGCTTGCCCCGGCCCTCGCGGTTCGCCGCGAGGGCCTTATCCGGCCAGCCCTCGGAGCAGGCCCTCCAGATTGCGCTCGCCGTCGCGGGTCTGGGCGCCGTTGGCCAGGCCGCCGCGGATCAACCGCTCGGCCGCGGGGCGAACGACAGGTGCGAGTCGAATGACGGTCCTTAGCCCAGAGCGCATGTCCAGATCACGGGGTGCGGGGTGCCCGCGCCGTCGTAGGGATCGCCGTCGTAGGCCCAACCTCCCGCCCTGACCTGGTCGTTGATGGCCTCGGCGCCGGCCGGGCCGTCGGGGGCGAGGCCGGGGAGGGCTCGAACGGGGCCGGAGCCCGGCCAGATCTGGGCCTGGTCGATGGGGGTGGTCGCCGGGATGCCGTACGGGAACATCGCGGTGCCGACGGCCACGCCGCTGCTGGGGCTGATGTCGTTGAGCCAGCCCTTGCCCTCGTGAGCGGGGAGTCCCGGGATGTGGATGCCGTCCTTGGTGTAGGGGGCGTCCCAGTAGGTGTCGGCAGCCAGGTCCTGGTGGGCGTAGGTGCGTTCACCGACGATGCGTCCGTGATTGTCGATGGCGGTCGGGTACCAGTCCGTGTCGCTGTTGATCTCGATGGGCTTGAGAACTCGTCCCGGACCTTTGGTGCCACCGGGCCAGACCAGCCCGACGCTGCCGCTCACCTCGCTCGTGCCGTCCCAGTACCAGGAGTGCCCGATCACCGTTCCACGGGAGTTGATGCCGCGTATGCGTACATGGGTGTGCCCGGGTTTGACGGTGAGGGTCCGGGTGATGGTGGCGCCGGTCCAGAGATAGGCGGTGTCCGAAGCGTCGTTGCCGCCCGCGACGGTCCCGCGGTCGTTGGCGTCGGCGGCATAGGTACCCGGAGGGGAGCGGGACGCGGTGCACGGTGCTTCCCGTCCAGTAGGCAGGACGCCCTGCGGACCGGCCGACGGACAGGCCGCCGGTACCGAAGTCGTTGACGCTTTCGCTGCCCCAGGACCCGGCGCCGGTGCCCGGCAGCCGGTCGAGGACATGAAGGGCGGGGATGCAGCGGGAGGCCGGGCCGGGGCCTTCCGCGGCGGTCGCCGGAAGCGCCGTGGTGAGCAGCGCTCCCAGTGCGAGTGCGGTGGCGGCCATGGCTCTGCTGCGGCCTGGTCTCAGGGAGGAGCCCCCTTCGTCGCGACGGGTTCGGCCCCGCCGGCCGCTCATCATCGGATGCCGGTTCCGGCGGACGGGGATGTTCCACGCGCGATGGCCGGATCACGCCGAACGGCCGGGACGAGCAGGCTGAGGAGAGCCGGGGAGGGGACGGCGAGGATGCTTGCGGTAGTGGTGATCGCGAGGTTTCCCGCTCACTCGGTGCGGTAAATGAGGACCCAGATGCTGATGGGCATCGCGGCGATCGCGGCCTGTGCCTCAGGGCCCGGGCCTGGCAATCAGATCTTCCGCGGGATATCCAGCCTGGGCAGTGCGAACCCGCTCGACGAAGTACTGTCGGGGACGCTCGGAATCGTCGTCCCAGTCCTGCCGTTCGACGCCGGGTACGTGCTGATCGGACGGCTCACCATCTCACGGGGGATCCGTGGCTGACTCTGCCGAAATCGTCGAACCGACCTCCCTGACATCCGGCGCCGCGGGCCCCGGCGGATCCGCCCGATGCGTCGGGCCCGACCGGCAGGCTCCGCGCCAAGGTGCGGGACCGGGTCGAGGAGATGAGCAGCACCGTGGCCGGCCCGAGGGCCACCGGCCCGGCACTCGGGGAGGCGGCGCGCAGCATCGGGATGCCGCCGCCGCTGATGCTGTTCCGGGTCGAACTGCCCCTGGCCGTCCCGCTGATCCTGGCGGGCGTACGGACCGCGCTAGTGCCGGCCACCTTCGGCGCAGGAGGAGGACTCGGGGACCCGGGCTCCTCCGGCATCTCCCACCAGCGCATGCCGGTGCTGGTGCTCGGCTTCCTACTGACGGTCGCCATGGCGCTGATCATGGACTGGCCGGGGACGCCCGTCGGGTTGCTGCCACGCCCACGCGGTCTGGAGGTGGACTGATGCGCCTGGTCCAATTACGGACGGCCGTCGCGGGCGCCCTGCTGCTCGCCACAGCAGGGCTGAGCGGCTGCGGACTGACCAGCGGCAGCCCGCTGGCCGACTCGGTGCAGCCCGGCACCATCGGGAAGGGGCGACCGCTGAACGGCGCCCAACTGACCGTGACCTCAAAAGAGTTCACCGAACAGATCATCCTGGGCCAGATCATGGGGCTGGTCTTCAAAGCGGCCGGCGCGGAAGTCCTGGACCGGACGAACATCCAGGGTTCGATCGGTGCCCGCGAGGCGGTCAAGTCCGGTGCGGCGGACGGGATGTACGAGTACACCGGCACTGCCTGGATCACCTACCTCGGTCACACCAAGCGGGTCGTCGACCCGTACGAGCAGTGGAAGGCCGTACGCGAGGAGGACCGCCGCAACGGCATCACCTGGCTGCACGCCGCCCCGCTCAACAACACCTACGCGCTGGTCGCGAACCAGGCGAATGCACAGAAGTACCGGCTGCGCACACTCTCCGACGTGGCACGTCTGACGAAGAAGGACCCGGGCGCGGCGACGATCTGCGGCGGAAGCGAGTTCTCGCTGCGCGAGGACGGCCTGCCGGGCGTGGCGAAGACGTACGGATTCGCCCTCCGGCGCGGGAACTTCAAAAAGATGGACGACGGCGTCGTCTACACCCAGGTCGCCGAGGGCACGGCCTGCGCCCTCGGCGTGGCGGCCACCACCGACGGCCGCATTCCCGAACTCAAGCTGAAGGTGCTGGAGGACGACCGGCACTTCTTCCCCAACTACAACGCCGCACCCGAGATGAACAGCGCCACAATGAGGAAGTACCCCGCCATCGCCGACCTCCTCACCCCGATCACCAAGCGGCTTACGGGGGCGGAGGCCCAGCGACTGAACGCGCGGGTGGACGTGGACGGGGAGGACCCGCACGAGGTGGCGAAGGACTGGCTGGTGCGGGAGGGCTTCATCCGGGAAGGCTGACAGACGGATTCGCACGAGCCTCCGACGAGCAGGAGGAGAGCGCCCTGCCGCTCGCAACTGAGCGGGCTGGTGGGCCGCGCTGCGCGAGAGGGCTGTGGGACGTGCGAGGAGGAGACCTCAAGCGGGCAGTTTCGTGTCGATGACGAAGCTGATTTCGATGACCTGGCCGGGCAAGGTCAGTTCAGTGATGCCCAAGACCGTGCTGGCCGGGCGGTGGTCGCCGAAGTACCCCAGGTTGCCCTCCGCCGTCGCAGCGGCATTCTGCCGCAGGTTCACCACGTACAGGGTCTGCGAGACGACCTGGTTGCGGGTGGCGCCGTAGTGGTCCAGGACCTTGTCCATGTTGGCGTAGGTCTGCTTGAGCTGGGCGGCGAAGTCGCCCGCGTGGAGGAAATCGCCTGCCTCGTCGAACGAGAGCTGTCCGGAGACGTGGATCAGTTCGCCGGACTTGATCGCCTGTGAGTAGCCGAAGTCGCTCTCGGCCGGCACGTTGTAGTGGAAGACGTCAATGGTGGCCACGGTGCTCGCCCTTCCGGTTTGCTCTCTTGTAGTTACTCGGAAACTGTAGGAGAGTCATGGTTGACCTGGAAGAACGCACTTTTCGGTGACTGAGGAACCTGATGGAGACCAAGCAACTGCTCAAGGGCCTGCCCGAGGACGCTGATCTGCGGCGCGCAGACTCCCTGGCGCGGGAGATCTTCTCGGACGTCGCCAACAAGTGGGCGCTCCTGATCATCGAGGCGCTCGGCGAGCGCACCCTGCGCTTCAGCGAGCTGCGGAACGAGGTCGAGGGCGTCAGCCACAAGATGCTCACCCAGAACCTGCGCATGCTGGAGCGCAACGGCCTGGCCGACCGGAAGGTGTACCCCACCGTGCCGCCGCGAGTCGAGTACACCCTCACCGAGCCGGGCCGGGCCCTGCGCACCGCGGTCGACGCCATCTGCGGCTGGACCCACCAGCACCTCGGTCACATCGAGAGCGCACGCGGCCGTTTCGACGCCTGACGGGCACGCAGCGACACCCTCGCGGGTTGCGCGACTTACACCGGAACATCTCGGCACCGTCCAAGACGCCCCTACACGCTGCCGGGCGGCGGGCGGCGGGCCTGGCGACGCCCGTCTTGGCTAGTTAGGCCCGGCGCCCCAGCCCATTCACCGAGCCGAGGGATGCCGGCTCCCGCGGGGGAGTAGACATGCGCGAGTCATGCAGATGCGTGCCGTCGAGCCACCCAGGGAGCACTGACCATGACAATCCAGCGACGCCAACTCCTGCGATCCGGCCTTGTGTTGGGCGCCGGAGCCGCCCTGCCCGCCGCCCTCGCGAACGCCGGACCCGCTCTCGCCGTGCCGGCCCTCGTCCGCAGCGGGCGTCCCGCCCTCACCCACGGAGTGCAGACCGGCGACGTCACCGCGCACGGGGGCGTCGTCTGGACCCGGGCCGACCGGCCCGCCCGGATGGCGGTCGAGGTGAGCACCCGCCCCGACTTCGCGCGGTCGGTGACCATACCTGGCCCTGTCCTCACGGCCGAGACCGACTTCACGGGCAAGGTCAAGCTGTCCGGGCTGCCCGCCGGGAGCGACGTCCACTACCGGGTGCGGCTCGCCGACCCCGGCGACGGCTCGCTCGCGGGCGAGCCCGCGACCGGCCGGCTGCGCACGGCGCCCGCGGTCCGCGACGACGTGCGCTTCGTCTGGTCCGCCGACCTGGCCGGCCAGGGCTGGGGCATCAACCCGGACGCCGGTGGCTACCGCATCTTCCGGGCCATGGCGGAGCGCGCCCCGGACTTCTTCCTGTGCAGCGGCGACTTCTGGTATGCCGACGGCGTGATCCCCGAGGTCCGGACCCTCCCTGACGGCCGCATCTGGCGCAACCTGGTGACCCCGGAGAAGTCCAAGGTCGCCGAGACCCTGGCCGAGTTCCGCGGCCAGCACAAGTACAACCTCATGGACGAGAACCTCCGCGCCTTTGCCGCGGCCGTTCCGCAGATCAACCAGTGGGATGACCACGAGGTCCTCAACAACTGGTATCCGGGCGAAGTGCTCACCGACACCCGCTACACCGAGCGGCGCGTGGATGTCCTCGCCGCTCGGGCCCGGCGGGCGCTTTTCGAGTATCTGCCGATCGAGACGGGGCCCAGTGGCGACGGCCGTGTCCACCGGGTCATCCGTTACGGGCCACTCCTCGACGTCTTCGTACTCGACATGCGCTCCTATCGGGACGCCAACAGCGCGAACGCCGGATCCGCCACGGACAGCGGGATCCTGGGCGCGAAGCAGGTCGCATGGCTCGAGCGTGAGCTGGAGGCCTCGCGGGCGACCTGGAAGGTGATCGCCGCGGACATGCCGCTGGCGCTCGTGGTGCCGGACGGCGCCGCCCAGGAGGCGATAGCGCAGGGCGACGGCGGCGCTCCGCTGGGCCGCGAAGGGGAGATCGCCCGGGTTCTGTCCTTCATTCACCGGCGGCGCATCGCCAACACGGTCTGGCTCACCGCGGACGTGCACTACACCGCCGCCCACTACTACGACCCGGACAAGGCGGCCTTCCAGGACTTCACGCCGTTCTGGGAGTTCGTCTCCGGCCCGCTCAACGCCATCGTCGCGGACCAGCCCAACAGGCTCGACGGCACTTTCGGCCCCCAGGTGCGCTTCCAGTCCCTCGCCCCGGACACCGTGCAGAACAATCCGGCGTACGGGTACCAGTATTTCGGCGAGGTCGACATCGACGGTTCGTCCGAGGTCATGACCGTACGGCTGCGCGACATCGATGGGAAGGTGCTCTACTCCGTGGGAATCGACCCGCAGCGCTGAGAAACCAACTACTCCACGGCCCGTCCACCGTCCTGGTGGACGGGCCGTCCCATGAGGCCTCCCAGGCGAGGCATGTGCCGGGCCGATGCGGACTTCCACGGCGGCAGGCAGCGCCACCGTCCCCATTCCCGCAAAGAACCTGTGCACGCGGCCACTTGGGCAGGGAAATCGCAACTTCGACAGGGCTCGCAGAGGCAGCTACCTTCACCTGGTCTTCGGTGGTCGCCCACGGCCGCACGGGGATTCCTTCAGGCTGGGCCACCCGCGACGGGATGAGTCGATCACGCGCCCCGCGAATTCTCGCCCCCATGCGTAAGCCACCGAACCGGGTCCGCACCAGGCACCCCCAACCAGGGAGAGGCGCATGCCCCATCTTGCTCTGTACACATTCGGCGTCCTGAAGTCACCTCTCGCCGATCCCGGGCTTCTTACGCAGGAGTTCTACGACATTGGTGAGGCCGTCTACCGGGAGATCGGCCGGCACCCCGGATATCTCGCTCATGCTGAACCGGCAGACCACAGCCGAGGCACACTGTTCGACGCGGACTGGGGTGAATGGGGAGAGTTTGCTGTTCCGGCCTGGTACGGGAAAGGCCGCACTGCGGAAACCACGGCCCTGGCCGCGACCCTCTCACTCTGGACCGACCTGCGCCCCGCCTTCGACGCCGTCTACACCGGTCTGCACCGTACGGCGCTGAACAGGCGTTACGACTGGTTCGAAAGGCCAGAACACCCCAATTACGTGTGCTGGTGGGTCTCCGACGGCGTGATACCCACCTGGCAGGACGGGGTTGCCAGGCTGGAGCACCTCCACGACCACGGCTCCGCGCCGTACGCCTTCACCTTCCACCACTCGTTCGCCCCGGACGGAACTCCGACCAGGACCACAGGCATCGGGCCGAGGAGCGACCAGGTTCGCTGACAAGGTCAGCGGGTCGCCTGATGCTTCGTCACCGTTGTGCAACAGGCGTGAACCGCTTCGGCAGATGCCCCGTACAGCCCGGTGTGTGCGGCCCCGATGGCCGCGGCAATACGCAGCGAGGGAAGGAATCGGCATGGCCGGCGGCAACATCAAGATCAGCCCGGACGAGATGCGGGAGGCGTCGACCTGGCTGCAGAACCAGAAGGAACTGATGCAGCAGAGCCTCCACGAGGCCAACACCAAGATGGACGAGATGGTCGAGGCGGCCTACGCCACCCCCGGCTCCGAGTCCAAGTTCCGTCCGTACTGGGAGGAGTACAAGAACGGGACCGAGAAGGCGATCGAGGGCCTGCAGGGCGTCAGCGAGTTCATCAAGCAGGTCGCCGACGCGTTCGTCGACACCGACGACCAGACGTCCGGCTCCATCGGCTGACGTGCCCCACCGTCCGGCCCCGCTCTCCCCGTGAGGGCGGGGCCGGACGCCGGAGCAGGAGAGGAGACACCGATGGGTCGCATCAGCGTTCCCGTGCAGGATCTGAAGGACACGGCCAAGGAGCTCCAGAACATCGGGGATCTGATCGGCAATTCCGCGACGCTCTATCACGCCACGGGTGAGTCCGACTCGTTCAAGAGCGTCGCCGGTGACTCCCGTCTCGCCGAGGCCCTCGACGGGTTCGACAAGGCGTGGGTGGCGGGTCACGAGCGGGTCCACGACAACGTGAAGACGTTCTCCGAGAACACGGACAAGATCGCCGAGAACTTCACGAAGACGGACGACGACACCGCCGACTCGCTGGAGAAATCGAAGAAGGACGCGTGACAGGAGACGTCATGCGGAAGGGAAAGGCGTCATGACGCAACCGGTCACCGAGCAGCCCGCGGGCGCGCCGGCGGGCTACACACTGCGGTTCCCCGACTCCTGGTGGCACCTCGACCTCGATCCGAGCACCCGGGACGCGTCGATCCGGCGCCGTATCGAGTCCGAGGTGGAGAAGGCCCCGCAGCTGACCCGTGAGCAAGTGGACGGGCTGATCCGCAGTACTCGGCGCACCGCGCGTGAGGCGCACGGGCAGGGTGCGCTGCGGGCGGCGGGGATGCTCAGGATTCTCAAAGCGGGCAGCGGTCCCCTGGTGCTGAGCGCCACGATGGTCGTGCTGCGGATGTCCGTTCCCGAGGAGCAGTCGGAGGATCTGGCGGACCTCGTCATGGCGGCCGGTATGCAGCTCGGCACCGAGGCGGAGGGCAGCGGACTGCCCCCCGGTGAGGTGGAGTTGGTGGAGCTTCCCCACGTCGGGGCGGTCGGGCGGATCAGCAGGATCGAGGACGTGGACTACCGGGGGACGCCGGTGCCCACCGCGGTGCGGCAGACCCTGATCCCGGTGCCGAACAGCCGGGACTATCTGGTGCTCGCCAGTTCCACCCCCAATGTGGATCTGGCCGAGCAGTTCTACGACGTCTTCGACGCGATCGCGGAGTCGTTCCGCTTCGAGGACCCGGCCGGCACGTCCGGCGCAGCGGATCCGGCTGCGGAAGCGGCCACCGAAGGCCCCATGGGCGAAGCAGACAAGGGAAAGTGAGGTAGCGGCCATGGCGCGTCCAGCGGTGTCCGAATGGGAGTCGGTCTTCGGGTTCGAGGACGACCCGACTCCGGGTGATGCGGAGGTGCTCGGACAGCTCGCGCGTAGCTACCGTTCCGTGGCCGATAACGCGGGCGACGCCCTCCCCCTCGTCTCCGGGCTGGAGAACCAGCAGGTGGGCGAGGGCAAGACGATGGACAAGCTCCGGGACAAGCTCGGTGACCTGGCCCAGCAGGTGCGCAAACTGCACAGCTCCTACGACCAGGCGGCCGGCGCCCTGGACACGTATGTGCACTCGCTGCGCGACCAGCAGCGCAACGCCGACAACGCCCTGGAGAAGGGGCGCGACGCCAAGGAACGGCTGGAGTCCGCCACCGAGGTGGTGCGGGCGGCCGGGGCCGACATCGGCCGGCTGGACGCGGCCACCCACCCTCCCGACGACCACGAGGCGCGGGCGAGCACCCGGCGCGCGCTGGACGAGGCCCACAGCAAGCAGTCCACGGCGCAGGGCCACGCCGATGACGCACAGGCCGATCTCGACGCCGCCCGCATGCTGGCGGAGGACGCGCGGCAGGTGCGCGAGGAGGACGCCTCCACGGCGGCTCAGAAGCTGGACGACGCCAAGGACGAGTCGGTCGCGGGCTACAGCCTGTGGGACAAGATCAAGAAGGCGTTGAGCACGGCGCTGGGCATCATCAGCGCGGTGCTGGGCGTGGTGGCGATGCTGATCCCCGGCCTGCAGGGCATCGGCATCGCCCTGACGATCGGCAGCATCGTGGCCGGCGCGGCGTCGCTCGGCATCAACATGTCGATCATGGCCGAGACGGGCGAGTGGAACGTCCTGGAGGTCGTGCTCGGCGTCGTGGGACTGGTCGGGGGCGGGGCCGCGGCCCTCAAGGGCCTCGGGGGGATCGGCTCGGTTCTCAAGGGGGGCAAGCCCAACTCGATCAAGTCGCTCAACAACCGCATCAACGTCCGAGACGTCAAGGACCGCACCTGCGCGACCGACCCGGTCGATGTGGCCAGCGGCGAAATGCTGCTCCAGCAGACCGATCTGACGCTGCCCGGTGTGCTGCCACTGGACCTCCGGCGCACGCATCTGTCGACGTACCGCTACGGCCAGTTCTTCGGTCCCTCCTGGGCCTCCACCCTGGACGAGCGCCTCGAAGCCGACGACCGGGGACGGATGTGGTGGGCCCGCGAGGACGGCTCGATCCTGACCTACCCGAGCCTTCCCGCCGCCGACGCGGACGAGCCGGTGTGGCCCGAGGAAGGCCCCCGCCTGCCGCTGACCTGCGCGGGAACCGGCACCACGGGCGAGGTCAGCTACCGCATCGCCGATCCGCACTCGGGCCTCGTCCGCACCTTCGCGGACCATCCCGACGACAACAGCGGCCTGTACTGGCTCACCGGGTGGCAGGACCGCAACGGCAACGAGGTCGGCGTCTCCCGGCTGGCGGACGGCACCCCGACGACGCTGATCCACTCCGGCGGCTACCACGTCACCCTCGAGTGCCCCATCGGCCGCGTCACACGGCTGACGGTCACCACACCCGACGGTCCCGTTGAGGTCATGTCCTACGGATATGACGACGCCGGGAACCTCACCCACGTCACCAACTCCTCCGGCAAGGCGCTGGAGTTCACCTACGATGACCGGTCCCGCATCACCGCCTGGACGGACCGCAACGACTCCACCTACCGCTACGTCTACGACGACGACAACCGCGTCACACAGACCATCGGCCCCGAGGGCTACCTCTCCTCACGCTGGAACTACGACCCCGACCAGCAGCAGACGCACTACACCGACGCCTGCGGCGCCACGACCGTCTACCAGCTCAACGACCTGTACCAGGTCACCGCCGTGACCGACCCCCTCGGCAACACCACCGCCTCCGAGTGGGACCGCTACGACAACCTCCTGGCCCGCACCGACGCCCTCGGCCACACGGTGCGGTACGAGTACGACCTGGCGCACAACCCCACCGTCATCGAACTCCCGGACGGCAGCCGGTCCACGGCGACGTACAACGAACTGAACCTTCCGCTCTCCTCGACCGGCCACGACGGGACGACCTGGCACTGTGCGTACGACGAGCGGGGCAATCCCACTGCCATGACCGGGCCGGACGGGGGCACCCTCAGGTTCACCCACGACCGCGCAGGTGCCATCGCGACCGCAACTGACACCTCGGGCGCAGCAGCCACGTATGACAACGACGCCGCCGGTCTGCCCCTCTCCGTCACGGATGCCTCCGGCGGAACCGCCCTGCTCGAACGCGACGCGTTCGGCCGCCCCACCGTCCTCACCGACCCACTGGGTGCGATCACCCGCACGGCATGGACCGTCGAAGGCCGCGTATCGGAGCGAACGGCAATCGATGGCCGCATCGAACGCTTCACCTGGGACGGCGAGGGCAACTGCCTCACGCACACCAACCCCGCAGGCGCCACCACCCGTTTCGAGTACACGCATTTCGACCGGCTCGCGGCGCGTACCGACCCCGACGGCGCCCGGTCCACCTTCGTCTACGACGCCGAGCTCCGCCCCACCCGAGTCACCAACCCGCAGGGCCTGAACTGGGATTACACCTACGACCGCGTCGGCCGTCTCATCAAGGAGGCCGACTTCGACAACCGCGAAATCCGTTACGCCCACGACGCGCTGGGCCGGGTCACCTCCCGCACGACACCGCTCGGCGAGGAGATCGGCTACACGTACAACGAACTCAGTCAGCTGACGTCCAAGGACGCGGCCGGGGCGCGGACCGACTACACCTATGACGCCGCAGGCGCGCTCCTCCGCGCGGTGTCCCCCACCTCCACGCTCACTTTCGAGCGGGACATCACGGGGAACCTGCTGTCGGAAACCGTCGACGGACGCACCACCCGCTACACCTACGACTTCATGGGGCGTCGCACCTCCCGCACCACGCCCACCGGCGCGTACACCGAACTCGCCTACGACCAGGCAGGCAACCGCACCTCCCTGACCTCCGACGGCCACCGGATGGAGTTCACTCACGACCTCCTCGGCCATGAACTCGTCCGCGCACTGGGCACGACCGCCTCGCAGGTCGTCATGACCACAACCTGGGACATGGCTGGTCGCCCCGTCGCACAGGGGCTTACCACCCCGGGCGGGGTCGTTCGGGCCGGCACCTACGCGTACCGGGCGGACAACTACGTCTCCGCCATCACCGATGAGGTGACGGGGACGAGCAAGGAGATGGAACTGGACCGGGTGGGACGCCCGTTGACGGTCACCGCCGAAGGCTGGACCGAGTCCTACGCCTACGACCAGGCAGGCAACCAGACCGAGGCCAACTGGCCCGACAAGGCGCCGCGCGCCGAGGCCCGAGGCTCCCGGACCTACACCGACACCCGTCTGCTCTCCGCCGGCACGGTCCGGTACGAATACGACAACGCGGGCCGCATGGTGCTGCGGCAGAAGCGCCGCCTGTCGAAGAAGCCCGACACCTGGCGCTACGAGTGGGACGCCGAGGACCACCTCGTCGCCTGCGTCACCCCCGACGGCACCCGGTGGCACTACACCTACGACCCGATGGGCCGCCGCACCGCCAAGTACCGCATGGCGGAGGACGGCGTCACTGCGGCCGAAGCGGTGCACTTCACCTGGGACGAAACGCGCCTCGCCGAGCAGGCGGACGGCACCACCGGCGTCATCCTCACCTGGGACCACGACGGCCACCGCCCCCTCACGCAGCTGGAGCGCAAGCCGGGAAGCCAAGGCGAGTTCGACTCCCGCTTCTTCGCCCTCGTCACCGACCTCGTCGGCACCCCCACCGAACTAGTCGATGAGCAGGGCACCATCGCCTGGCGCTCCCGTGCCACGCTGTGGGGCGTCACCACACGCAATCGGAACGCGATCGCTCACACACCGCTGCGTTTCCCGGGGCAGTACGAGGACCCCGAAACGGGCCTGCACTACAACTACTTCCGGCACTACGACCCCGAGACCGCCCGCTACACGACGCCGGACCCGCTCGGCCTCAAACCCGCCCTCAACCACCACACCTACGTCAAGAATCCCCTGGCGTGGACCGACCCCCTCGGCCTCGCGCCCTGCACTGCGACGTACGGCCCTCTGACCAACGGCGCCGGCAGCTCCATGAAGGTCAAGCTGGGGCCCAACTCCAACTTGAACGGAAAGGCTCCGACGGTTAAGCCCGCCTGGTGGCCGACCGGAAAGGGGCCCACAGCGCTGTGGTTCCAGAAGCAGATGGTGCAAGGACATCTGCTGAACGAGCATCTCGGCGGACCGGGCAACACCCTGAGCAATTTGACCCCGTTGACGAAGACAGGAAATCTGAACCACCTCAACTCCATCGAACGGACTGTAAAGACGGAAGTTGCAGCAGGAAACACGGTGGAGTACGAGGTCATCGCGCACTACGGGAAGGTCACCGGGGCGGACCTGGGGGCCACTGGCCAGGTTGCCGCCGACATCGATCGGAACTACTCGTCGCTGATTCCCGAGTACCTCTCGTGCTACGCCACGGTGTACAACAAGCAGGGCGCCCACATGTACGGAGAAGGCTGGCAAGTACGCAACACGAAGTGACGCGGGCGACGCAACGCTGGCGCATCGCGCAGTAGCGAACGCCGTCCGCACACCACAGAGGGCTCCCGCCGAACGCCTCGGCGGGAGCCCTCTGTCGCGCAACCCCGTGGGGACTCAGCTCTCGCCTGCCGGGAGCACCGTCTCCGGGACCTGGACGGTGCGCAGCACGCCGTCGCCCAGGTGCAGGATGGCCCGGCCCGGGCGGGTCGCGCCCAGGCGGCTGCGGGGCACCTTGACGCCGATCAGTTCGCCGTCGCTCATGTTCTGCGGCTTCAGCAGCAGGCCGCACCGGTTGCGGCGGGCCTCGGTGTGCCAGCCGGAGAAGCCGGAGGAGAGCCGGTCGGTCTGCCCGGCGATCACCAGGCCCCGGCCGGTCTCCGCACCGGACTTGGCGATTGGCGTGAGGACGGACTCGGCCTTCGACTTCAGCAGCAGATCGGCGTCGTCCAGGATCACCACGGCCCCCTGCGGCGCGGACGCCAGCGCCTGCTCCAGCGCCGTGGGGTCGATGTCGGACTCGTCGAACATCGCGAGGACCCCGGGCCGTCCGGCGAGCCGGCGCAACGGCGACCTGGCGGGCGCGCCGACGACGACGGACCCCCCGACCGACAACAGCGACACCGCCAGCGTCGCCAGGACGGTGCTGCGTCCCGAGCGGGCCGGGCCCGCGACGAGGAAGGTCGGCGTGACGGAGAAGTCCGGCCCGAACGCGCTGAGTTCGTCACCGCCGACACCGGACAGGGCCCAGTGGGCGGACGGCAGCGGCCGCGGCACGTACCGGGCCGCCTCCTCCCAGGTGAGCCGGTCCGGCAGGGTGTCGACGCGGAAGGGCCGGGTGGCGGCAGGCAGCTGGGCCGCCCGCTCGCGGCAGTACTCGGCGATCTGCTGGAGCGCCGCGGCCTGCGCCTGGCCTTCCGGGTTGCCCGTGAGGAGCGCGATCTGCACCTCGGCCTTGTCGGCGGCACGGAACGCGCGGCCCGGCGGGATCTCGTCGGGCACGTTGCGCTGGGTGATGCCGATCATCCCGTACTCGGACTTCTCGTTCAGCTTCAGCACGAGCTTGTCCTCGGTGGAGCCGTTGACCCGGCTGGAGAACAGCGCCCGGTCACCGGTCATCACCAGGTGGATGCCGACGCTCGCGCCGTCCCGGAGCAGGGTCAGCACGGAGTTCAGCAGGTTCCCGGCGTCGTACTCGCCCAGCTGCTTGTCGAAGACCTCCCACCGGTCGATGAACAGCACGATGTGCGGCGGCCGTTCGGCCTCCGGGAGGGCGCGGCGGAGCTCCGGCAGGTCGGCGCTGCCGCGGGCGGCGAGCATCTCCTGGCGCCGGGTCAGCTCCTCGTTCAGCCGGGCGAGCAGCCGGGCCACCCGGTCGGGCTGGGTGCGCTGGGTGATGGCCCCGCAGTGCGGCAGGCCCTCGAGGGGCAGCAGCGCGCCGTTGCCGCAGTCGATGCCGTACATGTGCAGCCGGTCCGCGGAGTGCGCGAAGGCCAGGGCACCAGCGATGGTGCGCAGCGTCTGCGACCTGCCCTGCCGGGGCGAGCCAATGATGTGCAGGTGCCCGAGCGTCGCCGGGTCGATCACCAGGGCCTGCCGGGCCTGCTGCGCGGGCAGGTCCACCACGCCGTACGCGACGGGCGCGAGGTCGTAGTCCGAGGGCGGGGGCGGGGGCAGTTCGCCGGTCACCAGGACCTCGGGCAGCGGCGGCAGCCAGGGGCTGTGCTGCGCGGGGATGCCCAGCTCCCGGTCCGCCTCGCGGATCGCCGTGACGAGTCCGGTGAGGTCGGTCTCCACCTCGGCGGGCGCGGCCGCGGCGCGGGGCCGGGCCGGCAGCGGTTCGCCGAGCCGCTCCCAGCCGACCGCCACCGCCCAGGGCGCCGGCAGCGAGGTCGCCGCGGCACCGGGCCGGCGGCCACCGACCCGTCCGGACTGGAACGGCACGAGGGAGTTCTGCCCCAGGCGCACATAGGCGCGGCCGGGGGTGCTCTGCGAGATCCCGGCGGCCTCCGGGGAGTTGAGGACGTCCGTGCTCTCGCCGGCGTCCGTCACCCGGAGCGCGATCCGCAGGTTGGTGTTGGCGCGGATCTCCGAGGAGACGACGCCGCTGGGGCGCTGTGTCGCCAGGATCAGATGGATACCGAGGCTGCGGCCCCGCTGGGCGATGTTGACCAGGCCCTTCACGAAGTCCGGCAGGTCGCGCACCATCGAGGCGAACTCGTCGATGACGATGAGCAGCCGGGGCATCGGCTCGCGGCCGGCCGGGTTGCGCTCCAGGAGGTCGACGTAGTCCTCGATGTCCTTGGCGCCGGCCGCGGCCAGGATGTGCTCACGCCGGGTGAGTTCCGCCGTCAGCGACACCAGGGCCCGCTCGACGAGATGGGCGTCGAGGTCGGTGACCATGCCGACGGTGTGCGGCAGGTCCACACAGTCCTTGAACGCGGAGCCGCCCTTGTAGTCGACGAGGACGAACGTCATCGCGTCCGGACGGTTGGCCACCGCGAGCGAGGCGACCAGCGTCTGGAGGAGTTCGGACTTACCGGAGCCGGTGGTGCCGGCGACCAGCCCGTGCGGGCCGTCGCGGCGCAGGTCCAGGTGGAACGGGCCGTCCAGGGAGACACCGACGGCCGCCCGGGTCGAGCGGCCCCCGGCCTGCCAGCGCGCCCGGATACCGGCGGCCTGCGGCGGGTCGAGGGCGAGCACGTCGAGCAGCCGCGCGGCACCGGGCAGCACCGCGGCCTGCTCGTCGTCCCCGCCCGGATCGCGCATCGGGCCCATCGCGCGGGCCAGCGAACGGCACCAGTCCAGGGACACCACATCGGGCCGGATGCCCCCGACGGTGCCCCGCCCGGAGCGTCCCACCCGCACGGTGCCGCCGGGCTCCTCGACGACGACGGCGTGGCACTCCTCGGGCAGCAGCCGCTCCTCGGCGTCCAGACAGACCGCGCGGATGCCGACGGCCGGTCCGTCGCGCAGGATCTGCGTCACGCCGGGCAGCGAACGCAACCTGCGGGCCCCGTCCAGGACGACGAGCACATCGGGGCCGGCCACCCGGTCCCGCCGGTCGTCCCGTCCCGCGCGCTCGGCGACCAGCGCGGTCAGTTCGGCCACTCGCCGGGCGCAGGTCTCCGTGCCGTAGCCGATGCTTGCCGGGGTGTCGCCGGACTTCTTGCGCACATGCGGCAGCCAGCGCAGCCAGGACCAGCCGTCCCGGCCGGGACCGCCGGTCGTCAGCAGGTGGATCTGAAGGTCGCGGGGGCTGTGCAGGACGGCGGCTTGGGCGACCGCCCAGCGGGCCACCGCGCGCGCGGCCGCGCCCTCGCCGGCGATGCCCAGGACGTCGTGCTCCCGCAGCGGAACGGTCACCGGGACGTCGTAGGCGGTCCACGGGTCCTGGCGGCGGTGCTCGTCCTTCGTCGGGTCGTGGAGGACCACGTCGGAGGGCAGGTCGGCGGTGCCGATGCGCAGTTCCAGGAAGTCGGCGTCCGAGGTACGGCGCTCCCACAGGCGGCGCCGGGGGCCGACGGCGATCAGCACGACCTCGGCCGGGTCGGGGAAGCCGCGGCGCCGGGCGGTGCGTTCGGCCGCCAGGGCCTGCTCCGCGTCGCCCTCGATGCGCGCTTTCTTCTCCTCGTACTCGGCGACACTGCTGGAGTGGGACTGGCGTCCGCTGCGCCGGCTCATCAGGAAGTTGCCGAGGACCACGACCGGGGAGAGCAGCCCGAACAGCAGCATCGACATCCGGCCGAAGACCAGCGCACCGGCCACCGCCATCACCACCGGCGCGGCCGCGGTGATCCACGGGAGCGGCCGGGCGGCCGGCGCGGCGGGCGGCGTCGGCAGGGTGAAACGGGTGGCGTTCTTGGCCGGCCGCAGCCGCGGCGGCCGGTTGTAGTCCCAGCCGGTGCCGTCCTCCGACGGCTGCACGGCCGCGTCCGGCGTCTGCGGGAGGGCGAGTTCGAGCAGGCAGCCGCCGACGAGGAGCTGGGCGCCGGCCGGCCAGGCGGTGGCCTCGGCGAGGTCCGTGCGGTCCAGTTGCAGGGGGCCGTCCGGCGCGGACGCATCGGGCGCCACGCGGCAGCGTCCGCCCGGGCCCACGGTCAGGACGGCGAACGGGCGGTGCGGTACGGCGCGCAGCACCTGAGCGGTTCCGTCGTGCGCCAGTCCGATCCGGTACGAGCCGATGTCGAGCCGGTGCACCGCGCCCGCCCCGGCCCCGCCGACCGCACGGACCTCCACCAGCCCGTCCGGTTCGGCCGACGCGGTGCCCGCCGGGCGCCCCAGGCCCACGACGGCCGCGTGGTGGAGCGGCGAGTCCCGCAGCCGCATATCCGCGGGCAACAGCCGGTCTTCGGCGTACAGCCCGAGGCCCTCCGGGGGCCGGTGGACGCCTCCCGCCCCGGCCAGCGCTTCCGCGACGGCACCCACGGGCGTGTCGGGGTCGGCGTCGAGATGGACATCGAACGCGTCACCGCCCCCCTCGACCACGGTCAACATCAACGACACGAAAACGTCCTCCAGCCTGCGTGAATGGGGGCAGCGGGAGCCCTGTTCGACGGCTCCCGTGCCACTGCCGGGACCTACGGAGCGCGCCCGCGGATGGTTCACGGACGAGGGGCGGAGATGCCCGTGAACCATTTGCGGGCGGGCTCCGTAGTGGCCTTCGGGTACCCGGCACCGCGATGTCGCCGCGGTGCCGCCCGCGCTTTCGACCGTCCCGGCTCCGCCGCCGGGGCGTCCCGACAAGGAGTCAGAAGATGATCTGGTACGTCCTGGCCGTGGTGCTGGGGCTGGCGCTGATCGGGGCGGTGGCCGCGCTGATCGTCACCGAGCGGCGGCCCCGCCCGCCGAAGCCCGCCGCCGCCTCGGCCGCCGTCGTGGGGCGGGAGGCGCTGGACGTGGTCAACGCGGGCCTGCGCCGGCTGACCGGCGAGTGCCTGCGCTCCGGCCGGTCACTGCCCGACCTGTACGCCGTCGTCTACTCCGAGGAACGCCTCGGACTGCTGCTGGCCGGCCCGGAGGAGACCGCCCCCGCGCCCTGGACCGCTGAGGCGGACGGCGAACGTTGGACGATCTCGCCCGACGACCTGCACCGCCCCGGCCCGGAGGGCGAACCGGCCCTGCCGTACGCGCTGACGGTGACGGTGGGACTGGACGGCGCCGACCGGGTGCTGGTCGACCTCTCCCGGGCGGCGGGGCCCGTCTCCGTGTCGGGCCCGGACGAGGAGGTGCGCAGCCTGGCACGGGCCGTCGTCGCCGAGGCGCTCGCCGGCCCGGTGGGCGCGCTCGCCGAGGTCACCCTGGTGGGATCCCTGGCCCGCGACGGGTTCCTCACCGGCGACACGCCGCGGACGTCGCGTCTGCACACCGCGGCCAGCCTGGAGGAGGCGCTCGCCAGGGCGGCTTCGGCAGGCCCGGGACAGCCGGAGCCCGGATCGCCCGACGTCACTCAGGTCTTCCGGCTGATCGAGGGCAGCAGCCGGATCGCCGTCCAGGGAGAGGCACCTCATCTGTTCGTCGTGGACGCCTCGCAACTTCCTTGGCGTGAGGGGGCGTTGGACGGGTTGCGACGCGGGGACGCGCTGCTGGTGCTCGGCGACGCGCCCGCCGGGTGGCCCTGGCGGGCCGGTGCGGACGGATCGCTCGACACCGGACCACTCGGCCTGGAGATCACCCGGCACGCGGGGCGTTTCGCATGAGTCTCAGCGGGCGGCCCGGTCCTGGCCGCCCGCGTACAGCCCACGGCTGTGCAGCGCCTCCCGCAGGGCGCGGGCGGCGTAGTACGTCCTCGACTTGACCGTGCCCGGCGGCACACCGAGGACCCGGGCCGTCTGGTTGACGCTGCGCCCCAGGTAGTGCACGTGCAGCAACACCTCACGCTGAGGCGGCCGCAGGTCCCCCAGTGCCTCGACGAGCACCTGGGAGGTGAGGAGGTGGTCCACGCCGTCGGACACCGGAAGGTGGGTGAGCTCCGGGTCGCCGGCCTCGGGTGGTCTGGCCTGGCGGGCGCGATGCCCGTCGATGACGAGGTTGCGCAGCACGGTGAACAGCCACGGCCGCACCGAATCCGCGGTCGGGTCGAGCTCCCCGGCGTGGCGCCAGGCGCGAATCGCGACTTCCTGGAGGACGTCCTCGGCACGGTGCCAGTCACCCCCCAGCCGCCGCGCGGCGAACTGCAGCAACGCGCTGCCGTGAAATTGGTAGAGGGCTCTGAGGAACTCGTCGGGGCGGAGTTCCCCGGTGCTGGTGCGGGATATGCGGTCTTCGGTCGAAGCGCTGGCCGGCAAAGGCCTTTTCCTCTCCGGATCATCTGTGGGGAAGACGGACGCCGCCGGCCGTGGGGAAGCCGGCGGACGCCGCCGCGAGCCGTCGTTTGCTCCGTGCGGCGTCCGCCGGCCCGCGGCGGTGGTGAACCCGCCCGGTACCGCCGTCAGCCCGGTTCGCGGGAGGAAAGCGAGCGCACCTCACGGGACGTCAACTCCCGGTCGTAGAGGTGCACATCCGCGACATCGCCCTTCCAGTGGTCGGCCGCCTTCCCGTCGAACTTGGCGCGTCCGATCACCACGCTTCCGGTGGGCTTCACCGTGCCGGCGGCCTCCCTGCTGCCCGCGAGCCGGCCGTCCACGTAGACCCGCATCCGGTGGTCCTTCTGCCGGTAGGTGCCGGTGAGGTGGTACCAACGGCCGGCCTGCGGCTGCTCGGCCTGCTCCGCGACCGTGCGGGCACCGGTGAAACTGAACGCGAAGTTCTGGTCCTGGCCGGAGTACTGGAGGTAGAACGTGCTGCTCCGGTCGCCGTCCTGGGACAGGACGGTGTGGAAGCCGTTCATGTCCTCGGAGGTGAGCCGCACCCGTGCGGCGACCGAGTAGTCCTTGCCGGCGGTGTCGAGCCGGGTACCGGTGTCCGCGTATCCGCTGGTGCCGTCCAACTGCAGGGCGCCGCCCCCGGGGCCGTCGGTCCACTGCACGCCACCATTGACGACGGCGTCGTGCGCACCCGCCTTCGCGGTGCCGGACCGGTGCAGCGGCCACCACCCGATCCCGCGCAGCGACCCGGCGTCAGTACCCGGGCCCGGCTCGGCCTGCTCCTTTCCGGACTCCTCGGCCCCCTGGCCGCGCACCAGTTGGACGACGACAAAGGCCAACGCGACGGTCAATACAGCAATCGTGGTGATGAGCGACCATCGGCGCGTCATGAATCTCCCCGGGGCGGTGCGGCATAGGTATCACTGGTAACCACGTGTCCATTTCGGAAGTGGTTCAGCCTGCCCCCAAAGTGTGACAGGCGGGCGACACGGCAGGCATGGGCACCCCCGAATGTGCCCCCCTGTGCCGGAATTGAGATGACATCGCGATATGGGCCGTACATATCCGGTGAGTTGGAATGCCTGGCGCCGCCGGATCCGTCGTTCGGCGCGGCATATAGCGGCAGTTGAGGAGCGGATTGAGCGAAATCACATGAATTCCCGGTGCAGACAGTCGTCTTGAGGCTCCGTCGGCACTGCGAATAGGTGACCTCATCACGTCAAGCTGCTTGCCGGTGTCGGCCGCCGAGGGAATGCGGTGGCGCAGGGAAATGCTTCACCCGCCCGATCCGGACGCCGGCCTTCGCAGGGGATGGACCACGCTGGTGTCCGCCCGGCTTCTGGGGTGCGCGCCTGCGAACAGCACTGTGGGCGACAACGGGGCGTCAGTTGAAGCAAGTTGACGCGAAACCTCTGCTTTGCCTCTTGTTTGCTTGGCTTTGACCGTTGACGGCCAGTAGCGTCCAGGTCCAGCACGCCAACCGCCAAGCGCTCTGCCTGGATGTCACCGGAGGATGCATGCCCTCTCGTATCGCTTCCGCAATCGCCACGTGCGCGCTGAGTCTCGGGGCCCTCGCCTCGAACGCAGGCGTTGCCACGGCCGTCTCATCGTCCCCCGCCGGACCCGTCGGCGACGCGCCGTCGTTACGGTCGGCGATCACCGCGCGGGCCGCAGCCCTCGACGGGTGCAGCTACCAGATCGTCCGCTCCCACGACTCCCGCTACGCCTTCTCCGTGAGCGGGGCCGTCGGCGGCGGCGCGCGTGAGCTGAAGATCCAGGCGGAGGACGACGTGAGAGTCTCCGGCGCCTGGCGCAAGGTCACCCAAGTCGATGCGTGCGCGGGCGAGCAAAACCGGCGTCCCACCACGCTCCGCGTCACAGGGAAACTGGAGAACCCGGAGCACTATGATCCGTCCGTACCGCGGACGATCCACAGCGACGCCCTCACGCCCGCTGCCACCTCGGTGATTCCCAAGGCGCCGGCGATGACGTCGGTCGACCGCCTCGACGCGGACACCGTCCGCGTCACCTGGAAGCCGGCCGCGGACCATCCGGACGAGATCCTCTTGATGGAGCGAAAGCCCTTCTACAGCAGCGAGATCGGACTGTGGCATCCCTACACGTTCCAACGCGACGTACCGGTCCGCGCCACATCGGTTGACCGCAAGCTGGAGCGTGACTCCGACATCCCCCCTGCGGCCCGTACGCACGCCTACTGGATCCGCGTCGTCAAGGGCGGCTTCGTCAGCGATCTGCGCGCCGAGAAGCCCCTCACCATCGAGCCATAACCCCTCGCCCGCACCGGGGCGTTCCGCGACGCGTGATCGGGCAGTGCGACGGCCGCACTGCCCGATCAGCACTCCAGCACCGTAGTGCCGGCGCGCGGGGGAACCGCAGGGCCCGAAACAACGCCGAACCCCTTCGGATATCGGCCGTCCTGGGGACGCCAAGAGGTGCAGCCCTGGAGGGCACCGCGGCTCCTTCCCGTACCGAAGGCGGGCGCACCCAAGCCCCTGTCGACCCTGGTCTCCGGACCGCCTCGCCGACGCCGCACCGCAACCGCCCGCCGGGGCCCCGTAACCGCTGTGGGCCGGCTCCTGCATGGCCGGATAAGGCCTACGCGGCAGATTGGCCGACTTTAAGGCCGCGGCATTGCCGGGGAGTCGATGCGGGGACATGATCACTGATCGTATCGACCTGATCACTCATCCAGGATCCGATACGTGATACGCCCAACCGCTTTCCGTGCTCGTCCCGCTGTCGCCGTCACCGCGGCCCGGGGCGGCGCGGCTGAGGTGCGGAGCGGCTGATTACCGCAAGTCCCTCGTCGCGTCGTTCGCTCGCATGCCCCGTTTCACGAGAATCCACAGCAAGGGAGTTACTGATTTTCATGTACAAACGCCGGAGTTTGCTCGCCGTCGCCACCGTGAGTGCGGTGCTGTGCACCGCCGGATTCATGCCGTCGGTCAGTCATGCCGACAGCGGCGGCGACGGGGAATGGGAGGGGTCCTACGCCGAAACGCACGACCTGACGGCGGAGGACGTCAAGAACATCAACGCACTGAACAGGAGGGCTCTGGCTGCGGGTCAACCCGGCAATTCCGCGGCGGAATTGCCGCCGAGCGCCAGTGCGCTCTTCCGGGCCCCCGCCGCTGCCGACGACAGGGTGACCCCTCCCGCCGAGCCGCTCAACCGGATGCCTGACGCGTACCGGGCCTACGGGGGCCGGGCCACTACGGTCGTCAACAACTACATACGCAAGTGGCAGCAGGTCTACAGTCAACGCGGCGGCAACCAACAGCAAATGACCGAAGAACAGCGAGAACAGCTGTCCTACGGCTGCGTCGGTGTTACCTGGGTCAATTCGGGCCCCTACCCGACGAACAAATTGGCGTTCGCGTTCTTCGACGAGAACAAGTACAAGAACGACCTGGAAAACAGCAGACCACAACCCAACGAGACGCAGGCGGAGTTCGAGGGGCGCATCGCCAAGGGCAGTTTCGACGAGGGGAAGGGTTTCAAGCGGGCGCGTGAGGTGGCGTCCATCATGAACAAGGCCCTGGATAACGCGCACGACGAGGGGACTTACATCGACCACCTCAAGACAGAGCTCGTGAACAAAAACGACGCTCTGCTCTACGAGGACAGCCGCTCGAACTTCTACTCGGCGCTGAGGAATACGCCGTCCTTCAAGGAAAGGGATGGGGGCAACTACGACCCATCCAAGATGAAGGCGGTGGTCTACTCGAAGCACTTCTGGAGCGGACAGGACCAGCGGGGCTCCTCCGACAAGAGGAAGTACGGCGACCCGGATGCCTTCCGCCCCGACCAGGGCACAGGCCTGGTGGACATGTCGAGGGACAGGAATATTCCGCGCAGCCCCGCCAAAGCTGGCGAAAGTTGGGTCAATTTCGACTACGGCTGGTTCGGGGCTCAGGCAGAAGCGGATGCCGACAAAACCATATGGACCCACGCCAACCACTATCACGCGCCCAATGGCGGCATGGGCCCCATGAACGTATACGAGAGCAAGTTCCGTAACTGGTCCGCCGGGTACGCGGACTTCGACCGCGGAACCTACGTCATCACGTTCATACCCAAGAGCTGGAACACCGCCCCCGCCGAGGTGAAGCAGGGCTGGCAGTAACAGAGCCGGGCAGGAGGGCCGGGGCACCCGGCCCTCTCTGCCAGCCCGCCACACGCCGGCGGTCATCTGAGGGCAGGCCGGGACGGCGGGCGCAGCACGCACCGCTGAGCATCAGCCCTGCTGCCGTCCAGCCGCCGGGTCAGCCCGACTTCGGCGGCTTCTGCGCGTCGAAGGCGAAGAGAGTGTTCTTGTCCGCGGCCACGATCACCGCACGCCCCGCAAGAGTCACACGTGGGCTTGCGCCCTGCTCGCCCGTCAAACCATCGATCTGCGGATCTGTTGTCCACAGGATTTTGCCGTCGTCCGGCGACAGCGCGACCACCCGGCCGGTGGCCGAGCTGAAATACAGTGCGTCCGCTCCCGCAGCAGGACCCGACGCGCCCTCCACGCCAGTCTGCCGCGACCACTTCTTCCGGCCGGTCGCGGGGTCGAGTGCTGTGACGAGACCGGTCTGCCCGCTCACGTATACGGTGCCGCCCGCCATGCCGGGCGTCCCCGCGTATGTCTGGGCCAGTCGGGAGTACGTGACCTTCCGCGAGGCCGGGTCGGCCCGCACCACCCCGTTGTAGCCGGCCGGGTCCGTTCCCTCCATGTGTACTTGCAGGAGTACGAGCCTGCCGTTGGCGACGCCTATCGGCACGGCGGGGCCGTTGACCTCGATGGGCTTGCCCAACGTCCCCGAGGCGCGGTCGACCGGGTACAGGGTGGGGTGGCGCACTGAAAAGGCATTCACCTCCGCATCCTTCGCGCACATCGCGACGAGCTGTGGGCCCACCGGGACGGGAGCGCACTGCGTACCCGCTGGGAATGGCGACGTCCATGTGACCTGACCGCTGTGCGCGTTGCGGGCCTCGAAGCGGGAGTTGGAAGCGTCGACCGTCACGACGTCGGAACCGACCACAACGGCGTCCTGAGTCCGACCCGTGACGGCCGTCGACTGGGCGCCGGACGGTACGGACCACAGCTCCCGTCCGTTGTCCGCGTCGAGGGCCACCACTTCGCTCGGAGGGCCCTGCGGGGCGTCCTGGGAGGCGAAGCGGTAACCGAGCACCGTGTCGTTGGTGGCGCCCACCAGGTGCATGCCGTTGACGGGGACGCCGGGGCTCTTCGCCGTCCACACCCGCGAGCCGTCCCTGGCCCTGATACGGGCCGCGACAACACTGCCGCCCCCGCAGAACAGCGCGTCGCCGCGCACGACGCAACGCAGCTCGTCGGGGATGTCCGGGCGACCGCCGAGCACCGCCTTGTGCCACGGCTCGAAGCCATCCGGAAGTGCGGCACCCGGCGCTGCAAGGCTGTTGCCCTTGTCGCCGCCGCTGTTCCCCCCGAAGCCGCCCACCGTCAGTGCGGCGACTCCTCCACCGATCGCTGCCACCGCGACCGCGACCGCGGCCGCGAACACGGGGCGCCATCGGGGGCGCGATCGGCGGCCGACGGAGGTGTCGGCGCTCCCCGTATCGGGACCCGCCGGGATGGTGGTCGGGGCTGCCGGTGTCGGGGTGGCTGGTGTGGGGGTGGCCGGCGTCGGAGTGGTCGGCATCGGGGTGCCCGGCGTGGCGAAGTGATGCTCGGTGACCATGTCGCGGGTGCGGCCCGCGCCAACTCCCCTCGCGTCGATCTGGTCGAGGTCGGTCGGCAGGTCCCGAAGCAGTACGAGGAGTTCGTCCGCAGAGGGCCGCCCGTCGGGCTCCTTGGCCAGGCACGACTCGGCGACCGTGCGCAAGGCCACCGGCACATCTTCCAGCGACGGCTCCCCGTGCACCACCTGATACGCAGCGATGTACGGGCTGTCCGCGTCGAAGGGCCCGTGGCCCGTCGCTGCGTACGCCAGCAGCGTCCCCAGCGAGAAGACGTCGGACCGCGGCCCCACATCGCGCGGCGCCTGCAACTGCTCCGGCGACATGAAGGGCGGCGTACCGATGACCCGCCCGGTAATCGTCAGCGTCTGCTGGTCCACGGCGCGCGAGATGCCGAAGTCGATGACGCGTGAGCCCTCGGGCGAGAGCACGACGTTCGAGGGTTTCAGGTCACGGTGGATGACCCCCACCCGGTGGATGTCCCGCAGCGCCTCCGCCAGCCCGATGGCGAGCCTCCGCAGCTCCGCTCCGCTCATCGGGCCTTTCATGGCGATGCGCCGGGCGAGCGTGTGCCCCTGGATGTAGGTCGTCGCCATCCACGGCTGCTCGGCCTCAGGGGCGGCGTCGACCACGGCAGCCGTGAACGCGCCGCTCACTCGCCTTGCCGCCGCCACCTCCTGCCGGAAGCGGATGCGGAACTCGTCGTCCGCCGCGAACTGCGGGTGGATCAGTTTGATCGCGACAGGACGACCCGAACTCGTACGGGCCAGAAAGACCGTGCCCATGCCACCCGAGCCGAGTCGCGCCTCCAGCGGATAACCGCCGATTTCGGCTGGATCACCTGCGCGAAGCGACACTCTTCCCGACCTTCCGTCCCTCATGCACCTCTGCCACCACGGGCCTGCGTACCTGCCCTACACACAAATTAGCCGCAGGGCAGTACAGCGGCCCGCCCGGGCCGGGCAGCCATGAGAGCTGGGGTCAGGAGAAGGCACCGGGCGACAGCACAGCATGTACGAAGTCGGTCGGCGGCAAGTAGCCGTGGGCTTCGACATAGTGAGCAACCAGCTCAGGAGCAGCGTAGGCGAACCCCAACGCCCTGGACGTATCCTCCACGCTCCCTGTTCCGTCCCCGGTGGGGCGGACGCTCGTAGGGCTGTACCGGGCGCCATCTCCGCGTGCGCGTAGACCACGTGTCGACGCCCGCCCGCACAGCAGCATCTGCGCGACAATCACCTCCTCCCGGACCCGGAGGACCACGAGGCGCTCCGGACCGCGCAGCGCCATGCGGGCAACTCCGACCTGGCCGCTCTGCTTCATCGCGTCCGCAACAACCGGTACGGGCGGGCGCCGGCTTCCTCGACGCCCAGGAAGTACGACCTGTCCCATGCGACGGGGTCGATCTGGTCTGACGGCAGGAAGCCGAGCACCTCGACGCCTTCAGCCTCGCAGATGCGCCGTTGCCGGATTCCGGCCCCATCGACGGCATGCACGAGAGGAAGGCCGGGTCTGGGCGGCCAACTCGTGCAGCTGGGTCGCGAGGCGTTCCTCCCGTCGCAGCAGACAAGGTGACCTGGGGTTTTCGGAGCCGACGAGGTCAGCCGGGGAGGGGGATGAACAGCAGGATGTTGTGGGTGGTGGCGGCGTTGTAGCAGGCAGTGCCGGGGAAGGTGGCAGTGTAGAAGGGGGTGGCGACGGCGAAGACGGGGACGACGGCGTTGTGGATGGTGGCGGTGCCGTTGGCGTCGGTGACGGCGGTGCCGAGGTTGACCGGGCCGAAGAGCGTGGTGGCGGTGAAGGTCA
>Ga0207426_1000717_pt1 | contig 38521 bp, 37 predicted proteins | sample AraplaMF_Cvi_mMS_FD_184265 | JGI IMG/M metagenome (GOLD analysis project Ga0207426, IMG submission 184265) | Arabidopsis root microbial communities from the University of North Carolina, USA - plate scrape MF_Cvi_mMS (SPAdes) (version 2) | ecosystem: Host-associated > Plants > Roots > Endosphere... | reverse complement strand
TTCTGCGTCCGGTCGTCGGCCTCGACGAAGGCGTGGTACTGAGCGGCCAGTTTCTCCCGGGAGAAGGTGAACATCCAGGTGAGGCGGGCATCGTCGCCCATGTACAGGTAGACGAGCCGGGCCGGGATGGCTTCCTCGAACGGTCCCTTGCCGAACGTCATCGGCTGGTCGTTCCGCGCCTGGTGCGACAGCCGCTCGAAGCCGGCCGATACGTCGAGCCGCGGGAGTTCGTCGTCGCCGAAGACTCCGCGGAGCGTGGTCGGCTCGGCGGCCTTCGCGGCCGCCACCCGCAGCGCCACCTCGGCCGGGACGGTCGGCCTGGACGGCAGGTTCGCCGGTGCGCTCACCGTGTCGCCGATGACCCGGTCGACCGTGCCGTCCTCGTACAGCCACACCTTCGGCGCCATGGCCCATACTTCGATGCCGTTGAGCACCTGCTGGAGGCTCACGACGCGCAGGCCCTCGCTCGTCGTCATCACATTCGGATCGGCCTCGAACTCCGCCGGCTCACCGGCCGCGAAGCCGATCGCCTCGGCGACCGAGGTGACGTACCGCTTGGCCTGGGCGATATAGCCGGTGTCGGGTATCGGCACCGATTCGTCCATGCCGGTGACAGCGGGAGCACCGGCCACCCGTAGCTCCGTCAGATGGCCCGTGAAGCGGTTCACCTTGCTGCGGTCCGCCACGAGGGTGTGGTCGACCGCTGCCGCCACGCGTTCGGTGTGGTCGAGGAAGGCATCGGCGTCGGCGACACTGGCCAAGCGGTCGTAGGTCTTGTTCCGCTTGTCGATCATTACGCTCATGGCGTGCTCCTTGTGCGGGTTCAGAGGCCCGCGAGCGTGAGTGCCGCCGCCGCGACCGTGCGGGCGATCCCGGCGGCGTAGTCCGTGTCGTGGTCCTCGTCGAGGAGGGTGTCGCCCGGCAGGTGGTACTGCCGGGTGCCGGTCGCGGGCGCCGTGTCGTCGAAGAAGTTCTCGCAGACGGCGGCGGCTGCCCAACCGCGTTCATGGAAGCTCGCGTGATCGCTCCGTCCGGCGGCCGGGTCGCTGGCACCCGCGAGGGACTGGAGCGAGAAGTCTGCTGCGAGTGCCGGGGCGGCCTGGGCGACGAGTCCGCCGAGCGCGTCGGAGGCGCCGACGACCGGGCCGGGGACCGACGAGCCGGTGTGGATTTCCATCGTGCGGGTACCGCCCCGGAAGCCCGCGATCATGTCCATCTGGAACACGCCGACGATCCGGTCCCCGGCCGCGGCCGCGGCGCGCGCATAGGCCTTGCTGCCGACCATGCCCTGCTCCTCGGCGTTGAAGAGGACGAAGCGCAGCGTCCGGGCCGGGGCCCTGCCGTCGGCGATCATCGTGCTCAGGCACTCGGCCGCGGCCAGCACCGCCGCCGTACCGCTCCCGTCGTCGTCGGCGCCGGGCGCCGGGTCATGGGCGGGGTCGTAGGGGCGCGGCCGGCCGCTGCTGTCGAAGAACTCGCCCCTGGAAGCGGTCGAATCGAGATGTGCGGTGACGAGTACGGCGGAGTCCGCTCCCGCGACGGGGAACTCCGCCTCGACGTTGGAGAGCCGGCGCCCGTGCCACGAGAACTCCTGCCGCCGGACCGTGAGGCCGAGGTCGTGGAGCCGGCGGGCGAGTGCGCTGACGACGCGGGGGTTGTCCGGGCTCGACGCGTCGCGGCTGCGGATCGTCAGCGGTTCGCCCTCGACGAGCGGGTCGGCGCCGGAGATACGGGCGACGTGGCCGCGCAGGGCCGCGGGGGTGATGGCCGCGCGGACCGCGGCAACGGTCTCCGGAGAGGGCACCCCGTTCGCGAACTCATCGGCGAATCCCCGGACTTGGGCCTCACCCGGCCGGGAGAGAAGGGCCGGGTCCGGAAGCAGCCGCTCGGTGTGGCCGGGTTTCGCCTCCGCGGGGTGCAGGTCCTCGACGGGGGTGCCGGCCGCGGCGGCGATATAGACGCCGCCCGGGGCGGGGCCGAGCGGGACGATGGACGGTTCCGGCTCGTCGAGGGCGCTCGCGAGGAAGCCGAACGCCGCAGCGGCGCGCAGGGTGGCTTCCGCCGTGGCCTTGGCGGTCGACGAGACGTCCGTGAACGCCTCCGGGAGGGAGACCGGGCGGTCGTCGCGCATCAGGAAGGCCGTGGTCTCCGCCACCTGTCCCCGGAGGTCAGCCGGGAAGCCGCCCTGCTCCAGCGCGTGCACGCCGCGTGCGCTCGCCATGACGAGGACGAGGTGGGGTGACGCCACATGGACCGGCACGACCTCGGCGGAGTTCGCGATCGCCTCCAGGTCGGCCAGACTCCGGTCGGCCGGTACCTCGATTCGCGCCCAGAACACCGGGCGGCCCTCGACGGCGGCGAGTGCGAAGACCGGGTGGGCGGCGGCCCGCATCCCGGCTTCGCGGGCGACCGCGCGCTCCTCGGGGGCTTCGCCCACGAACACGCAGTCATCGGCCGGGACACCCGCGCTCGCCACCGCGTCGTCGAAGATCCCGCGAGCGGCCTTCGCGCCCCAGTGCAGCAGACTCTCGTCCGTGAAGCGTCCCGCGAAGGCCGCCTGCAAGGCCGCTGTCGCGCGGGCGCGTGCGGCCTCCCCGGGGCCCGGGTTCGAAATAATGCCTTTGCGGAGGCCCGCCACGGCATCGAGGACTTCGAAGACGCGGGGCCTCGGGTGGAGAGTCAGGGAGCCGTCGGCTCCGATGCTCGCATCCGCGAGCGTTTCACCGATATCGAAGAACAGCACGGGCATCTCAGCGCCTCCGGAAGAGAGCGCGCCCCCGTAACGACGCTCCGCGGTGCCTCGATGCAAGGCCCCGTATGCGTTGGGGCGTGCGAGGCGGGTGGCGGCCGCGGCTGCGTGCGCGCCGCTACGAATTCCCCGCCTCTTCCATTGTCGGCGGGGTGCTGCCGCCGCGCATCCCGAGCCGGACGTCGGCGGCCCCGGCGTCCATGACGGCGATCCCGTCGGTCTCCTGACACCTGGTCAGACACAGCTCCCGGAGCCCTCGCGACGACCGGGCCGACCTTCGCGATCTGCCGAAGTGCACTCCCCGTGCACGCATGCAAGTCTGGTACCGGCTCATCGTTCGAGATCCGCCAGGAGGCACGATCGTGGGCAAGAAGCAGAGCCGGCAGAATCGCGGCGCCCGCACCGGCGGCCATGAACGCAGCACCGTCGCCGAGGCGAAGGACAAGGCGAAGTCAACTACCCCGCAGGAGCCGGAGCAGTCGATGTCGAAGCATGTGGCCCATAAGGCGCAGCGGAAGTTCGGCCACAACTGACGTTCGGCGACCGGCCGCGGTCGTGGAGCGAGCGGTCCCATAGGATCGCGGTATGAACCTGTCCGGGAGAGTCTGGGGCGCCACCGGTCCCGAGCAGGAAGCGTCCTATCCCTGCGACCGCCTTGTGGCGGCCCCTGCCGAGGGGTGGATCCGGGCCGTGGAGGTAGCGGCGCCGGCCGACCATGTCTTCCGCTGGCTACGGCAGTTGACCATCGCGCCGTACAGCTATGACTGGATCGATTTCCGCGGACAGAAGAGCCCGCACACCCTGGTCGAGGGGCTGCCGGAGCTCGCCGTGGGACAGCCCCTCCTCGTCTTCGAGATCGCGGGCTTCGAGACCGGCAGCCACCTCACCGGGGTGCTCCCGGCGCAGCGTGCCGCGCGGCATGGGCAGATGGCGGTCAGCTACACCGTGCGCCCGCTGGAGGGCGGCGGCTGCCGTCTGGTGGTGAAGGTCGTCGCGGAGGCCAAGGGGGCACTCGCCCAGAGAATCCGCCGCAGGCTGCTCGCCTGGGGTGATCTCGTCATGATGCGCAAGCAGCTGCTGACCTTCAAGAAGCTGGCCGAACAGGGTGGCGTCGCGTAGGACCCCGTGGCCCGCGTGCGGCTAGCGGCCCGGCAACGCCGGTGGTGGTGCATCGGGCGGGAAATCGTCCCCTTCGTACGCCGCCAGCGCGATCTGGCGCCGCTCCAGCACCTCTCCCAGGTCCTCGGGGACCAGCTGTTCCTTCGCCAGCTTCATCCGGGCCTTGGCCTCGACGGAGGCCCATGCCTGCCGTGCGCGTTTGTTGGCCACCCGCCGGTTGTCACCCCGGAGGAAGCCGGCCCCGGCCGCACACCCCGCGGCCGTCAGCGCCACCAGCGCCGCGGGAATGCGGGCGTCCGCCGAGGCCAGCCCCGCCGCTCCGGATACGCCGGCGAGGAGTGCCGCCGGGAACCCCAGCGCGATATCGACCTTGGTCCAGAAGTCGGCTCTGCGGTGCGCGAGCTCCTTCTGTCGCAGCGCTTCGTCACATAACCGCTCCACCTCGGCGCGCAGCCGACCGGAGGGCTCGTTCCAGGAGGGGGACACGGGTGGTCCGGCAGAGGGAGTGGCCATGCCTGGATTCCAACACAGGGGAAACGCAAGGGACTTGTGCGCGCATGCACAGTCTTGCGGGGCGTCCGTGGTGGGCTCTCGACAGATCGGCCGGGACGGGGGCGGGGCCGCCTCTCTGATCGACGCCCCGGGGTTCCCGTGCGACCGGGCCCCGTGTGACTACGGTGGGGAAATCCGCCGAGGTGCCACCGGCGGACGGGTGGCCGCCCTGGCGCTTCGCCGCCGCCCGGAGCCCGACGAGAGGTGCGGATATGACGAGCGTGCACGATGCCCTGCTGGACATCGCCACCCCGGACGGCGTCGCCGACGCCTGTCTCGCTCACCCCGACGACGGCACACCGCACCCCGGTGTGCTGCTGTACATGGACGCGTACGGCTTGCGCCCCGCGCTGAAAACGATGGCCAGGCGGCTGGCCGGGCACGGCTACACGGTGCTGGTGCCCAACGTCATGTACCGCGCCGGGCGGGCGCCCGTGGTCGACCTGCCGGACTTCATCGGCCCCGCCGAGCGGTCGGAAATCTTCGAACGGCTCTCCCCGATCATGCGGGCGCTCACCCCCGACCGGGCGATGCGGGACGCCGGGGCCTATCTCGACTGGCTGGCCGCCTCGCCCCTGGTCACCGACGGCCCGGCGGGCATCACCGGCTACTGCATGGGCGGCGTGCTCGGCATCCGCACCGCCGCGGCCTACCCCGACCGCATCGGCGCCGCGGCCTCGTTCCACGCCGGCCGCCTGGTCACCGATGCCGAGGACAGCCCGCACCGGCTCGTCGGCCGCAGCACGGCGGAGCTGTACTTCGGCCACGCCGACCACGATCATTCGATGCCGGCCGACCAGATCGCGCGCCTGGAGCAGACCCTGGACGCCGACGGCGTGACCTACCGCAGCGAGCTGTACGAGGGCGCCCGCCACGGCTACACCCAGACCGACACCGCCGCGTACAACTCCGAGGCGGATCAGCGTCATTGGCGCAATCTGCTGGAGCTCTTCGGCCGCCGTCTCTGACGCGATCCTCCCGTGCGTCGAGATGGTCAACGCTTCAACCGGCCCTGGCCGACGGCCCCTCCGAGGCGCCCGGCCGCCAACTGGAGGGGGCCGTTACCCCGTGTTAGCGTGAAGGTATCCATACTAAACGGATATTTGCCCGCTTTCCTGGCCTCTCCAGAGGGAGATGGTGACCATGGCGCGGGACCCTCTGTTCCCCGCATCCGGGTCCGGTACCGGCGCCCGTGAAGGCGCGGGGAGTTCCCCACGGGCCGGCGGACGGACGGCCACCGTCAGCAACAACGTGGACTGGGACGGCCTTCGCCGAAGGATGGAGGGCGTGCTGCTGCGGCCGGGCGACACCGGCTTCGAGAGTGCCAGGAAGCTTTTCAACCCGCTCAATGACGACCGGGTGCCCGCGGCGGTGGCGCAGTGCGCATCGGTTGCCGATGTCCGCGAGGGGGTGCTGGCGGCCGCGCACCGCGTACCGCTGGCGGCCCGCAGCGGGGGCCATTCGTACGTTGGCTACTCAGCGCCGCCCGGCGGTCTCACGCTTGACCTCCGGCGTCTGTCGACCGTGCAGGTCAGGCCGGACGGCACCGCCACCATCGGCGCCGGGGCCACCCTGGGAGCCATTTACACCGCACTCGGACAGGCCAACCGCTGTATGCCCGGCGGTTCCTGTTTCACCGTCGGCATCGCCGGGGTGGCCCTGGGTGGCGGAATCGGTGTGCTGCAACGGAAGTTCGGGCTCACCTGTGACCATCTGGTGTCCGCCGAGATCGTCACCGCGGACGGCAGGACGCTGACCGCCTCGGCCACCCAGGAGCCGAATCTGTTCTGGGCGCTGCGCGGGGGCGGCGGAGGCAACTTCGGAGTCGTCACGCAGTTCACCTTCGCGACCGACCCGGCTCCGGCGCTGACGGTGTTCGTGCTGGACTTCGGGGCGGGGAAAGCGGAGAAGGTGCTGGCCGCATGGCAGCCGTGGATCACGGCCGCGCCGCGCGCGATGTGGGCCAACCTCAATGTGTCGGGCGGGGCCAACCCGGGCTGCAAGGTGGCCGGCTGCTTCGTCGGGCCCAGCAGCGCCTGCGATCCGCTGCTGAACGACCTGGTCGCGCGCGCCGCGGTGCGGCCCACCCAGCGAAGGGTCGAGGACCGCGACTACTTCAAGGCCATGCGCTTCTTCTCCGGCAGTCCCGACCGGCAGTCGTTCGTCGCCTCGTCGCGGATCCTGGCCACCCGCACCGCCAACCCGGGCGGTGTCGCCGCCCTGCTCAAGAACCGCCCGGGGATGGCACTGATCCTCGACGCACTCGGTGGCGCGGTGGCCGATGTCGGCGTCCAGGAGACCGCCTTCCCGCATCGCAAGGCCTTCGCCACCGCGCAGATCTATGCGAGCGCGACGGCGGCATCCGAAGCCGCGGTGACGCACAGCGTCGGCCAGGTCGTGGCGGGTCTCGCGGACCTGGGCATCAAGGACGGTTACGTGAACTACATCGACCCGGACCTCCCCGACTGGGGCACGGCCTACTACGGCCCGAACCTGGCCCGGCTGCGCTCGGTCGCGTACGACTACGACCCGGACAAGGTCTTCGACTTCCCGCAAGCGGTCACCCGGGCGTGAGCAGCGATGCCCCCACTCCCCCGCCGGCCACCGCCGGCGAGGGCGCCGTGTCCCGCCAGGAGTTCGACGCGCTGTTCGCGGCGGTCCGTACGTGGGGCCGCTGGGCGGCCGCCGACCGCGGGGCCTGGAACCGGGTGACGCCGGAGCATGTACGGCGGGCCGCCGCGCTGGTCCGGTCCGGGACGCTCGTCCCGATGGCGCGCCCCTGGGACACGGCTCCCGGCCCGGACAACAGCAAGCCGGCCCTGCACTACATGTCCGACCTCGGTGACGTCGAGCCTCCCGAACCCGCCACACACAAGGACTTCATCGCCGTCGACTACCACGGCAAGGCGGTCAGTCATCTGGACGCGCTGTCCCATGTCGCCTATCGCGGGCAGCTCTACGAGGGCCGTGCGGCGCAGGAGTGCATCGATGCCGGAGGGGCGCGGTTCGGTGCCGTGTCGGCGCTGGGACCGCTGGTGACCAGGGGCGTGCTCCTCGATCTGCCCACCGTGCTCGGGGTCTCCTGGCTGGAGCCCGGACGGGCGGTGCACGCGGCGGACCTCGTCGCCACGGAGCAGGCCCTGGAGGTGACGATCGGCGAGGGCGACGCGGTGCTGCTCCGGTCCGGCGCTCTCCGCCGCCGTCAGGAACGGGGTGCCTGGAACACCGGCGCGGCGAGCGCGGGCCTGCATGTGGACGCGATACCCCTGCTGGCCGAGCGCGGCATCGCGCTGCTCGGCGGGGACGGCGACAGTGACGTACGGCCCTCGCCGGTCGACGGTCTGCATTCCCCGGTGCACGCGCTCGCGGTCGCCGCGATGGGGGTGCCGCTTCTGGACAACCTCGACCTGGAGGTGCTCTCCGCCGTGTGCGCCGAGACGGGCCGTTACGAGTTCCTACTCCTGGTAGCTCCCCTGAACATCCCCGGCGGCACCGGCTCGCCGGTCAGCCCGGTCGCGGTCGTGTGACGACCGGCGGGTGCCGCGCGGCGCCCCGGGCGACCGGCTGGAGTGCAGGTCACGGCCATGATCACCGCGCTGCCCCTGATCAGTACCGCCAGATATACAAAGCTCTACAATGAGGTCAAATGGGACAGCTGCTCCGACGTACGGGTGGCCATCGTGGCATGCACCCATGTGGGAAGTGATTGGGATGGGGCTGGCGGGAGAGGACCACGGTCCCGCACGCGCCCGTGAGCAGTTCCTCCGTGGTGGGTCGGTCGAGGGAGCGGTCCGGAGTCCGATCCTGGATTCGTGGCAGCGCTCCCGTTCACTGGGCCTCACCCCGGACGGCTGCGAACTTCCCTTCAGCCAGGATCTCGATCTGGACGGCCGGCTCATCCGCGCCGCGGTGCCCGTACTGGACCGGCTGGAGAATCGGTTCGCGGGCCGGAACATGAATGTGTCGCTCGCCGACGGGCGCGGCGCGGTGCTGCAACGCCGCTTCGGCGAACCGTCCCTGGTCCGGCACCTGGCCGCGATCCAGAGCGTCCCGGGCTTCGTGTTCGCCGAACGGTTCGGCGGGACGAACGGAATCGGGCTGGCGCTCGCGGAACGGCAGCTGATCAATGTCTACGGGGCCGAGCACTTCGCCGAACGCTCCCAGTCCAACGCCTGCGCGGCAATTCCCGTACGGGACCTGCTCAGTGGGCGTATTGAAGGCGTGCTCTGTCTCGGCTATCCGCTCACCGACGCGGACGCCACGCTGAACACCGTGATCCGCAAGGCCGCCGGCGCCATCGAACGGCGGCTGCTGGAGCAGAGTTCGACGCGGGAGCGGGACCTGCTGGAGGCGTACCTCGAAGCCAGGCGCCGTGCGCCGAGCGGCGATACGAGCGGCAACGGGCAGCTGGGCGAGCTCGCCGAGAGCGGTCTGGACTGGCGGGACCAGATGATTCTGAAGGAGAAGGCCACCGAACTGATCACCTCTGCTCAGCGGGCCGCCGTCGAGGTGTCGCTGCCCGGCGGCCGTCGCGTCACCTTGCTGAGCCGCCCCGTGACGAGCGCCTCCGGGGTGGAGGGGATCGCCATCGAAGCGGTCCTCCCCTCGACCCACCAGCGCCTTGCCGTACCCGCCGACGCCGGAACACCCCCCGCCACCCCGGAGCAGCAGATCCTCCCACCCGCCACCCCGCATCCCGAGCAGCTGCCCGACGTCGGATCCGGCCCGGCGGTGGCGACGTCTCGTAAGCCCGGCACGCACCACACCCCCGAGGCCTCCCGTCACCCCGCGTCCGACACCGCGGCCAGTGGGCTGGTGCTGCTGGGCGAGCCGGAGGTGGGGAAGTACGCCGTGGCGGCCCGGCGCCGGCTGGAGCTGCTGTCGGAGGCCAGCACCCGCATCGGCACCACCCTGGACGTGAGCCGGACCGCCCGGGAGCTCGCCGAGATGGCCGTACCGCGGCTGGCCGACTTCGTCACCATCGACCTGCCCGAGGCGGTGCTGCGCGGCGAGGAGCCGACCGACCCGCGCTCCGGCCTCCACCGCACGGTCGTCCACGGCATCCGCGACGACTGCCCCTTCTACCCCGCCGGTGAGCCGGTCGCGCTGCGCCCGACCACGCCCCAGCTCCGCTGTCTGGCCGCCGGTGAGCCGATCCTGGAGCCCGATCTGCGGGCCGCCACGGGGTGGATCGGGCAGGATCCCGGGCACGCCCAGCGGCTCCTGGACCACCATGTCCACTCGCTCATCGCCGTCCCCCTCCTCGCCCGTGGCATCGCCCTGGGCGTGGCGAGCTTCTACCGTTCGACCGATCCGGCCCCCTTCGGCGACGACGACCGTTCGCTGGCGCAGGAGCTGGCCACGCGCGCGGCCATCTGCATTGACAACGCCCGCCGTTACACCCGCGAACACACCATGGTCCTGGCGTTGCAGCGCAGCCTGCTGCCGCACAGCTTCCCCGAGCAGAACGCCGTCGAGGTCGCCCACCGCTACATGCCTGCCGCGTCCGGGGTCGGCGGCGACTGGTTCGATGTCATTCCGCTCTCCGGCACCCGTATCGCCCTGATCGTCGGGGATGTCGTCGGTCATGGGATGCATGCCGCCGCCACCATGGGCCGGCTGCGGATCGCGGCGCGCAACTTCGCCGAACTGGACCTGGGCCCGGACGACGTCCTCACCCACCTCGACAATCTCGTGGGCCGACTCGACCGGGACGAGGACACCGCGGAGGCCTCCGCCGCCGGCCCCGGCATCATCGGCGCCACCTGCCTGTACGCCATCTACGACCCCACCTCCCAGCAGTGCGTGATGGCCCGGTCCGGCCATCCCCCGCCCGCGATCGTCCACCCCGACGGCACGGTGACCTTCCCCGATCTCCCCGCGGGCCCGCCGCTGGGCCTGGGCGGGCTCCCGTTCGAGACCGCCACCTTCCACCTCCCCGAAGGCAGTCAGCTCGTCCTCTACACCGACGGGCTCCTCCAGGACCGCCACCGTGACTTCGACGCGGCGCTCGACCGGCTGCGCCAAGCCGTGGCGCACCCCGACCGCTCGCCCGAGGCCACCTGCGAGGCCGTACTCCGGACCGTGGTGCCCCCGCATCCCACCGACGACATCGCCCTGCTCGTCGCCCGCACCCACGCCCTGGACCCGCGGCGGATCGCCACCTGGGACGTGCCCGCCGACCCCGCGCGCGTCTCCGGCATCCGCACGGCCGTGACCCGCCGGCTGGCCGAATGGGGGCTGGACGAGGTCGTCTTCGCCACCGAACTCCTGCTCAGCGAGCTGGTCACCAACGCCATCCGGTACGGCACCGAGCCCATCCAGGTGCGCCTCATCCACGACCGCACGCTGATCTGCGAGGTCTCCGACGCCAGCAGCACCGCCCCGCATCTGCGCCGGGCGGCCACCACCGACGAGGGCGGCCGCGGTCTGTTCCTCGTCGCGCAGCTCACCCAGGCCTGGGGCACCCGCTACACGGCCGACGGGAAAATCATCTGGGCCGAGTGCGCCCTGGAGGCCCCCGGCGGAAAGCCCGGCGCGGTCGAGGCGTACTTCGACGACATTCCCGCCATCTGACGGCCCATCCGGCATCGGGGCCGAAGCGCGCCGTAGCATGACGGATATGTGGTGACCGGGCCGGTAATGCACCGTCAGGACCTGACGCCCCGGCGCCCGCACCACCGCGAAGCGCCCCGCAGCAGTGCCCTTTCCGTCGGGAAGAACCACGAGGCCGACCCCGGAGAAGTCCGTGCACGACGCTCCTGACCGCACCCCGCCCCCGCGCCACGGCCCGGAGCCTCTCGTCCGCATACGCGGCCTGCGCAAGCGGTTCGGCGGCACCCTCGCGCTGGACGCGGTCGACCTCGACATCCGTTCCGGCAGCATCCTCGCCCTGCTCGGCCCCAACGGCGCCGGGAAGTCCACCCTCATCAAGGTGCTCGCGGGCGTCCATCACGCGGACGAGGGCGAGGTGACCGTGGGCGGGCACCCGCTCGGCACCGAAGCCGCCTCCCGCACCATGTCCTTCATCCACCAGGACCTGGGGCTGGTCGAGTGGATGACGGTCGCCGAGAACATCGCTCTGGGCACCGGCTACCCACGCCGCGCCGGGCTGCTGTCCTGGCGGCAGACCCGCGCACGGTGCGCCGAGGCCCTGAACATCGTCGCCGCGCACCTCGACCCCGGCACCGTGCTCGCCGACCTCCCGCGCGCCGAACGCTCCTTGGTGGCCATCGCCCGCGCACTGGCCACCCGGGCCGAGCTGATCGTCCTCGACGAGCCGACCGCCAGCCTCCCGGCAGCGGACTGCGCCCGGCTCTTCGAGGTGCTGCACACCCTGCGCGACCAGGGCCGGGCCCTCGTCTTCGTCACCCACCGGCTCGACGAGGTGTACAAGGTGGCCGATGTGTTCGCCGTCCTCCGCGACGGCCGCCTCATCAGCCAGGGCCCGCTCGCCGGCCACAGCCCCGCCCGGCTGGTGCATGACATCGTCGGCGAGGAACCGGCCGGCTACGACTTCGCCCCCGCCGCGGGACCGGCCGTCCTGAGCCTCGACGGTGTACGGACCGAGAACACCGCACCGGTCAGCCTGGAACTGCGCGGCGGGGAGATCCTCGGCATGGTGGGCCTCACCGGCGCCGGCCACATGGAACTGGGCCGCGCCCTGGCCGGCGCCCGGCCGGTCATCGGCGGACGGGCCCGGCTCCACGGCCGGCCGTACGCGCCGGGCTCGGTCACCGACGCCGTCGCCGCCGGAGTCGGCTTCGTGACCAGCAACCGTCAGGAGGAGGGCTGTGCGGCGGAACTGACCGTACGGGAGAACTTCCTGGCCAACCCGCGGGCCGGCGGGCTGACGGCCCGGCACTGGATCAGCCCCCGGCGCGAGCGGGCCGAGGCCACCGCCCTGGCCGAGCGCTTCTCGGTGTACCCCCGGGACAGCGAGGTGCCGATCGCCACCCTGTCCGGGGGCAACCAGCAGAAGGTCATGGTCGGACGGTGGCTCCGGATGCCGCGCAGTCTGCTGATCCTGGAAGAGCCGACCGCCGGGGTGGACGTCGGCGCCAAAACGGCGGTCTACCGGCTGCTCCAGGACGCGCTGGCCGACGGGCTCGCCGTGCTGCTCCTGTCCACCGACTTCGAGGAGGTCGCCGACGTGTGCCATCGCGCCCTGGTCTTCGTCCGCGGGGCGGTGACGGAGGAGCTGAGCGGCACGGCCCTCACGGTGGCCGAGCTCGCCCGCGCCTCGTCGGCCATGTCCGCGCTCACCGGGGAAACGAGGTGACGCCATGACGCCCTCCGCGCATTCCCCGCTGGGCCGCCGCCTGGGGCACCTCGTCGGCGCCTACGGCCTTCTGGCCCTCACCGCCCTGCTGTTCCTGGCCTTCTCCCTCGCCCTGCCGGACACCTTCCCCACCCTCGACAACATCTCCGAGATCCTGTCCAACCAGTCGATCCCCGCGCTCCTCGCACTCGGCGCGATGATCCCCATCGTCACCGGCAATTTCGACCTGTCCATCGGCTACGGTCTCGGCCTCGCACATGTGATGACGATGCAGCTCCTCGCGCAGGCGGCGTGGCCCTGGCCGCTGGTCTGTCTCGTGGTGGTGGCCGGCGGGGCGGTCGTCGGCACCTTCAACGGCATCGTGGTCGAATTCGCGAAGATCAACTCCTTTATCGCCACCCTCGGCACCGGCAGCATCCTGTACGCCCTCACCGGCTGGATCACCAACGGGGCCCGCATCATCCCCGGCCCGCAAGGACTGCCGACCGCCTTCACCGACCTCTACGACTCCCGGTTCCTCGGCCTGCCGGTCTCCGCGTTCTACGTGCTCGCCCTCACGGCCGTGCTGTGGCTGCTCCTGGAACGCCTGCCCCTCGGCCGGTACCTGTACGTCATCGGCTCCAACCCCCGCGCCGCCGAGCTGCTGGGCATCCCCTCCCGGCGCTACGTCGTCTACGCGTTCGCCGGATCAGGGCTGGTCGTCGGTATCGCCGGGGTCCTGCTCGCCGCGCAGCAGCGCATCGGCAACCCCAGTGTCGGCCTGGACTATCTGCTGCCCGCATTCGTCGGTGCGCTGCTCGGCTCCACCGCGATCAAACCCGGCCGCCCGAACGCTCTGGGCACGCTGGTCGCGGTGGTCATCCTCGCCATCGGCCTGGCCGGCATCGGCCAGTTCGGCGCCCAGTTCTGGGTCACCCCGCTGTTCAACGGCGCCACCCTGCTCCTCGCCGTCGGCATGGCCGGCTACGCCGCGCGCCGACAGCTGCGCCACCGGCGGGCGGAGCCGCCACAAGCCCACAAGGACCTGCGCGAAGTCACCTCGTGACAGGTCATCACCGTGTCGTCCCTCCGCGAGGAGCGCCCGTGCACCCGAACCGCCGGACCGCCCTGAGCATCACCGTCGCCGTGGCGGTGGTGGTCGTCGCCCTCGCCGGCTGTGAGCGCGGCACCTCGACCGGTGGCGGGCCCGCCGCGCCAGGTCCGACGACGGCCGGCTGCCCCGCTGCACTGGACGGTGCCCAGGCGGCCGTGCAACGGGCCATGAAGACCAACCCCGCATGGCACGGCCCCACCCGTGGCCCCCGAGGGGTGCCCGGCAAGAGCGTCGTCTATGTCGCCCAGACCATGACCAACCCCGGTGTCGCCGGTGCCGCCAACGGGGTGCGGAAGGCGGCCAAGGCCCTCGGCTGGCATGTCCGGGTGATCGACGGTCAAGGCACCCCCGCCGGGATCCAGGCGGCCTTCAGCCAGGCCCTGGCCCTGCGGCCCTCCGGCATCATGATCGGCGGCTTCGACCCCAAGCTGACCTCGCAGCAGGTCGCCAAGGCCAACGCCCGGCGCATTCCGCTCGTCGGCTGGCATGCGGTCGACTCCCCCGGCCCGAGCAAGGACCCCGAGCTGTTCAGCAACATCACCACCCGGGTCCGGGACGTGGCGAAGATCAGCGCGGACTGGGTCATCGCGCACTCCCACGGGCACGCCGGAGTCGTCGTGTTCACGGACGCCTCGATCCCGTTCGCCAGAAACAAATCGGAGCTGATCAAGAAAGGGCTGGCCACCTGCGACGGTGTGCGGCTGCTGGCGGAGGAGAACATCCCGATCCCGGACACCAGCAGCCGCACTCCCCAGCAGGTCTCCTCGCTGCTCTCCCGCTTCCGGGACCGGTGGACGTACTCCGTCGCCATCAACGATGTGTACTTCGCCGACGCCGCACCGGCTCTGCGGGCAGCAGGTAAGAAGGGCGCCGGTGCCCCTTTCAATATCGGCGCGGGCGACGGCGATCCCTCCGCCTTCCAGCGCATCAACAGCCGGGAGTTCCAGGCAGCCACCGTTCCCGAGCCGCTCTCCCAGCAGGGCTGGCAGATCCTCGATGAATTCAACCGCGCTTTCTCGGGCGAGCCCCCCAGTGGATATGTCGCCCCGGTCCATATCTCCACGGCCGCCAATAGCGGCGGGGCCACGACCTGGGACCCGCCCGGCTACCGTGCGGCGTACCTGAGTATCTGGGGCAAGTAAGCCCGGCGCGGTCTGCTTTATTTCCGGGTGACCGAGCGGATCCAGGCGAGTTGCTGGGAGATCTCGCCGGCCTCGGCGACCGTCTCCCGGTCAGAGCCGTCGAAGACACCGAGGAGGGTTTCGGTGCCCTGTGGGGCGATGCTCATCACCGGGCCTCCGGAGTCGCCACCGGCGGGAATCCCCGACACCTTTTCCATGCAGAAGTCCGGGCCGCCCGGGGCGGTGTAGCCCTTGCAACGGGGGTCGTCCGGCCGTACGACCCGCAGGTCCGACTGCTTGAGCACGGGAGACTGGCAGGCATTTTCGTCGTCGGTGCAGGTGGCGCCCCACCCGTACTGCCGTACGACCTGGCCGGGGTGGACTCCGGCCGTGGCCAGCGGCGCCGTGCGGATCTTCATCGGCGCGACCTTGATGAGCATCATGTCGGCGTGCGCGCTTCCCACGCGCTTCCCGGGGAGCGGGTGGACCGTGGTGCCCTTCCGCATGTCGAGGTTGCCGACCCGGAACGAGATCCGCTTGTCGGCGACCGGCTGCGCCTGCTCGTAGAAACAGTGCGAGGCGCTGATGATCCACTGCTGTGTCACCGCCGTCCCGGTGCACACCGGTTCACCATCGATGAGCATGCGCACCGCCCACGGGCCGTAGGTGCTCTTCGACCCGCCGATGACGGCGGAGGCCGGCGCGGACGACATCACCGAGCCCGTCACCAGCAGTAAGGCGGTCAGCAGCAACACACGAACTCGATGCAACATCCGGACCGGTTCCTCTCCTTGGGGCAGGGCCGTACCACGTGGTGAGACACCCCACCGCGCCAGAAGGTTCCGAATGATCTGAACTAAATCGGCCCGGTTGTTCCCTTTTCCAGCAACGCACCACCGGCCCCCGCGTCCGCCCCGGCCTCCCTCACCGCCGCCCCTCTGCCGCCCTCTCCCCCGTGGCCTGGTCCGTCCCGTTCCCGTGTCCCAGGCGGCTCGCGTATCCCCTGGTCGGGGCGCACTTTTGCGTTCGACTGTCCCGAACTGCCCGGCTTTCGTTGCCGCTGGGACGGATCACCCCACATGCTCGGATCACCGGAGCATCACTTCGACACCACCCTGATGGTGCGAATTGAGCTCCTGGTTCCGCATCCGAAGCAAGGAGAAATTGTGATGTCAAGAACGAAGAAGGTAGTGCGGTCCGCGGCCGTGGCCTTCGCCGCAGCCGCCGCGTTCACCGTGACCGTCCCGACCGGAAACGCTTTCGCCATGGACAAGGTCCCCTGCCGTGGTGGGGAGAACTTCCTGAAGATCTGGTCGCACAGCGGCGGGCAGCAGAGCGTGGACTGCTACGCGAACGCGGGGAGGATGTCCTTCGGCGGGTGGTGGGTCGACAAGATCTCCACCGGAAACAACGACTTAATCTATTACGACGCCAACGGCGACTCGGTGAAGATCGAGCGGTGGCACGAGATCACCTTCCCGAACCGCCCGCCGAAGGTCAACGACATCGAAATCCTGTGACGAGTTGACGATGAGTGAATGCGGTGCAGCGTGAATCTGCCCGCATCCGGCTCACTGATGCTCACTGATGCCGGCCACGTCCTTCAGGGCGTGGCCGGCATCGGCATGAGCGGCGGCTCCACAGCGGCGGCCCGTGCCGACCGGCTTCACCTACCGCTCAACCCACTCGCTGCCGCCCAACGGATAGTCGTAGCCGGGGCGGCCGGTGTCGGCACTCGTGCGGAACGGGGTGCCGCGGTTGTCGATGTGCACGGTGCCGTGGCGGTTCCCGCTGGACCACTCCAGGGCGAGGTCCCAGCGAACGTCGTGCGCCTTGGTGTGGGCGGTGACGTAGAAGACCTCCGGGTCGGACTCGCTGATCTTGTACGGGAAGTCGCGCTGGCCGTTCTTGGTGGTGACGGTGGGGCTGCCGTTGTCGAGGTCGATGTCGAAGGACTTGGTCTCCACGCTGCCGCCGCAACCGACCCCCATCGAGTAGTCGTTCCAGGCGAGCGGGGCCTCCTTCGCGACGACGCGTACGTGCAGGGCTTCCAGGACGACGGTCTCCTTTCCGGTGCCCTGCACGGTGAGCGCGACCCGCTGCTCCCCCGAGGAGGCCGCTCCGTACGCGGCGGCCCAGCGGGGCGCGTCCCGCTCGGAAGCGGGCGGGCCGACCCGTTCGGGCTCCCTGTCGACCAGGAAGTGTTGACTGCACGGGCTGTCGTAAACGAACGGGCGGGTGGCGACGTTGACCCGTACGTCGTCGGGGTGCTCGCCGTCGTCCCCGCCGTTGCGGGCGGAGGACTCTGACGGCGAGGCGGAGGGTCTGCCGGTCTTCGCGCTCCGAGACGGCGAGGGAGTGGCCGACGGGGACCGCCCCTTGTCGGGTGCACGGGCGGTGCCGGTGCTGTTGGGAGTGCCGGTGCCGGTTCTGACGGATTCGGCGGACTTCCGCCCGCTGCCGTCGCCTCCGGAGGGCGGCAGATTCACGGCCAGCACGACGGCTCCCAGCGCGGCCGCCGCGGCGGCGGAGGCGATGAGGGTGAAGCGGCGCCGATGGGGCCGCACGGGATCGAACCGGACGGGGCCGCCGACAGCCGGTTCATCGCCTCCGTCGGACTCACCGGGATCGCGGGCCTCGCCGGAAGGGCGGGCCTCACCGGAATCCCGGGCCTCGCCCGCCTCGCTTGCCTCGCTGCGTTCCGGGCCCAGGGACACCGGCTCCGTCCCCACCCCCGCCTCCGGCAGTCCGCCACCCGAACCGGCCACCTCTCGATGGAGGTTCGCGTCTGCGGGCGCCGACGCATCCGGATTCGGTGCCCCCTCGGGCTCGTCGGCCCCCGCACCGCGCACCACCGCCCCACCCGGCCCCGGCCGCTTACGCCCCCGTGCCGCATCGGACAGAATCCACCGCCGGTGCAGCTCGATCAGTTCCTCGGGGGTTGCCCGGCACACCCGCGCGAGCCGCTCGGCCGGCGCGTATTCGGTCGGCACCGCGCTGCCTCGGCAGTAGCGGTGCAGCGTCGAGGTGCTCATGTGCAGCCGCTTGGCGAGCGTCCCATAGCTCAGGCCCGAGCGTTCCTTCAGCCCGCGTAACAGCTCCGCGAACGCGTCCGCGTCCCCGGCATCCCCCATCGCCCCAGACATCGTCGTTCCCCTTCCCCGCCTGACCCGGCGCGTCCCATTCCCGCGTTCCAGGCCCTTAGATGTCCCCCGGTCGAAGTCCGTTCTGTGTTCCGGCATCCCCAACTGCCCAATATTCATGGCGGCTGGGACGAATCACCCCGCAATCTCCGTTCATCCAAGCACCACACCCACCGCAGCACCGAAGGGGCTCACCCGATGTCCACCGCCCGGAAATCCCGCACCCGCCTGCTGACCGCCGCCGCGACCGGCGCGCTCGCCGTCCTTTCCCTGACGGCGTTCACCAACGGCCCGGACGCCCGCAGCGAGGGCAGCAAGGCCGTCACCTGCCAGGGCTCCAACACCAAGACGGTCGCGGCCCCCCTGAACCGCCCCGTGAACCACATGCTGCTCACGGTCACCAACACCGGCAGCCGCACCTGCTACCTCTACACCTACCCGGCCGTCCGCTTCGGTGAGGCCCAGTCGGTGCCGCCGGCCATCGAGGAGTCCCGCCCGCAGGCCGTCGTCACCCTCAAGCCGGGCGAGTCCGGCTACGCCTCGGTGAATCTGTCCGCGACCGACGGCAGCGGCTCCCACGGCCGCACGGAGAAGTCCCTGGCCGTCTACTTCCACGGCCCCTCCGGCAATGAGAGCGTCGGCACGGCCGCCCACCCCGCACTGCCCGCCAAGGGCGTGTACATCGACGACTCCCTCAAGGTCACGTACTGGCAGCAGTCGCTGGACGACGCCATCCAGTGGTGACACCTCCGCCGATACGGCGTTCTCCTGCCCGCTCCCTCTCAAGGAGGCGGCTGTCAGTGCCCCGACCGGGCAGCGGACCCGGGCTGCGCATGCTGTGTACGCCAGGCGCTCGGACTGGTGCCGAAGTGGTCGCGGAACCAGCGCGAGAAGGTTCCCGGGCAGGAGAATCCGAGCAGAGCGGCGATCTCCGTGAGCGGGCGCTCGGAGTCCGCGACGTACCGGCGCGCCAGGCGGGTACGGACCGAGTCGAGCAGCGAGGAGTAGCCCTCCCCGTGTTCAGCGAGGCGACGTTGCAGGGTCCTGGCGTCGAGGTCGACGGCGCGTGCCAGTCGTTCGAGTGAGCAGCGGCCAGTGGGCAGCAGCTCCTCGACGAGCCGGCGTGCGCGGTCGATGAGGACGCCGCCGGGCGCCGCGTCGATGTTCTTGAGGAACTGCCGGGTATAGGGCCGCAGTCGCGGGTCGGCGAGGGTGTTGGGTGCCGCGAGGTCCGCGTCGTGGAGGAGCACACCGGAACGCGGCTGACGGAAGGTGACAGCGGGGCCCAGCACGCGGTGGTAGGGAGCGGGATCGTCCGGCGCGGTCCGGGTGAGGGTGACGCCGACCGGCTGCCGTCCGGGCCCGAGGAGCCGGCCGACGAGCCGGTGGCAGACGCCGACCAGCATGTCCGTGCCCTGGCGGCGACGGTCAGCCGGCGAATCCAGCGCGAGGTCCACCCAGAGGGCGGCCGGCCCGTCGCTGACGACGATCTGTGCCCGAAGCGCCTCGTTGTAGCGGCGGACCTGTTGAATCAGCAGGTCGAGGACGCTCCGTACGGTCAGTTCCTCGCGGGCGACGAGGCCGATCGGGCCTAGGTTGGAGAACCGGCTGAGCTCCGCGAGCCGGAGGCCGAGGTCGGGGCAGCCGGTGGCGGCAGCGGTGTGTTCCAGAAGCTCGATGCCCGCGGCCACCGGGAGCCACCGATCAGGGTCCGCCACCGCGGCCGGGTCGAGCCCGACAGCTCGCATCAGGGCCGGCGGATCCCCTCCCAAGGAGCGCACCAGATCTGCGTAGTTGGCCAGAACCGTGGTGCGGGCGAGCGGGTGCACAGCAAGCGACCTCCCGAGCGCCGGCCGGATTGTCGTCAAAGGCTAAGTCAGCTGTCGTGATCCGAAAAGCGCGTTCCCCGGCAGGGAGATAACGTCCTCGTCCGAGCGTCCGGTGCCCGCCGGGGCAGAAGCCTTTTCTCGTTCCCGGGTGGCGCTCCCGGGCGTTCCGCATCCGCGCATCGAGGAGGCATCGCGTGACCACGACCGAGACCCAGGCCACCGAGTTGACCGCACTGGCCGCCGAGGCGTACGTCTTCGCCTATCCTCTGGTCACCATGGAGCTGACCAGACGTCAGATGACCACTCCGGGCTCGTCCGTCCTCGGCAGCGCACCGCTGAACAGCTTCGCGCACATGCCGTTCACCCCGGACGCCTCATTCGCGGGTGTGGTCAGCCCGAACGCGGACACCCTGTACTCGATGGCCTGGCTGGATCTCTCGGCCGGGCCGGTGCGGCTGTCCGTGGCCGCGACGCCCGGGCGGTACTTCCTGCTGCCGCTCTACGACGCCTGGACCAACGTCTTCGCCTGCCCGGGCACCCGGACCACGGGCAGCGGCGCCCGCGAGTTCGCGCTGGTCGGCCCCGGCTGGCAGGGCGAACTGCCCGAGGGGGTGGAGCGGATCGACGCCCCGACCTCCCTGACGGCGATCGTCGGCCGCACCCAGGTCAACGGTGTGCGGGACTATCCTGCCGTGCACGCCGTCCAGGCCGGATACCGGCTGACGCCCCTGACGGACGCCCCCGCCTCCACGGCCGCAGGCCCCGGCCCGGTGGATCTGGTGACCGCTCCGGTCGACCAGGCCGCCGCACTCGATGCCGCCACCTTCTTCGCCATGACCGCCCACCTCATGGCGGACAACCCGGCCAAGCCGGAGGACGCCCCGGTCGTCGAGCGGATGGCCCTGCTCGGCGTTGTCCCTGGTCGGCCGTACGACTGGGACGCACTGAGCGCCGAGGCGCAGCGGGCGATCGCCGAAGGCGCCGCCGAGGGCCTGGCCCGGGTGCGGTCCGCGGGCCGCACGCCGCCTGCCGAGGTGCATGACGGCTGGATGACCCCGTACGACCTCGGCAGCTACGGTACGGACTACCTTCAGCGGGCCGCGATCACCGCGGTGGGTCTGGGCGCCAACCTCCCGCAGGACGCCATCTATTCACTGTGCCGGGTCGACGCCGAACACCAGGCCCTGCACGGCAGCAACCGCTACCAGCTGCGCTTCGAGGCCGACAGCCTGCCGCCGGTGAACGCCTTCTGGTCGCTGACCATGTACAACGACCGGCAGTTCTTCGTCGACAACGCGATCAACCGCTTCGCCATCGGCGACCGTGACGCGCTGGAGTTCGACTCCGACGGGTCGCTGACGCTGCTGATCCAGCACGCCTCACCGGGTGCGCGCCTGGAGTCCAACTGGCTTCCGGCACCGGAGGGCTCCTTCAACGTCATGCTGCGCATGTTCTGGCCCCGGCCCGAAGTGCTGGAGCGCACCTGGCACACGCCGGCCCTCCGCCGCATCGGCTGACCAGGCGGGAGTTGACGAAGACGGTCGGCGTCCTCAGTCGCGCGGCAGGAGGGATCCCAGCGGTCCCAGATCCAGGTTGAGGTCCGCGAGGCGCAGGTCGTGCTGCTCGCACAGTTCGGTCATCCGTGCTTCGAGATGCATCAGGGTCTCCCCGATGTGTTCCACCTGCTCGTCGCTCAGATCGCCCTGTTCCACGCGGCGGATGGCCTGACGCTCCATCAACTGTCGTAGCAGCTCCACCACCGTGAGCACCAGGGAGACCAGATCGCGGCCCATCTGCTCACGGTCGAGGTCGACTCTGTTCTCCGGCCTACCCGGCCTTTCTCCGGTCACAGCGGGGCCTCCGGTCACAGCGGGCCGCCGTCCGACCACGGCGCGGGGACGCGTTCGTTCACCGAGGACAACAGTGCGTGCAGGGAGAGCCGGACCAGCGGCACATCGGCGATGGCGATGACCAGGTCGCCACTGACCACGACCCCGGTGGACAGGACCCGGTCCAGGAGGTCGACCAGCGGCACCCCGATGGGCCCGGTGAGCGGGCCCGGGGTGTCCCAGGGGACGGGCTCGTGAGCGGACACCGCTCACACCTCCCCGGCGAAGGAGTACGGCACCCAGGGGCCGGAGACCTCGACCTCCGCGCCGGTACGGCGCCGCAAGAGCTGCACCGCGTCGAGCAGTTCCTTCTCGCGTACGGTCCGTACCAGGTAGGCCGCGTTCAGCACTTGCAGGCGGTGCCGCTCCCCCGTCATCTCCGGGCTGTGCGGGCGGAGTCGTCGGGTGGCGGTGGCCAGGCGGCTCAGCGCGGCATCGATGTCTTCGGCGGTCCGCAGCGCCCGGTCGTGGTGCTGCTCGCGTGCCTGGTGCAGCCCGCGCTTCCGTTCCAGGTAGGCGCGGCCCGCCCCGCCGGACGGTCGGCCGCCGTTCCGGGGAGGCGCGGTTGGCGCGCTCTGCGGAGCCTCGGACACGGTCGCCGGGAGACTGACCTTCACTCCCCATTCGGCGTGCCCTTCGATACGGGCCAGCGCCGCGGCGAAGCGGTCCCGGTCCGCGCCGAGGGCCTGTTGGGCCCGCTCGTCCCCGCGGTAGAGGGTGGCGAGCGCCAGCGGCACCGTCGGCCCGCAGGCGGCGGCCGCGGTCACCACCTCGTGGTGCGCGCGGGCGCAGCGTTCCAGTTCCGCACGGTCCGACAGCCGCTGCTGCCAGGCGTCCTCGGTGAACCCGGCGGCCGGTACGTGCTGGACGACCGCGGTGAGGCGGCCGACCGGCAGCGTGCGTACGGGGAACCCGGCGGCGAGTCCAGCGAGCCCGCTGAGGGCGGCGGGGTCCAGCCGGCGGCACACCGCATAGACATAGGTCGCGGTCTCGGTCGCGGTCTCCCGGGCGCCGGGCTGCTCCCTCGTCATGACCCCGCCTTGTCCTTCGTCCGGGTGGAGGCGGAGGCCGACGACACGTCACCGTCGTCGGCCGACTCCAGCGCTTCCAGCCGCTCGCGCAACCGGTCGTTCTCCTCGCGCAGTTCACTCCGCGCCGCCTTGGAGCTGAGCGCGGGGTCGGTCTCCCACCAGTCGATCCCGGCCTTTCTGGCCGTGTCCACCGAGGCGACGAACAGCCGCAGCCTGATGGTGAGCAGCTCGATGTCCAGCAGATCGATTTTGATGTCCCCGGCGATGACGATGCCCTTGTCGAGGACGCGTTCAAGGATGTCGGCGAGGTTCGCGGTGCTGGGACCGTTGGCAGGAGGAGCGGCCTGCCGGTAGTCGACTTCGGTCACGTGGGCACTCCTTCCTCTTCGTCGCGTACCGGGCGGGCGGTGGCTCCGGGGCGCCGGTCAGCTCTCGTACAGCAGGTCGAGCAGCTGGTCCTCTTCCCGCTCGAACGCCGCTTTGCTGAGGTGCCCGGCTTCGTACTCCTGGTTCAGCGCGGCGAGCCGGGCGCGGATGACGGCCGGGTCGTGCAGCTCGCGGTCGGCCGCCTGGGCGAGTTGGTCGGCCACCCAGACCACTCCCCGCACCGGGGCGAGCGGCAGGGTGAGCACTCCGCTGATCAGCCCCATGTCAGCCGCCCGCTCTTCCCGCGAGCACCTGCGGCTCCAGGAAGCTGTAGCAGGGCAGCGGTCCCGCCACCCGCAGGGCGACGCGCTCGCGCCGGTCCTCGGCGAGCCGCTCGGCCTCCGCGGCGAATTCGGCACTGTCAGTCCGGTCCACCAGGAACGACATATTGAGCTGGCACCCGGACACCTCCGGTCCGGGGCGGACCGCATGGGCCCAGGGCTTCAGCTCGCGCACGATTTCCCGGCCCGCTTCGGCGGCCCGGCGGGACAGCGCGGCCGCCACCGCTTCGCCCAGCCGCATATTGGCCTCGTAGCTCGGCCGCCGGTGCACCTCTTCGCGCAGCCCGCGGATGGTGGCGTCCCCTTTGACGAGCGCGGCGAGCGAATCGTCGGCCGGCATCGCCTTGACGTTGATCTCGACCCGGCCCGCAAGGCTCTCCAGCGCCGCCAGATGGCGTTCCTCGTCGTCGGCCAGCTGACGGCGGATCACCGTCTCGTCCGGCGCCACCATGCCGAACCGCATCGGCAGGACCGGCCCGCGTTCGGACAGGGCCAGCAGCAGCTCCTGGTGCGCCAGCAGGTCGCGACGGCGGGCCCGCAGCTTCGGCGGCGCCTGGCTCACGACCGCGGCGACCCGCCCCTCCTCGATCTTCTCCACGACGCCCGGGGGATCCCCGACTCCACCCACATGCGAGGGCAGCTGGCGATCGGTCCGGATGATGCCGTAAACGTAGATGCCGTCGTCCGGCACGGGTCATTCCTCCTCTGCGCGCCGCCGCCGGGAAGCGGCTCCGGACCGGGCGGAACTGCGCCGCCGCTGCGGCTGCGCTTCCTCGTCCCCTTCGTCATCCCCGTCATCGCCCTTGCCCACCGCCGAACGGACGGTTTCGCCCACGGACTTGGCGGCGTCTTTCACCTTGCGCTTTCCGATGCCTTTGGCGGCCTGGCCACTGAAGAGTTCGGGAACGGTGACGCTTCCCGAATCCCGCTCCAGATCCAGCCGATTGCACGCCTCCGCGAAACGCAGATAGGTATCCACGCTGGCGACCACGATGCGGGCATCAATCTTCAGAATCTCGATCCCGACCAGGGACACCCGTATGAACACATCGATGACCATCCCGCGGTCCAGGATGAGTTCCATCACGTCGTACAACGTGCCGGCCCTGGGCGGGCAGGGAATTACCTCTCCGGACAGGCCGGTATAGGTCGTCATGCTCATCTGGGGTGCCCTTTCAGCTGGTCGGGACGGAGCTCACTGATCGGCCGCACCTCGTCGATAGCGGTGGGTCCGGTAGTACTCGCGCAGTTCGCCCTCGTTGTCGAGCCGTACCTCGTACGTCGCGAGAAGGCTCGTGGTGTCCGGGATCCGCGCCAGCTCCAGCACATCCACCACGACACACCAGCCGTCGTCGGTCCGCCGGACCGCCGAAACCCCTTCGGTCCGGTGGCTGATCACGCTCTGCAGCAATTCGGCGGCGCGCTGCGCCACCTCCGCCGGAGTGTTCTCCGGCGTTGATTTCCGTTTACGGGGAGCCGTGGACGACCGCACCCGCGTGCGGGATTGCTCTGCCATACCCCAAGTCTCATCGTCTGCCTGCCCCGCGCATCCCGAGCGGGTCCAATCTGATCAGGCGCCGTGGTGAGGGGGGCGCCGGGTGACGGCCAGGATGGCCATGTCGTCCTCGTGGTCGCCCTCGGTCCAGCGGCCGACATCCTTGGTCACGGCCTCCACCAGCGCCTCGGGGTCCGTGAACCGCCGGCCCAGGCGCCCCGAGCACACCGGGTCGTAGAAAGTGCCCCGCTTGTCCCGCGCCTCGGTGACCCCGTCCGTGATCAGCAGCAGCGAGGCTCCCGGGGGCAGTCGCACCCCGTCGACCGGTACGGAAGCCGCCGGTGTGAGGTCGCCCAGCCCTACCCCGAGGGGCAGCTGAGGGGTGGTCGGGTCCAGCCGTACGAGCTGCCCGCCGTGCACCAGATACGGGGGCGGATGCCCGCGGTTCACCAGGCTCAGCATCTCGCCGTCGGCGGAGACCTCGGCCAGCACGGCGGTGGTGAAGCCCTCACTGGAGATCACCGGCCCGCTCCGGGCCGCCGCCCTGGCCAGCGCCTCGTCCAAGCGCTGCCCCAGCGAGTTCAGGGTGGAGGCGTATTGGGCCTCCTGACGGAACGCGCCGAGCGCCACCGACACCGCGGCGACGGCCTTGAGGCCCTTGCCCCGCACATCGCCGATGATCATCCGTACCCCGAACGGCGTCTCCTGCACCGCGTAGAAGTCACCGCCGATCCGCGCCTCGGCCTGCGCCGCGGTGTACCCGGCAGCCACGGCCAGCGGCCCGGCCTCCCTCGGCGGATCCGGCAGCACCGCCCGCTGCACCGCCTCCGCGACATCCCTGGCCAGTGCCAGATCCCGGCCCTGCCGCACAATGAGCCGGTTCACCCCGAGCGCCAGCACCCCGATCAGGCCGACCACCGCCAGATCGACCAGCAGCGGCGTCGCCGGACGCCCCCGCTCGATGTCCAGAGCCACCGAGACCACACAGGTGACGCACACGACGGCGAGCGCGGAACGGAAGGTCAGCGTGGCCCCGGCGACAAGCGGTGCCGCGGCCAGCAGCGGGAGTCCCATATACGGCTCGGGCGCGAAAAGGTTCAGCAGAACGCCGGCCAGGAGGGCCAGCGCCGCGAGTATCCAGGGCACCTTCGCCAGCGTGGGTTGCAGGCCATTCACAGCGCATCTCCTGCTGCCGGACCGCGCCCCCGACGCGGCGACCGGCGGACGGTGTGCCGCACCGCCAGGTGAGTCATTCCGATGGCTTCACATATACGCCTTGTGAGCCGGATGTGCTCGTTACGGCCGGGGTCCGGCTCGCGTCGCCCGGCCCCTCCTATCCGGCCGCCGCCCCGCGCGGGGACGGTGCGGAGAACCAGCGCAACCCCGGTGTGGTCGTGCCGACCAGGGCCACCGCGCCGATGCACAGCAGGCCGCCGCTGACCAGGGCCGTCGTGCCTGACGTGGCGTCCGCGACGAGGCCGCCGCGCAGGTTTCCGAGGTCCGGGCCGGCCTGGCCGACGATCTGTTCCGCGGCGCTGACCCGGCCGAGCAGTTCGTCGGGGGTGTGCAGTTGCACGAGAGTGCTGCGGGAGACGACGGAAACGGTGTCGGCGGCACCTGCCAGGGCCAGGAAGGCGAGGCCGGCCCAGGGGTCTGCCGACAGGCCGAACAGGGCGAGGGCCGCGCCCCAGGTGGCCGAGCCGGCGAGCATGACGAGACCGGGGCGGGCGAGGCGGGTGAAGCTTCCGGCGAAGAGGGATGCGGCGACCCCGCCGACGGCCACGGCGGTCAGGAAGAGTCCGAGGGTGCGGGGGTTGTCGCCGAAGCGTTCCGCGTTGACCTGGGGGAACAGGCTGATCGGCATCGACAGCACGGTGGTGGCCAGGTCCGTGAGGAGCGCGCCGCGGATGACGGGCGTACGGACCAGGAAGGCCAGGCCGTCCGCCACACCGCGCAGACCGGGCCGGGCGGGTTCGTCACCGGGGCTCATCCGGGGCAGGCCGAACGCCCCATAGAACGCGGAGGCGAAGGTGAGGGCGTCGATCAGATAGCAGCCGCCGACGCCCAGCCGGCCCAGGATCAGCCCGCCCAGTGCCGGGCCCGCCAGCATGGCGCCCTGGAAGGAGATCCGGTTCAACGCCACCCCGGCCGCTCGCTGTTCCTCCGGCAGCAGACGCGGAATGAAGGTGCGGGAAGCCGGAGCGCTGCCGGCCGTGAAGCAGGACTCCACCGCGACCAGTAACAGCACCGCCGCGGTCGGGAACTGCCCGACGAGCCCTTGCAGGGCGAGCAGGAGCACACACCCGGCCTGGCCGGCGGTCATGATCAGGTAGAACTTCCGCCGGTCCACGCGGTCGACGAGCGACCCGACGAAGAGGCCGAGCACGATCAGGGGGACGGCCTGGGCCAGGCCGACGGCCCCGGTCCAGACGGTGCTGTGGGTCGTCTGCCAGACCTGGTACATCACGGTGACGAGAGTCATCTGCCCGCCGAACCGGGAGAGCGCCTGGCCGAGCCACAGCCGCCGGAACGGTGCCGACCGCCGCAGCGGGGTCACATCGAGCAGTGCGCGCCTCACTCCCATGCGGGGTCCGCGGCCAGCTTCTCGGCGATCCGGTCGTGGAAGCTCTTGTGCGCGAGCAGCTGCTCGATGTCGGCGACGACCCGGGTCAGCGGATAGGGCAGCTCGGCCTCGATCTCGGCGACGGCCGCCTCGGTGGCGCGCCACTCCGCGGCCAGCCGCCCGATGATGCCGCGGGCCCGGTCCGTCAGCGCCACCTTCTTGCTGCGCGCGTCGTCGCCCGGCACGGTCTCCACCCAGCCGGCCGCGCGCATCGCGGCCACCTTCTGGCTGAGTGCGGAGTGCGTCCGGCCGACCGACTCGGCCAGTGCGGTGATGGTCATCGGCCCGCGGGCGTGGAGCCGGAGCAGCTCCAGGACGAAGCTCGGTTTGAGTCCGGTGATCCGTTCCTCGGTGTAGAGCCGGGCGATGTCCGCGTCCATCGCTGCTTGGAGCAGTCGCAGCGGCCGCCATGTGCTCTGTTCGGTGGGATCGAAGGTGGGGTCCTCAGCCATCAGGCGATCGTAACAGCGCTTATGTAAGTGCTGTCAGATTGCTTTTGGCCAAGTGGCGCCGGGGCCCCTGCGGGACGGAGTGTGCGGGCGGCCGGTCCTGGTGGACCATGGAAGCCACAGCACTCACCAGCGAAGGGGAGGGCCCACAACCAGCGAGGTGGACAGGCCACGGACCGGAGCGAGGGGCCGGCCACGCGGTCCGTCGGGTGGAAGGAGTGCCCGGGTGAGCGCAGCCGACGGGCGTCCGGCCGAGGCCGGACAGCCGCAGGGAGTACCGCCACAGCCCAGCGGGCTGATGGACCTCCTCGGTGTGGCCGCGGTCCTGCTGGACGCCGACGGGCGGATCGTCCTGTGGAGCCCGCAGGCCGAGGACCTGTACGGCTACACCGCCGAGGAGGCGCTCGGGCGGTACGCGGCGCCCCTGCTCATCCACCAGGAGCACTGGGACCTGGTGATCGGCAGGTTCACCGGGGTCATGGAGACCGGCCACAGCTGGAGCGGCACGTTCCCCGTCCGGCACAAGGACGGCACCGTACGGCTGGTGGAGCTGCGCAATATGCGGCTGACGGACGACCACGGCGATTTCTACGCCCTCGGGCTGGCCACCGACTCCTCGACGCTCCGCGAGGTGGAGCGGGATGTCGCCCTGTCCACCCGGCTGATCTCCCAGTCCCCCATCGGACTGGCGATGCTCGACACCGAACTGCGGTATGTGGCCGTCAACCCCGCCCTGGAGCGGATGCACGGCATACCCGCGAAAGATCACCTCGGGCGGCACTACCGCGAGATCATGACCGCCGCGAAGTTCGAGGTGCCCGAGGCCGCGATGCGGCAGGTCCTCAAGACCGGGACGCCCATGGTCGACCAGACCACGGTCGTCGGCCGTACCCCTTCCGACCCGGGCCACGAGCACGCCTGGTCGATCTCGCTGTACCGGCTGGAGGACCCGCACGGGCGGATACTGGGGGTGGCCGACCTGGTCGTGGATGTCACCGACCGGCATCAGGCGGCCAGAGAGGCCGCCGAGACCCGGCGGCGGCTGGCCCTGATCGCCGACGGCACCGCCCGGATCGGCACCACGCTGGAGGTGGGTCAGACCGCCCGGGAGCTGGCCGAGGTCACCGTGCCCGAACTCGCCGACGTGGTGACGGTCGATGTCCTCGACTCCGTCCTCGACGAACACCGCCCCACCCCCGACGACGGCACGGCACTCTTCCGCGCCCTCGCGGTGAAAGCCGCCTACCCCACCGAGGCCGTCCAGGCCGCCGATCCGCCCGGCCATATCGCCGCGTACGACACCGACCGCCTGGCCACCCAGTGCGTGCGCACCGGCCGCCCGATCCTGGTATCGCACGCCGATGCCGACGACCTGGCGCGTATCGCCCGCGACGACCACGCCGCCACCTTGCTGGCCCGCGCCGGGGTGCACTCCTACCTGTTGGCCCCGCTCACCGCCCGCGGCCAGATCCTCGGCGTTCTGGGCCTCATCCGCGCACGCAATTCGCCCCCCTTCGACGAGGACGACCTCGCCCTCGCCTCCGAACTGGCCTCCCGTGCCGCCGTATGCATCGACAACGCCCGCTCGCACCAGAGCGTGCGCAACGCCGCCGAGACCCTTCAGCGCAGCCTGCTCCCCGACCACCCGCCGCACCGTCCCGGTCTACAGCTCGCCTCCCGGTACCGGCCCGCGCAAGCCACCTACGAGATCGGCGGCGACTGGTACGACGTCCTCCCGCTCGACGGCGACAAGACCGGCCTCGTCGTGGGCGACGTCATGGGCAGCGGCATCGACGCCGCCGCCACCATGGGCCGTCTGCGCACCGCGACCTGCGCGTTCGCCGATCTCGACCTCGACCCCGCCCAGGTCCTCCAGCACCTCGACAAGATCACCTCGGGGCTGGAGCACTACATCGCCACCTGCGTCTACGCCACTTACGACCCCCACCGCTCGGTGTTCCACATCGCCACCGCCGGCCATCTGCCGCCCGCCCTCGTACGCCGCGGCAAGCACCCCGAGCTTCTCGACCTGCCCATCGGCGTACCCCTAGGGGTCGGCGGTGTGCCCTTCGAGACCATCACCTTCGCCCTCGACCCCGGCGACCAACTGGTCCTCTACACCGACGGCTTGGTGGAAACCCGCCACCACTCCATCGACGAACGCCTCGACACCCTCCTCCGCCTGCTGGACGCCCCCGACTGCTCCCTGGAAGAAACCTGCGACCGCCTCCTCCGCGAACTACGGCGCCCCGACGACCCGGACGATGTCGCCCTGCTGATCGCGGGGACCGAACGGTTCTTCCCGGAACCGCCCTAGGTTCTGTCCGCAGATGTCACGCCCACAGCCGGTTGCGGACCTGATCAGTTCGCTCGGGAATGGTGTGGCTGATACCGCGCCGCCACAGCCAATTCCGGATCGCCCTGGAGCCGTAATCCGCCATTTTGGTACAGCGCACCACTTTGGATCGCTGTACCAAGTGTGCCACCATCGAGGTATGACGACGCGAGCACGCCAACCACGGCGGCGCAACCAGGTGCTCTCCCGAGAGCAGATCATCGACACCGCGGTCGCGATGCTCGATGCGGGCGGCGAGAGCGCGCTGACCATCCGGGCGCTGACCGAACGGCTGTCCACCGGTTCCGGGGCGATCTACTACCACGTGGGCACCCGTGACGACCTGCTCGACACGGCGACGGAAACCGTGATCGGCGCGGCGCTGGCGACCCGGCCCGCCGGAACCGCGGCCGCGCCCGGGGATGAGATCCGTGTCGTCGCGCTGGCGCTGTTCGACGCGATTGCCGCACACCAGTGGCTCGCCACGCGGCTGACCCTCCAGATCATCCGGAATCCGGTCGGCCCGGTGACGGTGGGCATCTTCGAGCGGATCGGCGGGCAGATGGGCGCCCTGGGCGTGCCGCGAGTCTCCTGGTTCGACGCGGCCTCGACGCTCGTGCACTACATCCTTGGCGCCGCCAGCCAGAGCGTCCGCATTGACGGGGATATCTCAGGGATCGACCCCGACGGGGATCGCGACGAGTTCCTCGAGGCGGCGTCGACGGCATGGCAGGGGCTCGACCCTGAGGCTTACCCGTTCATGCACGCCGTTGTCAGCCAGTTGAGAGAGCACGACGACCGCGAACAGTTCCTCACCGGCATCGCCGTCATCCTCGACGGCCTCACCCATCTGCGCTGACCCGGCCGATCCGGGCGGGTGGCCCCCTCGTTCGTTTCTCGAAAGGACACCTCTCATGCATGACGTCGTGATCGCGGGCAGTGGCCCGGTCGGTCTGTTCCTGGCCGGCGAGCTGGCCCTGTCCGGCTGCTCGGTTCTGGTCCTTGAACGGGACCCGGAACTCACCTCGCCCATGAAGGCGTTACCGCTCGGGATGCGGGGTCTGAACGCCGGGTCGGCCGAGACGTTCTACCGCCGCGGCCTCCTGGAAGCGATAGCGCAGGCTTCGGGAGTCAACCCGCAGGCGGTGGGCGCGGATCCGGAAGCGGTCATGGCGCCTGACCCTCGTGGGCTGAGCCATTTCGCGGGCATGATGCTCGCCGCGGCCGGCATCGACACCACCGCCCTCCCGCCCCGGCTGCCCAGCCCGGCGATGGAGGGGTTCATGACGAACCTGGAAGGGGCCGAATCGGTACTGTGCGAGCGGGCCACCGCGCTCGGAGTCGAGATCATCCGGGATGCTCTCGTCACGGCCGTGGCGCAGGACACCGAATCCGTCCTGGTCACGGCAGGCGGCCAGGAGTACCAGGGGCGCTGGCTGGTGGGCTGCGACGGCGGGCGCAGCGCCGTACGTCAGCTCGCCGGCTTCGCATTCGTGGGCACCGAGCCGCTGTTCACCGGCTACCTCGCGAAGGTCACCTTCGCCGACCCCGAGCAGTTGGCGCTCGGGTTCCACCAGACGCCGAACGGCATGTATCTGCGTACGCCCTTCGAAGGGCACCTGGGCATGATGGACTTCGACGGCGGCACCTTCGACCGCTCCCAGCCGCTGACCCCCGAACACCTCCAGACGGTCCTGCGCCGCATCACCGGCACCGACGTGACGCTGAGCGAGGTGCATCTCGCCTCCAGCTTCACCGACCGCGCCATGCAGACGACGAGGTATCGCGAGGGCAGGGTGCTACTCGCCGGCGACGCGGCACACATTCACTCGCCCCTGGGCGGCCAGGGCCTCAACCTCGGCATCGGTGACGCCGTCAACCTCGGCTGGAAGCTCGCCGCCACCGTGCGCGGCTGGGCACCCGAGGGCCTGCTCGACACCTACACCACCGAGCGGCACCCCGTCGGCGCCGCCGTGCTCGACTGGTCCCGCGCCCAGGTCGCGACCATGGAGCCGGGCCCCAACACCCCCGCGTTGCGTCAACTCGTCCACGACCTGATGCGCACCGCCGACGGATCGACGCACGTGTACCAAAAGACGTCGGGGCTGTTCAACCGCTATGACCTGGGCAGCGAAAAGCCCTTCATCGGCTGCAGCGCCCCGGACTTCCGCTTCGAGGACGGCACCCGCCTCGGCGAGCTGCTGCGCCATGGGCTGGGAGTTGTGCTCGACTTCAGCACCGACCGTGCGCTGCAGGTCGCGGCCAAGGGGTGGGAAAGCCGGATCCACTACGCGGCCGGCCCGGCGCGCAACGACCTCGGGCTGGGCGCCGTGCTGATCCGGCCCGACGGCGTCGTTGCCTGGACGAGCGAGCCCGCCCCGGATCGCGACGCGTTCGAGCAGGCGGCCGCCCAGTGGTTCGGCGCGCAGCAGAACTAACTAGCGCCCGGTCGTCCCGTCGATCTGTTCCCGCAAGATATCGGCATGGCCGGCATGCCGGGCGGTCTCGCTGGTCATGTGAGCAACGACCCACCGCACCGAGAGGAACGTGCCCTCGACCGGTATCGCGACAGACTCTCCCAGGTCGCCGACGGAACGGATCGCGGCGTCGCTGGCCGCGATCGCCGCGTCGTAATCGGCCAGCACCTGCCCGGCACTACGACCGGCCGGCACCTGCATGCCGACATCCCCGGGATTGTCCGACTCCCGACCGGCCACGTGATACCCGAACCAGAACCGCTCCGCCAGAGTCAGATGATGGACCAGGCCCAGCAGGGTGGTCCCCGACTCCACCAGGACCCGGTGTAGCTGCTCCTCCGTCAGACCGTCGGTCTTCTTCACCACGCACTGCCTGGAGAACGACAGGAACGCCATCGCGGTATCCAGTTCACTACCGTCATTGCGGGGCACCGGGCGGCGCTGCGTCTCAGCCATGCAGGTGACTTTAGCGGCGCGCGTCCCGCCCGCGCCGCGAATTACAGGGCGAACGCTGCCTGATACGGCACTGGAACGAACGGCTGTTGCCCGGCCCGCTCCAGACGCGGTGCAGCCATCACCCTCGCGGTTCTGCTGAGGTGAGCGTGACATGTGACGACGGAACCTAGGGCGGACACCCCTAGGGGGTGTCGTTCGGATCATGGCGGGCTCGCGGGGTCTGGCACGCCCGCTCGCGGCGTTGTCGTCAGTCGCCGACGCTCCGCGTCGACTCCCTCCTCCGCCTTGCGATCGCACGCACCAGACCCCGCTCCCTGATCCGCCCTGATCCAAACGACACCCCCTAGCTCCACGCGTCGACCGTCGCGGCGGCCCAGGCCTTCACGTGTGCCGTGAACTCCGCGGAGGGGAACGACCCGTCGACGGCGACGTCATGGATGGTGACGGAGAAACGGGAGGGCGACGCGTCCCGGTGCGGCAGGGCCGTGTCCTGGACGACGGCTGGTGCGGGCCTGCCTTTCACACGATGGGAGTTGCCGCGGCGGGCCCGGCCGACGAGCTGGTTCACTTCGTCGAGGCCGCCTGCGAGGTAGGCGTGCAGGAGCGCCCAGGCCCTCGCGCCGTCGTCGGCGGGGAGCCGGCTGGGGTGTTGGAGCAGAAAGCAAGCGACGGAGACGCCGTGCAGCGGTCCCCACGGTGCCTGCCGGGCGTGGTCCAGCGCGAGCAGTGTCTGGAACAGCTCGTCACAGGATCGCGGGTCCATCGGCGCACCGCACTCTGCGCAGGATTCCATGCCTTCTCCTTGATCCTCGGGGTACGGCGTACCAGCGTCTCCGGGTTCGCGTTTCCGCGCATGTGGTTTTTCTCAGGGCGCGGCGCGGAGCGTTTACACCTCTGCAGGCCTCCGTTGACTGAATGCGCGTATTTATTGGGTGAATTCTTAGGCGACCCCGCATTCAGCGCGTAGGCAAATTTCGATGGGGATTGATGCGGTGACGAATCCGCCGGCGGTCGGGTAATGGGGAAGCCCGGGCACGGCGGTCATGCTCATGCCCTTCCTCCCTGCCCGGACCGCCGGCAACAGCGGCGCACTCGGGCCACCCGGGAGGCTCAATTATTCGCCCGGTTTCGGGGCTCTCAAGTGGTGCGCCGTGACAATGCAACTGGCTGTGTGTCATATCACTACTGCGCCGCAGAAGGCCGACAGGGTGTCGCCCTTCGCAGCAGGCCGAAAGGAACATGTCCATGCGCACTGCCCGCACTCTGTTCGCCTCAGCCGTGATCACCGCGATGTTCGCGGTCACCGCTCCCGCCGCGACCGCGGCCGAGGGCCACACGACGGACCATGTCGCGTCGAGCAGCTCCCGCCACGACCACGACCGGTGCAAGCACGGACACCACAGGCGCGACCATCACCGGATGAACCACCACAGGCGCGATCACCACAACCGCGATCACCACAGGCGGGACCACCACCGGCCGTCCGGCGGTGTGCACACCGGCGGCGGGGCCCTGGCCGACCTCCTGCGCTAAGACGGGCCGGGCCGGGCACGACGGTCGGTGACCGGTGCCCGCCGGCTCCCTGCTGTGCTGTGGGGGCGGACTCTCCTGGTGGGGAGCCCGCCCCCGTGGCGATTCGCCGTGTCCGGCGACGGCTGATAGGGAGGTGACATGAGCGAAATCCCACCGGTTCTGACCGTGACCGCCATCAGCACCATCGGAGTCACCGATGTCCACGACGACAACGCCGACTCCTGGCTGGTGATCGAAACCGCCGAACAGGGCCAGCTGTTGCTGAACCTGCCCGGCCCCATGTACCGGGCCGCGGTCCAGTCGACCGAACTGCCGGCCGACCAGCCCGGACCCGGCCGCCTGGCCCTCACCGAGGCCGAAGTCACCGCCTATCGCGCCCATATCGCGAGCCTGACGCGCACCGGCCAGGAGCCGTCCGAGTGACTCGGTGATCGGCCGGACCGGTCACCGGCCTCGCGCGCACCGCCGGCTTGCTCCCGCAGTGGAACTTGCGGCGGACGTCTCACGGCCGCGTTTCAAGCGGCCGAAAGCGGCAACGCGTTGTGCATGTCCACACGCGCTCGTTACCGCAACAACGAAGCAGCGAAGGTCGTCGTCGTCCTCGCGGATCTGACGGCGTTGATCCTCGGTCTGTGGATCCTGTTCGCCCTCGTCGACGCGAACCGCGCCAATGACCTGGTCACCTTTGTCCATGCGGCGGCCGGCTGGCTCGCTGGCTGGTCGCACGATCTGTTCACCATGGACACCGACTGGTTGCGGACCGTGCTCAATTACGGGCTGCCCGCCGTCGTCTATGTGTGCGTCGGGCACGCACTGGCTGCCCGGATCCGCCGAATCTAGGGCGACACCCGGCCTCCGGTCCCTGAGGAGCCCCGATGGAGCCTGTTCCGCGCTGTGGCGAGCGACCGGCCCCGGGTAGCCCTCCCTGATCCGTGCGCGGCCGACCCCTACGTGCCCCGCCCCGGACCCCCGGCCCGCGCGATGAGGAGGGCGACGTCGTCCGGGTCGTCGGGGTCGCGCAGGGCGTCAAGAAGGCGGTCGCAGGTGTCCTCCAGCGTGTGGTCCGGGCGGTCGAGAAGGGCGAGCAGGAGCGCCAGGCGCTCGTCGATGGGGTCGTGGCGGGTCTCGACCAGGCCGTCGGTGTAGAGGACCAGCTGGTCGCCGGGGCGCAGCCGGAAGGTGGCCTCCTCGAAGGGCACCCCGCCGACCCCTAGGGGGACGCCGATGGGCAGGTCGAGCAGCTCCGGCGACCGGCCCGTGGGCATCAGTACCGGTGGCAGATGTCCGGCGACGGCGATGTGGCAGACGGCGTGGTGCGGGTCGTAGACGGCGTAGGCGCAGGTGGCGTACTGGTCCAGATCTGCGGTGATCTTGTCGATGTGCCGCAGCACCTCGGTGGGCGGGATGTCGAGGTCGGCCAGGGTGGAGGTCGCGGTGCGCAGGCGTCCCATCGTGGTGGCGGCGTCGATGCCGCTGCCCATCACATCGCCCACGACGAGCGCGGTCTTGTCCGCCCCGAGGGGGACCACGTCGAACCAGTCGCCGCCGACTTCGCTGGTCGTGCCGGCGGGCTGGTAGCGGGTGGCGATCTCCAGGCCCTTCCGGTGCGGCGGCCGGTCGGGGAGCAGGCTCCGCTGGAGGGTGATGGCGGCGTTGCGCTGGCCTTGGTACAGGCGGGCGTTGTCGATGCACACCGCGGCGCGCTCGGCCAGTTCGGCGGCCAGCGCGAGGTCGTCCTCGTCGAACGGCAGCGGGTTACGGGCGCGGGTGAGGCCCAGGGTGCCGAGTACCTCGCCGCGGGCGATCAGCGGCATCGTGAGATACGTGTGGATACCGGCCCGGGCCAGCAGGGCGGCGGCCTCGGGGTCACGGGCGATACGGGCCAGGTCCCGCTCCTCGACGTGGGGTATCAGGATGGGACGGCCGGTACGCACACACCGGGTGGCCAGCCGGTCGGCTCCGTAGCTGGTGAGGTGGCCGGGAGGATCGGCGGCGCGGACCGCCTCCGTGGGGTAGGCGGCCTTGACCGCGAGGGCCCGGAAGAGCGCATGACGGGCGCCGGGTGTCTGGGGCGGGCGGCCTTCCAGGACGGAATCCAGGATGTCCACCGCCGCTACGTCGGCGAGCTCGGGAACGGCGACCTCGGCCAGCTCGCGGGCGGTCTGCTCCACCTCCAGAGTGGTGCCGATCCGGGCGGTACCGTCGGCGATCATGGCCAGGCGGCGGCGGGCGCGGGCCGCCTCGGTGGCCGCGCGGTGCCGGTCGGTGATGTCCACGGCGAGCGCGGCCACCCCGAGCACCCGCCCGCCCGGGTCCTCCAGCCGGTAGTAGGAGACCGACCAGGCGTGATCGTTGTCGGGGTCGGCGGGGGTGCGGCCCACGGTGTACTCGTCGACCAGCGGCGTGCCGGACGCCAGGACCTGCTGCAAGGCGGCCTCGATGGCGTCGGTCTCCAGGAACGGCAGCACCTCCCGTACCGACCGGCCGATGTGCTCCTCGGCGGGCACCCCGTTCATCCGCTCCAGCGCCGGGTTCACGGCGAGATAGCGCAGCTCGGTGTCCAGGACGGCCAGCCCGATCGGGGACTGCGAGACCAGCCGCGTGGACAGCGCCACATCGCGTTCCACCTGGCGCAGGATCTCCTCGTCCGTGGCGATGCCCAGCGCGTAGAAGTCACCCCGGTCGTCCAGCAGCCGCATATTGCGGAACTCGACGAGCCGGGAGCTGCCGTCCTTGTGCCGGACGGGGAAAGCGCCGGCCCAGCTCTCGCCGGTCGCCATCACCTCGGTGAACAGCCTGATCACCAGGTCCAGGTCCTGCTCATGGACCAGCAGCCGCCCCGCGAACCGGCCCAGCGCCTCCTGCGCGGTGTAGCCGAAGAGCTTCTCGGCCTGCGGGCTCCACAGCACGATCCGGCCCTCGCCGTCGAGCAGCACCGCCGCGACGCTGAGCAGATCCAGCAGCCCGCTCCGCTGCGGCACCCCGGGAGGCGGCTGGTCGCCCGCCGGGCCGAAGGGGCCTGCTGTACCCATCCCAGGCACCTCCTCCGCCTGTGAGCGCGGCATGCGGTCCCGCCGGCTTCGGGCTGCGGCCCGTACCCACTACACCTCGCAGTGCTTCCATGTTCCCCGGATCAGGGGGGCCGCGCAGTCGCTCCGGTCCGCGCCCGCGGCGTCACGAGCCGCCGATGCCGTGGGCAGGGAGCGCACCGGCCCGCATCGTGATCAACACCACCCCTGCCGCGGTGTCCCGGCGGGTCAGGAGCGTGCGCCCGGAAAACGGCATCCCCGCTGGTCACGCCCCGTGGAGCAGGCGATCCCGGGCACGCTTTACGGGCCGGTCGGTGGGTGAACGGGGCGGGTCGGCGGGGACAGTCCGCGGTGTCCGCCGCCGCAATTTCCGGTACGCATTCGGCGCCCGGGCCCCGGATTTGCCTCGGGCCAGGGGCGGTGTGCAACAGTGGGCCTCCCGGTCAGCCGGGCGCGCCGCCTGCGCAGCCCCTGCCGGGAATCCCCCACCCCCCAGACGGTCGGTTCCGGCTGCGCCCTGTGCGTGTCCGGGCCGTCGCCCTCCCGTTACGTCCTTCCCGAGAGAGCGATGCAGGCAACGACTCTTCCTCCCCGGACCGCAGACCTGTTC
>Ga0207426_1000716_pt1 | contig 38582 bp, 35 predicted proteins | sample AraplaMF_Cvi_mMS_FD_184265 | JGI IMG/M metagenome (GOLD analysis project Ga0207426, IMG submission 184265) | Arabidopsis root microbial communities from the University of North Carolina, USA - plate scrape MF_Cvi_mMS (SPAdes) (version 2) | ecosystem: Host-associated > Plants > Roots > Endosphere... | reverse complement strand
ATGACCGTCACCGGCGGCTCCTCGCTGCCGAAGGACGACATCGACCGGATGGTCCGCGACGCCGAGCACCACGCCGAGGAGGACCGCCGCAAGCGGGAGACCGCGGAGACCCGCAACCAGGCCGAGCAGCTCGTCTACCAGACCGAGAAGTTCGTCCAGGACAACGAGGCGAAGATCCCCGGCGAGGTCAAGAGCGAGGTCGAGACCGCGATCGGCGAGGTCAAGGAGAAGCTGAAGGCCGCCGAGTCCGCCGACGGCGGCAACACCGCGGAGCTCCGTACCGCCACCGAGAAGCTCGCGACCGTCTCCCAGAAGCTGGGCCAGGCCATGTACGCCGACGCCCAGTCGCAGGCCCAGGCCCCGGGAGCCGGTGAGGCCGGCGGCTCCGGCGAGGGCGGCTCGGGCACCGCCGGCGACCAGGACGACGTCGTCGACGCGGAGATCGTCGACGACGACAAACAGGAGGGAGGCGCGCGATGAACCGTCCGACTCGGGTCCGTGGCCTCCCCCGGCCGCCGCTGGCCCTGGCCGGCCACGGCCAGGGGAACGACCCCGGACCGGTCCCGCCCCGCACCGGCCGGACGGAGGGGCGGAGCGCACAGGACGAGCAGGGCAGGCCGTCCGGTGAGGGCCCGGTGGAAGCCCGGCAGCCCGGCCGCGCCCCGGATTCCGGCCACGGTCCCGGCCGGCCGCCGTCACAGGACGCGGTGGCGCTGCGCGCCGAGCTACGGGAGCGCACGGCCGATCTGCAGCGGCTGAAGGCCGAGTACGACAACTACCGCAAGCGGGTCCACCGCGACCGGCTGGCCGTGGGCGAGATCGCCGTGGCCAATGTGCTCAGCCGGCTCCTGCCCGTGCTCGACTCCCTCGCCGAGGCCGGGGAGCAGGGCGAGGTGACCGGTGGGTTCCGGCGCGTCGCCCAGTCCCTGCAGACCGAGCTGGGGGCGCTGGGCCTCCAGTCCTTCGGTACGGCGGGCGCGCCCTTCGACCCGCTGGTCCATGAGGCCGTCACCTACACCCCCGACGACCGGCTGGAGGACACCGTCTGCACCGCGGTCCTCCGCCAGGGCTACCGGGTGGGCGACCGCCTGCTGCGTCCCGCGCAGGTGAGCGTGGCCGGCAGACCGCCGGCCCCGGGTGTGGAAACCATCGGGGAGCGGCCCACCGTTCTTCCGTCATAGCGTCCGGCTCTTCCCGCAGAGCGTCCGGATTTCCTCGTCCCGTGCGGCGGGCCCGATCTTTCGGCCCGCCGCACGGCTTTTCGGCGCGCCGCACGGCCTTTCCTGGACACAGGCGCCGCACGGAAACCGCACGGGCGCCGTGGAATTCCCGCGTCGTCATGGCCGGGATCCCTTGTGCGCACACCGAGTTGGCACCGAGTTGATCGTCGGAGAGTGCCTTCCGTAGGGCGGAATTGCGCCCCGTGTGGGGGACTACGCATACGTTCGAGTGCCGGGGGCACCCGCTCCTCTATCGCCAGCAGACAGTCACCGTACTTCGACCAAAACCCTACGACGCACGACAGGCGGGATCATGGCGACCGAGGAGAACACGGATCACAAGGAAGCACACGACGGCGGACCGGAGCGGATAGCCGCCCCCACCGCAATGCGCCACGCCTCGGGGCAACTTGCCCAGATGCTCCAATGCGAGCCCGGCTCGGTGTCGGCGCTCAAGGCCACCGATGACGGCTGGCTGGCGGATGTGGAAGTGGTGGAGATCGAAAGAGTTCCGGACACCGCGAGTGTGATGGCTTCCTACCGCGTCCACCTCGACGAAAAGGGTCAACTCACGGGCTATGAGCGCACGCGCCGCTATGGACGCGGCCAGATCGACAGATGATCGATTCTCCGCGCGGCCCGGTCATGAGAGGACGCGGCCCCATGACCCGCTCCAGAAAACTGGAAGGGACGATCGACCGTGACGGCCATTCAGCAATCCAACGCATCATCCAGTGGTAGTGGTTCGGGAAATCTCTACGATGTCCTGGAACTGATTCTCGACCGGGGACTTGTCATTGACGCCTTTGTGCGCGTCTCCCTGGTCGGCATCGAAATTCTCAAGATTGACGTACGCGTCGTCGTCGCCAGCGTGGACACCTATCTGCGCTTCGCCGAGGCGTGCAACCGTCTGGACCTGGAATCGGGCCGCAAGGCACCGAGCCAGCTCACCGACCTGGTCGGTGAGGCAACCGAGAGCGGCGCCAAAGGAAAGTCGAAGGGCGCGCTGACCGGCGCCGTCGAGGCGTTCACCGAGTCACTCCACAAGGGCCAGGAGGGCTCCGAGGAGGAGGCGGAGGAGCGTCCCGCGCGTAAATCCACCAGCTCCAGCAGCCGCCGCACGGCCCGCCGCCGGGAGGACTGACCATGGCGACCTACCTCTACGCCATCACCGGCGCCGACCACCCCCTGCAGCTGTCCGGCGTCACCGGCGTCGGCGACCCCGCGGCGCAGCTGCGCACCGTCCGGACCAAGGAGCTCTGCGCGGTGGTCAGCGACGCGCCGGACGGGCTGCGGGCCAAGCGCCGCGATGTGGCGGCCCACCAGAGCGTCCAGGAACGGCTGCTCGCCGACGGCGCCGCCCTCCCGATGCGCTTCGGGCTGGTCGGGCCCGACGACGCACAGGTGGTCTCCGCCCTGGAGGAGCACCGCGACACCTACACCCAGCGCCTCGAGGAGGTCGACGGCTGCCGTGAGTACCACCTCAAGGTCGCACGCGACGAGGACGACATGCTGCGGGAGGTCGTGCGGGAGTCCGCGGAGGTGCGACGCCTCAACGACCGGACCCGGCAGCACCCGGAGGCGTACGACGACAAGGTGGCCCTCGGCGAGCTGATCTCGCAGGAGGTCCAGGCCCGGCAGGACCGCGCCCGTACGGACATCGTGGACCGGCTCGCCCCGTTGGCGGTGCGCATCGCGGACGTCGAACCGACGAAGCAGCACTTCCTCAGCGTGTCGTTCCTCGTCGAACGGGAGAAGGCCGCGGCGTTCTCCGAGGCGGTGCACGCGGAAGCCGAACGCCGCAGTGACACCTACACGTTCGGGCTGCACGGCCCGTTGCCGCCGTACAGCTTCGTCTGACGCACGAGCGGAGATCCACCATGGGCCTCATCACACAGCTCCTGACGCTGCCGGTCGCGCCGGTGCGGGGCACGGTCTGGGTCCTGGACCAGGTGCTGCTCACCGCGGAGCGCGAGTACTACGACCCGGCACCGGTCCGCGAGGAACTGGCCGCGCTGGAACAGCAGTTGCTGGACGGAACCATCGGGCCCGAGGAGTTCGACTCCCGCGAGGACGAGCTCTTGGACCGGCTGGAGTGGCTGGAGGCCCACCAGCAACGACTACGTACCGACTCCTGACGGGAGAACGAGGTGTACGCAAGATGATGACCAACGCCAAGATCGGAGTGGCCCTCGTAGGGGGCTACCTCCTGGGGCGCACCAAGAAAGCCAAGATGGCCATCGGCCTGGGACTGTTCCTGGCCGGCAAGAAGCTGAACCTGGATCCGCGGCAACTGGGCACGCTGGTGGCCAACTCGCCGGTCCTCGGGCCCCTCAACGACCAGGTGCGCAAGGAACTGGTCGACGCCACGAAGTCGGCCGCCGGCGCCGCGCTCACCCAGCGGATGAACGGCCTCGCCGACTCCCTGCACGAGCGGACCCTGGCGCTCGACGAGGGCGGGACGCGCGGCACCGGGCGCGCGGCGGACGACCGGGACGCGGAGAGCGAGGACGAGCCGCGGGACGAAGCGGCGGACGGCGACGCGGCGGACTCCCCGGACGCGGAGAGCGAGAAGCCCGCCCCGCGGCGCAGGACATCCGCCAAGTCGTCGGCGGACTCGGCCACGAAGTCGGCCACGAAGTCGGCGTCGGCAACGAAGTCGACCGCGACCGACCGGTCCGCCAAGGCACGGCGTACGGCGTCGAGCGCGACCAAGGCATCCGGCAAGGCCGCTTCCTCCCGCGGACGCACCTCCACCGCCCCGGGGCGCAAGGCCGCCTCCGGTGCCCGTAACAAGGCCGCCGGCAAGGCGTCCGGCGCGGCGCGCACGGCCACCGACCGGGGAGGCCGCCATGCCTGAGTCCACCTTCAGCAAGATCAAGGACGAGGTGACCAGCAGCCCGGCGGCCGACCAGCTCAAGGAGGAGCTGCAGCGCTACCTCCAGGCCCGCGCGGAACACGCGGTCACCAGCCTCGGGCACAAGCTGGGCGAGAGCGTCGGCAAGCTCGCCGAACCCGGCCAGGGCCCCGGCGGGCTGGTGAGCAGCCTGGCGAAGGGCGGCAAGGCCCTCGGCGAGGGCAAGTCGCCGCAGCAGGCAGCGCTGACGGCGGGCGCCTCCCATCTCAAGGACACCGTCAAGGACAAGGTGAAGAGCCTGTTCGGCAAGGGCCGCAAGGGCGGCGGCGGCAAGTCCAAGAGCGTGACGATCGTCGAGGACATCGACGTGGGCGTGCCCGTACGCGAGGCGTACGACCAGTGGACGCAGTTCCAGGAGTTCAGCACCTTCGCCAAGGGCGTCGTCAGTGTCGACAAGTCCGACGACACCAGCAGCAACTGGAAGGTGAAGGTCGCCAAGTCCACCCGCAGTTGGCGGGCGAACGTCACCGAGCAGGTGCCCGACGAGCGGATCAGCTGGACCACCGAAGGGGCGAAGGGCACGGTCAAGGGCGTGGTGACCTTCCACCGCCTCACCGACAACCTCACCCGGGTGCTGCTGGTTCTGGAGTACTTCCCCAAGGGCCTCTTCGAGAAGACCGGCAACATCTGGCGCGCCCAGGGACGGCGGGCCCGGCTGGACCTCAAGCTCTACCGCAAATTCATCATGCTGCGCGGCGAGGCCACCGACGGCTGGCGCGGCGAGATCCAGGACGGCGAGGTCGTGGTCGCGCACGAGGACGCCGTCGCGGAGGAGGAGCGCGACGAGGAGGACACCGAGCCGGGCCCCGACGACACCGGGCACCCCGAGGACGAGGCCGACGAGGGTGCGGACGCCGAGGACGAGGACTTCGGGGACGAGGACTTCGAGGACGAGGACCTGGAAGACCCGGACGACGACCTCGCGGCGGAGACGGAAGCCGAGGACGACGACCACGCGGCGCCGGCCGACGAGGACGACGACCGCCTGGAGCCCGTCGACGAGGACGACGACCACGGGGAACCGCTCGACGAGGACGACGACCTGCCGGACGAGCCGGAGCCGCACGACGAGGACGAGGACGAGCAGGAGGCACCCCGCCGACGCCGCCGTGCCGTCGCCGCCCGCTGACCCGTCCCGACCGCACAGACGAGGCTGCTCATGTCCGATTCACTGGCCGGCCGTATGGGGCCTTCCTCCGGTCCGTCCCCGTACGGCCGGCAGGGGGCTTCTTCCGCCAACCTGGCCGACATCCTGGAACGCGTGCTCGACAAGGGCGTCGTCATCGCGGGCGACATCCAGATCAACCTGCTCGACATCGAGCTGCTGACCATCAAGCTGCGGCTGCTCGTCGCCTCCGTCGACAAGGCCAAGGAGATGGGCATCGACTGGTGGGAACACGACCCCTCGCTGTCGTCCCGGGCCCGCACGCCGCAGCAGGTCCCCGCCGGGCACCGGCCGGCCGTCGACAGTGATCCGCTGGCCGAGGAGAACCGTCGACTGCGCGCCGAACTCGCCGAGTTGCGCGCGGCCATCGGCCCCTCCCAGGACTCGGAGGGACATCGGGCAGACCACGAGGAGGAGCAGCAGTGAACCGCCCCACCACGGAAGCCGGGGAGAGGCCCGGAGCGCCGGCAGAGGCCGGGAAGGGGTCCGGATCGCCGGCAGAGGCCGGGGACAAGGCCGGAGCGCCGCTGCGGCCCGTCCCGCGGCCCCCGGCACCGCAGGAGCCGTCCGGCGGCCCCGGGGTCGCGTACGTCTACGCCCTCGGGCGGGCCGGCGCCGCCCTCGAAGCCACGGCCGCGCAGCTCACCGGAGTGCGGGGCGGCCCCCTGCGGACGGTCACCGCCGGGTCCCTGGCCGCACTCGTCTCCTCCGTCCCGGCCGACGCCTTCAGCGAGGAGGGGATGAAGGCGCAACTGGGGAACCTGGCGGAGCTGGAGGAGATCGCGCGGGCGCACCACGCGGTCGTCGAGGCCGCCGGTGGCGGCGCCACGGTGCTGCCCATGCGCCTGGCCACGGTGTATCTGGACGACGCCCGGGTGCGGTCGATGCTGGACGAGCGCGGCGCCGAGTTCGACGAACTGCTCTCCCTGCTCGAAGGCCACGCCGAAGTGGGGGTGAAGGTGTACGCGGACGCGCGCGCCGCGGCCGGGCCTCCCCCGCCCGATGCCCCGGACCCCGCAGCGCCACCGGTCAGCCCCGGCCGGGCCTACTTGCAGCGGCGCCGTGCCCAGCGGCGTACGCACCGCGACGCCTACCGCGCGGCGGGGGCGGTCGCCGAAGAGGTGCGGGCCCGGGCGGCCGCCCTGGCGCGGGACCGGGTCGTCCACCGCCCGCAGCAGGGTGAACTGGCCTCCGGCCCGGGCGAGAACATCGCCAACGAGGCCTATCTGGTCCCCGCGGACCGCATCCGGGACTTCCAGCGGGCGGTGTCGGCGGCGGCCGAGGACGTCCCCGGCGTACGTGTCGAGATCACCGGCCCGTGGGCCCCGTACTCCTTCGCGACACCGCCCCCCGTGGAAGGCAGGAGTGCGTGAACGGTGGTGGGGCCCGGCCGGCCGCTTTCGCGGAGGCCACGTACCCGACGGACCTGTCCGAGGAGGACTCGCTCGCCGGGCGGCAGATAGCGCTGATCGATCTCTTGGACCGGCTGCTGAACGGTGGGGCGGTGCTCACCGGGGATGTGGTGCTCTCCGTCGCCGATGTGGACCTGGTCCACATCAATCTGCGTGCGGTGATCCGCTCGATCACACCCGACAGCCCGGCGCCGTGGTGAGGGCCGAACCACCGAATCCCGCCCCCGCCCCCGGTCCGCACGTTCCGCCCCCGCCCCCTTGCCCCCAGGAGATGTCCGAGATGTCCCGCAGGAACGAGGAACACGCCGTGACGGCTGACGAAGCCGGTCCGGACGGCCGCGCGAACCCCGACTTCGCGGAGGTGGCGCAGGCGGCGGCCCGCGCATTCGACCTGGTGCCGGCGGGACCCGACGAAAACGGCCAGGGGCAGGGCCGGGCGCAGGGCAGCGGTATGGCGCAGCGGCTGCAAACGGACCCGGAGACCGTCGAGCGCGATCTCATCCGCTTGGTGCTGACGATCGTGGAGCTGCTGCGGCAGCTCATGGAGCGCACCGCGTTGCACCGCGTCGACCAGGGCGACCTGAGTGAGGAGCAGGAGGAGCGCGTGGGCATGACGCTCATGGTGCTGCAGGACCGGATGGCGGAACTCTGCGAGCGGTACGGGCTCACCATGGCCGACCTGAATCTCGATCTCGGCCCCCTGGGCTCCCTGCTGCCGCCGAACGAGGCCGCGTGAGCGCCTCCCTCGTCACCTCCCGGCGCATGTTTCAAGGCCGGTTGAGCGGCAACACGGCATAACAGAGCCGCAGAGCACACCGGGTCCTCTGCCGCTCCCCCCGCGGCACTCCGTAGCGCGCGAGCCCAGGCCGCTGCGGAAGGCCGGTCACCGTCCGGACCGCCACCGAGCATCCCTCGCCCAGTCGATGCCCGGCCGGAGCCGGACAGGCCGGACCGCCGGTCCCCATTCGTCATCTCGTCAACGGCGCCATGGTTCCTTCCGTGCGCGCCCTCCCGTCCTACCGATTCGGAGGTGCAGGGACATGGTTCCGCTGCTTCTGGTTCTGCTTCTCGCGCTGCTGCTCTTCGGCGCAGGATTCGCGTTGAAGGCGCTGTGGATCGTCGCCGTGGTCGTGCTGGCGTTCTGGCTGCTCGGCTTCCTGATGCGGTCGACCGGCGCCGGCGGCCACCGCGGCCGCTGGTACCGCTGGTAGACCGGACCCCGATCCCCCGACCGCCCCGGCGGGCCGTTCCCCTGCGGCCCGCCGGGGAACGGTATTGCCCACCGGGCATTGCAACTGACGGTCCGTCACCCTACCCTTCCGGCACACCCCCACCGCACCGGGGCGCTCGTACGGTCCACCCCTACGACCTGTGCGCGGTGCAGCGGGGCCGGCGCGCCGCGTGCCGGAGGGACAACCATGTCCGACGACAGCGCTCGAAGAGCTTCCTTCACCCGCCGCACGCTGCTGACCGGAGCCGCCGCGGGACTCGCCGCAGCGGCCGGACTGCAGCCCGCTCATCGCATCCCCGCGGGCAGTGCCGCGGCCACCCTCACCCCGCCGCCCGGCTTTCCGGCCGGCATCCCGCTCTCCCAACAGGCCTTCCGCAACTGGTCGTTGGAGATCGTCATCGAGGGCGTATGGACGGCCTCGGCGCGCACCCCCGACGACGTGGTCGCCCTCGCCAACTGGGCCCATGAACACGGCTACCGGCTACGGGCCCGGGGCAAGGGCCACACCTGGTCGCCGCTGGTGTTACCCGCCGGGGCCGACACCAACCGTACGGTCATCGTCGACACCACCTCCCACCTCACCGCGGTCAGCGTGCGCGGCGGCGGCCCGGGGAGCGTCACCGCGCAGACCGGCGCGACGCTCGACACCATCCTCGCCCGCCTGGAGGAGGCCGGACTCGGCCTCGCCACCACCACCGCACCCGGCGACCTCACCATCGGCGGGGTGCTCGCCATCGGCGGCCACGGCACGGGCCTGCCCACCGCCACCGAAAACCCGCCCGCGGGCTCCGGGTTCGGCACACTGAGCTCCCTGGTCACCTCCCTCACCGCCGTCGTGTGGAGCGCGGCGGAGGGCCGCTATGTGCTCAGGACGTTCACCCGCTCCGACCCCGACATCCGTGCCTTCCTCGTCCATCTGGGCCGCGCCTTCGTCACCGAGGTGACGATGACGGCGGCCGCCAACACCCGGCTGCGCTGCCAGAACTGGTTCGATGTGAACGTGGGAACCGTCTTCGGCCCGCCCGGTACCGGCGGCCGCACCCTCGGCTCCTACCTGGACCGCACCGGACGCATCGAGGCGATCTGGTTCCCGTTCACCGATGTGCCGTGGCTGAAGGTGTGGAGCCTCGCGCCCACCAAGCCGCCGTTCGCCAAGCAGCTCGACTCCCCCTACGCCTACAGCTTCGCCAACCGTGTCACCGAGGAGATGTCGGGGCTGCTGGGGCAGATCGCCTCGGGCGGGGGCGACAAGACGCCCGCCTTCACCAAGCTCGCCATGTCCATCGTCGGATCCGGGCTGATCGTCACCGGCACCTGGGACGTCTGGGGCTGGTCGAAGAACAGCCTGCTGTACGTCGAGCCGACGACGCTGCGGATCGTCGAAGCGGGGTGGGCGGTACTGACCTCCCGGGCGAACGTGCAGCGCGTGGTGGGGGACTTCCACACCCGCTACCAGAGCGTACTGTCGGCCCATCAAAGCCGCGGTTCCTTCCCGGTCAACGGCCCGATCGAGCTGCGCGTCACCGGTACGGACCCCCTGGACGGCCCCTTGCTGTCCCCGGCACGGGCCCGTGCGGACCATCCCGAGTGGGACACCGTGGTGTGGCTCGACTTCGCGACCTATCCCGGCACGCCCGGCGCGGGGCCGTTCTTCCGCGAGCTGGAGCAGTGGATCTGGCAGCACTACACCGGTTCCTATGCCGCCGTACGTCCCGAGTGGTCCAAGGGCTGGGCCTATACGGACAGCGGGCCGTGGACGGACCCCGCCACGGTGGGCGGCACCGTCCCGGCCGCCTTCGAGGGCTGGCGCACGGCCCGCGACACCCTCAACTCCTACGACCCGGCACGGGTGTTCTCCAACACCTTCCTCGACACGCTGCTGCCCTGACCGGTGCTCGACTCGCTCCCTTGGCCCACGGGGCCGCGGGACGGCGGAACCGCGCGTCCGGCGGTCCAAGGGGCGGTCGGTCTTCGGCAGTCGGTCCTGGCGATCTCGGCCCCGGCGGTCGTTCCTTGCGCCGAATCGGGGTGCACACACCGCCGGGGCTTGGTGGACTGGGCTGATGACGATCCTTTCGCCCCGTGTCCTGCGGGCCCTCGAACGGTTCAATGCCACATACCCCTGGGATCACAACGCCCACTACCACCGCTGGATCCTGCGGCAGGTGCCCGGACGCGTCGCCCGCGCCCTGGACATCGGGTCCGGCAGCGGCGACCTGGCACGACTCCTGGCCGGGCGGGCCACCGCCGTGGACGGCATCGATGCCGATCCGGCGATCACCGCGCAGGCCCGGCGGCTGACTCCGCCGGCGCTTCCCGTGACCTTCACCGTCGCGGACGCACCGGCCGAGTTCCCCGCCGAGTCCTACGACGTCATCACCTGCGTCGCCACGCTCCACCACCTGCCCTTCGCAAAGGCGCTCACCCGTATCCGCCGTCACCTGGCACCAAAGGGAACCCTGATCGTCGTCGGCCTGTCCCGCGCTCACACTCCGGTGGACCGCCTGCTCGGGATGGTCGCCGTACCGGCCAACGCCGCGACGGGCTGGCTGAAGAACAGGGGCCGCCCCTCGCCCCGCCCCGTCTCCATGACGGCCCGCACCCGCTCAGCGGAGATGACCTTCGACGAGATCGCCCGGGCAGCCGAAGAGATCCTCCCCGGTGCGCGGCTGCGACGGCGGCTGTTCTGGCGCTACACGCTGGTCTGGCACCGGCCCTGAGCGGCCCGGGCGGGACGCAGGGTGAGCGTGCCCTCCGGGGCGGCGGGGGCGCAGGGGCGGAATCCGGAGCTGATCTTGTCCAGGAGCGCGCACAGCCACCGGGAGTCCTCGTGCGAGGCGGGCCACAGCCGCATGCGCCGGGCCTGCAGCGGGGTGATCCGCACCTCGTGGAGTGCGCCGGTGTCCGGGTCCAGCACGACGAGGAAGAGCAGCCGCAGGTCGTCCCGGTACTGCTCGTAGCCGGTGATGCCCTCGTAGTCATCGATGAAGTCGCCGCACCCGTGGATCACGAGCTTTCCCCGGTACGCCTCCAGGACCCGCGGATGGTGCGAGGAGTGTCCGTGGACGACATCCACGCCACCGTCGAGCAGGGCATGCGCGAAGGCGGCCTCGGCACGGGAGACGTAGTAGCCCCAGTTGGCACCCCAGTGGACGGAAACCACCGCGATATCGCCCGGCCGCCTCCGTTCCCGTACGCGGTCGACGAGCGCGCTCGCGGCGTCGGTCGACGGCCCGGCCACGAAGTCCACCCCCGAGCGCTCCCGGGTCGCCGCCCAGGACGGGGGAACGCCGCTGGACGGCATCGCGCAGGAGAAGACCAGGAGCCGGCGGCCGTCTTCCAGGGGGACGGTCGCCGGCCGGGCCGCCGCGTCGGCGTCCGCGCCCGCCCCCGCCGTCCGCAGCCCGGCCCCGGCCAGCGCGTCGAGGGTGTCCGCCAGGCCCTGGCGGCCGAAGTCCAGGACATGGTTGTTGGCCAGGACGCAGACATCGGGGCGGGCGGCGGTCAGGCACGGAAGGTTCGCCGGGTGCATCCGGTAGTGGATGTCCTTGGTGCCGTCGAACGTGCCGTCGCCCGTGACACCGGTCTCCAGATTGAGCACCCGGGCGGCGGGCCCGGCGTCGTCCAGCACCCCCAGCGCCTCCCCCCATGGCCAGGAGAAGCCGACGGGCCGGGGAATGGGGCCGTGCGCCGCCTCCGCCAGCTCGACATAGTCCCGGGCGTCCGTGGCGTAGCACTCCCGCAGCACCGGATCTCCGGGGTGCGGCAGGATCTGGTCGATGCCACGGCCGAGCATGACATCGCCGCAGAGGAACAGGGTGAGCAAGTCACCGCCCATTCCCCCAGGTTAGGACGAGGGGGCGACGGCCGGCCCCTCCGCGCCTCTGAGCTGCGCAAACGGGGACAAGGGGCGGGACGGGGCAGGGGGAGCGCGGGTGGCCGGTCAGCGGGCCTCGCGGGGCGGTATCGGTCCGTTCCGCGGGCCGTGCGCGACGGTGGGATCGCTCACCGAGGCGGAGCCGGTCGCCAGCGCGGGATCGCTCACCAGGGCGGGATCGGCCCCCACCGGGCGGTCCGTCCCGGAGCCGGCGACGACCGCACCCGGAAGCGCCGGGCCCCCGCGGGCGACGGGCGGGGCCGAAGGACGCGGACCGGCGGCCAGGATGCTGACGGTGTTGGCCGCCACGATGACGGTGATGGCCAGCCAGTCGATCCCCTGCAGGGTCTGGTGCAGGACGACGAGGCCGACCAGCGCCGCGAGGACGGGGTTGACGCTCATGAAGATCCCGAAGAAGCGGGCGGGTACCCGGCGCAGGGCGAGCAGATCGGCCAGGAAGGGTACGGCCGAGGAGAGGATGCCCGCGGCCGCCGCGTACCCCACGGCGCTCGCGCTCGGCGACCGGTGGGCGAGCACGGTGAGCCCGACGGGGACGTACAGCAGGGCGGAGACCCCGGCCGCCGCGGCCGAGCCTTCGGCACCCGGCAGGCGGGCGCCGACGAGGCGGTTGAGCAGGATGTAGGACGCCCAGCACACGGCGGCGAGCAGGCCCAGCGCGATGCCCGGGTAGTCGGTGCTCGGCTGCGGGCGGGTCAGCAGGAGGACCGCCGCCCCGGCGACCAGGGCGCACAGCAGGTCCGCCAGGCGGCGGGAGGCCGCCAGGGCCACGGCGAGCGGCCCGAGGAACTCCAGGGTCACCGCCAGGCCCAGGCCGATGCGGTCGATCGCGGTGTAGAGGGACAGGTTCATCGTGGCGAACACCGCCGCCAGGCACAGCACCGGCCACCACTGCCGCCAGGTGAACGAGCGCAGCCGCGGCCGGCCCACCGCCAGCAGGACGAGCCCGGCCACCCACTGCCGCACGGCCACCACACCCGCCGGACCGATCACCGGGAACGCCAGTGCTCCGGTGGCGGCGCCGACCTGGTTGGAGAGCCCGCTGCCGAACATCATCGCCACACCCGCCGCGCGCCCCGGGCCCGCAGGCCTTCCCCCGCGCGGGGCCGCGGGGTATCCCATGCCGTGACTGCTCCGTCTCATGCACCGCAGCATCGGCCCCGGCGCATCCATACGTAAAATGCATGCACGTACTCGTCGATGCGCTGCGGTTATGGATCGGGACATGGAACTACGACATCTGCGCTGCCTGGTGGCGATCGTCGACGCCGGGGGCTTCACCGACGCCGCCATCGAGCTCGGCATCTCGCAGGCCGCGGTGTCCCGCACGCTCGGTTCCCTCGAAGACTCCCTGGGCGTAAGGCTGTTGCACCGTACGAGCAGGAGCGTCATCCCCACCACCGCCGGCGTCCAGGTGCTGGCGCGCGCCCGGAAGGTGCTCGCCGAGGCCGACAACCTCGTCCGCGAGGCCACCACCGGTCACACCCGGCTGCGGATCGGCCATGCCTGGTCGGCCATGGGCCGGCACACCGCCGAGTACCAGCGGCGTTGGGCCGCCCGGCACCCCGACGTCGAACTGCATCTGATCCGCACCAACTCCGCGACCGGCGGCCTGGCGGAGGGCCTGTGCGACCTCGCCGTGGTCCGCACCTCCTTCGACGACGCGCGCTTCGCCAGCGCCGTCGTCGGCCGGGAACGCCGCTACTGCGCCATGGCCGCCGACGATCCCTGGGCCACCCGCCGGGCCATCCCCCTGGCCGACATCCGCGAACGCACCCTCCTCATCGACCGGCGCACCGGCACCACCACGGCCGACCTCTGGCCCGAATCGGCCCGTCCGAGCGTCGAACACACCCAGGACATCGACGACTGGCTCACCCTGATCGCGACCGGCCGCCGCGTCGGCATCACCCCCGAGAGCACCGTCAACCAGTACCGGCGCGACGGCATCGTCTTCCGGCGGCTGCGCGACGCCGCGCCCGTCGCGGTGCACCTCATCTGGCGGCGCCACGACCCGCATCCGGCGACCCACGCCGCCGTCGCCCTGCTGACCGACCTCTACCGGACGGGCAGGCCATGACGGAACCCCTTGCCGCGCGGCAGGAACAGGTGGCGGCTCTCGGCCCCTTCTTCGCCTTCGACACGCACGCCGGCGCCTCACACCTCACCGCTCCCTGGCGGACGTTGGGCGAGGTGGCGCGGGAGGAGAGCGGCGTCCTGCGGGAGCGGATCGCCGCGGTGCGTGCCTCTCTTGCCGCCCGCAGCGGCAGACCGGCCGAGGCCGTCGAACTGCGTGTGGCGGCGTCGGTGGCGCATCTGGGCCTGGTGGCGCGGGTCCTCTCGCCGATGCTCGGCCTGGCCGCTCTGCACGGCCTGCCGCCGCAGCCGCCCACCCTGGACGAGCTGCGGTGGCACTCCGGCCTCGGCGGCGCCTTCGCCCTGTCGCTGCCGCGGGAGACGGTGGCCGGGGACGCCGCGAGCCGCACCCGTCAGAACTCCGGAGCCGGGAGCGACGCCGACGCCCGTGCCGCAGCCGGTGACGGTGCCGGCTCCGGAGCCGATGACGCCCGCGCCGCAGAGGAGCTGCTGAACGGCCCGGTCCGTGAACTGGCCGACGCCGTCGCGGCGTTCTCGGTGTCCCGGCGCATTCTGTGGGGCAATGTGGCCTCTGCCGTGAACGGCGCGGCCGCCGGCATCGCGTCCGCGGCACCGGCCCTGGCGCGGCCCGCCCGCACCGCGGCCCTGCTGTTCCTGCACCGCCCGCAGCTCCGGGACGCCCACACCCTGGACGACGCCCCGGGCTCGTACAACGGCCGCTTCCGGCGCCGGAGTTGTTGCTTGATCTACCGGGCCGCTCCGGATGCCGCGGGGGCCACCTGCGGCGACTGCGTCCTGGTACGGCCGTAGCCGGCGCCTGCCGTCACTCTCCCGGGGACGCCGCCGGCGATCCCGACCCGGATATTCCCGGATCATGCAGCGGCCGGCGGGCGCGCGGTTGCACGATCACGCTCCGTGCGCTTCCGTCCGGGGTTTGTGCCTTCTGAATGCGAGGCCGCCCCCTTTCGCGCTGTACCCACGTGATCTCCGTTCTGTTTGGCTTGGTGCCGCAGGCCACTTTGTTCACCACCAGCCGCTTTGCTCACTTCTGTTCACGTCCCGGGAGGGAATGTGTCCGTACCGGACAGCGTCACCGGTTCCGCTGCCGAAGAGCCCGCTCTCGAACCACCCGGAGACGGTGCGCTCACCAGTCTCAGCACCCGGGCCGCGCGCCAGCTGGCGACCACCACCAAGTCCGAGCCCCAGATGCAGGCCATCACCTCGCGATGGCTGGTGAAGATGCTGCCGTGGGTGGACGTCAAGGGCGGCACATACCGGGTCAACAGGCGCCTGCAGCTCCGGGTCGGCCGGGGACGGGTCCAGTTCGAGCAGAACGGCGCGGACGACATCAGGGTGATCCCGCAGACGCTCACCGAGCTGCCGGTGCTGCGCGGTTACGACGACATCGAGGTGCTCGACGAGCTCGCCGGCCGCTTCCGCGTCCGGGAGGTCCGGGCCGGCCAGGTCCTCTTCGAGGCGGGGCAGCCCGCCACCGAGGCGTACCTCGTCGTCCACGGCCGGTTCGCCCGCTACACGGTCGGCAAGTACGGCGACGAGGAGGTCATCGGCGTCGTCACGGACGGCGACCAGATGGGGGACGAGGCGGTCGGCCGCTCGGACCCGCTGTGGCAGAGCTCGGTCCGGGCCGAAACGGCCGGCGTACTGATGGTGCTGCCCTGGGACGTGATCCAGGAGTTCACCGACCGGGTGCCGTCCCTGGCCGCACACTTCGCGGCGTACGCGGAACAGCAGCAGCGCCCCATGAACCGCAAGGGCGAGGCGGAGGTCCCGGTACAGGCGGGGCACGTCGGCGAGCCGACGCTGTCCGGCGGCTTCGTCGACTACGACCTCGCCCCGCGGGAGTACGAGCTCTCCCTGACCCAGACCGTGCTCCGGGTGCACAGCCGGGTCGCCGATCTCTACAACGAGCCCATGGACCAGACGCAGCAGCAACTCCGGCTCACCGTCGAGGAGATCCGCGAGCGTCAGGAGTGGGAGCTGGTCAACAACCGCGAGTTCGGGCTGCTGCACAACGCCGACTACGGCCAGCGCATCAGCACCTACACCGGCCCGCCCACCCCCGACGACATGGACGAGCTGTTGTCCATGCGCCGCAAGACGCGGCTGTTCCTGGCCCATCCGAAGGCGATCGCCGCCTTCTTCCGGCAGTGCAACAAGCGCGGCCTGGTGCCGGGCACGGCGAACGTCGACGGGCACGAGGTCCCCGCCTGGCGCGGCGTCCCGATCTTTCCGTGCGGCAAGATCCCGATCAGCGACGCGCACACCAGCAGCATCCTCGCGCTGCGCACCGGCGAGGCGGACCAGGGAGTCGTCGGCCTCTACCAGACCGGCATCCCCGAGGAGTTCCAGCCCGGGCTGAACGTCCGCTTCATGGGCATCGACTCGGCCGCCATCATCAAATACCTGGTCACCGCCTACTACTCGATGGCCATCCTCGTGCCCGACGCCGTCGGGGTCCTGGAGAACGTCCAGATCGGCCGGAGCGCCGACTGACCGGGTGGAGTACGCACCATGAGCACGCCGTCCCACACCGACGCCGGGCATGCGCTGCCCGGCCCGCCCAGCCTCGTCCGCTCCCTGCGGGCCCGACGCGGCGGGGCCGTTCCCGGGCTGCGGTACCGGCCCGCCGCCCCCGCCGACCCGGAGAAGGCCGCGGAGATCGACCGCAGGCTGGAGGCCTGGGCCCGCGGGCTGGACCTCTTCCCCGCGCAGTGGTCCGGGGACTTCGCACAGTTCCAGGTCGGCCGGGCCGTCGTCCTGCAGCATCCCGGTGCCGCCGATCTCGAACGACTCACCGTCGCGGGCAAGTTGCTGCTGGCCGAGAACATCGTCGACAGCTGCTACTGCGAGGAGGACGAAGGCCGCGGCGCCGCACGGAGCGGCCTGGGCGGCCGGCTGATCATCGCCCAGTCGGCCCTCGACCCCTTCCACGGCACCCCCGGACTGGAGGAGGAGTGGCGCCGGGGCGTCCAGGCCGACGGGCCCCTGCGCTCGTACCACTGGGCCCTGAAGGACTACGCGGCCCTCGCCACCCCCAGTCAGACGGACCGGTTCGTCCAGGACATCGCCCGGCTGCACCTCGGCTATCTGGCCGAGGCCTCCTGGGCGGAGACCCGGCACGTCCCGCAGGTCTGGGAGTACCTGGTCATGCGGCAGTTCAACAACTTCCGTCCCTGTCTGTCGATCGTCGACGCCGTGGACGGCTACGAACTGCCCGAAGCGCTCTACGCCCGGCCCGAGGTCCAGCGGGTCACGGCTCTGGCCTGCAACGCCACGACCCTCGTCAACGACCTGTACTCCTTCACCAAGGAGCTGGCGAGCGACCCGACCCACCTGAACCTGCCGCAGGTGGTGGCCGCCCACGACAAACGGGGGCTGAAGGCCGCCTACCTGAAGAGCGTCGAGATCCACAACCAGATCATGGAGGCGTTCGAGACGGAGTCGGCTCCGCTGTCCGCCCTCTCGCCGCTGCTGGAGAAGTACGTCCGGGGCCTGTCCGACTGGGTCTCCGGCAACCACGAGTGGCACGCCACCAACACCGACCGCTACCAGCTTCCCGACTACTGGTAGACCGATCCCCGCACCATCGCAAGGAGTCACCGTTGACCATCGCTCACGCCGACACCGCCCGCACGCCGGTGCCGACCCAGTCCACGTACCAGTCCCGCGTCGCGGACTACTGGAACGCCGAGGAAAACCCGGTCAACCTCGAACTCGGTAAGATCGACGACCTGTACCACCACCACTACGGCCTCGGGGACGCCGACTGGTCGGTGCTGGACGAGCCGGACGCCGACCGCCGCCGCGAGCGGGTCACCGGCGAACTGCACCGCCTCGAACACGCCCAGGCCGAGCTGCTCGCCTCGCACCTCGGCGACCTCTCCCCCACCGACCGGGTCTTCGACGCCGGCTGCGGGCGCGGCGGCGGCAGCGTGGTCGCGCATCTGCGCCACGGCTGTCACACCGACGGGGCCACGATCTCCGCCAAGCAGGCCGACTTCGCCAACGAACAGGCCCGCAAGCGCGGCATCGACGACAAGGTGCGCTACCACCACCGCAACATGCTCGACACGGGGTTCACCTCCGGTGCCTACGCGGCGTCCTGGAACAACGAGTCGACCATGTACGTCGAGCTGGACCTGCTGTTCGCGGAGCACGCGCGGCTGCTGCGGCGCGGCGGCCGCTACGTCACGATCACCGGCTGCTACAACGACGCCTACGGGCGCGCCTCCCGCGAGGTGTCCCTGATCAACGCGCACTACATCTGCGACATCCACCCCCGTTCGGCGTACTTCAGCGCCATGGCCCGCAACCGGCTCGTCCCCGTGCACGTCCAGGACCTGACGGAGGCCGCGCTGCCGTACTGGGAACTGCGCCGGCAGGCCGACCACCTGGTCACGGGCATCGAGGAGACGTTCCTGAACGCCTACCGCAACGGCAGCTTCCAGTACCTGCTGATCGCCGCCGACCGGGTCTGACCCACCACGCCGCCGCCCCTGCGCACGCCACGGCCGGGCTCGTTCAGCCGACGTGGACGCGGGGGCGGCGGTCCCGGTCGGGTTCGGCCTCGCGCAGTACCTCACGGGTGACGGGGGCGACTTCACCCTGCCCGAAGAGGAAGAAGCGCAGGAACTGGGCGAAGGGGTTGCCCTCGGTCCACTCGAAGTAGATGTGCGGCCGCTCGCCGGTGGCGTCCCGTACGTACAGCAGCAGCGCGGCCAGCGCGTTGGAGATGGTGGAGCTTTCGAGGGCGAGCACCCGGAAGCGGCCGTGCATGACCTCGCCGCGCACGCGTAGTTCGCTCTCGAACTCGGACGGGTCGCCGACGGTGACCTCGACGAAGATGAGGTCGTCGTCGGCCGGGAGGTCGTTGTCGGTCCGGATCTGCTGGAGTTTGTCGCGGTACTCCGCCACGTCGCGCTGGTCGGGCTCGTTGGCGATGAAGCGGATCTTGCGATGGGCGGCGTCGCGGATGAACCGCTCGGCCTTCTCGTCGAGTACGACGCTGGTCACCCGCAGCTCGAAGGCACGGGCGAGGCGGGAGAGGAACGACAGCAGGATGATCCCGGCGATGAAGCAGGCACCGATCTTCACCCCGTCGGGACGCTCGACCACGTTCGCCACGGTGGTGTAGAGGAACACCACGGAGATCACGGCGAAGCCGATCGTCCAGCCGTGCTCGCGGGCGCGCCGTGCGGTGATGGTCACGGCGATCGCGGCGGAGCTGATCAGGACCAGGACGCCGGTGGCATAGGCGCCGCCCTGGGCGTCCACATCGGCGTCGAAGAGCCAGGTCACGAGGAAGGCGACCAGGGTGAAGACCAGCACCATCGGGCGGACCGCCCGCGCCCAGTGGGGCGCCATCCCGTAGCGCGGCAGGTACTGCGGCATCAGGTTCAGCAGGCCGGCCATGGCCGAGGCCCCGGCGAACCAGAGGATGGTGATGGTGGAGATGTCGTAGACCGTGCCGAAGGCGGAGCCCAGATAGACATGGGCCAGGTAGGCCAGGGCACGCCCGTTGGCCGGTCCGCCGGGCTGGAACGCTTCCGCGGGGATGAGCAGGGTCGTGATGAAGCTGGTGATGATGAGGAACACGCTCATGATCACGGCGGCGGTGGTGAGCAGCTTCTTCGCACCCCGGATCCGGCCGGTGGGGCGTTCCTCGGTGTCGCCGGGTTCGCCCTCGATATGGGGCATGACGGCCACGCCGGTCTCGAATCCGGACAGGCCCAGCGCCAGCTTCGGGAAGACCAGGAGGGCCACGCCGATCATCGCCAGCACGCTGCCGTGCTCGGTGGTCAGCGCATGGGACCAGTCGGCGACGACATGCGCGGCGGTGGCCACGTGCCACAGTCCGGCCACGACCACGACCACATTGAGCCCCAGGTAGAGGCCCACCAGGACGATCGCCACCCCGATCGCTTCCAGGAAGCCCTTGAGGAACACCGCGCCCAGCAGCGCGACCATGATCAGCGTGATGACCAGCTGGCTGTGGTGGAGGGCGCTGGTGAGGTGCGGGTTCTCCACCAGGTGGGTGGCGGCGTCGGCCGCCGACAGGGTGATGGTGATGAGGAAGTCGGTGGCGGCGAACCCCAGCAGCGTCAGCACGAACAACTTGCCCTGCCAGAAGGACAGCAGCCGCTCCAGCATGGCGATGGAGCCCTGGCCGTGCGGGCTCTCCCTGGCCACCCGCCGGTACACGGGCAGCGCGCCGGCCAGTGTCACCAGGACCAGGACGAGGGTGGCGATCGGCGACAGCGCGCCCGCGGCGAGGGCCGCGATGCCCGGCTGGTAGCCGAGGGTCGAGAAGTAGTCGACTCCGGTCAGGCACATCACCCGCCACCACCGCTGTCCGCGGTGGGCGCTCTGCGGCCCCGCGTGCGGCCCGGGGTGGTGCTTGGCCATGTCGGCCAGGCCCTCCAGCATCCATGCGCGCAGGCGATGCCGGGCTGCGGCCCCGGGAGGAGAACCGGCGGAGGCGGCCATGGTGTGCTCCTGTCGTACCGCGAATGCGTCCGGCCATCGACGAGACGCACGTCAGCGTACGGAGTGCGGACCGCGTCGCCGTGGTGTTCGGCGCCGCGGCGCGTTCGTGTCCCCGGGACGGCGGCGGGCGGGCGGTTCAGGCCGGGAGCGCGGCGTCCCGGCGGACCGGCTGTCCGGTGAGGTGGTGCACGTACTCCCGCTCCAGGCGGAAGCCCGCGGTCCAGGCGAGGAGGCGGCTGGGGCGGTGGTCGCGGGAGCAGGTCCAGCTGGGGGTGCGGCCGCGGGCGGCGATGTCCCGGCACAGGGCGGTCGCGCAGGCCAGGGCCAGGCGCCGGCGGCGGTGTGCGGGGGCGGTGAAACAGGCGATGTCCTCGTACCGGGTGCCGCGGAAGTACGTACACGCGACGGCGAGGACGGCCTCCTTGCGGACGGCGGCCCAGCCGAGGCCGGCGGCGGCGAGCGCGGCCGGGCCGCCCCAGCTGGCGTGCACCCATGCCGCGTCCCGGGTGACGGCGGCCAGCGCCGTGGCGTCCCCGGGGGCCAGCCGACGCACCGTCACCCCGGCCGGGAGGCGCGGCACCGGGACGGGCACCCGGTGCAGGTACAGCATCCGCTCCCAGGGCACGACCCGGTCGAAGGCGCTGCCCAGTGCCGGCAGGAAGCGGGCCGGGGCCTGCACATAGTGCCCGCCGAAGGCGGCGAGGGCGTCCGGGGCCAGGACGCCCGGGTCGCCGCTGAGCAGGACATGGTCCGCGCAGGACACGGCCAGGGCGCGGGGAGCGGCGGCCCGGTCGGCCCACCAGCGGCCGGTGCCCACGACCCGGACGTGTTCGGGCAGCGCGGCCGCTCCGGGGGATCCGGCGGTGAACCAGCCGGTGAGCGGCGGGAGTTGGTCCGGGGCGAGTTCGATCACGGGGTTCCTCGGGTGGTCGCGGCCCGCGCCGGTGCGGCCGCGCGCGGAGACGGTGGTGCCGTGCTCGGCGGGCGGCCGGGGCGTCGGCGGAGGCGGCACCGGCCATCAGGACCATAGGGGAGGAATGGGGCATGCCGGGTGCGGTCGTTCCCGGGAAGGGGGGCGCGTACGCCGAACGGCCCCGTCACGGCCCGGGCGCACGGCAGCGGAGGAGGAGCCGGGGAGCCCGGCGTGTCGCCGCGCGGATCCGCTCGGTGACCGCTCCCGCCGCGGCCTGGAATCCTCCGGCCGGTGTGCCAGAGTGGAGGTGGACAGCGACGCGGTCGGTGCGTGCCAGAGAGGGCGGCCTGTCATGTCCCTACAGCCGGATCGCCTCGGCGCGGTCACCACTTCTCCCCGGTCCCCGTCCCGGCGGACCGAGGAGTACGAAGACCTGTTCGACCAGGCTCCGGTGATCTTCGTTGCGCTGGGCGGCCCCGCCCACCTGCTGGAGGCGGCGAATCCGGCGTTCTTCGAGGTGTTCGGCGGCGGCCGTACGGATGCCGGCACGCCGATCGGCGAGCTCATTCCCGAGCTGGCGTCGCAGGGCGTCCTCGACCGGCTCGATGCGGTGTACCGCACCGGCACCGCCCTCCGCGCCCGCGGCGCGCGGCTGGTGCTCGGCGGGCCGGGGACGGAGCGGGAGGAGTTCTTCGACTTCACCTACGAGCCGCGGCGGGACCGGGTGGGCGAGGTCGACGGGGTGATCGTGATCGCGGTGGAGACCACCGTGTACCACCACGCCCAGCTCCTCGCGGCCGAACAGCGCATCCTGCTGGAGCAGATCGCGCGCGAGGCTCCGCTGGACGACATCCTGACCGGAATGGCCCGCGCCATCGAGGAGTTGTCGCCGGAGCTGATCGTCTCGGTGCTGCTGGCCGACGCCGACGGCGGGCATCTGCGGCACGGCACCGGACCGGACCTGCCCGACTTCTACAACGAGGCGATCGACGGGATACCCATCGGGGCGGACGAGGGTTCGTGCGGCACGGCCGCGCATCTGCGGGTGCCGGTGATCGTCACCGATATCGCCACCGACCACCGGTGGGAGCGCTATCGGGAGCTCGCGGCGCGGGCCGGGGTCGCGGCGTGCTGGTCCACCCCGATCATCGGGACGGACGACCGGCTGCTGGGCACCTTCGCCATGTACCACCGGAACCCCAAGGCCCCCGAGGAGAAGGACCTGGCCCTCAGTGCCGCGTTCGCCCGGATCGCCGCGCTGGCCATCGAACGCCACCACGCCATGGAGGCGGGGCGCGCGGCGCAGGAACGGGAGCAGGAGGCCCGTGAGGACCTGGCCTTCGTCCTGGAGGCCAGCACGGCCATCACCCGCGAGCCGCACTTCGCCGACTGCCTGCAGTGCCTGGCCCGGCTGGCCGTGCCGACCCTGGCGCCGCTGTGCAGCGTCCATGCGCGGGAGGACGACGGCCGGATCCGGCTGATCGCCATGGCCGCCGCCACCCCTGCCGAGGAGGACCTCTTCGCCTCCCCCGCCCTCCGCGACCGCATCGACGGGGCCGTGGCGCGGGTTCTGGCCTCCGGCACCACGTGGACGGACCAGGCCGGTGTCCCGCACGGCGGCCGCCCCGTGCCGCCCGGCGTCACCGGTTACGTCTGTGTCCCGCTGCGCGTCCGCGGCCGCACCTTCGGCGTCCTGACCCTGCTGGCCACCGGCCAGCCCCTGGACGGCCATGTCATCGCCCTCGCCGAGGAGCTGGCCCGCCGGGCCGCTTCCAGTGCCGACAACGCCCACCAGTTCAGCAACCGTGCCCAGCTGGCCCGCGAACTGCAGGCCGGGCTGCTGCCTCCGGAACTGCCCCGCATCCCGGGCGCCGAACTGGCGGCTTCCTACTACCCCGCCGGGGAGGGGCTGGAGGTCGGCGGCGACTTCTACGACGTCTTCCCGCTCCCCGACGACCGCTGGGCGTTCATGATCGGCGATGTGTGCGGGCGCGGCGCGCCGGCCGCCACCATCACCGGCATGGTCCGCCACACCGCCCGTGCCGCCGCGCGTCTGCTGCACGACCCGGCGGACGTGGTCATCGCCATCAACGACGCCCTGGCCGGCGGCGCGCTCGACGCGGACTACTTCGTCTCGCTCGTCTACGGCGCACTGCGGCACACCGGCTCGCACCTCGCACTGGAGCTGATCCGGGCCGGCCATGTGCCGCCGTTCGTGCGCCGCACCGACGGCACGGTCGAACAGCTCGTCCAGTCCGGCCTGCTCCTGGGGGTCGGCCCGGAGTTCGACGGCACCGCGTGCCGGCTCGAGCTGGCGCCGGGCGACAGCCTCGTGCTGGTCACCGACGGCATCACCGAGGCCCGCTCCGCCGACGGCGAGTTCTTCGACGAACACCGTCTGGCCGACGCCCTCCACGGTCTTCCGGGCGCGGCGGGCGGCGCGGCCGGTCTCATCGAGGCCGTCCATGCCGCCGTGACCGGCTTCGCCGGCCGGTCCACCCCCGATGACCAGGCCGCTCTGGTGATCACCGCCACCTAGGGGGTGTCGTTCGGATCAAGGCGCCGGGCCCGTGCGCCGCCCGGCCGGCCCGGTTCGCGGCCCGCTGACCGCTCCCCGGTCGGGGGCGGCGACCGCTCGCCCTCTGCCCTTCGCCGGGCAACGTGCCTATTTTGGCTCCATGGACCCCGTGCCGCGTGCCACCCCGGACGACACCAACCCGCTGCGCCGGCTCTCCCTCGGCGAACTGCGACGGCGGACGAGCATGAAGTGGCGCACCTACCCGGACGACGTGCTGCCGCTGTGGGTCGCGGAGATGGATGTGCCGCTGCCCGCACCCGTCGTCACGGCGATCACGGACGCGGTCGCGCGCGGCGACACCGGCTACCCGGCGGGCACGGCGTACGCCGGTGCGCTGGCCGGCTTCGCGCGGGAGCGCTGGGACTGGGACGGGCTCGCCGTCGAGCGCACGGCGATCGTGCCCGATGTGATGCTGGGCATCGTCGAGGTGCTCAAGCTGGTCACCGGCCCGGGAGACCCGGTGGTCGTCAACTGCCCCGTGTATCCGCCGTTCTACCAGTTCGTGACGCATATGGACCGGCGGGTGGTGGAGGCACCGCTGGGCGCGGACCTGCGGATCGACTTCGCCGCGCTGGAGGAGGCGTTCCGGCACGCCGCCGCGGACGGCGGCCGGGCCGCGTACCTGCTGTGCAGCCCGCACAACCCCACCGGCACCGTGCACGGCGCCGAGGAGCTGGCCGCGGTCGCGGCGCTGGCGGACCGGTACGGCGTCCGGGTCGTCGCCGACGAGATCCACGCCCCCGTGGTGGCCCTCGACGCCCGCTTCGTCCCCTACCTGAGCGTGCCCGGGGCGGAGAGCGGTCTGTCGCTGATGTCGGCGTCCAAGGCGTGGAACCTGGCCGGTCTCAAGGCGGCGCTCGCCCTCGCCGGACCCGCAGCGGCCGACGACCTGGCCCGCATGCCGGAAGAGGTCAGCCACGGCCCCAGCCACCTGGGCATCATCGCCCACACCGCCGCCCTGCGCGACGGCGGCGACTGGCTCGACGCGGTGCGCGGCGGCCTCGACGACAACCGCCGGCTGCTCGCCGCCCTGCTGGCCGAGCACCTCCCCGCGGTCCGCTACCACCCGGCGGAAGGTACCTACCTCGCCTGGCTCGACTGCCGTCCGCTCGGTCTGGGCGACGATCCCGCCGCGGTCTTCCTGGACCGCGGCAGGGTCGCGCTCAGCCCCGGCCCCGGCTTCGGCACCGGCGGCGCCGGTCACGTCCGGCTCAACCTGGCGACCTCGCCCGAGCTGCTGACGGAGGCCGTACGGCGGATGGCGGCCGCGCTGGACTGAGCGCGGCGGCGGACCGCTTCCCCCGCCCGGCCCCCGCGCCGTACGGCGCCCGGCCGCCGTCCCGCGCGGCCGGGCGGACCGCCACCGGCCGTTGCCCGCACCCCACTTGGGGCCCGTTTTTGGATTGCGGGGAGTTTCTCCATACGATCCGGCGATGATCACAAGAAAACGGCTGGCGGCCGGGGTGTGCGGCCTGCTGGCCGCGATGACCGTCGCCCTTGCCCCCACACCTGCCAGCGCCGGTGAACCGGACGCGAAGTCCTCCCCCAAAGTCGAGTTGACGCTCGATGTCAGCGGCTCGATGCGGGCGCGCGACATCGACGGGCAGAGCCGGATGGCCGCCGCGAAGCAGGCGTTCAACGAGGTGCTGGACGCCGTGCCGGACGAGGTCCAGCTCGGCATACGCACCCTCGGCGCCAACTACCACGGCGAGGACCGGAAGGTCGGCTGCAAGGACACCCGGCAGCTCTACCCGGTCGGGCCGCTGGACCGGACCGAGGCGAAGACCGCGGTGGCCACGCTCAGCCCCACCGGCTGGACGCCCATCGGACCGGCGCTGCTGGGCGCGGCCGACGACCTCAAGGGCGGTGACGCGTCCCGCAGGATCGTCCTCATCACGGACGGCGAGGACACCTGCGCCCCGCTCGACCCCTGCCAGGTGGCGCGGGACATCGCCGCCAAGGGCATCCACCTCACCGTCGACACCCTCGGGCTGCTGCCAGACGCCAAGACCCGCAACCAGCTGAGCTGCATCGCGGAGGCCACCGGCGGCACCTACACCTCGGTGCAGCACACCAAGGAACTGCGCGACCGGGTGCACCAGTTGGTGGACCGCGCCGCCCGTCCGGTGGCCACTCCGGTGGCGACCGCGGGGACACAGCAGTGCGCCGACGCCCCGAAGCTCAAGCCCGGTCTCTACAGCGACCGCGAGAAGTTCGCCGAGCACCGCTGGTACCGGGTGGACGTCCGCCCCGGCCAGGAGCTGCGCGCCTCGGTGAGCATCGCCGCCGACCGCGCCGTCAACAACGACTACGGGGTCCTGCTGCGGGCCTCGACCGAGCACGGCCGGGAGATCGTCCGCGGTGCCGAGGCCGGTGACGGCCGGACCGATGTGATCTCCTCCGGGCTGCGCTATCCGAAGGCGCCGTCCGATTCCGCGGACGACGACGCACCCGCGGCGGAGACCGTCTGCCTGCAGGTCAGCAACTCGTTCTCGGCGCCCGCCTCGGTCAAGACCGATCCCGGCCTGCCCGTCGAGCTGGCCGTCGACGTGGTGGACGGGCCCGACGACGCCTCCGACGCGGCCTTCTTCGGCCTGGGACACGGCTGGTGGCTGCTGGCCGCGCTGGCGCTCACCGGGCTGCTCACCGGCCTGCTGTGGGGCTGGATCTCCCGTTGGCGCGTGACCGTCTGGAGGACCAACTGATGCGCACCCTACGAATCGTGACGACGGCCGTGCTGGCGGGCGCCGCCCTCTTCGGCACGGCGGGGACGGCCCTCGCCGAGAGCCCGTCCGCGAGCCCGAGCACCGGCTCGGACGGCGCGGCGGCCGCCCCGACCGAGGCCGGCACCTCCTTCCGTACGGCGACCGTCATCAAGCCGGATCAGCGGGCCACGGCCGACGCGTCCACCGGCGACTACCTCTACTGGGTGCTGCCCGTCGACGCGGGCCAGCGGGCCACCGTCAAGGCCGAGGTGAAACTGCCGCGGAGCGCCCGGCACGGCGCGGCCACCTGGCAGCTCGACGTCTACGACGGGCTGCGCCGCCGTCAGGCCTGCCAGTACGGCGCCCGGACGCGGACGGCGGCACCGGACGCGGGATCCGTCGAGCTGTCCTGCACGCTGCGCACGGTCCGCGCCTGGGCGGAACCCTGGGCGAACGATCCGCTGCCGGGCGGCTACTACGTCCGCCTGACGGTCGCCGACCTGCCCAAGGACGACCTCGGTCTGCCGGTGCACGCCGAGGTCGGCGCCACCGTCGCCGACATGGGCGGCGCGCGCGCCGTGGACGGCACCCTCGGCGCCCCGCTGGTGCCCGGCGTCTCCACCGCCGCGCCCCAGGACGAGGAGAGCACCGCGCCCGAGGACGAGGCGAGCGCCGCCCCCGGGAAGCCGGCGGACCTGATCGCGCCGGACGGCGGCTGGTCCTCCGGCGGGTGGTCCGACCGCTGGCTCTGGACCGCGGCGGGCGGACTGCTCGCGGCCCTGGCCGGTATCGCCGGCTACCAGTTCACCCGCGGCTCCGGCCGCCCCTCGCGGGTTCCGCCGGGCGCCTGACCCACCGGGCGGCCATGGCACGACCATGGCCGCCCGCTCCCCCTGCAGGCCGGGGCCGGCAAGGCGAACAGGGCGGAGCACGACCGCGGTCGTGTTCCGCTCAGCAATCGCAGCAGCTGCAGCAGTCGCAGCAATCACAACCGTCGCAGTCGCACTTGTGGCAGCACCCCTCGCGCTTCTTGCGCGACCAGGGACCCTCGTACTCCTCGGCACAGCAGAGCTTGCAGGTGCAGCACAGCCCGATGGCGACCGCACAGCCCGCGAGGAAGCCGCGCGGCTTCTTCGGCTGCTGCGGGAGGTGCGGCAACCCGCCCCCGCCGCCGGATCCGCCCCCGTGACCACCGCCATGACCGCCGGGTCCCATCGGGCCGCCGCCGTAGGGGTGCTGCGGCCCGTTCAGCTGCTGTCCGTGGGCGTACGAGCCGCCGGCCGGTGCCTGGCCGTACTGGGGAGGCCGACCGTACGACCCGCCGTTCCGGTACGGGTTCCCGCCCTGGCCGTCGTACGGCCCCGGCGCGCCATGGCCCTGGTGGGAGCAGGAGACCGTGCCGAACGCGCGGTCCACCGAGCGGCGCAGCTCGTGCACCAGCAGTACGTGCACCAGGGCGGAGTCGGCGAACTCCACGTCGCGCAGCGCGAGGCGGATGCCGTGCAGGGCGTCGTCGCACAGCCGGCGGGCCTGCGCGAGGGTGGCGCCGGTGGCGGCGAGCGGGTTCCAGGCGCCCTCGGCGGCGTCCGCCGCCCGGTCCTCCACCGCGTCGAGGAGGTGGGCCAGCCGTCCGAAGAGCCGGCCGGCCTCGGCCAGCGGCGCGGCGTTGCCCGGCCGGCCCGCAAGGACCGCGGTGTGCGCGAAGGCCGCGGCGGTCGCCGTCTCGGTCGGTTCGGTGACGACCGTCAGCGGTGTGCCGGGCCCGGCCAGTTCCTCGATGCCCAGCTGCCGGTCGACGGCGTCGACGAGGACGGCGGTGTCGAACCCGAGGGCGGCACCGGTGCGTGCCCCGGCCCGGTCCCAGCCCGCGGCGACCTTGCGCGCGGCGGCGGCCACCGGGCGGCGGCGCAACGCCCCGTTCCCGTCGGCGACATGGTCGCGTATCTTCGCCGAGGCGAGCACCAGGGACACCGAGGCCGCCAGGCGCGCGCCCTCCCCCTGCGCCACCGACGCGGTCCGCATGCCCCGCAGCGGGCAGGGCCCCGCGGTGCGGCGGCGGCTCCGCTCGGGGCCGGACTGGGCGTCCGTCAGCACGGAGACGATCAGGCCGTCGTAGTTCGTGACCACCCGGGCGAACTGCCCGTGATCACCACGCAGGGCGAGACAGAGACCGCACAGATGGGCCATCCACTCCGCCTTGAGCCCGTGCGACAGGCGATGGGTGCAGGGCCTGACGATTCCGAACATGTGGAAACCCCCGTATGACGTCGGCGTGAAGCGGCCTCGGCCGGCTGGTCCGGCAGCAGCAGGAATCGTATCGAGTAGGCCGTTGACCTGGACACACGCCCCGTGGACGGGACGCGCCACAGCTGATGGGCCGTCACATCGGGGGCGGTGGCGGGTCGTCGGACCGGTGCGGGCCGCGCCCGCGGAGGTGAAGGCGGCCGCTCCGTGGTGCCAGGGGAAACACCGGCGGAGCGGCCGCGGGGCCCGGGACCACAGGAAGGCCGGGCCGGGCCGGGAATCGGGGAAAATCCCGCGGCACACCCTTCTGTACGGACTGCACCCCGGGCGCGTTCAGTTGGCTTTCCGGATCAGCCGGGAGGGGTGCGCCCGGCACGGACCGGGGCGGGCGCGGCGGGCTCCGCCTCCGGGCGGTGGCGGGGACGCGCGGCAAGGACGGCGACGTCGTCCTCGGCGTGCGGGCCGTCGAGCCGGAGCAGGACCTCGTCCAGCACGTCCGCCACCCCCGCGCCGGCGGGCAGCCGCAGCCGGGCCAGCCGGGCCAGCGAGGCGTCGATGTCCTCGCCGCGCCGCTCGACGAGGCCGTCGGTGAACATCAGCAGGGTGTCGGCGGAGGTCAGGGTGCGGGTGACGAGTTCGTAGCCACCGGCCCCGGTGCCCAGGGGCGGGCCGACCGGGACCCGGACGAGGTCGGCCGCGCCCTCGCTGCCGAAGACCACCGGAGGGAGGTGGCCGGCGCTGGCGAAGGCGGCGATGCCGCGCGCCGGATCGACCTGGGCCAGCAGGCAGGTCGCCGGGCGGCGGGACTCGTCCCCGGCGACGGCGGCGTCGAGCTGGCGGAGCACGCGATGGGGCGGCAGATCGGTGGAGGCGACATAGCGCAGGTGGGAGCGGTAGGCGTTCATGTCGACGGCCGCGTCGAGACCGTGCCCCATGACGTCGCCCATCACGAGCAGGGTCCGGCCGTAGTGGAGGCGCACCGTCTCGAACCAGTCGCCGCCGACCAGCGCGCTGCTGCCGGAGGGCAGATAGCGGGTGGCGAGCTCCAGGTTGGGGTGCGGTTTGCCCGGCTCGGCGAGGAGCGCGCGCTGCAGGTCCATGGCGGTGCGCTGGACCACGGCGTAGCGGCGGGCGTGGGCGAGCTGGACCGCGGTGAGGCGGGCCAGGAAGCGCACGGTGGCGGTCTCGTCCGCGGTGAAGCTGCCGCCCGCACGCAGGGCCAGCAGTGCGCCGTGGCGGTGGCCCTGCGCGAGGAGCGGCACCGACAGCGCCCCGGCGGAGCGGCCCCCCGGCAGGGTTGCGGTCGCGGTGACGGACTGCCCCTCGGCCAGGGCCCGCAGCGCGAGCGACCGGCCGCCGGGCCGCTCGGGGCCGTCGTCGGGGAGCCGGGCTTCGAGCACCCCGACCAGGCCCGCCGTCGCCACCCGCCGCAGCTCCGCCGGGGAGCGCGAGCGGGCCCCGGTGCCCTCCTCGTCGCGCAGGTCCACCGCGGCGGCGTCGCACAGGTGCCGGCACAGGAACCGGGCGAGCTCGGCGCAGGTGGTCTGCTCGTCCAGGGTGGTGCCGATGCGTTCGGCGGCGTCTTCCACCGTGCGCAGCAGGGCGGTCGGGCGCGCGGGGTCGGCGTCCCGGTCCGCCGTCGGGCCATCCTCGTGCGACAAGGCCACCTCCCGGGGCACCGGGGCCCGCCTCCTGCGCGCCCCGGCCATGATCCGCCGGACCGGCCCCGGGCGGCCGCAGGGCCCGCTCCGGCGTGGCGCCGGTCTCCGTGCGGCCCGGGCCGCGGCCCGGCGGGCGTCCGGCCGCGATGCGGGTCCCGTTCGGGCGCCCTTCCCCGCCGCGGCCCGCGGGTCCCGGCGGCCGGCGCCGGGGCCCGCTGCGGTCGTCAGGACAGGACGCCCATGCCCAGCAGGCCGAAGAGCAGCGCGCCGACGAGGATCCGGTAGATCACGAAGGAGTTGAAGGAGTGCTTGGCCACGAACTTCAGCAGCCAGGAGATCGAGGCGTAGGCGACGGCGAAGGAGACGACGGTGCCGATGGCCAGGGGGGCGACGGCGGCGCCGCTGCCGACGGCGTCCTTCAGCTCGTAGATGCCCGCTCCGGTGAGGGCCGGGATGCCGAGGAAGAAGGAGAGGCGGGTGGCCGCGACGCGCTCCAGGTCGAGGATGAGGGCGGTGGACATCGTCGCGCCGGAGCGGGAGAAGCCCGGGAAGAGGAGGGCGAGGATCTGCGAGCAGCCGACCCACATGGCGTCCTTGAGGGAGGTGTCGTCCTCCCCGCGCTTGTGGCGGCCCATCTGGTCCGCCGCCCACATCACGCCGCTGCCGATGATCAGCGACCCGGCCACCACCCACAGGGACGCGAGCGGGCCCTCGATCAGGGGCTTGGCGGCCAGGCCGACGACGACGATCGGGATGGTGGCGTAGATCACCCACCAGGCGAACTTGTAGTCGTGGTGGTAGCGCTCCTCGCGGTTGCGCAGCCCGCGGAACCACGCGCCCACGATGCGCACGATGTCCTTGGAGAAGAAGAGGAGCGCCGCGGCGATCGCGCCGACCTGGATGACCGCCGAGAAGCCGACCACGGTCTTGTCGTTGACGGGGATTCCCATCAGCCCCTCGGCGATCTTGAGGTGCCCGGTGGAGGAGACCGGGAGGAATTCCGTCACCCCCTCGACGGCTCCGAGGACGACGGCTTGGCCGATGCTGATCGCGCTCATGGGATCCATTTCTCGGGTGGGTGCGGACGGGCGGCACGGGTGCGCCGCGGTGCGGTGGGCGTCGGGTCCTGGGGCGGGGCGTACGGCACGGGCGCGGGGGCGTCGGCGCCCTCGGCAGGCCGGCCGGGGCGGGCCCCGGGGACGGCTCCGGCCTCGCCCGCCCACGTGTCCGCCCCGGCGCACAGGTCGGTGAGGCGACTGTACTGGGGGGCGGGCCGCCGGACCGAAGCGAAGGGTCCGGCGGACCACCGGGACGCGGGTCGGATGAACGGCGGCCGGGACCGGCGACGTACAGGAGGGTCGGGGGCCGGGCACCGGGCCATGGCGTCAGTCCCTCCCGTGATGGGCCGGGATGCGTCCCGCGCGTCCCGGCGTCTACAGTGCCGCAGATGGTCTACAGCACTGTAGACGACCGGAGGGGGAGCTGCGCCACGGCCGGGGGCGCGGGCCTGCCTCCGGTCCGTCGGCGCACCGGGGTCGGCGACGGCCCACGCAGCATTGTGGTCCACCGGCCCCGGCCGGATCGCACCAGGAGCACCACCCGGCGCCGGTAGGGTCCTTCACCCGTCCGCACCAGCCACACGAGGAGCCAGGATGCCGCTCACCACGATCGTCGCAGTGATCGCCCCCACCACCACGGCGAGAAGGACCCGACGGCCGACCGACCACTGGGAGGCCGTCTCGTGAGCCCGCTCCCCCACACCTCCGCCCTGCCGGACACCGACCGGCCCGCGCCCGCCGAGCGGCAGCCCGGCGCCGCCACCCGCTCCCCGGCCGGCGCCCCGGCCGAGCGGGCGTCACCGCCCCCGCGAAAACACCGCGACGCGTTCTTCGACAACGCCAAATACCTGGCGATCGTGCTGGTGGCGCTGGGCCACGCCTGGGAGCCGCTCTACGCCGGCAGCCGGAGCGCGGCCGCACTGTACATCTTCGTCTACGCGTTCCACATGCCCGCGTTCACCGTCATATCCGGGTACTTCTCCCGTAGTTTCGACATGCGCCGGGACCGGCTGCAGCGGCTGGTCACCGGCGTCGTCGTCCCGTATCTCCTCTTCCAGACGGCCTATGCGGTCTTCCGGTACTGGGCCGGCGACCTCACCAGCTTCTCGGTCGACCTGTGGGACCCGTGGTTCCTCACCTGGTTCCTGGTCGCGCTCTTCCTGTGGCGGCTCACCGCCCCGCTGTGGCGGATCGTGCGGTGGCCGGTGCCGCTGGCCCTGGCGATCGCCCTGGCGGCCTCCGTCTCCCCGAGCCTCGGCACCGACCTGGACCTGCAACGCGTCATGCAGTTCCTGCCGTTCTTCGTCCTCGGCATGTGCCTGGAGGCGGAGCACTTCAACCTGGTGCGCTGCTGGGCCGCGCGGATTGCCGCGGTACCCGTCCTCGTGGCCGCGCTGGCCTTCGCGTACTGGGCCGTGCCGCGGATGAACGACGCGTGGTTCTACCACACCGACAGCGCCCAGAAGCTGGGCGTGCCGTGGTGGTGCGGCATCATGATGCAACTGGCCATGTTCGGCTGCTCGTTGGTCCTCACGGCCTGCTTCCTGGCCTGGGTGCCCGGCCGCCGGACGTGGTGCACGGTACTGGGCGCCGGGACGCTCTACGGCTACCTGCTGCACGGCTTCCTGGCCAAGGCCTCGCGCTGGTTCGACTGGTACGACGCCGCCTGGGTCCACACCCCGTGGGGCGCCGTCGCCGTCACCGTGCTCGCCGGGGCGATCGTGACGCTGCTGTGCACCCCACCGGTCCAGCGCGCCCTGCGCTTCGCCATGGAGCCGAAGATGCGGTGGGCCTTCCGCCAGGAGCCCCCGCTCGGCTCCCAGCGGGGCCGTACCACCTGACGAGGCGGCGGGCGCGCGCCGCCGGAGCGCCGCCGGAGCCGGAGCGCCGTGTCCACGCCACCGTGGACACGGCGCGGGGGCCCGGCGCGGGGCCCCGCTTCCACCCCGGCTCCGACGGCCCCGGCGGATAGCATCAGTACTGTGGGCGTGGCTCATACGTGCGGCGGTGGCCCACCCCTGGGCCGACCGAAGCCCGACATGACGTGATCGGAAGTGCCTGCGAGATGGCCAGCAGCCCCAGGAGCCCGGGCCAGCCTGATCCGGCAGAGGTGCCGGCCCCGGAACCCGCTGCGGCGGCCTCGCCAAGCCCGGCCGGCATCAGCCTGCGCCAGCTGCTGATGTCGCTGGGCGAGCCCCTGGTGGAGCTGCAGGCCGCGCCCGCCGGGCTGGACGTCGAAATCCGCAGCGTCGCGCTGCTGGACCCCGAGGACCCGCCGATCACCCAGCCCGGCGAGCTGGTGCTCGCCATAGGCGCCCGCGGCCGCGCCGCCTTCCCCGCGCTGCGGGCCGGCGGGCGCGACGGCGCCGCCGCCGTCGCGGTCAAGCTGGACACCCCCGGACAGGCCGCGGCGCTCAGTGCGACCGCCGTCGAGGCCGGCATCGCGCTGCTGTCCGTACGGAGCGAGGCGCGCTGGGAGCAGGTGGACGCACTGGCCCGCGCGGCCCTGGAGAGCGTGCCGCACGGGCGCCCGGGCGAGGGCCCCGAGGAGGGCGACCTCTTCTCGCTCGCGCAGACCACCGCCGTCCTGACCGGCGGCATCGTCAGCATCGAGGACACCGCCAACCGCGTGCTGGCCTACTCCCGCTCCACCGACTCCGACGAGGTCGACGACCTGCGGCGGCTGTCCATCCTGGGCTGGCAGGGGCCGGAGGCGTACCTGACGCGGCTGCGGAAATGGGGCGTGTTCCAGCGGCTGCGCGCCTCCGACGAGGTGATCTGTATCGACAGCCACCCCGAGCTGGGCATCCGGCGGCGACTGGCGGTGGCCATCCGGTCCGGGGAACGGCAACTGGGCACGATCTGGGTGCAGGAGGGCTCGGCGCCGCTGACCGAGCACGCGGACCAGGCGCTGCTGGGCGCGGCCCGGGTCGCGGCGCTCCACCTGGTGCGCCGGCGCCGGGAGCTGTCCGCGGACCTGACGCTGACCCGCACCCTCGCGGCCGGACTGCTGGAGGGCAGCACCGGCCCCCAGCCCCTCGCCAGCCACCTGGCGCTGGACGCCGCCCGCCCGGCCGCCGTCCTGGGCTTCTCGTACGGGAACGCCGGGGCGAGCCCGTCGGAGCTGACCCGCTCGGAGGTGAGCAACCTGATCTCGGTGCACACCGCCGCCCGGCACCGCAGCGCCCTGGTCACCCAGGTCGACGCGCGGATCTACGTGCTGCTGCCGCAGCTGCCGCGCAGCATCGACGTCGGCACGCTGCGCGGCTGGGGACAGGCGATCACCGAGGCCGCCCGCCGGCATCTGGGCATGTCGCTGCGCGGTTCCGTCGGCTGCATCGTGCCGGGGCTCGGGGAGGTTCCCGAGTCGCGGCGGGAGGCGGACCGGATCCTCGATGCGATGGTGAGCGCCGGGGTCGCCACCACGGTCGCCGCGCTGCCGGACATCCAGGCGGAGGTGCTGGTCAGCGAGGTGCTGCGGCTGCTCTCCAGGCATCCGGAGATGCGCGATCCCCGGCTGACCGCGTTGGTCGCCCACGACAGCCGGAGCCAGGGGCAGTTGGCCGAGTCGGTCCTCGCCTATCTGAACGCCTTCGGCGACGTACGGGCCGCCGCCACCGAGCTGCATGTGCACCCCAACACGCTGCGCTACCGGATCCGCCGGGCCGAGGAGCTGACCGGCCTCGACCTCGGCCGTCCGGATCAGCGACTGCTGGCGATGCTCCAGCTGCGGCTGCCGTCCGCGCTCTGAGGCGGGGCGCGGTCCGGGACCTGGAGACGGCCCGGTGCCGGAGCGGGGCCGGGGTCGCGACGGCCCGTTCCCGTCCCCCCGCGCCCGTCGCGGCGGCCGCGCACGCTGGCCGGTCCGTCCTCGCACGGGTCCGGACCGCGCGACCCGCCGTTGGTCCAAAATTCTCCTAAACTGGGCGATATTGCTCCAATGAGCTGACGGGCTGGATTGCTCCAATGAGCTGACGGGCTGGCGATGATGACCTCGGAGAATGCCGTGCCGAGCGGGTCGGGCCCCGCATGGGACATGGCGAAGGCGGCCACGGCCGAGCTGGACGGACAGGGGCTGGTCGTCGCGTGGACCCGGGCGGCGGAGGGGCTGCTCGGATACCCGGCCGAGGAGGTCCTGCACCGTCCCGCGGCGGAGCTGCTGGCCCTCCCCGGGGACGAGGCGCGGGCGGCCGCCGTCGCCCGGTGGTGCCGGGCGGGGGACGGCTGGGGCGGCTCGGTGGCGGCGCGCCACCGGGACGGCCGGGATCTGCAGCTGGCGGTGCAGGTCACGCCGCTTCTCGACAGCACCGGCCGGGAACGCTGGTCGGTCCTGGCGCTGGAGGAGTGGCGGATGCCGGGCGGCGGGGTGAACCAGCTGATGCTGGAACCCTTCCTGGCGCAGGCACCGGTCGGCATGGCGGTCCTCGACACCGACCTGCGGTACGTCTGGGTGAACGAGGTGCTGGAGCACCTGATCCCCCTCGACCGGCGGCTGGGCAAGCCGGTGGCGGAGGTGCTGCCGCGGCTGGAGGCCGAGGCGTTCGAGGAGCGGATGCGGCGGGTCCTGAAGACCGGGCGGCCGGTGATGGACTACGAGTTCCGCAGCCCCACCTACGCCGACCCCCACCAGGAGCGCGCCTACTCGGCGTCCTTCTTCGGCCTGGAGGACCCGCAGGGCCGGCGCATCGGCCTGTGGTACATGGTCATCGACGTCACGGAACGCTGGCGGGCCCAGGAACGCCTGGCGCTGCTGAACGACGCCAGCGTGCGGATCGGCAGCACGCTGGACGTCACCCGGACCGCACAGGAGCTGGCCGATGTCGCCGTGCCGGCGCTCGCCGACTTCGTCGCCGTCGACCTGCTGGACTCGGTCCTGCGGGGCGACGAGCCGGTTCCCGGGCCGGTCGACAGCACCCCCGTCATGCGCCGCTCCGGCCAGCAGTCGGTCCACGAGGGCTGCCCGGAGGCCGGGCTGACCGTGGGGGAGGCCGTCCAGCGGTCCCCGTCGTCGCCCATCGCCCGCTGTCTGCTCAAGGGCGAGTCCCTCGTCGAACCGGTCCTGGACTTCGCCACCAGTTCCTGGGTGACCGAGGACCCGGTCCGGGCGGCGGTGATCCGTGAATTCGGGTACCGCTCGGTGATGGTGGCGCCGGTGCAGGCCCGGGGGATCACCCTGGGCGCGGCGACGTTCTTCCGGTCCCGCCGTCTGGGGCCCTTCGTGGCGGACGACGTGCGGCTGGCCGAGGAGCTGGTGGCCAGGGCCGCCGTGTGTGTCGACAATGCGCGCCGTTTCACCCGCGAGCGGACCGCGGCCCGGGTGATGCAGCAGAACCTGCTGCCGCACGAACTCACCGGCGGCTCGGCCCTGGAGGTGGCGTCGTGGTACTTCCCCGCGGACGCCCCGAGCGGTGTGGGCGGCGACTGGTTCGATGTGATCCCGCTGTCCGGGGCGCGGGTCGCGCTGGTCGTGGGCGACGTCGTCGGACACGGCATCAACGCCGCGGCCACGATGGGGCGGCTGCGGACCGCCGTGCGCACGCTGGCCAACCTGGACCTGCCGCCCGACGAACTGCTGGCCCGGCTGGACGACCTGGTCATCGGCCTGGTGACGACGCAGGGCAGCGACCCGGCGGCGGACCCCCAGGACCCGAGCGTGGCCTCGACGTTCATGGGGGCCACCTGCCTGTACGCCGTCTACGACCCGGTCGGCAGGCGGTGCAGCATGGCGCGCGCCGGTCATCTGCCGCCGTTGATCGTCGGCCCGGACGGGGCCGTGGACTGCGCCGACCTGCCCGCCGGACCGCCGCTCGGCCTCGGGACGCTGCCCTTCGAGTCCGTCGAACGCGAACTGGCCGAGGGCAGCCTGATCGCGCTCTACACCGACGGCCTGATCGAGACCTGCGACCGGGACATCGGCGTGGGGCTGTCCCGGCTGAGCGACACCCTCGCGGTGCCCGGACAGACCCTCAAGGACATCGGCGGCAGGGCGGTCAAGGCGCTGCTGACCGGGCCGCCCTCGGACGACGCCGCGCTGCTGCTGGCCCGGACCCACGCCCTGGACGCCCACCAGGTCGCCTCCTGGGACCTGCCCACCGACCCGGCCGTGGTCGGCAACGCCCGCGCCCTCGCCGGCCGGCAGCTGTCCGAGTGGGGCCTGGACGAGCTGCTGTTCACCACGGAACTGATCGTCAGCGAACTGGTCACCAACGCGATCCGCCACGCCGCCGGCCCGATCACGCTGCGCCTGATCCGGCAGGACGCCCTGATCTGCGAGGTCTCCGACGGCAGCAGCACCTCGCCGCGGCTGCGGCATGCCCGCACCACCGACGAGAGCGGGCGCGGGCTGTTCATCGTCGCGCAGCTCACCCGGCGCTGGGGCACCCGCTACACCCCGACCGGCAAGATCATCTGGACCGAGCAGAGCATGCCGTCCGAGGACGGGTCCGGCGACGGGACGGACTGATCCCGGGGTGGCGCAGGTCCGGCCGCGGCGCCCTCGGCACGCCGTTCTTCATCGCGCTCCCTGCGCGCTGCGGGCACCGTCGCGTTCGTGCCCGCCGGACACGTGGCCGCAGTCGTCGCGCGCCGCGACGGGCCGGCCGACGAGACCGCGTCCCGGCAGGTCGACGTGGTCGCAGTCGGTGTCGGCCACGACCCGTCGCGGCGGGGCGCCGGCGGGGCAGGCCGTGAGATGGGCGGTCACATAGGCCGCGCTGGTCCTGGTGATGTCGCGGGTCAGCCCGAGGGGCAGCAGCGAGCGGGTCTCGGCGATCGCCTCGTCCTCACCGGCCCGCAGCACCACCCGGACGTCCGGTGCCACACCATGGGCGGCGACCGCGACGGCGATGTTGTCCAGTTCGTGGGAGCCGACGGCGGCGAGCGCCCGCGCCCGCCCCAGTCCGAGCCGCGCCAGCACCGCACGGTCCTCGCCGTGCGCCAGCACCACCGGTATCCCCATCGACCGCGCGAGGCGCAGGTT